>Ga0326726_10004786_pt1 | contig 12338 bp, 12 predicted proteins | sample MHFenrmetagenome_2_FD_207603 | JGI IMG/M metagenome (GOLD analysis project Ga0326726, IMG submission 207603) | Lab enriched peat soil microbial communities from Michigan Hollow, Ithaca, NY, United States - MHF15MN | ecosystem: Environmental > Terrestrial > Soil > Wetlands > Peat | place: USA...
CTTTTTCTTTTCGAACCCCGAAGCTTTTTACAACCCCGAAAAACGAAACCTCTGCATCTCGCATTTCCCTTAACTCAGTACCATCAAATAACATGCCATCTTTCAGGCTATCCCCACCGTCTCGTTCACTTTCGCTCATTCTTCAGTGGGCTCCTAATGTATCACCCCTACACCACACTTCCAAATTCTTTCTGCACATTTATCTAAAAAAATGCAGATCCACCCGTTATTATACCGATTCATTTTCAAGTGGAACAAACGATGGCTGATCAACCGGCAACTCCATCTGACGTCCCCCGCGCACATACTCCTTGGCTGCCGCAACAAAGCCGTGAAAAAGCGGATGCACTTTCTGCACCCTTGACTTCAGCTCCGGATGAAACTGCACTCCGACAAACCAGCGATGCTCCTTCAACTCTATGATCTCCACCAGCTCCCCGTTCGGAGATGTTCCTGAGAAAACCATACCATTCTCCTCAAAGTTTTTGCGGTATGTGTTGTTGAACTCAAAGCGGTGACGGTGACGTTCATTGATCAGAAACTTCTGATAAACGGCATGAGCCTTTGATGCTTCCCGGATAATACAGGGATAGCTTCCCAAGCGCATCGTTCCTCCTTTCTCCTTGACCTTTTTCTGATGCTCCATGAGGTCAATTATCGCAAAACGGGTACGTTTGTTGAACTCCGTGGAGTTCGCGTCCTGAAGGCCGCATACGTTGCGTGCAAACTCGATTGTCGCACACTGCATGCCGAGACAGATGCCGAGAAACGGAATGTTCTGTTCTCTGGCATAACGGATGAAATTTATTTTTCCTTCAATGCCCCGGTCTCCGAAACCGGGTGCCACCAGAATACCACTGACCCCTTCCAGCTCCTTCGAAAGATCGAAGGTATCGATCTCGGCATCCTCAGCACGGAGGAGTTTGATATTAACCTTTACATTGTTGCTGGCGCCGGCATGAATGAACGCCTCAAGAATGGACTTGTATGCGTCAGGGTATTCGGTGTACTTACCGCAGATACCAATGGTAACCTCTCCCTCCTGCGGAAACTTGACCTTGTTGCAGAACTCCCGCCAGTAATCAAGGTTAGGCTCCTTGTATTTTTTCAATCCAAGCTTTTTAAGCACCCGCAGATCCAGCTTTTCCTTGAGAAGCAGAAGCGGAACCTCATAAATGGTATCACAGTCGTTCAGACCGATAACATCCAGATCGTTGACGTTGCAGAAGTGGCCTACCTTGTTCTTGATTTCGCGTGACAGCGGCTTTTCGCTGCGGCATACAAGAATATCGGGCTGTATACCGGTCTCAAGCAGCATTTTCACGCTGTGCTGGGTTGGTTTGGTTTTCAGCTCGCTGGCCGCCTTGATGTAAGGCACAAAGGTAAGATGGATGTTCAGCATGTTGCGGTCACCCATCTCAAGCTTCATTTGTCGCATCGCTTCAAGAAACGGAAGCGACTCAATATCGCCGATAGTACCGCCGATCTCGGTAATCAGTACGTCGAGGTTGCCGTTCTTGGCAAGCTCCGACATCCGATCCTTGATTTCATCAATCACATGCGGCACAACCTGTACTGTTGCGCCAAGATACTCTCCCCGGCGCTCCTTGTCGATAACTGATTTATAGACCCGCCCCATGGTCAGGTTGGATGACTGCGAAGTCGCCTCATCAAGAAATCGCTCGTAGTGACCCAGATCAAGATCGGTTTCAGCTCCGTCATCGGTCACGTAGACCTCGCCATGCTGGTAGGGAGACATGGTGCCGGGATCAACATTGATATAGGGATCATATTTCTGTATCGCAACTCTCAAGCCGCGTGACTTGAGCAGCATGCCCAGAGACGCAGACAGGATTCCCTTGCCAAGCGAGGAGATAACCCCTCCGGTTACAAAAATATGTTTAACGTTTTTTGGTCGAGCCATGAAATCGTGCGTCGTTTATTAATAGATAAAATAACCACCGGTTTACTGCACGCTCTTGTGAGCTCCATCACAGTAGGGCGGATTTGCTGACAGGCGGCAACTGCATATTGCTACGGTTTTTTCCTCTTCAATCTCCACTTTCACAGGATGAAGTCCGCTGCCTTTATGAGCGCCGTCACAGTAAGGCAGATTCTTCGAATTGCCGCAGGCACAGTAATACTTCGTTCCCGGCTGTTCCGTTATGATATATGGTTTTTTATGCTCCATAGTCTTTCTCCGGTTTACGTTAGGTGATTATCCATGGCAAATGAATACACTCACACAAAAAGATCAATCTGTCCATCAGCATCTTCAATGGGGAAATCAGAATCCCCTTCTTCATCACTCTTCGGAACTCTGGCAAGAGCTGAAATCACATCTCCGGCCATCAGCCTGATAAGACGAACTCCTGAGGTATTTCTGCCGGTAAGGCGGATGTCGGATACATGCTGACGGTTGACGATACCATGCGTTGTAATGATGATGAGATCATCGTCATCGTTAACATCAAGCAGACCGACAAGGGCGCCGATCTTTTCATGAGCCTTGAGCGTTATAACGCCTCTCGCTCCGCGCCGTGTAAGGCGGTAATCCTCAACGCGGCTCCGCTTGCCGAATCCGTTATCGGTGACGGCAAGAAGCGCGGTATCAAATCGTTTTGTAGTCACCATTGAAATACACTTCTCCCCCTCGTCAAGCGTGATACCCTTGACACCCATGGCTGTACGGCCCATGGAGCGGATTTCAGCCTCGGGGAAACGAACAACAAAACCGGAACTCTTGGCCAGAATGATCTGGTGCTCGCCATCGGTCAGACGGGCATCGAGCAGTTCATCGTGCTCCTCTATGGTAATTGCGGCAATTCCGTTCTTTCTCGGATGTGAAAAATCTTCAAGTGGAGTTTTTTTCACGATACCGTTGGTTGTAGCCATAACAATGAAGCCCGGCTCATCAAAATTGCGGATATTGATATATGCCCTGATTTTCTCGCCCGGCTGCAACTCCATGATGTTTGCCAGCGCACGGCCTCTTGCCGCACGTCCGGCCTCGGGAATCTCATATACTTTAAGCCAGTGACAACGGCCTCTATTGGTAAAGAAGAGTATATAGTTGTGCGTTGAGGCTATAAACATATGCTCGACAAAATCGTCGTGCTTTGCCTGTGCCCCCGTCACCCCTTTGCCTCCCCGTGCCTGACGGCGATAGCCCGAAACAGGGAACCGCTTGATGAAGCCGTCATGAGTAATGGTGATCACCACATCTTCCTGGGCAATCATGTCTTCTATGGAGAAATCCCCTTCCTGCGGCACAATTTCAGTCCGGCGTGCATCGCCGTAAACCTCTCTGACCTTCAACAGTTCTTCGCGGATAATCTGCATCTGTTTCTCGGGACTGCTCAGAATAAATCGCAGTTCCTCGATCAGGGCAAGAACCTCCGTATACTCCAGATCGATCTTTTTACGCTCCATACCGGTCAGGCGCTGGAGACGCATCTCAAGTATAGCCTTTGCCTGAAGTTCCGACAGAGCGAAGCGCTCCATGAGCTTCTCCTGCGCTGTATTGGTATCGGGAGACTGCCGGATCGTGGTGATTACCTCATCAAGATTGTCGAGACAGATCTTCAGCCCTTCAAGAATATGAGCCCTTTTCTCGGCAGTATTAAGGTCAAACTGGGTGCGGCGCAGAATAATCTCGTTGCGGTGCTTGATGTAATAGATCATCATCTCCTTGAGATTGAGGATCCTCGGTACACCATCAACCAGCGCAAGCATGATCACTCCGAACGTATCCTGCATCGGAGTATGCTTGTAGAGATTGTTAAGCACCACCTTTGCCACAGCGTCACGCTTCAGCTCTATGACAAGACGCATACCATCGCGGTCGGACTCATCGCGGATGTCTGCAATACCTTCAAGCTTTTTATCGTGCACCAGCTCAACGATTTTCTCGATCAGCCGGACTTTATTAACCTGATAAGGAAGTTCAGTGACCACAATGGATTCCCGTCCGTTTTTCTGGGTAACTTCCACTATGGCCCTTGCACGGATCACTACTTTACCCCTGCCGGTCAGGTATGCGTTCCGGACACCCTCGTAACCATAAATAATACCACCGGTCGGGAAATCGGGAGCGATAACATACTTCATGAGATCGGCAACTTCCAGCTCAGGGTTTGCGATCAGGGCGATCATGCCATCAACAACCTCTCTGAGGTTCTGGGGCGGAATATTGGTTGCCATACCGACAGCAATTCCCGATGAGCCGTTGGCAAGAAGGTTAGGAATGGCCGAAGGCAGAACGGTAGGCTCCTCCAGGGAGTCATCAAAATTAAGAGCGAAATCAACGGTACCCTTGTCGAGATCCTTCAGCATTTCACCGGCGATGGGTTTCATGCGGACCTCAGTGTATCGCATGGCTGCAGGAGAGTCGCCGTCAACAGAACCAAAGTTACCCTGACCGTCAATCAGAGGATAGCGCATGGAAAATTCCTGCACAAGACGAACAAGACTGTCATACACGGCCGTATCACCATGGGGATGGAACTTTCCAAGCACTTCACCAACGATACGGGCCGATTTTTTGTGCGGCTTGCCTGCCTGCAGGCCAAGCTCGTGCATACCGTAGAGCACCCTGCGATGTACCGGTTTCAAACCATCCCGAACATCGGGCAGCGCTCGACTGACAATAACCGACATCGAATAATCGAGATAAGAACCCCGCATTTCTTCTTCAATACTGATCGGGAGTATTCTTTCGCGCTGCATAGGTAAATCCTGGGAGATAATTGATATAAAAACTCAACCGCTTTAATGTATATAAATCCGTCATAATTCTTTCATGATACCGGTTGGGCAATATGAAAGAAGTAAGCCCGGCGCCACAGAAGATCAGCTCACCGTGACTGACGGAGCATCGGACCAGAGCGATTCAAGATCATAAAAACGGCGTTCATCCGGCATAAAAATATGCACAACAACATCGACATAATCGAGCAGTATCCAGTGCATTGAATCCATACCTTCAACATGCAGAGGACGCTCATCATCCTCTTTAAGCTCATCGATTATATGCTCAGCGGCAGCCTTTGACTTGCGTTCAGAATCGGCCGTGACAATCACAAAAAAATCCGTAACGGAGGTCAGCCCCCTGAGATCCAGAATCTTGACTTCCTCACATTTTTTCTCCAGCGCCAGTTCGGCACATCTTTTTGCCAGCAACTCACTGATCGCCACCTCTTTCCCTTGATCCGCTGTTGCCTTTCCTTCCTTATTCAGACTGCTCATAAACCTCCGCTGTTCATATATTTACCATATTTTATAACAACTTACAGCCATCAAGCGACAAAATCGTAACAGAATGGCAATAATAAGTATCACGTGAACATACAAAAAAGCCCGCTCACTGACACAAAAAAAGCCAGGGAGTTCTCCCCGGCATCGGATGAGTGACCGGCAATACCTGGCAGAGGAAATAAAAGTATTGCTTGAAACTCGAACAGATGCAATGATTCACCCTTTCCCGGCATTGGGAGTAAACATCTGCCGGTAATCGGGGGTAACACCCTGAAGTTCCGCGGCGTCGGCATCGGCAAAGAGCCGTTGGGCGTGGGGAAAAAGTGAGCGGGCAGTAAAGAAGTCTGCCTCTCTGTAAACTGCGCCTGAACCCGCAAGCAACGGAATAATTTCATCGAGCCCGCGCCCGACAACAACGATACCGGCACTTTTGGAGGCCAAATCGACAACATCGGCGGCAGAGCCTCTCTCTATCTCATCGTGCCACAGGCCCGAAGCCAGATTTTCCTGAGTATGGATCGCATAGTAATACTCTCCTTTGCGGGAAGGAACAACCGCCATCACTTTACCGGCTGTTTCCGGCAGCGATGCGGCCATGGCGGGCATGGTCGGGACAGGAATCAGCGGTAAACCGAGACCGTAAGCGACCCCTTTGGCAACCGACATGCCGATACGAAGTGAAGTAAACGAACCTGGGCCGGATGAGACGGCAATGGCCTGAAGATCCTGCCGTTTGAGGCCACTTTCGGTCATAACCTGCTCAATCAGCGGCACCAGCGTTTCAGCTGCCTTCTTCCAGTCGGGACGTTGAACTTCAGTAACGACACCGGCGTTCATGACCGCGACACTCAAATGTGCATGGGTGCATTCAATGGCAAGAATATTCATCACTCATTAGTGTTTATAACAATTCTGCGGCTCTCTTCTCCGATACGCTCAAGCCTGACTGTTGCAGTATAGAATCGGTTGTACTCCGGAAAACGGTCAGCCCACTCTACAACGGAGAGAAATGCGGAGGAGAGGTATTCATCGAAACCGATAGTCTCAAGCTCCTCCTGCGACTTGATCCTGTAGAGATCGAAGTGATGAAGGGTTACCGGTTCACCCCGCAATGATCCCTCATATATATTAAAGAGTGGAAAGGTGGGGCTTGAAAGCTGCTCTTCACAGACAAAAAACTCCGTAATACCCCTCATGAATTCGGTTTTGCCCGCACCAAGATCGCCGGAGAGTGCAACAATATCTCCGTCATGCAGCCCGGCAGCAAACCGCCGGGCAATTCTGCGGGTCTCGTCAAGAGAGTGCGAATGAAACTCTTCAGTCATGAGCTTGTCAGTCAAGCGGATTAAACAGAAGACCTGTCATGAGTTTCGGATAGAAAAAGGTTGATTTCTGGGGCATAACCTCTCCGGTCTCTGATACCGCCAGTACCTGCTCAACCGTTGTCGGCTTGACAACAAACCCCACCTGAACCTTGCCTGCATCAACCGCTCCGAAAACTTCCCGGTCATCCTTCACGTAAGTCAGGTTGCTCTGTTTTGCCATCGCTTCCTGGGAGATGCCGAGCAGCCGGCCAAGTACGAGATCATGCAGAAGTACCAGACCGAGACGCTGCAGTGCCTCCGGACGAGCCGGATCGAGCAGGGGCTTTGGATCGGTTTTCAGCGAAATACCGAGAACCATGCCGGAAGTAACAACGCCATAGGCGTAGCTGGACGGTTCAGCATCAAGAAATGCTTTCAGGCCGGCCCTGTCGTGAAGCTCGGTTATCGAAAAAAACTCTTCGAGACGGGTTTTCAAAATGGAGGGATCAAATCCCTCAAGATTATTGACCAGGCGGTGAATCGGAAAAATAAGCAGCCCTTCATCATGTATATTGGCCAGATAGGTCAGAATGAAATTGTAGGGTTCATTTCCGCTGTGCGAGGGGTTTGCCAACGCGCGCTCATTGCGATAGTTAACTCCTGTATCATATCGGTGATGACCGTCAGCAATGTAGACGGAACGGTTGAGAAGCGACTGCTGGAACGTGGCGATAAGTACCGGATCGGTTATCCTCCACATACGGTTTCTCACTCCCTGAAACAGCGCATCCACAACCGGCTCGTTACCTTCAGCAAAGGCCTGCATCACGCGATCAGCCGTTTTGGATTCATCGGCATAGAGACCGAATATAGGACTGATATTGGTTCTGGTTTTCCGGAACAGGTTCAGCCGGTCGGCCTTGGGGCCTGAAAGTGTTTTTTCATGGGGCAGTACCTTTTTCTCCGCAAAATCATACAGACGCATAGCCGAAAAAAATCCGTTTCGGGTATGTGTTCGACCTTCGGAATCCTCGAAGGTCTGGAAATAGGGATAGATCGCCGACTCACTATCCTTCAGCAGCTCGCCTCCCTGCAGCCACTCGCCGAGACGCGAAGCCGCGGCAGCATACGGATCTGGTTCCATCGGCAACTCCAGACGAATTGCGTTGAACGGAGATCCTTGATAGAGCTCCTCCTGAAACTCCCGGGATATGACGTCATATGGCGGGCAAATCAGCTCCGAACCACTCTTCAGCAGCTCGGGATTATACAGTATTCCCCTGAACGGGATAATTTCCGGCATTATTACAAGTATTAAAATGTTTCCACCGGGGTTTACGGCCCGGTTCTCTGGGTAATCCAGAAATCGTCATGACCATCCTTGACCAGAACGAAAATTCGCCCGTTTTTACACATTTCCAGCACCGCAAGAAAAGTAACAACAAGAATGATTCGCTCGGTAATGCCTTCAAGTACAGAGGTGAACGAGACCTGAACCTGCGCCTCAAGTCTACTCATAATCAGTGCGGTCTGTTCTTCAACCGTAACAGGAGCATCCGAGACACTGCGGGTCATGGTACGGGGCATGTTCTCCAGCACAGATTTATAGGCCTGCATGAGATGGTAGAGTGTCGGACGATTGACAGGCTCATCCAGCTCATCGATAACCTCCGGCTCAATCTCCTCAAACAAGCTCCTGGCATACAGTTGTTCCCGCTCTTCAGCAAGCAGGCTCAGGGCATCTGCAGCTTCCTTGATGCGCTTGTATTCAAGCAGTCGCTGGACAAGTTCAGTCCGGGGATCAAACTCATCAGTGGCTGCGCCCTCCTCAACGGGGCGAGGAAGCAGCATTTTCGCCTTGATGCTCATAAGCATTGAGGCCATATAGATAAATTCAGCGGCAATTTCAAGGTTCAGGATTCTGACATCCCGGATATAGCCAATAAAATCAGCGGTTATTTTTGAGATGGGAATATTATAAATATCCAGTTCATCACGCCTGATAAAAAAAAGCAGCAAATCAAGCGGCCCTTCAAATTCTTCAAGGCTGATCCTGAACATTTAACGGATAGGTACGTTTTACAATGCTGAAGTGATCGCTCTTTATTTGTTCCGCGATTACCCGACCTTTCGGGATTCATGACTATACATAGAACCCTCTTGAATGAAACAAGATAGAAAAAGAGGAAGAAAATGCGCAATCTAAGCACTGGTATGAAGCTCATGTGCGGCGCATTAAAAAAGAAACTTCAAATTCCCGAAAAGTATCTGATATTGCAAAAATGGTAAAACGTCTCTTCCATTTCCGTTTTGTCCCAAAGAGAATAATGCACGGTCATCAATGAAAAGGATCTTTTGCGCTATCGCCGTTGCAGCTCTGATTATGCTCAGTTCCGGCCATATTGCTCAAGCTGACTCAGACAACACCTGGTTCAACGAGGGGTTTGCTTTGCAGCAGCAGGGAGATCTTCCCGGAGCGATACAACTCTATTCCAGGGCAATTGAAAGTAACCCGGTATTCGCCATGGCATACCAGATGCGGGGCGCAGCGCAGCAGCAGCTGAAAAAATATCCTCAGGCTATCAGCGACTACTCGATGGTCATAGCATACGGCGAACCACACTTCAAGGCTGTGGCATATTATAACCGGGGCGTTGTAAAAAACATGACCGGGGCGTTTGCCGATGCTATTGCGGATTTCACACAAGCCATTGAACTGGACAGAAAAATGGCCGGGGCATTTTTTCATCGGGGCATATCCAAAAGTAAAACAGGCGATCTTGCCGGCAGGCTTGACGACTTCCGCCAGGCGGCACGACTCGGCGATATCAATGCCGAAGAGTGGCTGAATATCTATTACCCTGACTGGAAACAACTCCCCCCTCCATCCACTCAGGCTGAACCATTGCGCTAATTCGACAACAATAAAAAAAGGGGCCGAAAGAGTTCTGCTCTCTCGGCCCCTTTTCAGTCTGATCAAGTGCGATCGAAATTATATCGCCTTGCCGCCGCGCTCCTTCGTGCGGATACGAATGCACTCTTCGAGTGGCGTTATGAATATCTTTCCTGCACCGATCTCTCCGGCACCATGACTTGCCGCTTCGATGATTGTATCAACCGTAATGTCGACAAACTCATCATTGACGGCAATATCAAGCCTGATTTTCGGAATCAGATTGGGAGCTATTTTCTGTCCTCTGTAGATATCGATATCCTCCTGCCGGCCATGTCCGGTAACCCGGCTGACGGTAATCCTTGTTATATCTGCCTGGATCAGCGCTTCGCGTACATGATCGAGACGGTCCGGCTTAATGATTGCTGTTATCAGTTTCATGTCCACGAATTAATTAAGGTTGATAAGCCCATATCCATGCTCGCCGTGCATGCTGTGATCGAGTCCGGACATCTCATCATCTTCGGAAATACGCAGGCCGATTGTTTTTTCAACCAGTACAAGCAGAATAAAAGAAATGACCGAAGCATAAAGAATAGTAACACCCACCGCTGTAGCCTGAACGCCGAGCTGCTGCCATACCGTCCAGCTTCCGCCGACTTTTGCAGCGGCATCAGCCATCCACGCAGGGCGGATGAAAAATACCAGGGCAAGAGCGCCGACAATACCGCCAACCCCGTGAACTCCGAAAGCATCAAGGCTGTCGTCATAGCCGAGCTTACTCTTGAGCAGAATAGCGCAGTAGCAGATAATTGCTGCAAGAGCTCCGAGAGCAAAGGCACCGGAAGGCTGTACAACTCCGGCAGCAGGCGTTATGGCAACAAGACCGGCAAGAATTCCAGATGCAACACCGAGGCTGGTTGCTTTGCCATGCTGAAACATTTCAATAATCATCCAGGTAAAGGCTCCGGCCGCCGCGGCAACCTGTGTAACGGTAAGCGCTCTGGCGGTAGCAAGATCGCTGGCGATGGCGCTTCCGGCATTGAACCCGAACCACCCTACCCAGAGAAGACCTGCTCCGATAAGAGTCATTACCAGATTATTGGGATGCATGACATTTTTAGGATATCCGCGTCTTTTACCAAGGTAAAGTGCCGCTACAAGTGCAGTAACACCCGAAGAGATATGAACAACGGTTCCGCCGGCAAAGTCGATTGCTCCTGAAGCGCCAAGATTGAAAAGAAAACCGTCAGATGCCCACACCCAATGGCATATCGGGCTGTAGACAAAAATGCACCAGAGTGCTATAAAGACCGCGTACCCCTTGAAATTAACCCTTTCAGCAAAAGCACCGGCAATCAGGGCCGGCGTAATGATGGCAAATTTACCCTGGAACATGGCAAATACATACTCTGGAATATGTGTTGCCATGACCGTTTCATCAATCCCCTGGAGCATGAAATATTTATTATCCCACCCGACAAAACCACCGAGAATGCCCGGGCCGAAACTCAGGGAGTATCCGACAAGAGGCCAGAGAACGCCGATAATCACCATTGCGCTGAAACTGTGCATCATAGTGCCTATCACATTCTTTGTGCGGACAAGTCCGCCATAGAACATCGCAAGGCCCGGAACCATAAGCAGCACCAGAGCTGTCGAAGTCAGCATCCATGAAGTGGTGCCGCTATCGGTAGCCACCCCTTCGGCCGCCCAGGCAGTACCATGAAACAACACAGCTGCAAGCAGAAACAGCATGGTTGTTAAAATTCTTTTCCTCATAACCGGATTGGATAAAATTACTTAAACCTTAATTATTAATGATAACGACAAAAATGTAATTATTTTTTAATGCAAAACAAAAATGTAAGCACATTTTATTACAGAATTGTAGAAGTTTGAGTATTTCAACCGGAAAACCTGCCGGAATCACAGATAAATAAAGAAGCACACAAAACCAGCTTCAGGAAAAAACGGCCGATGGAATCAAGCTGGTCGGGGAAGGAACAAATGAGCAGATTACATCACTTCTTTTTCGAAAAAAAGCAAAAATCAACCTGCATACAAAGTCGTATAGAGAGGCGGCCGCTGCTGCGAATTTAATTGACAGACCAGTATTTATTTTTTGAAATACATTATTAATTGCGGTAAATTGTGGGCAGAAATCTGCCAATGGTTGGCTGATCGCTATTCAAGTAATTTGTGCCTTGGTTACTTGCCGGCGTCTCTTTCTATCAATGCACATGTACACTGAGACTAACAATGAATATTTACATTGGCAATTTGCCTTACACTGTTTCTGAAGATGATCTTCGTGATGCGTTCTCCCAGTTCGGGCAGGTCGATAGCGCAAACATCATTACCGACAAGTTTTCAGGCCGCTCCAAAGGGTTTGGATTTGTTGACATGCCTAACGACAGTGAAGCTCGTGAAGCCATCGAATCAATGAATGACAAAGATTTGAAAGGCCGCACTATAAAGGTAAATGAAGCAAGGCCCCGCGAAGAAAGGCCGGCAAGAAGAGATCGCTACTAAGCTTTTCCGTCATTTTCCTACCTGAAGCCAGGCTTAAAGCCTGGCTTTTTTAGTTTCGGACAAAACGATATCATGGCCTGACGAGAAACACTCCAAGATCTTCAAGCAGCGCCTGCAAGTCCTCTTCATGCTCAACCTCATCCTGGAGAATCTGAACTGCAAGGTTATAGGTCACCGGATCCTTGAGCCCTATCTCCCCGATGATACTGTTGTACACATTGATGGCACACTGCTCACCCGAGATATTCTGCTCAAGGATTTTTTTTACAAAGGGGTCATCGGGGGCTTCGTAACGGCAGTTCGCCCAGGTGAACCACTCGCGGGGTGATGAAATGGGTGTGCCGCCGAGC
>Ga0326726_10004787_pt1 | contig 12332 bp, 8 predicted proteins | sample MHFenrmetagenome_2_FD_207603 | JGI IMG/M metagenome (GOLD analysis project Ga0326726, IMG submission 207603) | Lab enriched peat soil microbial communities from Michigan Hollow, Ithaca, NY, United States - MHF15MN | ecosystem: Environmental > Terrestrial > Soil > Wetlands > Peat | place: USA...
AACAAATGTCGGAATATATTTGGAAATTTCATTTGAAAAAATGGTTCCTGTGTAACTATCTACCACGGATTTAAAAAGAAACCTGCGGGAGAGAATAATTACTAGTGGAATGAGTGACGTAATTATGTAGATAAGAAACAATTTTACCTTTTCAGTTGTTGATTTATGTACGCCGTCAGTCAGTATCAATAACAAAAATAAAAGAATGAAACAAAATGCAATCTCATAGGTAAGCAATGCCAGTTCAAAAAATACTGCACTTAAAAAAAGGTATATCTTTTTATCATAATAAAAATAATTTTGCAAGAATAACAAGGCCGACAGAATAAAGAAAAACAGTACCTGGAGTAACAGGTTATAACCTAATACCGGGTCATGGAAGTTTCTGAATTGAATGAAAATCGGGATTAGTAACGGGATAATAAGAAAAACAGATTTGATGTTGGTAAGTCTGAAAATAAAATAACAAAACAAGAAAATGTCAAGGATTGTGAATATCAAAATAACAAGTTTATAGAGAAAAACGTTGGTGATAAAATAAAAGACGACAGGATAGAAAGCAGCGATGGGAACAAAACGTCCGTGATATTGTAAAAAATAGACGGTCATACCATAAACAGGGGAAAACCAGTCCAGATTATTTAATTCTACTTGCCCCTTTGTCAGAGAATTCATAGCGTCATCGGCTATATATCCGCTGTGTAACGCCGGAGTTAATGATAAAAATATGATAAAGAATGCAAAAAACGAGAGAAAGATGATTTGGTGATTTTCCTTTATTAAAATATTTAATTCCTGAAGGAATTGCTTCATCACATCTATTTTTTAATCTCTTTGATTTAAAGATAATAGGTTATTGCAGGAATTTTTTCGAATTTATCCGGTATACTGGGGCACTGTATTCCTGGTTCTATTCATTTCATACAGATGAAAAAACGAGGTTTATTTTTTTTCAAGGAGGATATAACATCCCTGAAATAACAATTCATCTTTAGAATAGTTTTTTGAAGGGGCATGAAATTGTCATGCTGCAGGTTTTTTCTTGAAAAACTCCGGTCCATTCATGAAATATCCAGAACACGAATTTTTTTTTCGCCTAAAATTATCTTTCTAAGGAGAGGAAAGGAATGATACAATCCCTGAAATTTACAGATTCCAGAAGATTTTGGAAACAGCTTAAAGTTTTCACAATATTTTGCAATAATGTAAAATAATAGTCTCAATCGTCTATACATTAAAAACAATAACACCCAGCGTGATGAGCACAATCCCTGTCATCATTTTTATGGTAATTTCTTCTTTCAGGATTCTCCATGATAAGCCCGTGACCACCAGAAAACCAAGAGAGGCGATTGCATAAAACACCTTCAAGGGGACATCTTTCAAAGCAATAACAGAGATCACAGTGACAAAGAGAAGAAGTCCGTAGGCAAAAAAAGTAGGCAGATTGAGATACGGAGCGAGGAACGACCCTTTTCTGGTACTTTGATAAGCAGACCCAATTTTCAGGAGCACCTGACTAATACCGGTGAGAAATACTGCCAGAAATACAAGAACCAATGAGAAGATCATGCCCCTTCACCCATTCCGTGCGAGAGAACCGCGATACCGGTAGAAATAAGGACCAGTCCAATAATATTTGCCGGGGTTACGCCCTCCTGAAAAAGAATTGCCGAGAAAAAAAGTACAACAAAATTAACCACTCCCATAAAGGGATAGGCAAATGATAAGGGGAAATGACGAAGTGCCTGCTGCCATACGACTGCCTGGAGAAAAAGGCAGGCAAGAGAAAGAAGATAGAACCCATTGGTAATTATCAAACTGATGGAAAAGGAGGATAACGAGAGCGCTGCATATTTTCCGAAGATACCACTCATGGATTGAAAAACTACAGCGAGAATGATATAGGAATAACAGAAAGGGGTTTTCATTTTCAGGGTTTCATTTCATCAATTACATATTGCTGACCATACGATATCTCAACCAGAATCCGGTGCAGATATTCTCCGATTATTCCCAGAGCCATCAAAATGGAACCTCCTAAGAAGCTGATTGCCACCATAAGTGAATTCCATCCCATAATCCCATAGGATGGATCAAAAAATTTTTGAATAATAATCCAAATCCCGTAAGAAATACTCAGGATACTGATGAGAAAACCAAGGATAGCTACAATATATAAGGGCCAGGAAGAGTAATTGATCATCAGATTCAATGAATATTTGAAATATTTTATTAACCCATAATTCGAAGAGCCGTCTTTCCTGGCAACATGTTTTACTTCGGTATTGGTAATTTTGTTTATGGGTGCTGATTTACTCATGAGTCCAAAAAGAAACGGGTACGAACTTCGTACTGCAACCATATTTCTGACAACTTCCTTCTTATAGACTGCAAATGAAGATAAAAAAATCGAGTCGGGGATCAATAGAATCTTATGAATAATCTTCTGGAAAATCGTGCTCAGGAGATTTCCCACTATTGAAGAATGAACTGGCGGATATTTCCCGTAAACAACCAGAAAACCTTCAGAAATTTTATCAAGTAATTTGGGAATCTCTTCCGGGGGATTCTGGAGATCATCGTCAAGAGTAATCACATACTCACCACGCACGTGATTGAATCCGCAAAGCGTAGCGTTATGCTGTCCGTAGTTGCGGATAAAATGGATAATTTTAACCCTGCTGTCTTTTTGTTGCAGGTCCTCTAAAACTTTCCAGCTGCCGTCTCTGCTGAAATCGTCGATGAAGATAATTTCATAATTATTTGAAATCGATTCAAATTCCATTTTTATCCGGCTGTATAGTTCCCTGAGAGATTTCTCGCTGTTATAAACCGGAATCACTATCGAATAGTCTGGATTCTCACTCATGGGTTATTCCTTCTTGGTGTTTTCACATTCCAGCGGTGGAAGGTAACCTGAGACCGGGTCAGATTAAATCCCAGCCGCGAGAGGGCACGGTGTACCGGGAAATTATTAACATGGGTACGAATTTCAACTTCGTCTGTCTGCCCGGAAAGATTGTTCAGGCTCTCATAAATAAGACTTGAATATACTCCCATGTTTCGATATTCTGAAGATACGGCATTCAGAACAAAAGAACTCATTGTTATCCCGATGCGTGCCAGCAACCGATTTTTTGATTCAATGGTATTAAACCCAATTACATTACCATCGGAAACAGCAACCAGAATCCGATCTGCGCCAATCCCTTTCGATGCATTCTTTGCAAACTCCCTGTACAGAAGGTCACTTTTCTGTACGGGTATGTGACAATCGTTATGATACCTGTCCAGAGAAAAAGATGTTTGCGCTATCTCTTCAATTTTCGTGAGATCGTTTTTCTCAAATAAACGAATATTACAGGGAAAATGTCGATCATCTTTTCTGAATTTTGACATTTCCATAGTATAAGTAACAAGACCGTCCATCAGGAGAAATGAATTTTTTTCCAGTGCATGGACACATGAAAAATCATCAGCATCTGCCCGGCAGGATACCATATCAGTATGTTTTGAAAAATATGAATGAAAATAACTCAATAATGCTTGTTTGTTCTTTAATGAGGATTGGTACGTGCCGGTAGAAAGGAGAGAGTCGATATAAAAGATTTTTTTGCCAAATACCGCGGTTTCAGTCTCAGACGGTTTTATTGCGCAAAATGCCTTGATTTTATTTTTTTCCGTTAGTGCGATGATTCTGTTTCCGGGAATATTTATGAGATCTTCAACATAAAAAAATGCATAATCAGAAACTTTTTCCCTGCCGATTCTTAATTTATTGAAACGGGAAGCAACCTGATAATTTGTAATTAATTGTGCCAATTGAGGTAATTCATCTTTTTCGAGAGTTTTGATTTTTATCATCTGATCATTCCGGTTGTTTCTAATCATATATTAAAAAAATATCCCACGGAAGACTATTGCAGTTGGGCAAGAATTGCCGTTGATTCCATTATGACCGTCTGTGTTTCCCCATGGGTCATCCCGGCGGAAAGAGGCAATCTCAACAAACGGGCACTTATTTCTTCAGTAACTGGCAGATCTCCCTCCGAGTAACCAAATTGTTTTCCCATGGGTGATGAATGAAGAGGGATGTAATGGAATACCGCCTGAATACTTCGTTCTTTCATGCGCTTCATAAAATAATCCCTTGATTTTTCATTCGATAAAAGCAGGTAGAATACATGCGCATTATGTCCTGCGTAATCCGGAATCACCGGTAGCCGGATTTTTCCCGCATCTTCAAAGGATTTCAGTGCAGAATAATATGCATTCCAGACATTCGTCCGCAAATGCTGAATCTCATCTAGTTTCTCCAGCTGGGCATACAGAAATGCAGCTAACAGATCGCTCGGCAGGTAACTGGATCCGATATCCACCCACGTATATTTGTCCACTTCGCCCCGGTGAAACTTGCTCCGGTCCGTTCCTTTTTCCCGTAGAATTTCTGCCCTCTCGATAATCTGTGGATCATCAGAATTGATGAGGAGAGCTCCCCCCTCTCCGCATACATAGTTTTTCGTCTCATGAAAACTATAACAACCAAAATCCCCAATCGTTCCGAGGTATTTACCCTTATATTTTGCATTGACACCCTGTGCAGCATCTTCAACCACCCTGAGATCGTATTCAAACGCAATCTCCATGATCTCATCCATTGCACAGGCAATACCCCCGTAATGAACCGGATAAATGGCGCGGGTTTTCCGGGTAATTTTTTGCCGGATTTCGTCAGGATCGATGTTCAGCGTATCTTCCTGAATATCGGCAAATACCGGTTTAGCGCCAGCAAGCAAAACCGGGTTGACGGTTGAAGAAAACGTGAAGGAAGGAACAATCACTTCGTCTCCCGGTTTGAGATTCAGGAGACGGGTTGCCAGCTCAAGTGCACTGGTACATGACGTAGTGAGGAGTACTTTTCGTGCGCCGAATTTCGACTGGAAAAAATCTTGGACAAGCCGGGTATATTTCCCGTCACCGCTGATATGTCCCCCACCATTGATTGAATGAAGAACATCCTCTATGTACCGGATTTCATTTCCGGTAAGGTAGGGGCGGTTAAAGGGAATATTCATTATTCATCGCCTTTCTTGATGGTATTACCAATAGAGAAGAGCATCTGGTTTGCATACAAAAGCGATTCAAAGGTTCCCGCATCGGTCCAGTCCCCGTTAATGATATCATACGTCATCGCATTATGCACTACATACCAGTTATTGACAGAAGTGATCTCAAGTTCACCACGCTCGGAGGGCTTTATGTTCCGAATTACCTCAAAGACATGGGGATCATACATATACACACCGATGACTGCGTAATCGCTTCTGGGAATCTCCGGTTTTTCTTCAATCTGTATGATCATTTTATTTTGCTCATCCAGAGCCGCTACACCGAACCGTTCCGGATCTCCGACGCGTTTCAGTAAAACTTTTGCACCGGCAGACTGTTTTCTGAAGGCATCAACATATTTCCGGATACTGTGGGTCAGAATATTATCTCCAAGAATGACAACAAATTTATCATCATTTACAAAAACGTTAGCAAGTGCTAGGGCATCGGCAATCCCCCCTGCTTTTTCCTGCACCCTGAAAGTGAAATTACAATTAAAATCGGACCCACTCCCAAGAAGCCTGACAATTTCCCCCATATGATCTTTTCCGGTAACAACAAGGATATCCGAAATTCCTGCAGAAAGTAGTTGCCGGACAGGATTGAAGATCATCGGCTCTTTTCCAACCGGGAGCAGGTGCTTGTTGGTAACCTTCGTAAGCGGGTAGAGTCGGGTACCAGTCCCTCCCGCAAGGATAACGCCTTTCATCGAATCACGACTCCTTTACTGCAACGCAAAGCAGACTGCTGCCATAGGGTATTGTCAGCCACCTGATGAGGGGTACTTCCAGGCTGAATATGAGAAATCCCAGGGAATTAATAAGTGCACCAGGCTGCAATTCACTCACCACTTCATTTTTAATTTTTTTCTTCATATCCTCCTCGTTTGTTTTTATTATTCTGCATGAGAATTTCCGCGAGAAAAGAACGAAAGGGTAGAGGAGTGCCATAAAGTAACTCATTTTTATAACTTTAAATCCATTACCTTCAACTTTTTTCTGGAGCTCCTGTCTCGAATATCTCCTTTTGTGTTTTGCATACATGTCCATTGCAGACCACAGACGCCGGTCTGCAGGAACGGTGAGAAAGAGGACCCCCCCCGGTTTAAGAGCAGCATACAAATTTTTCAGGATGCTAAGATCATCGTCTATGTGCTCCATAACGTCAAATGCACAAATACCGTCAAATTCTTCAATAAATAGCTGGTCTGACAGGTTATATTGGTAATAAAAATCTCCGGATTGCCTTTCTTTGCAGAATTGCAGTGCTTTTAAGAAAAGGTCAGCGCATTCAATGCGGTATCCTCTATCTTTCAGAAATCGTGAAACATACCCGGTTCCGCACCCCACTTCAAGAATACGCGAATGCGGGGGCAAATATCGGGTAATTGCATTTCCAATTATCTTGTTTCGTACCTTAAACCAGAAGTTTTTTTCTTCTGCTGAATACAGAATTTCAAAAGCGGTATCAGGATAGTATTGATCCTTGTCCGCTATTTCATCAGTAAATTGAATAATTCCCTCTTTATCCGCAAAAGATCTCCCGCATTGGCGGCAGGAATATCGCAGTGTTTCTTTCAACAACGGACTCTTACACTCAGGACAGAGAAGCATGAAAATTACACCTTAAATTTTTATCCTCTTTCAACAGAAATATGCGATATTTTTTTTGTAACTGCCAAATCCAGCCATTTTGGGTTATCGAGATACCAGCGGATAGTATTTTTCAAGCCTTTTGCAAAGGGAATTAATGGTTTCCAGTTTAGATCTTTCCGGATCTTTTCTGCATTGATCGCATAACGCCAGTCATGGCCTTTACGATCCTCAACATAAGAAATGAGATCGTCTGAAATCTTTAATTCCGGACGCAAATCTGCAAGAATTTGTATGATTAATTTCACAATCTCTATGTTTGATCGTTCGTTATTCGCACCGATATTATAAGTTTCACCGGCAACTCCTTTGTCGAGAACCAGATCAACCGCCGAACAATGATCATCAACATGAATCCAGTCACGGACATTGAGCCCGTCCCCGTATACCGGAATTTTTTTCCCTCTCATGCAGTTGAGTATCGTCAGAGGTATTAATTTCTCCGGGAACTGATACGGTCCGTAGTTGTTCGAACACCGGGTGATATTGATAGGCAGGTTAAATGTATGGAAATATGCCTGGGTCAGCAGGTCGGCGCCTGCTTTACTCGCGGAATAAGGACTGCGGGGATAAAGAGGATTTTCTTCGGTAAATGTCCCTTTTACTCCTAATGATCCATAGACCTCATCAGTAGAGATCTGGAGATATTTTTTAACGCTATATTCCAATGACATCTGCAGCAGATTCTGGACGCCTAACACATTTGAATTTACAAAAATATCAGGATGAAGAATACTTCGATCAACATGAGATTCAGCGGCAAAATTGACGACATAATCCGGTTGAAACCGGTCGAATACCGTTCGGATTTTTTTACTATCACAAATATCCGCTTTTATAAAAGAATACCGTGGATCTTTTTCAACATCAGTGAGGTTATTGAGATTTCCTGCATAAGTCAGATTATCAAAATTGAGTATACGAATTTCCTTGTGGTACTTCAATAAATACAAAATAAAATTGCTTCCGATGAAACCTGCTCCACCGGTTACCAGATATTGGGGAGGTATCATATTCAAGATAATGATACGTGATAAATTGGTTTAAAATTATTGAACATTCACAGAAAAATTTTTTAAAAATCAGATTTCTGGTTTAAAAAAATTCCTTCCGGGTGAGGTTAAAAAATTAGTTTTTTATCCACTCCACGGTGCGACCAATGGCGTTGAAGCGGACCAGCCCCAGGTATACTGACGGTCGATCACCGCACCGTCCCAGACACCGTTGCCATTGTAGTCCAGCCACCATGCGCCGTTATAATAGACGGCTATCTTCTTCCTGCCATCGCTGTTCCAGTCGCCGACTAGTGGTGACGACGCGGACCAGCCCCAGGTATACTGACGGTCGATCACCGCACCGTCCCATACACCGTTGCCATTATAGTCCAGCCACCATGCGCCGTTATAATAGACAGCTACTTTCGTTGTTCCATCGCCGTTCCAGTCGCCGACAATGGGCGAAGATGCAGACCAGCCCCAGGTATACTGACGGTCGAGTCCTACTCCGGTACCGTCCCATACACCATTGCCATTATAGTCGAGCTGCCATGTCCCGGCGTTATAGGTACCTATCTCGGTTATTCCATCGCCATTCCAGTCACCAATGACCGGCAGGGAGCCGGGTGAACCGAAGGCCTTTATGTCAGTCGCAGGATCAAGTATCCCGTTTCCGTTCATATCCAGGTACCAGGTACTGGTGACCGGGTTATAGAGTCCTATCTCGGCTTTTCCATCGCCGTTCCAGTCCCCGATTACAGTCAGGTTCCCGGGTCCTCCAAAGGTATATGCTTTGTCAACCCCTGGACTATAGACACCATCACCGTCGTAGTCAAGGAACCAGGAACTGGCATTGTTGTAAACCCCGACTTTCCATCTCCCGTCACCGTTCCAGTCGCCGATGACTGAGGTATTTCCTGGACCACCGAATTCATAGTATTTATCAACGACTGAACCATCCCAGGCTCCATTCCCATTGTAGTCAAGCCACCACTGACCATTAAAGAAAACTGCGATCTTATCCGTCGCATTCGTGACATGGATATATTCTGTCCGCGTCAGCGTACTGCTTCCCCCGGTATTGCTCGCTGTCAGCGATACCGTGAAATTACCTAGGGTGAAGTACGTGTGGACCGGATTCTGCAGGGTCGCGCCTGTCGCATTCCCATCGCCGAACGTCCAGCTCCAGGCAGTCGGTGCATTCCTCGATGAATCAGTGAAGGTCACCGTAAGGGGTACTTTCCCGCGTGTCGGCCTCCCCGTGAAATTCGCTACCGGTGTAATAACCAAAGATTCGGAGACATTGATGTAATTCGACCGGGTCATTGTGCTGCTGCCGCCGGCATTGCTCGCGGTCAGGGACACGGTGAAGTTACCCGGGATTTCATAGATATGGACAGGACTCTGTACTCCACTGGTATTACCGTCTCCGAAAGTCCATTGCCATGCTGTCGGGGAGTTCGTGGACGAGTCCGTGAAGGTCACGCTCAAAGGCGCCTTGCCGGAAGTCGGTGACCCGGTGAAACCCGCCACCGGCGGTGCTATAGGTGCTGCCGAGACATTGATGTACCGCGTCCGGGTCATCGTGCTGCTGTTACCGGCATTGCTTGCCGTCAAGGTAACTGTAAAGTTACCCGGAAACAGGTAATTGTGGACCGGGCTCTGTACTCCGCTATACGTTCCATCCCCGAATGTCCATTGCCATGCCGTCGGTGAGTTGGTTGAACTGTCCGTGAAGGTTACACTGCGCGGAGCAATTCCTTCGGTCGGTGTCCCGCTGAAACCTGCCACCGGCCATGCTATCGGTGCCGCCGAGATGTTGATATAACGGACCCGGGTCATCGTGTCGCTGCCTCCGGCATTGCTCGCCGTCAGGGTGACCGTGAAGTTACCCGGATACAGATAATTGTGGACCGGATTCTGTGTACCACTGTACGAACCGTCACCGAATGTCCATTGCCATGCCGTGGGCGCATTGTCCGAATCGTCGCTGAAGGTAACGCTGCGCGGAGCAATTCCTTCGGTCGGTGTTCCGGTGAAATCAGCTTCCGGCGGCGTTATAGGGGCTGCCGAGACGTTAATATACCGTGTCCTTGTCAGAGTGTCGCTGCCCCCGGCATTGCTCGCCGTCAGCGTTACCGTGAAGTTCCCCGGATACAGGTAATTGTGGACCGGGTTCTGAACCCCGCTATATGTCCCATCTCCGAAGGTCCATTGCCAAGCAATCGGCGTGTTGGATGAACTGTCAGTGAAGGTTACACTCCTCGGAGCAATACCCTGAGTCGGAGTCCCTGAGAAATCCGCTATCGGTGGCGGTATCGGCGCTGCCGAGACCGTGATGTAATTCCATTTCGTTGTCGTATTGCTGCCGGCAAGGTTATTCGTATGCAGGGTGACCGTGTAGATTCCCGGAACAAGGTAGGTGTGAACCGGATTCTGAAGGTCGCTATAAGAACCGTCACCGAACGTCCAGTTCCACCAGGTTGAAGAACCGGTGGATTTATCGGTGAATGTCACCGGTAGCGGTGCAATTCCCGATGTCGGTACGCCTTCGAAATCCGTGAATGAGATGCCGGAGAGTACCGGGCTCGCCATAACGGATGGCGTCGAATTGACTGCCATGTTCGGGTAACCGCTCGTCCATGAATAGGTTGTAATGTCTCCAACCCAGTTCGTTGCTCGGATCTGGTAATAGTACGTCGTGTTCAGGGCTACGGTCTGATCATAATAATGGACAATACCACCGGTCGCCGGACCTGTTAGCGACTCTGCTACAGCGAGATCCGTCCATGGACCGGCAGAGTTCAATGCTCTCTGGACCGTCCAGTTTGTTTCACTGACGGAATTATCCTGCCAGCTGAGGTTCACGGTCGGGCTGCTGTTGGGACCCATCCATAATGCGGTCAGGCCTGACGGGGGAACCTTTGGTGCCACTGCAACTGACATCGGACGCATGAAGTCGTTTTCTTCATGACCGAGGATATGACAGTGGTATACGTACTCCCACCCGAAATTGACAAGGTGGTTGGTTGTCGGTGCCTGCCCTCCGGTCGGGTCAAGGTTGGTGAACCGGAGCGATGAAGTCCCGAGCGGTGTAATCACGTCCAGCGGCCGAATACTGTTCGGAAGCTCCCAGGGAAGGGTTGGCTTGATCGGCCTGATTGCAATGATTGTATCTGTCAGTGGGGGGATATTGACCGTCTCTTTCCAGCCGAGTTCATTTGCTTCAGGCGGGACTACGGTGCCGTCCCAGATAATCCGGTTGAGCACCTGCACGTTGACCATGTGCCAGTGAAGCGGGTGGAGGTCGACATCATTGTTCGAGACCTTCCATATCTCCGTTCCATCGCTCATCGTGCCGATAGGAGTTGCCGTTACGGAGTTGTTCAGGATCTCGGTTGGCGGATCGATATAGCCGAGAGGAACCCTTGACTCAATATTCGTCGGTGTCCTCGGTATCTCGATGCCGAGCAGGGCGGTCAGCCGGCCGTACGCCATCTCGAAATCGCCGATGACAGCTTTAGGCTTGATGCCAATCGTTGCCGGTGTGACCTGGCCTGCGGGAACGAACGTGACTGAGGTGTTGGTCAGGTTCACGAAATTATCTGCATAGCTTGTGCCGAATGCGGCGCCATAGACGGATTCCGGCACCAGGGGCTTGTCCTGGTACTGGGCATAGGCATAGGGCATCGACGTGTTCAGGGCATTCAGGTTGAACGCCGGGGCAGATCCCAAGGTGGTATCGATCTGGATCTGCATGATTGTCCTTGTGTTCGGACCGTATCCCGCATAGGTTGTGGGAGCACCACCGCTCAGAGTCTGGTTTGGATCACCGGTATAATAATCGTACCGCGGGTCGCCACCGGGAGCAGGAGCAGGGTTATCATTGTACAGGATCAGTTTCGTCCCATCAGGGATACCGGAGAAGTCGACGATAACATCGGCCCTCTGAGCGGGCATCAGCATGAGCGAATGGTTGTTGATGTTCAGAACTCCGCCATAGTTATGATTCGTGTCATAGTCAATCGGGCGGGAAGGAATGACAACCGGTGCCGGTAAGAAACCGCCTTCAGTACCAATCTGGTACCAGGACGGGCCCGACATGTTTGCCCACGGGACGCCACCATCGCGGCCGTCGGTAGGCCAGTCGGCCGGCTGATCGAGTTCTCCTGGTGTGGCAGGAGCGATGTTCACTTCACCGGCATTTCCGTCATTAAGGGTTGTCCCGGTCCACATATTTGCATCGGACCCGGCGCGGTACAACTGCAGGTTGAGCGTCCGGTCATTACACGCGTTCAGGATACGGAAGCGGTAGGCATGCGGCCCCAGTTTCACGTATGGATATGCTGCACCGTTGACAACCGGTGTATCCATGAAGGATTCCGGGGTCTGGGACGGGTTCGGCGTTGCCGGCATCAGCGCGGGTTCCCAGGGCCCGTTCCCGACGTAGGCGTTGGGAATTGGCTGGTTGAGGAACCCGGTGAACGGCGGCCAGAACCAGGGACCATAGTCCCACCGTCCCATCGGGTTGACATTGTTGGGATCGGAGGGGTTCTGGTTAGGCATGTAGACA
>Ga0326726_10004788_pt1 | contig 12332 bp, 12 predicted proteins | sample MHFenrmetagenome_2_FD_207603 | JGI IMG/M metagenome (GOLD analysis project Ga0326726, IMG submission 207603) | Lab enriched peat soil microbial communities from Michigan Hollow, Ithaca, NY, United States - MHF15MN | ecosystem: Environmental > Terrestrial > Soil > Wetlands > Peat | place: USA...
CCGCATGATGTTGCGCTCTTCCGCGTCGATGTAAACGTTGTCGAGAACCTTTTCCCTACCCTCGCGATAGTGGAGACCTCCGACGTTGACCTCGCCGACCGGGAGCCCGAGATCCATGAGCGCGACGACGCTCTTCGGACTCCTCACGACGAGAATCACCTTCTCCGCGTCGAAGATCCCTCGCTTGAGCTGCGCGGCCGCCTCCGTGAGCGGCATGATCGAGACCTTGATCTCGGCGGGCACGGAGGAGGCGTAGAGATTCCTCTCCCACTCATTCGAGGCGACCTCGTCGTCGGCGAGGATGATCCGGTCCGGCTTGAGGACACTCCCCCAGCCGAGCACGACCTGCCCGTGTATGAGACGGTCGTCGACTCGGAACAGGGCGATCATTCGCGATCAGCCTCCATGACGAAAAGGCCCGGCACGACGGCCGGGCTCCCGTGAATCCCCCTAGAGGTCGATCACCTTCACGCTCTCCCGCCCTCGACGGATGACGTGATCGACCATCTCCTCGAACGGCAGCGTTCCCCGCTTCGTCGCGAAGGCGAGAAGGATGGGCAAATTGACGCCGCTCACGACCTTGATCCCCGGCTCCCCCTCGACCGCCCGAACGCAGTTGATGCAGCAGGAGCCGCCGAAGTAATCCACGAAGACCACGACATGAGCGTCCCCGCGCCGCGCGATGATCTCGCGGATGCGGCCCATGACCTCCTCGTCGCAGAGATCGGAGCCCGATATCGAATAGAGATCGTCCTGCTTCCCGATGACGAGCTCCGCGGTACGCACGAGCTCCTCGGCGAGCTTTCCGTGCGTAACGACGATTCCGGCGGTGACTTCGCTCTGTTTGTCGTCGCTCATTCCGTGTCGTACTTGAGGTATCGCCGCGTCTTGCGGTCGCTCTCCATCATATCGACGAGCTGCTTGTTGAACCGCTTCGCCGCGTCGATGCCGTAGACCTTGAGCATGTGATTGAGGGAAATGCTCTCCGCGATGACGGTGATGTTCTTGCCCGGGTAGATCGGGATCATGACCTGCCGGATCTTGACTCCGAGTATGTCGACGTACTTCTCGTCGAGGCCGAGCCGGTCCCAGTCCTTCTTCGGGTCCCACACCTCGAGGCGAACCTCGACCTCGATACGCTTCTGAACGCGCACCGCGCGGATGCCGAAGATATCCATGACGTTGATGATCCCGACGCCGCGGATCTCCATGAAGTGCCGCAGGTGCTCGGAGCCCTTCCCGATGAGCACGTTCCCGCGCTTGATGATCTCGACGACGTCGTCCGCGACGAGCCGGTGTCCTCGCTCGACGAGATCGAGCGCGATCTCGCTCTTCCCGATCCCGCTCTGCCCCGAGAAGAGGACCCCGACGCCGTACACGTCTACGAGCGAGGCATGCACCGACGTCCGCGGCGCGAAAACGTCCTCGAGGTGGTCGGCGAGCATGTGGAGGAAGGGGGTGGTGTTGAGCGCCGTGCGGATGACCGGCACGCCGTGCTCCGTCGCGAGCGGCACGAGATCGGCCATCGGCTCGAGCCCCTTCGTCACGACGATGCAGCAGAGGGGCTTCGAGAAGAGCCGGCTCAACGCCTCGCGCTGCCGGGCCGGATCGAGGGAGCGCAGGTACACCGTCTCCGTCTCACCGATCACCTGGATGCGCTCGTGGAGAAAGAACTCCATGAATCCGGTCAGCACGAACGCGGGGCGGTGGATGTCGGGCAGCGTAATCGGAAGGGGGCTCGCGAGGCCCGGCGTCAGGAGCTCGAACTTGAACTCATCCTTGCAGTCCGCGTAGAACTGCTCGACCGGATAAACGTAGCGAAGCGTATCCTCCATTGCTCACCACCTGAACGTCGGAACGTCTCTAGAATTTCTCCAATAGTCCGTAGTTTCCATCGGCGCGCCGGTACACGAGGCTCAGTTTACCCGATTCCTTGTCGTTGAACAGCACAAAGTTGTGCCCTTCCTCCTCCATGACGACGATCGCCTCCTCGACGGTGAACTCGTGGATGTCGCGCGGCACATCCTCGACGACCTGAAGCCCCGCGACCGCCCCCACGCTCGCCGAGCCGATTATCTTCTCCCGGGTCTCCGTCTTGAGGATGCCCTTCCGATGCCCGTGCGCGTTCAAGACGAGCTTGCCCTTGAATTTCTTCATCTGCTTCTCGAGGTTCTTCACGGATTTCTCGATCGAGCCGTACATATCGTCCGACTCTTCCTTCGCGGCAAAATCGTGGCCGTTCACGTGGACCTTGACCTCGGCTATGTGACGGAACTTTTCGACCGACATAATCACCTCGACGTGGAGGATCTGATCCCAGAAGCGTTTCAGCTTCCTCATCCTCGCCTCGGTGAACGCGATGAGCTCCGGAGTCGTTTCAAAATGCCGTGCCGTCGTAGTCAGCTTCACAGAATGCCTCCTCTCATCTTCTACCCTGAACACTGCCGCCGGCGCTCATGGAGGTCGAGACGCACCTCCTGGTACGAGCTTCGCACGAGCGGCCCCGCGGCCACCTCGCGAAAGCCGAGCGCGAGCGCCTCTTCCTCGAAGGACGCGAAGCGCTCGGGCGGAATATATCGCCGGACGGGAACCTGCTCCATTCCGGGACGGAGGTACTGGCCGATCGCGAGACAATCGACCGACGCTCTCCTCAGGTCCCGGAAGGCCTCTGACACCTCTTCATTCGTCTCACCCAACCCGAGTATCAGCGATGACTTTGTAATCACCTCCTGGCGAATCCGTTTCGCCTCGGAAAGCACAGAGAGAGATCTGTCATAGTCCGCCCCCCGCCGGACAGTATCGTAGAGAGACCGGACCGTTTCGATGTTGTGCGAGAGAATGTCGGGACCCGCCTCGAGAACCGTCGCGAGGGCCTCGAGGCTCCCCCCGAAATCGGGGATGAGGATCTCGATCACGGGCGGCGGCGGGAGCCTTCTCAGCGCCCGGACCGTATCGGCGAAGGCGCCGGCTCCCCCGTCCGAAAGATCGTCCCGTGTAACGGAGGTCACGATCACGCTCTCGAGGCCCATTTCACGGGCGGCCTTGGCGATGCGAACGGGCTCGTCGGGATCGGGCCTCTCGGGCGTCCCCCGCGAGACGGCGCAGAAGCGGCAGCCCCGCGTGCAGACGCCGCCGAGGATCAGGAAGGTCGCCCTCCGCCGCGAATAGCATTCGGCCCTGTTCGGGCATAGCGCTTCGCGGCACACCGTGTGAAGATTGTTTCCGCGGACGATGCTCTCCACCGGGCCGCACTCGGCGAGGATCGGAATCCTCCGCTTGAGCCAGCCGGGAAGCCCCGCGGATCGACGTTCCTTTGTCGAAACTGTCATGTAGTATCGAAAACCCTACTACAGGTTATTGTCAATATTGCTTCCGATGCCGGGCAGGCAGTATCCCGAGCTGCTCCCGGTACTTCGCGACGGTCCTCCGTGCGATGATCAGGCCGTCCTTCTTTAGTATATCCGCAATCTTCTGATCGCTCAAGGGTCTTCGTGTGTCCTCCTTGGCGATGATCCCCTTGATGTTCATCTTCGCGCTCTTCGCCGAGACTTCTTCCCCACCCTCGGTGCTCAGGCTCGAGCTGAAGAAGTACTTGAGCTCGTATACCCCGCGCGGCGTCTGGACGTACTTGTTCGTCGTCACGCGGCTCACCGTCGACTCGTGCATGCTGATCTTGCTCGCGACCTGCTGCAGGGTCAGCGGCCTCAAGGCGGAGGCGCCCTTCTCGAAGAACTCCCGCTGTTCCTCGACGATCGCCTCCATCACCTTGATCATCGTCCGCCGCCGCTGCTCGATCGTCTGGATGAGCCACTTCGCGTTCTTGAGGCGGCTCTGGATGAAATCCTTCGCCTCCGAGTCGAGCTCGACGTTCTGCTGGAGCTCGTCGCGGTACGACTGGCTGATCCTGAGGCGCGGAACGTTTCGGTCGTTGAGCGATACGATGAGGCGGTCGCTGACGCGGTCCACGACGAGGTCCGGGATGACGTACTTCGGCTCGTCGGCAATGATGTCGAGCCCCGGTTTCGGGTTGAGGCTGCCGATGACGTGCGACTGCTCTTGAATCTCCTTGAGGGGCACCTTGAGCGCCTTGCTCAGGTCGAGGTACTTCTTCTGCTTGAACTCCTCGAAATGGTCTCGGACGATGCGCGCCGCGAGCGTCTCCCCCATGCCCTTCGTCTCGAGCTGGATGAGGAGGCATTCCTTGAGATCCCGCGCGCCGACGCCGACCGGGTCGAACGTCTGGATGATCTTGAGGACGTTCTCGACCTCGGTGATGCGCTCCGGCGGGAGCTGCATGGCCCTGGCGACCTCGTCGAGGGCGGCGGTGAGGTATCCGGAGTCATCGAGGCTCCCGATGATGTACTCCCCGATCGCGATCTGCATCTCGTCCTTCGTAATGAGGCGAAGCTGGCTCATGAGGTACTCGGCGAAGCTCTGCTTGGCGACGGGAACCCGCTCGACGAAATCCTCGCGGTTCTCCTCGTTCGCGAAACCATCCCCCGCTCCGAAGCTCGACTCGAAGTAGTCGTCGGTGTCGAGGCGCTCCTTCTTGGCCTCCTCGCTCTCCTCCCCCTCGGCCGCCTCGGCCTTGGCTACCTGAGCCTCGGTTTTCGTCTCGGCCGGCTCTCCCTCGACAGGCTCGTCCTCGTCCGAGTCAGTGTCCGCGTCGTCGACTTCCTCGAGGAGCGGATTCTGGAGGACCTCCTGCTTGAGCACCTGCTGGAGCTCGAGGGTCGGCATCTGGAGCAGCTTGAGAGCCTGCTGGAGCTTCGGCGTCATCACGAGACGCTGCTGCAACCCGATATTGAGTCCGATTTTCATGTCCACGCGAGTGCCATCCTTGATTTAGAGTCGAAACGCTTCACCCAGGTATATTTCGCGAATGTCCGGGTCGTTGGCCAACTGGTCCGCCGTGCCCGAACGCAATATCTTTCCCTCGTACATGATGTAGGCGCGGTCCGTGATCGAGAGCGTCTCGCGCACGTTGTGATCGGTGATGAGGACGCCGAGACCGCGCTCCTTGAGCTTTCGAACGATCCCCTGGAGGTCCTGGACGGTGATCGGATCGATCCCCGCGAACGGCTCGTCGAGCAGCATGAAGGACGGATCCGTGACGAGGGAGCGCGTGATCTCGACCCTGCGGCGCTCGCCTCCGGAGAGCTGGTAGCCGAAGCTCTTGCGCACGTGGCCGATGCCGAGCTCCTCGAGAAGACTCTCGAGCCTCCGTGCGCGCTCCTCCTTCGACAGGGGAAGGGTTTCGAGAATCGCCATGATATTGTCCTCGACCGAGAGCCTGCGGAAGATGGAAGCCTCCTGGGGAAGGTAGCCGATCCCCCTGCGTGCGCGCTTGTACATCGGGAGCTTCGTGATATCCACGCCATCGAGGAGGACCGAGCCTCCGTCGGGGCGGATCATCCCGACGATGATGTAGAAACAGGTCGTCTTGCCTGCGCCGTTCGGGCCGAGAAGCCCGACGATCTCCCCCTTGGCGACCTTGATCGAGACCTCGCTCACGACGCGGCGCTTGCCGTAGAGCTTGACGAGGCCCTCGCAGGAGAGCCCGCGTCCGTCCGGGGCCGGCACGATCGTCATCTCGCCGGCCGCGCTCGGCCTCTCATCCTCGTCTCTCAGGCGCGCGCCGTTGACCTCACTCACCCCGCTTCACCCCCGTGCTTTCATCCTTCTTGATCTCCTCCTGCAGAAATCCGTTCTGGTCCCGCAGGTAGGCCTTTACGTTTCTCTTTATCTCGACGTCCCTGAGGCCGGGATCCCCACGGAGCCCGTAGCCCGTCAGAATGTCGTTCCCTCTCGTAAATTTCACGTAATCCTCCGAATGGATCTCCCCGGGGCCGTTGACCCACACGAGGCTCTCGGTCTCGAGAACGTAGCCCTCCTGGCTCGTGACCACGACGTGCCCGAGCGCCGTGAGATCGTGCGTCACCTGGTTGTACTCCCCCTTGTCGGAGGTCAGAACCGAGGCCAGCGAGCCCTGTTTGTCGAAGAACTCGATGTGCGGCGTGTCCGTCACGAGGAGCTTTCGTGCGTTGTAGACGCGCGCGACGGGCGCCTTGAGCATCCACTTCACGACCCCGGAGTCGCTCTCGGACGTCGTGAAATCGTTGAACTCCTGGTCGGGAACGTCCGCCGTCGCGAGCGTGCCCTGCCCCTTGTTCTTGCCCTGGCACGAGAGGACGAGGAACGAGAGAGCGATCGCGAGAGCGATGAGAAGCCCCCCCGGGAGCATTCGACGTATCATGCTGCGATTGCTCATATCATCCACGCTTCCCGTATCCCGAATCATCGGGGATCAGGCGCTCCGCCCCCGCGTCCGGTGTGCGCTCCGCGTCCCATTTTCTCCAGCGGTCGTGAAACCAGACCCACTGTTGGGGATATATCCTGACGAGGCTCTCGAGGGCCTGCGCACAACGCCTCGTGAGCTCGTCGACGCGTTCCGCCTCGCTGAGCCGCTCCGGAGGCGTCTCAAGCGCGGGAAGCACCGTGATACGGTGGCTCCCGCCCGACTGCATATGGATCGCGAGCGGCACGACCGGAGCGCCGCTCCTCAACGAGAATGCGGCCGCGCCTCGCGGCGTGTGCGCCGGAACGCCGAAGAACGGAACGAAGATCCCGTCGACGTCCATGTCCTGGTCGATGAGCATCGCGAGGATCTCCCCTCGCTTAAGGACCTTGAACGCGCCCACCGCGCTCGCTCCCCTCGGGATAGACGGGATGTCGAAACGGCGCCTCATCCCGATGAGGAGCGCCTCGAGTCGCTTGTCCTTCATGTCTCTATATATCACGTTCACCTTGTATCCCTTGCATGCGAAATACGCCGCGAGGAGCTCCCAGCACCCGATGTGCCCGGTGAGCCCAACGATCCCGTGCCCCAGGTCGTACGCCCTCCGCAGGTGCTCCTCCCCCTCGACCGTGCAGAGCCCGAGGACCGCCTCCTTCGAGAGGTACGTGAGCCGCAGCGCATCGAACCCGTTCCGGCCGAGCGCCCTGAAACAACCTTTTGCCATCGCCGCGACGATCATCGGGTCGCTCTGCGGAAAGGCCAGCGCCAGATTCCGGAGTGCGCGCCCCCGGTCCTTCCGGTAGAGCGCGAATGCCGCGCCTCCGAGAAAGGAAAAGAGCGCGAGCCCCGCCCGCCGCGGCAAGAGCCTTGTTACGGCAATGAGCAATCTCACGAGAAGAAGGGCGGCCCATCTTCGAATCTTCTTCTTCACCCTGCGCCATTCGTCCGAGGCCCTGCTCTTGTCTGTTCAAAGGGTGCCCGGCTCGCGGAAGGCCCGCCCACCGGACGTCACAAGTAGGTTTATAATCCAAGTTTCGGGAACTGTCAAGCAACAATTATGCCAAAGGGGAGTAACAACGGGGAATGACAGGCAACTATAAGTAACTATAGGGAGTTATGCGATAGTTCGCGGCACATTGGGAGGGAACCTGCCCTTCGAGGGCGCTGCGAATGCTAATTATTTGCCAGATTTGAAGATGCGGCCCGACGGGGGAGTGTACCGGCCACCCGGCAATGAAAAAACCTGTGGCTACCTCAGCCCTTCCCTGATGATGTCGTGCATGTGAATGATGCCGATGGGGCGTCCTTCCTCGTCCGTGACAAAGAGCTGCGTGACGGGCCCTCTCGGGTCCATCTCCATCTGGGCGAGAGCGTCGACCGCCAGGGCGCCCGCTTGCGCGGTGCGCGGCTGCCCCGTCATGAGGCTCGACACCTTCACCTCGAGCGCGCCGGGGTTCTTGATGAGAATGCGCTTGAGGTCGCCGTCCGTAATGATGCCGGCGAGGCACCCGCGCCGGTCGGTGATGCCTGCGCAGCCCAGCCTCTTGTTCGCGATCTCGAAGAGCGCTTCCCTGAGCGTCGTATCCATGCCGATGAGGGGCATCGCGTCCCCCTTGTGCATGAGCTCGCCCACGGTGAGGCTGAGGCGCTTGCCGAGAACGCCGCTCGGGTGAAGCCTCGCGAAGTCCTCCTTGCTGAAATCGCGGCTCTGGAGCGCCGCGACCGCGAGCGCGTCCCCAAGGACCATCGCGGATGTCGTGCTCGTCGTCGGCACGATGTCCATCGGGCAGGCTTCCTTCTCCGCCATCGTGAGGAGAACGATCTCGCACTCGTCGGTGAGCGGGCTCCCCTCGGTCGCCGTGATCGCGATCATCTTGACCTTCATCGCCTTGAGGTACGGAAGGAGCTTCGTGATCTCGTCGTTCTTCCCGCTCTTGCTCACGGCGAGGAATATGTCGTCTTTCGTGATCATCCCCATGTCGCCGTGGGCCGCCTCGCCGGGATGGAGATAGACGGCGGGGGTGCCGGTGCTGCTCAGGGTCGCGGCGATCTTGCGCGCGACGATCCCCGATTTCCCCATGCCGCATACGATGACCTTCCCCTGGCACTCGAGGAGGAGCGAGACCGCCTTGCGGAACTCGGAGCCGATCGAGAGGCGAAGCTCCTGGAGCCCGCGAATCTCGGCGGCGATGACCTCGCGGCCGATCTCCTCGACGTCGCGGACCTTGGGGCGCTCGCCGCACGAGGGGTCGGCGGTCGAACCGTTCACGTCAAATTTCCGTTTGTCTGCCATATTCGCCACACTTTCATGGATTGGTTCATCAAAGATGGCTGATTTGCCCTGTCAAAATCAACTACTTTGTTCGCCGCTTCGTCCGGTATCTCGCGAGCTCCTCCCGAACGACGTGCCGCAGCCTCTCTTCGATCGCGTCTTCGCTCCTGCGGATGTACTCGCGCAGGGCGTCGTTCATCATGGTCTGGTAGTTGCCTCCCCCTGCCTTATTAACTTTGTCGCGAAACCAATCTAGTATTTCATCGTCGATTCTAATGGTAATGCGACTCTTACCCGGCGGCAGGGGATCAATCGCTCCTCGTACGCCCTTGCTGAAGTCATAATGCTTCTTCATAGTTCAACCTTCATATTGCCGACGTTCGCGTCGATTTGCCACCCGCGCTGAAATAATCCGAATACGTTGCCTTCGCCAGGTATGTACGACGACGAGAATGCGACGTGAAGCATCTGCTCCGATTGTACAATACCTGTCTTCTCCTTGAGATTCATCAGGTACCATGATGGCATGAACATCCTGAAACACGCCTGTCGCGTCCGCAAAGTCGACGCCGTGTTTCTCCAAATTGGTCTTTGCCTTCCACCCGTCCCACTCGTACCGCACATATCAAGTGTATGCACAAATGTACATACTGTCAAGAGGAAGTTTCCAATTTCTGGCTGGCTCAGGCCTCAAAGCCCCGGACGAGCTTGAAGAGCGCGGCGAGCTCCTTGAGGAGTTTCGGGAGCTCCGCGAGCGGGAGCATCGCCTCCGCGTCGCATTTGCACGTGAGAGGGGCGAAATGGGTCTCGATGAAGAGCCCGTCCGCGCCCGCGGTGACCGCCGCGCGCGCGAGCGTGGCGACGAACTCGGGCCGCCCGGCCGACCTGGTCACGAGCCCGCCGGGGAGCTGAAGCGAATGCGTCGCGTCGAAGATGAGAGGCACGCCGAACGAGCGCATCCTCGGGAAGGCCGTGAAATCGACGACGAGGTTGTTGTAGCCAAAAAAGGTGCCCCGCTCCGTCACCATGATGCCCCCCGCCCCCGAGGTCCGCGCCTTTTCGACGGCATTCCCCATCTCTTCCGGAGAGAGCATCTGGCTCTTCTTGAGGTTTATGACCTTGCCCGTTTTCGCCGCTGCGGCGATGAGCCGCGTCTGCCGCACGAGAAACGCAGGGATCTGGATGACGTCGACGACCCCGGCTGCCTTCGGAATCTCCTCGCGGCAGTGCACGTCCGTGAGGAGCGGCACCTTCGCCTTCGCGCCGACGAAAGCCAGCATTTCGAGCCCCTTCTCGAGGCCGGGGCCCGAGTACGAAGTGATCGACGACCGGTTATCCTTGAGGTAGCTCGACTTGAAGACGTAGAAGAATCCCTCGCGCGCCGCGGCCTCGGCGCACTCCCGCGCCACGCGCAAGGCGTCCTCGAGATTCTCGAGAACGCAGGGGCCCGCGATGAGAATGGGAGTCTTATCGAGCGTTACCGTGCGGCCCGCGATCCGAAGGGCATCCATTCACCGACCCTCCCTCCACTCCTCCCCGTGAACCATCGTCGGCGCCTCGTGCCCGTCGTCGTGCTCGCGCTTGTACGCCTTCGCCGCGCCGACGAGCCCTCTGAAGAGCGGGTGGGCGCGGTTCGGCCGCGACTTGAGCTCGGGATGGAACTGGCAGCCGATGAAGAAGGGATGCCCCGGAAGCTCCATCATCTCGACGAGCTCGCCGTCGGGTGAGATCCCCGAGACGGCGAGGCCCGCGTCCGTGAGCGCCTTGCGGTAGGCGTTATTGACCTCGAAGCGGTGGCGATGGCGCTCGCTTATATCGACCGCCCCGTAGAGACGATGGGCGAGCGAGCCCTCCGTGACGCGGCACGGATAGGCGCCGAGGCGCATCGTGCCCCCCATCATCGTCCGACTGCGCTGCTCGAGCATGAGGTCGATGACGGGATGCGGGCTGTCGGGGTCGAACTCCGCGCTGTTCGCGCGCTCGAGCCCGCACACGTCGCGGGCGAACTCGATCACGGCAATCTGGAGACCGAGGCAAATGCCGAGGAACGGGATCTTGTTCTCGCGGGCGTAGCGAACCGCGGCCACCTTTCCCTCGATCCCCCGGTCGCCGAAACCTCCGGGAACGAGGACGCCGTGAACGCCGGCGAGGTGCGCCTCGGGGCCCTCCTGCTCTATCTTCTCCGTGTCGACCCACCGGATGTTCACGTGGACGTCGTTCGCGACGCCACCGTGCGTGAAGCTCTCGATGATGCTCTTGTAGGCGTCGTGCAGGTTCACGTATTTGCCGCACATCGCGATCTCGACCGACTCCGTCATCGAATAGATCTTTTCGACCATCTTCTCCCACTCGACGAGGTCGGGGGGCGGACAGTTGAGACAGAGCTTCTCGCAGATGATATCGTCGAGCCCTTCCTTCCGGAACTGGAGCGGCACCTGATAGATCGAAGGCACGTCGCGCGCCTCGATCACCTCGCGCACCTCGACGTTGCAGAAGAGGGCGATCTTCCCGCGGATGTCGTGGCTCAGAGGCCGCTCGGTGCGGCAGATGAGAATGTCCGGTTGAATCCCGATCTCGAGGAGCGCCTTGACGCTGTGCTGCGTGGGCTTTGTCTTGAGCTCGCGCGCCGCCTTGATGTAGGGCACGAGGGTGAGGTGAATATTGAGGCAGTTTTCGCGGCCGTGATTCAAGCGGAACTGGCGAACGGCCTCGAGGAACGGAAGCCCCTCGATGTCGCCGGTCGTCCCCCCGATTTCGGTGATGACGACGTCGACGTCGTTCCCGTTATCGGCGGCGTGCCGGATGCGCGCCTTGATCTCGTCCGTGATGTGGGGCACGACCTGCACGGTCCGCCCCAGGTAGCCGCCCTCGCGCTCGCGGTTGATGACCGCCTCATAGATCTGGCCCGTGGTCACGTTCGAGCGCTGGCTCAGGTCGCGATCGATGAAGCGCTCGTAGTGCCCGAGATCGAGGTCGGTCTCGGCGCCGTCGTCAGTGACGTAGACCTCGCCGTGCTGGAACGGGCTCATCGTGCCCGGGTCGACGTTCAGGTAGGGATCGAATTTCTGGAGAACGACGTTCAGTCCGCGCTGCTTGAGGAGGAGACCGATGGAGGAGCTGGCGATGCCCTTGCCGAGAGAGGAAACGACCCCTCCCGTCACGAAAATGTATTTGGTCTTCCCGCCCACTCGCTCCTCGCGTGTCGCAACGCTTTCGATATGAGAGAATCAAACACCGCGCATCACTCTAGCGGCTGCGTTCCCTTTTTTCAACTTTTTTTCTGCGCGCAGCCGGTTTGCGGCGAAGTAATTTTCTTATTCGCGTGACGTCCTCGGGCCGGTCGACGCCGATCGACTCGGAGCGGGTCGTCACTACGCCGATCCGGTAGCCGTTCTCGATGGCCCGGAGCTGCTCGAGGCGCTCGTGCCGTTCGAGGGGCCCCTGACGCAAGGTCTTGTAATCAAAGAGGAAAGAGCGTCTGAAGGCGTAGACACCGATGTGCCGGAGATACTTAATTCCGGGGACGGCCGCGCGCGAGGCGGCGCGCGTCGAGCCCGCGATGCGCTCACCCAGGAACCCCGGATACGGAATCGGCGAGCGCGAGAAATAGAGCGCGTTCCCGTCGTGGTCGCAGACGACCTTGACGATGTCGGGTCGGAAGAGATCGTCAAAGTCCGCAGCGGGCGTCGCGAGCGTACCCATCATGAGAGCCGGGTCCTCCTGCATGACGCCGATAAGCTGCTCCACGGCGCGGACGGGAAG
>Ga0326726_10004789_pt1 | contig 12331 bp, 5 predicted proteins | sample MHFenrmetagenome_2_FD_207603 | JGI IMG/M metagenome (GOLD analysis project Ga0326726, IMG submission 207603) | Lab enriched peat soil microbial communities from Michigan Hollow, Ithaca, NY, United States - MHF15MN | ecosystem: Environmental > Terrestrial > Soil > Wetlands > Peat | place: USA...
CGAGCGGTCGATGCAAAAGGTCGTTTGGTCTGAGACGAGCGTCGCGGGACCGCGGCATTTCGACGGGAAGCTCGCTCAGCCGGAGACCGTCCGCGATTACTATCGCGACATCGCCGTGCTGGCCTTCCCGACCCCGGGCGATTACCGCATCGCCGACATCAAGGGCAAGGCGCTCTATGAGCGGCGGGACGTGCCGCCTGCCGCCGAAACGGCGCTTCCGGTTGGGATGACGATCGTCCCGGAGAAGATCATCGATCTCACCGCGCAGCTCGGAGCGGACGGGCATCTCGCCTGGGACGCTCCCGCGGGCAGGTGGACCGTGATGCGGTTCGGGCACACGAGCACGGGCGCCGAGAACGCGCCAGCCCCGGCGAGCGGCCGCGGCCTCGAGTGCGACAAGCTCAGCCCCGAGGGGATCGAGGCCCAGTTCGCCGGCATGATGGCCAAGATCATTGCCGACGTCGGCCCGGCGGCCGGGAAGACCCTGGTCACGACGCACATCGACAGCTGGGAAAATGGCGCTCAGAACTGGACCGGGCGGATGCGGGAGGAGTTCCAGAAGCGGCGCGGCTACGATCTGATCCCCTACCTGCCGGTGATGACGGGGAGGGTCGTGGACAGCCTGGAGATCTCCGAGCGCTTCCTTTGGGACCTGAGGCAGACGGCGGGCGAGATGGTCATCGAGAACTACGCCGGGCACATGGCGGAGCTTGCCCGCTCTAAGGGCCTGCGGCTGTCGATCGAGGCCTACGGCGGGCCGTGCGACGACGTCACCTACGGCGGCCGGGCCGACGAGCCCATGGGCGAGTTCTGGATCGGGGGCGGCGCGTGGGAGACGCTGAAGATGATGGCCTCGTCGGCCCATATCTACGGCAAGCCCATACTCGGCGCCGAGTCGTTCACCGCGGGCGACCGCGAGCGCTGGCAGCAGCACCCCGCGACGATCAAGGCGCTGGGCGACCGGGCTTTCTGCGAGGGCGTCAGCCGGTTCGTCTTCCACCGCTACGCCATGCAGCCGTGGCTCGACTACAAGCCGGGCATGACCATGGGGCCGTGGGGCCTGCACTACGAGAGGACGAACACGTGGTGGGAGCTCGCCGGACCGTGGCACGAGTACCTCGCGCGATGCCAGCAGATGCTGCGGCAGGGGACGTTCGTGGCCGACATCCTTTTCCTCCAGCCGGAGGCCTCGCCGCAGGAATACAAGTGGCACGAGCGGAAGGGCTACGACTACGACGACGCCACGGCCGAGGTCGTGCTCAAGAAGATGTCCGTGAAGAACGGACGCATCGTTCTCGAAGGCGGCATGAGCTATCGGGTCCTCGTCCTGCCGGAGACGCCGCGCATGACGCCCGCGCTCCTCAGGAAGGTGAAGGAGCTGGCCGAGGCGGGGGCCACGATCATCGGGCCGACGCGGCCGACGAAGGCCCCCGGCCTGTCCGACTATCCGAATTGCGACGCGGAGGTCGAGCGGCTCGCCGAGGAGCTGTGGGGGACGGGCAAGGTCATTTCGGGAAAGACGGCCGAGGACGTGCTCGCCGCGGCGGGCTTGGGGCCGGACTTCACGGCGCCGTCGTACGTCCGCTGGATCCACCGGAGCGCGGACGGGGCCGAGATCTACTTTGTCGCGAGCAACAGCCCGCAGCCGAGAGAGGCGATGTGCGCGTTCCGGGTCGCGGGCATGCGGCCCGAATTCTGGCGGCCGGAGAAGGGCGAGGTCGAGCCGGTGGCCGTCTACGAACAGGCGGGGAGCGTGACCCGCATCCCCATCTCGTTCGAGCCGAGCGGATCCGTTTTTGTCGTCTTCCGGAAGACGGAGGACCGGCTGAACCCCGTGGTGACGATTTCGCTCGACGGGAAGCCGCTTTTCCCGGCGCCGGCGGCCGAGCCGGTCGTCCGAATCGTCAAGGCCGTTTACGGCGTGCCCGGGGACGCCAAGCGCACGCGCGACGTACGGGCCAAGCTCCAGGCCATTCTCGACGGCGGCGAGTCCACGCTCGTCGTGTCGCGGATGGCGGCCGGCGACGATCCGGCCTATAACGTCGTAAAAACGCTGGTGGCCGACTACGCGATCGGCGGGATGTCTTATAGCGTCACAGCGAAGGACCCCGATACGATCAGCTTCCCGATCGCCCCGGGCCTGGAGCCCGTGGCCGAGGTGAGCGGCGACGGCGACGGCGGCGTGAGGGTCGAAGCGTGGCGGGACGGGGTCTATCAGCTGACGACGGCGATGGGGCTCGCCCTAAAGTCGAAGGTCGAAGGATTGCCGGCGGCGATGGAGATCCCCGGCCCGTGGGACGTGCGGTTCCCGCCCAAGTTGGGCGCGCCGGAGAGCGTGACGCTGGATAAGCTCGTTTCCTGGAGCGAGCACGAAAACCCCGGCGTAAAGTATTTCTCGGGGACGGCGACTTACACGAAGACCGCGAACGTGCCGCGCGAATTACTGGGCAAGAACCGGAGGGTCTATCTCGACCTGGGACGGGTCCAGGTCATGGCCGCGGTCAAGGTCAACGGCAAGGACCTCGGCCTCCTTTGGAAGCCGCCCTATCGCGTCGACGTCACGGACGTGGTGAGGGCAGGGGATAACGCGCTCGAGATCGGCGTCACCAACCTCTGGATCAACCGCATGCTGGGGGATGAGGAGCTGCCCGAGGACAGCGACAGGAACCCGGACGGCACCCTCAAGTCCTGGCCGCAGTGGGTCCAGGAAGGGAAGGCGAGCCCGACGGGGCGGTTCACCTTCACGAGCTGGCGGCTCTGGAAGAAGGGCGAGGCGCCGGTCGAATCGGGCCTGATGGGCCCGGTGACGCTCCGCGTCTCCGCCGTCGCCAAGATGAAATAGCTAGATCGGGGAAAGGACACTCACTGCGATCTTAGGTGTTTCTTGGCTCCCCTGGAGGTCTTGCAGGTGCTCCCGCGCTCTGCGGCCAAGCGCTCGATCCTGCCCCGGGGCGACGGCGGAAGATCCGCAGCGCGCCGGACTGGCCGTTGCTCCAGTGACCCGCGATGGCGAAATCGGCGGTGTTTCCGCTGATCGAGCCCTCAAAAGAGCCGCCCCCAGTCCAGGAGATCTTGAACGTCATGTTCTGACGGTCGAACATCCAGGTCCCGGTGCCGGAACGGCTCTCGCTGCCGATGAATTCCGTGGAGCTGAAGCTCCCGTCGGGACTGAAGGTGACCGTGCCGTTATAGTCCGTGAGCGACCGGTTCGGATCGCCGAGCGAATACTGGCCGGAGAAGTCCTCGATCTGGGCTTCTTCGAGCGCCCGCGGCGGCCTCGCTGGGGCCGAGGACGAAGTTGCCGGCGGCGATGCGGGCGAGGGCCTCGGCGGCGGGCATGCCTACGAGGTGATAGGGCACGAACATGTCGGCCAGGAAATGGGCCGACCAAGCCAGGCCTTTGCAGAGCTCTTCGTCGCCGCCTGATAGGCCGAGCAGGGACTGCAGGAAGCGCTGATACCAGTCGGCGGCGGATTGGGGGCCGAGGCCTTTTCCGGTGGCCGGATTGAACCAATGGCAGGAATAGAGCGTCGAGCCCTCGGCGTCGGGGCCGGGCCCGTAGGGGGTGAGAGTGCGCGGATTCCCGTCCACGCCCTCGAACTGGAGGATGCTCTCGACGGGGACGATACGTCCACCCGGCGCGGGGATCCCCTGAAGGCCCCTGATCCTCGGGTCGCTCATGAGCAGGGCATAGGCCGCGCGGAGGATCTGCTGGTGGGTGTCGGTGATCTTGATGCCGGCGACGCCGCGAAAGCCTCCCCAGGGCGAGGCCGGCGGGGCGGTAGAGAAGAGGACGAGGGGGGACAGGAAGGCCAGCCCGGCGACGCGGCGGATGAGAAGGCGGCGGCAGCGCGGCGGGCGGGGGGAATGCATGGGACGAACGACCATGGCGATCCTCCTTCGTCAGTTGGGCAACAGTTTACTTAGATCGGGGACACAATATCAATTCCCCAATTCGACGGGCGAACGGGGGACAAAAAAATGGGAAATGGGTATTGTGTCCCCGATTTAGGCGATTTCGAGGATACGGTCGAGGCGGAAGGTGCGGCGCTCGCCGCGCTTGTGGCAGAAGGCGCGCACGCCCTCGAACGTCTTGCCGTGGTATTCCATCATCTCGACCGACTCGGGCCGGATGCGGCGCCGCGTCTTCGTATCATCGGGCTTGAGGTAGACGATCTCGAGCTCGCGGCCATCGCGGATGGCTTCGAGGAGGACGGCGCGCCTGTCGGCAGTGGGCATCGCTTCCTCGGCCTTCTTGTATTGGAAGCGCGTCAGGAAACGAACGATCCGCCAGTCCATCAGGATGTGGCCCTTGCGGATGGGCGTCCGTAGGACGAGCCCCTCGAAGCTCGTGCAGCGGCTGAGGGCGACATAGACCTGGCCGTGGGCGAAGGCGCCCCTGCCGATATCGACGACGACGCGGTCGAAGGTCTTGCCCTGGCTCTTGTGGATGGTCACGGCCCAGGCCAGGCGCAGGGGATATTGGGTGAACGCGCCAACGGACTCCGATTCGATGCGGTCGGTGTCGGCGTCGTACTGGAAGCGGAAGAGCTCCCAGGTGTTGGGGGAAAGGTCGACCCGCTCGCCGTCGGGGAGATCGACGGTGACGATGTCGTCGGCGTCGGGCACTTTCGTGATCATGGCCACGCGGCCGATCGTGCCGTTGACGAAGCGGCCCTTGCGGTCGTTCGTGAGGAGCATGACCTGGGCCCCGCGCTTGAGATCGAGGGCCTCTTCGGTCGGGAGGGAGCGGCGGTCGAATTCGCCGTCGATGGACCCCTCGTAGCGGCGGGCGCGGCCGCGCAGGGAAGCCAGCTTTTCGCGGTTCCGGGCGGCGGCCAAGTCGTTCGTGCTCGTCAGCGTGATGTAGAGCTCGCCCTCGGGGGGATCGAACTCGGGATGGAGCCGGCTGTTGAGGTGGGCGATCTGCGTGTCGTCGACCGAGCGGTTGCGGATGGCGTTGAGGAGGCCGATGAAGGCGGGGTCCGACTGGCGATAGACCTTCTCGAGCTCGACGAAGTCCATGGCGAAGTCCGGCTCGGCGAAGACGCGCGCCGAGAAGAAGTACGGCGATTCGTAGCGGGCGGCGGAAAGGGCGCCAGGGGCCGGATCGGCGCGCGGTCCGTACGAGCGGCCGAAGGGCGAGGGGTCGGCCGCGAAGAGGCCCTTCTCCTGCCCTGTGACGACCGGCGGCAGCTGATAGAGATCGCCGATGAAGACCATCTGCAGGCCGCCGAACCACTCCTTGGGGCGCGGGCCGTTGAGGCGGAGGAACTTCTCGACGCAGTCCATGAGGTCGGCCCGGACCATGGACACCTCGTCGATGACGATGGCGTCGAGGTTGCGGTAGAGGGCGGCGCGGTCGGCCGCGGCGCCCCGGCCCTTCCCGAGCTTGCGCACGGAGTCCGGCGTGACGTCGGGCTTGAAGCCGAAGAAGGAATGGACCGTCTGGCCGCGCACGTTGAGCGCCGCGACACCCGTCGGGGCAAGGACGGCGATGCGCTTGAGCGTCTGGCCGCGCCAGAGCTCGAGAAGGGTCGATTTTCCTGTCCCCGCCTTGCCCGTGATAAAGACGTGCCGCGACGTGCCCTCCATGATATCGAGGGCCCGGCGGAAGCCCGGGTTGATCTCGATCGTGGGGCCGGCGGGCGAGGAGGCGCGCGCGGGTGTCGTTCGGTGACGCGATTCCATGGATCCCAATTCTATATGATTTCAGACGCGGCTGTCGATGCGAGCTGGGCAGGACAGAACCGACGGGCCCGATATTAGAGAAGACGGCCCGGGGAACTCCGCTTTCTCATCCAAAAGAAGGGGGACAAATAAATGGGGGACACCATATCAATTCCCCAATTATCTTAACGAATGGGGATCATGAAAAATGGGAAATTGGCATTGTGTCCCCGATTTGCTTATGATGAACCACGGAGTCATACGGAGGCGACCATGACAGGTCGTCAATCATCAGAAACCGTCGGTCCAGGGCGAGCGAGAGAAAATAAGAGGGGGTACCGCGGATGAAAGCCATCGTTTATTCGAAGTTCGGCACGCCGGACGTTCTCCGTCTCGAAGAGGTCGAAAAGCCCGTTCCCAAGGACAATGAGATCCTCATCAAGATCCGGGCCGCTTCCGTGAATCCCTACGACCTGCATTTCATATCGGGAAAGCCGCTCGCGGTCCGGCTGATGGGGAGCGGACTGTTCAGGCCGAAACGCAAGATCCCCGGAGCCGACATGGCCGGGACGGTCGAAGCGGCCGGCCCCGGCGCCAAGCAGTTCCAGCCCGGCGATGAGGTTTTCGGGGACGGCCGCGGCGCGTTCGCGGAATATGCCTGCGTGCCGGAAACAAAATTCGCGCCGAAACCGTCGAATCTAACGCCTGACGAAGCGGCCGCCGTGCCCATGGCGGCCCTCACCGCCCTGCAAGGCCTTCGCGATCCGGGAAAGATCCGTAAAGGGCAGGCCGTTTTGATCAATGGCGCCTCCGGAGGTGTGGGCAGCTTCGCGGTCCAGCTGGCCAAATCCTACGATGCGGACGTGACGGCCACCTGCCGGACTTCGAAGATGGATTTCGTGCGCTCGATCGGAGCGGACCTCGTCGTCGATTATACCCAGGAAGATATCACCCGGAGCGGGCGGAAATTCGATCTGATCTTCGATGTCGCGGCTTTTCGCTCGATCCTGGATTATAAGCGCGTGTTAAGGCCCGGCGGGATCTACGTAATGGCGGGAGGCTCGATCGCCCAGATGTTCCAGTCCGCGTTCGTACATGCCGTGGCCAGGAATATGACGTCCATGATGGCCAGGGTCGAGCAAAGAGACCTGCTGATCCTTAAGGACTATATCGAAGCCGGCAAGATCAGGCCATTCATCGATAAGCGATATCCCCTGAGCGAAACCGCGGCGGCCCTCTGGTATCTGAAGAAAGGGCTGGCCAAAGGAAAGATCGTCATCACCGGCCCCTGAGCATGGCCGGCTCTCTTCGCGGGCTTTTCTCAGTAGTGCTTGTGGATGCCGCCGAAGCCGATGAGGCGGTTCTTTTTCGTCAATCCCAGGAAGTTGCGCAGGCGCTTGGCGAATTCCGCGGGGCGGTCGCGGGCGCCTTCGATATAGCCGATGCGGATGCGCTTGTAGGATCTCGAGAAGGCCCGGAAATTCTTCCATGTTTGCGGGTCGGACTTGATCGCCGCCATGATGTCGGGCGGGACGCGGAGCGGCTTCTCGGCGAGGAGCGGCCGGACCTTGGCCAGGATATCGGGCGCGATCTTTCCTCTTTTCGCCATCGCGCGGAGCCGGGCCACGTTCGACTCGGAGAAGGCGCTGCCGGGCCGGCGGGGGGTGAACCTCTGGGCGTAGCGGTCCTCGTCGACCTTTTTGGCCACGCTGTCGATCCAGCCGAAGGCGAGGGCCTCCTCGACGGCGTCGTTATAGACGATGCGCGGCCGGCCCGTGTGCTTCTTGTGGAAGACGAGCCAGACCGCCTTGGCGGATTTCCGGTTCTTCCGAAGCCAGGCCCGCCATTCCGAGCGCTTGGCGACGTCGAGGAGGAGGTTCGGATCGATCTCGGGCATGCCTAGCGCTCGAAGGCGATCTCCTCGATCTTCGCCGCCTTGAGCAGGTCGTTGAGGGCGGCGAGCTCGCGCGACTTGAGCGATTCGAACGTGTCGAGAAGCGTCTTCAGGGCCTTGAGGCGCTCGGCGACAGCGGCCGCGAGCTGGGTCGTCGGCGCGGCGTCGGCGGCCTGAAGCTGGCTCATGAGCGAATTGAGCGAGCCGCCGATCCCCGAGAGCGTATCTTGGGCCCCCGCGCCTCCGGGTCCGCCGGGGCCCATCGGACCGCCCGGCCCTCCCGGGCCGCCGGGGCCGCCGCCCATCCCGCCCTCGAGCGCCGCCGCTTTCTTGTCGAAGAGGGCGATGGATTCGAGGACCTCGGGGGGACGCTGGGCCTGAGCGGCCGCTTCCTGCGCCTTCTTGATATGGCCGCGAAGCGTGCGAAGCTCCTGCAGGGTCGTTTGGGCCTGCAGGATCCCGTCGTAGAGGGCGACGGACATCTCGGCTTGCTGGGAGATCCCCGCCGCGGAGGTTTTGACCCGCGGGTCGATCCGCAGGTTCAGCGGCTGCTTGAAGGTCCGGCCGTCGACGGTAAGCTTGACGGTGTAGAGCCCGGGCGGCGCCCAGATCGAATTCGGTGTGGGCACCGTGTTGGCGGGCGTCGCCGAGATGGGCAGTCCGCCCCGGCCGCCGCGCCCGCCCCCGCCCGTTTCGAGCGGCTGATAGCGCATGTCCCAAAGGAAGCGATGCATGCCCGCCGTCGACTTGAGCGTCAGCGGCTTCCGGTACCAATAGAGGGGGACCGGCGCCGACTCGGGCGTCGGGATCTCGACCTTGTCCTCGCTCGAATAGCGCCGGATCGCCCGGCCCTTGCCGTCGACGATCTCGAGCGTGACCGGCCCGGCCGCGTCGGAGCCCAGGACGTAGTCGATGACGGCGCCGTCGGGAGGGTTCTCGCCGCCGGGCTCGTCGGGCGGAAGGGGGGTATCGGTGTTCATGTTGAAGCGGACGCGCGTCGCCACCTGGGGCCGGAAGAGGGTCGCCGGAGCCGTCATCGTCCCGGCGACGCTCGCGTCGAGCTGGCGCAGGGGAGAGATATCGTCCAGGATCCAAAAGCCCCGGCCGTGTGTGGCGGCGACGAGGTCGTCGTCCTTGACGATGATGTCGCGGACCGAGCTCGGGGCCATGTTCAGGCGCAGGGATTGCCAGTCGTCGCCGTCGTCGAACGAGACGAAGACTTCGCGCTCGGTCGCGGCGAAAAGAAGACCGCGGCGCGCCGGGTCCTCACGGACGGCGTTCGTCGGCGCGTCCGCGGGCAGGCCCGTCACGATCTCCGCCCATGTCTGGCCGCCGTCGTGGGTGCGGAAGATGTGCGGCCTCATGTCGTCGAGGCGGATGGTGTTGACCGCGGCGTAAGCGGTCTTGGCGTCGAAGCGTCCGGCGTCCATGACCGAGACCTTGGCCCAGGGCTTGAGCCCGGCCGGCGTGACGTCGGCCCAGTGGAGGCCGCCGTCCGTCGTCACGTGAATAAGGCCGTCGTCGGTCCCGGCCCAGATGACGTTGGCGTCGACATAGGATGGGGCGACGGCGTAGATGACGCCGCGCTGCGCGGGCTTGGCCGACGGCTCGTCCTTGTACTTGCCGATGCTCGCCGGGATGTCCCAGGTTTTGCGGGTGAGGTCGGGGCTGATCTGCGTCCAGGATTGGCCCCCGTTCCGCGTTTTCCAAAGGGTGTTCGCCGCGAAAAAGAGCGTCCGGGGATCGAGGGGCGAGAAGAGCACGGGTTGGGTGCGGACCGTCCGCCAGTCGGTGCCTCGCGAAACGCGGGGGCCGACCGTCTGGACCTGGCCGGTGCGCCGGTCCCAGCGGGTGACGCCGCGGCCGCCGTAGACGATGTCGGGGTCGAGCGGATCGGGCGCGGCATAGCCGTACTCGTCGACGCCCACCGGATGCCACTCACGGAAGGTGACCCGGCCGTCGTCGCCCCGGCTCGAGACGCCGGCCGAGCCGCTTTCCTGCTGGCCGCTGTAGACGCGGTAGGGATAAGCGTTGTCGGCCGCGACGTGGTAGAGCTGGGCCGACGGCTGGTTATACCACGAGCTCCAGCTCTCGCCGCCGTTGACGGTGATAACGGCGCCCTGGTCGCTCGCGTAGAGGATGATCGCGGGATCGGACGGGTTGACCCAGAGATGCTGATAATCGTCGCCGCCCGGGGCGCCCTTGAAGGCCCTGAACGTGCGGCCGCCGTCGGTCGATTTCCAGGCGACGGTCGCCGCGACCCAAAGCGTGTCCGGGTCGGTCGGGTGGACCGCGAGGCGGGGAAGGTCCCCGCCGCCGATCCTCCCGGCCGGGCGGTTATCGGGGAGACGCGACCAGGTCGCGCCCGCGTCGTCCGAGCGGTAAAGGCCCGTGCCGCGGGTCAGGGCGACGGCGGCAAAGATGCGGCGTGGCTCGGACGGGGCGACGGCCAGGTTGATCTGGACGATCGGCTCGGGGCCGGCCGCGGCCGCGGCTCCCGCGGGAGCGCCCGGCGCGGCGCCAGGCGCCGGCTTCGGGCCGGCGGGAGGGAAGAGTTGGAGCTCATGCCAGGTCGCGCCGCCGTCGGACGATTTGTAGAGGCCGCCGTTCGTGCCGCTCCAAGCGGCGTTCTCCCACGGGCCTTGGCGCGATTCCCAGAGGCCGGCGTAAACGACGGCCGGGTTCGCAGGATCGAAGGCGACCTCTGAGCCGCCCGTGTTCTCGTCGACGTAAAGGACGCGCTCGAAGGTCCGCCCGCCGTCGAGAGAGCGGTAGATGCCGCGCTCCTCGTTCGGGCCGTAGGGATGGCCGAGGACGGCGGCGAAGACGCGCTCGGGATTGCGCGGATCGACGATGATCTGCGGGATCTGCTGGCCGTCGCGGAGGCCGAGGTGGGTCCAGGTGCGGCCGCCGTCGGTCGATTTGTAGATGCCGTCGCCGACGGAGAGATCGGGCCGCTGAAGGCCTTCGCCCGAGGCGACGTAGACGATGTCCGGATCGGAAGGAGCGACGGCGATGGCCCCGATCGAGCCCGTCGGCTGATCGTCGAAGACGGGATGCCAGGTCCGGCCGTAGTCGGTCGTCTTCCAGACGCCCCCGTTGCAGACGCCGATGTAGAAGACGTTGGGCTGGGATGGGACGCCGGCCACCGCGCGCGTCCGGCCGGCGCGGTAAGGCCCGATCGAGCGCCAGCGCATCTCGGAGAAGTATTTCTGGTCGAACGGCTGCGCGGCGAGCGGGGGAGGGGCGACGATCGAGGCGAAGATCAGGAGGGTCAGGAATGACAGGATCCCGCGTCGGATGATCATATTAGCTGCTCCTTCGTCCGGCTCCTGAAAACGGGGAAGCGCACCCGCATCAGAGCCAAGAGGGACAGTCCCTATTTACTTTATTTCCTTTAAGAGCTCGGCGACGGCCGTCTCGAGCTGTTCGTCCGTCCCTTTGACCACCTTCTCGTACGTGTTCATCACCCTGACGTCGGGCTCGGTCTGGTGGTTGTCGAGGTAGCCGATGCCGGGCGCCTTGACGCCGAGGGGCACGACGCCCCAGACGATGCCCGAGTCGCCGAGCATCTCCCAGCCGGCGAACGAGCACGTGCCGGGCACGGGCATGCCCACGAGCTTGCCCAGCTTGAGGAACTGGTAGGCGAAGGCGTAGCAGTGGCCGTCGCTGTACTGGGCCTCGCCGACGATCGAGATGCTGGGCTTGGTCCAGCGGAAGTTCGGCTCGTAGCCGTTGCTCCGCTTGTCGGTCGTGTAATCGAAGAACTTCTTGCCGCTCAGGAACATGTCCAGATCGGCGACGAGATCGCCGCCGCCGTTGAAGCGGGTGTCGATGACGAGGCCCTCTTTTTGGGCGAACTTGCCCATGACCTCCTCGAACGCCGAGCGGTAGGCGCTGTCGCTCATGCCCGGGATGTGGATGTAGCCCAGGCGGCCGCCGCTCAGGCGCTCGACCTCGGCCTGGTTGCGCAGGACCCAGCGCCGGTAGAGCAGGCCGTTCTCCTCGCGCGGCGAAACGGGCTTGACCGCGATCTCGCTCTTGACCGGCGCCGCTCCCGTCGCCCCGCCCGGGGCCGGATTCGATACCGCGAGCAGGACCTTCTGCCCCGCCTTGCGGTTGAGGTAGCGCTCGAGGCCCTTGTCGGCGGCGATCGGCTCGCCGTCGACGGCCTCGATGACCGTGCCCGCCCCGACGGCGAAGCCGGCCTTGTCGAGCGGTCCGCCGGCCATGACCTCGACGATCTTGATGCCGGGACCCGCGTAGTCCGGATCATAGAAGGCGCCGAGCGAGGCCGTCTCGTCGGGATTATCCATGGAGCGGCTGAAGCGCGCTCCGCTGTGGCTGACGTTGAGCTCGCCGAGCATCTCGCTGAGGAGCTCGGTGAAATCGTAGCTGTCGCCGATGCCGGGGAGGTATCTCTCGTAGACCGGCTTGAGGGCGTTCCAGTCGGCGCCGTGGTAGCCGGCCCTGTAGAAGGTCTCGAGGACGCGGCGCCAGACGTGCTCGAACTGGGCGGCGCGCTCGGCGGCGAGGTCGACGGTCATCTCGCCCTTGATCCCGATCATGTCGCGCTTGCCGCTCGACGGATCGATCTTCGAAAGCGAGCCGTCGGCGAGAAGAAAGATCGATTTCTGGTCCTTGTCCCACTCCATCCGGCCGCCGTTGGCATTGAGGGCGACCAGCATCTTGGTCTCGCGCGACTTGAGGTTGGTCGTCCAGAGGTTCATGCCCTTCTCGAAGCGGGCCAGGTAGTAGAGCGTGTCG
>Ga0326726_10004790_pt1 | contig 12331 bp, 9 predicted proteins | sample MHFenrmetagenome_2_FD_207603 | JGI IMG/M metagenome (GOLD analysis project Ga0326726, IMG submission 207603) | Lab enriched peat soil microbial communities from Michigan Hollow, Ithaca, NY, United States - MHF15MN | ecosystem: Environmental > Terrestrial > Soil > Wetlands > Peat | place: USA...
GTTTCACCATCAAGGTGACTGACAATATCGCTGCCACTGGAATCAAACCCTTTACCATCACAATCAATCCAGCACCAGTGATCACGACCTTGTCGCTCCCTCCTGGTGATGTCGGAGTTCCGTACAGCCAGACCATCGCCATGACTGGCGGCACGTCTCTGTTCGCCTGGTCGGTATCTGTCGGCTCGTTACCCGCTGGTCTTTCTCTCGCACCAGCGACTGGCGTCATTTCTGGCACACCGACAATCGCCAATACGTATGGCTTTACAATCATGGTAAGCGATAGTGTTGGTGGAACAGCGACGCACGCATACTCGGTTGTCATCAATGTTGCTCCGGCGATTACCACAACCACGTTGCCCAATGGTGAGATGAATGTTGCGTACAGTCAGACCCTTGGGGCGACTGGCGGAACGATTCCCTACACATGGTCAGTATCGGGAGGCGCTCTCCCTCCTGGATTAACTCTGGCCCCTTCAACCGGTATCATCTCAGGAACTCCAACCACAGCGGGCACCTATGGTGTCACGGTCATGTTAAGTGACAGTGTTGGCGGCTCAGCGACAAAGCCGTACACAATCGTTATCATCGCTGGACTAACCATTACCACGGCCACCCTACCCAATGGTGAAATAGGCTTCGCGTACAGTCAAACGCTGACATCGGCAGGCGGTTTAGCACCATTCACATGGACAGTATCCGTAGGATCTCTCCCCGCAGGGCTCTCGCTTGCTCCAACAACTGGCGTCATCAGCGGAACACCAACGACAGCCGGCACCCCAAGCTTCACCATCCAACTCGTTGATAGCCTGAGCGGCTTAACAACCAAACCTCTGGCAATAACGATCAACGCCTTGCCGTCCATCACAACGACCTCCTTGGGACAAGGTGATGTTGGTATCGCCTATCATCAGACACTCGGGGCGACTGGCGGAGGACTTCCATACACTTGGTCGATTTCCGTCGGTTCGTTGCCTGCTGGATTGTCCCTTGGCGCGGCCACTGGAATCATCTCTGGAACGCCTACAACCGCTGGAACCTCAGTCTTCACCGTTAAATTGACCGATAGTTTTGGAGCGGTAACGACGAAGGTTCTAGCCATCGTCATCAACCCAGCACCATCGATCACAACGACATCGCTTCCGGCTGGTGATGTTGGAGTTTCGTACAGTCAGGCCCTCGCTACCAGCGGAGGAACAACCCCGTTCACCTGGTCGGTATCAGCTGGTGCACTACCTACAGGGCTTACCCTCGGTGCATCCACAGGCATTATATCCGGGACACCGACGACCGCAGGGACGTACAGTTTCACTGTCATGTTAACCGACAGTATCGGTGGCACAGCGACAGCACCACTCTCCATAATCATCAACGTCGCACCCTCAATCACCACCACTGCTCTGCCCTCCGGTGAAGTCGGTGTTGCCTACAGTCAGACTATAGTGGCCACTGGCGGAACGACCCCCTACACCTGGTCGATATCAGTTGGTGCCTTACCTCCCGGAGTATCGCTTGCGCCATCGACCGGCATCATTTCAGGAATGCCGACAACCGCCGGAACCTACAGCTTCACCGCAAAAGTAACCGATATCGCTGGCGGGATAGCGACCAAGGCCCTGAGTATCACCATCCTAGCAGCCCCGTCAATCACCACAGCCTCAGTACCAAACGGTGAAGTGAGTATTGCCTACAGTAAGACCCTGGCAGCAACTGCTGGTACACCACCATATACCTGGTCGATTTCTGCTGGTGCGCTGCCGGGTGGGTTGTCTCTTAGTGCATCAACTGGCATTATTTCAGGCACACCGACCACTGCCGGTTCCTTTAGCTTTACCGTAAAGGTAACCGACAGCATAGGTGGCACAGGGACCAAGGCCTTCTCGCTGACCATCCAACCGTTACCGACGATCACCACCGCATCACTGGCCAACGGACAAGTCAACATCGCCTACAGCCAGACCCTCGCAGGCACAGGTGGCACAACCCCGTACACCTGGTCGATATCAGCTGGTGCGCTACCGGCTGGACTGTCTCTTGGCGCATCAACCGGTATTATATCTGGGACGCCAACCACCGCCGGAACATATGGCTTCACCGTCAAACTAACCGACAGCGTTGGTGGTGTAACGACAAAGGCGTTCTCCGTCACTATCAGACCGGTGCCAACGATTACCACAACCTCGCTTCCGAACGGCAGAATCTTCCGCTCCTATTCACAAACTGTGGTAGGGGCCGGTGGTTTGACTCCGTACACATGGTCAATCGTAGCGGGCTTCCTCCCTAACGGACTTAGCCTTAACACTGCAACCGGTCATATCTCTGGGACACCAACGAGAACGGGTATCTTTTCGTTCACCATCAAACTCACGGATAGCGTTGGAGCCACAGCGATACGAGGACTGACGATTAGGATCACCCTGTAGGTGGTTCGAACAACACCAACTTAGGAGGGAAAATACACTCCCTCCTCCCTCTTTTCCTTTTTTTTACGACCATTGTATTGCAAATATTTTTTATTTATTTTCTAGATGTTTTTAAATCAATTTTTTATCCTATTGTCCCTTCTTGAATATCAAGGAGGAAAGAGCTCTATGTTCTTTGACTCTGAAGACACCCTGCGAGAAAAATATCTCACCCAAGAAGAACGAGATCTTCTTCAGCAGATCCACAAACCTGGCTATTAAGGCACTAATGCTGTTGAAGGAGATGTTCGTTCAGTCAAGCCAGACAGCGAGAATAAACTAGCTTTATAGGCCTAAATGAATCCTAGTACCTTGTCGATAATTAGCATTGATTCTTGTATTTAGGAGTTCCTTGAGTAGGTTGAGGCGAAATAATTGGATAGGCGGATCCATAATTGGGAAGCTATATTTCGCCTCGTGCAGATAATCTTCGATTTCCCGATAGGCTAAATCCGGACATCGCAGAGGCTAAAAAATCAACGATGCTCTCTTTATCTCCAGGTGAATACGAAAAATCCTACACAGCCTTGAGAACAGGTTTCCTGGACAATAACAAAGAAGTATAGTTATAGGCATTCAAATGAGATTGATGGACAGGTGAAAAATATGCAGCCGATTGGATTGTTGATGAGAGAACATCGTTTGATTGAACAAATACTACCTTTACTCGAAAACGAAATGAAATGGAGCTCATTGACTTCTAAGGTTGATGCGATGTACATTAATACAGCAATCGACTTTTTTCAGATCTATGCCAGTTTGACCCATTACGGGAATAGGTGGCTCTTCCTCTACCTCAACTGTTAAAGTACATCGACAACTCATGCATTCGTACTAATCCATTTTTTCATCTTTAATAGTCTATCTATTGTCTATAACAAGATATCATCATCATAGCTTGGGGTGTTCTTAATGTTATTTAGTTTGGATGAGAGTGTTGTAAAGTGTTTTTTTTTAGAAAAAGAGAGGAGGGGAGGGACGAGAATGGGGACAAATATATTTTTTCACTTTACAACGCCTCATCGGGTTCATGATTGAGACATTACTTTTGCTTTATAAAATCATTATTTAAAAACATATAAAAAATATGTGAAAGATATGTAAAAGTAGGGCTTTTTCACATAAAAACAAACCGAAGAAATTGAAAAATTTCTTATCTACTTCATCGGTATTTCGTTGACGTCTCCCCAGAATGTGACGATGTCTTGGAGCACCGTAGTGAATTTCCCAGAATCGATAGGTTTTCGGACATATCCATTGGCACCAGAGATATATGATTTTATGATATCCTGTTCTTCTTTTGATGAAGTGAAGATGACAACGGGGATCAGTTTTGTTTTTTCATGGCTTCGGATCCATTCCAGTATCTCAAAGCCATTCATACGTGGCAGATTCAAATCAAGAAGAAGGAATGCGATTGGAGCATGATCAGTTGATTTTTTTTGTGAACCGTCATTTTCAAGATAGCGCATCGCCTCGTATCCATCTTGAGTGACGATAAGATCATATTTATCCGAAAGCTTGGTTTTTGAAAATGCACGCTGCACTAAGAGAATATCGTCTAAATTATCCTCAACGAGCATTATCTTTTTCTTTTCCATATCAAGAATTCCTTCTGTTTTGTACCTAGTGAGTACTTTTCAGTATAGAATAGATGTCAGTATTTAAATAAATAGCGAAGAAATACATAAAAAATAATTAAAAAACACTTGTGTTTAGTTATTATTTTAATCGGAAAACAAGGTGGTTGTTCTTCCCGGTCTGAGCATCGATTTTATTTTCTCGTGCTAACCATCCAATCGCAGCATGTACATTCTGCTCGTCGATTTTGGTCCGTTGCATGATTGTGGTGACATCTGCTTCCTTTTGAGCATCGAGGAAATGCCAGATTTTTCCTGCGTTAGATCCAATAACTGAGGTCAGATTCGTCTCGCCTAGCCGATAGACCACCCCGATTTTATTGATTTTATTCTCACGAGCAAGCCATCCTACAGCTTTGAAGAATGATTCTTCAGAGAGGTCCGTATTTTTTTGTAGTTTTGTTTGGGTTAAGGAGGTTCCATTTGAATACAAGGTCCTCCATAGTTTTCCCGCATTGCTACCTAGTTCGTCTATGATAGCATTCATTGGAGATCACCTTTTTTTATTCTTGATTGATAATTTATTATTAAAGATTAGTTTAAAATTAACTAAGAAATGAATAGATTATAGTTGAATAGTGTCTCTGTTACGCTGCCTGCCGTTTGTGTAAAAATGTTATTCCTTTGTCTGAGATGGTAACGGTTCGTAACTTCCCTTGTTTTTTGGTAAAGATAAGTCCTTTTACTTCGAGCATCTGTAGGCGTTTTGCTACAGTTGAATAGGCAAGTTTGAATCGGCCCATGACCTTTTTTATTGGGACGATCGCATTGTTCTGGTTCTGTTCGTAGATAAATTTGAGGATGTCATAGACTTCATCTTCTATGGTCAACCCCTCGATTTTCTGACTTGGTAAGATCTGAAACTCATTTTCAATAAGTGCCATTTGGGTCGATTGAATAGTAGAGGGGTCTACTCTGAGCAATAAGAGATTCTTATTCTTCATAATAGCATCGTTGATGTCATACAGCGTATTCATCACTTTTTCAAATGAGAACCGATTAATGAGATAGTCAAGACGTTCTAAGAGAATCACTGAACTGTTCTTTTGCTTCCCCAGTTCCTTTATTTTCTCTGTTAACTTCTCGAGTGTTGGAATAGCGGTATAGCCTTTCCCTTGCTCTTGGCCTAGAATGTAGAGTTGTATCTTACCAATTTCGATGGTGTTTTTCAATAATTCTGGGTCCATACGTGTGATCATTATACCTGAATATCCGGAGGCTGCCAGGTCTACGAGCAAATCGATAGTCGCAGTGTTTTTCTTCTCGGGAATCAGGTAGCCATTTCCTGGGAGCAGTTTCCCATGAATGTCCATTTCGCGAGTGATATCTCGTCCAATTAAAAGTACGCCACTGCTGGGAATATCTTTGCTTCTGATAATCGATCCGGAGAATCGAAGGATTTTTTTCGCTTGATTTTTTGTAATAATAATGAAATCTTCGTACCCTGATTGATCTTCTACGGAAATGTTCTTAATAAAATCCAAAAATTTTTGAGGATTTTCAAAAAGTGAGAACTTCGTGATGCTTCTGTTAATGACTTCTTTCTGGTCGAATCCGGTCATGATTTCTGCGGTTTTATTCCAAATGGTAACCCGTTTGTTGGCATCCAATGATACGATAAGGTCAGTGGCGCTATCAATGACATTCTGTAGATGCTCCTTGATCTCAAGAACGCTTTTTTCCACTTTTTTCCTTTCCTCAACTTCATTTCGTAATTGTCTATTCGCCCCCTCAAGTTGAGTGGTGGCATCAGCGAGTTCATGATAGGATTTGCGTAGTTCTTCTTCGGCGTCTCTCTTTTTTTGTCTGATTTTTGCTTCTTCCATTTCTCGTTCAATAGCAGGGATGAGACGCGCGAGATTTCCTTTCATGATATAATCATGGGCGCCTGCTCTCATGGTCTCTACTGCGGTGTCTTCGCCGATTTTTCCGGAGACGATAATGAACGGGAGATCTTTGCCGGTTTTTTTCAGGATGTTTACCGCTTCCAGTCCGCTGAACCGGGGCAGGACATAGTCGGCGATTACGACGTCCCAATCTTGTTTGTTTAGCGCTTTTTTCATGGCTTCTGCTGTTTCTACTCGTTCGATAATGGGTTGGATGCCACCTTTTTTTAACTCTCGGGTAAGCAATGCTTCGTCATCTTCCGAGTCTTCTATCAATAATATTTGGAGTTGTTTGCTCATTGTTTTTTTCCTCCTAAGGTGAAATAAAATGTTGCTCCTTTATTTTCCTCTGCATTGGCCCAGATGCGTCCACCATGACGATTGACTATTCGAGACACGATACCTAATCCGATGCCCATCCCGGGATAGTCGGCATCATCATGGAGACGTTGGAAGGGAATGAATAATTTATCTGCATATTTCATGTTAAAACCCGCGCCGTTATCTCGGATGAAAAACACGGTTTCTTGGCCTTCTTGTTTTTTTCCGAATTCAATTTCTGCTTGTGTGCGTTTTTTAGTGAATTTCCATGCATTTCCTAGTAAGTTTTCAAGGAGGATATTCAGAAGATTTGCATCTCCCTCAGTAATGAGTTTTTTATCTGCGATAAATTTGATTTTTCTTTGTGGATCTGTTTTTTTAAGATCGTCGATAATGGTTGCTGCAGTAGCTCCTAAGTCCACTTTTTGTATGGTCATTTCAACCCGTGTCAACCTCGAGAGCCTGAGCATGTCATCGATGAGTTGTGCCATTCGTTGTGTCGCTTTTCGTACTCGGAAAAGATATTCTTTTGCATTTTCATTAAGTATATCTCCATAGTCTTCAAGCAATGCGTGACTGAATCCATCGATGCTTCGCAGCGGGGCACGTAAGTCATGGGAGACTGAATAACTAAATGTTTCTAGTTCTTTGTTTGCCGTGGCGAGTTCATTGCTTCGTCGCATGAGATTTTCATTTAATTTTATGATTTTATTTTCTGTCGTTTTTAACTCAGTTATATCTGAAATGACGCTGATTATTGAATGAAGTTTATTATCAAGATAAATAGGTGACCACGAGTGTGAAATCCATTTAACCTCCCCCGTTTTTGTAATAATCCGATATTCGAAATTTGAGCCCTTTTCACCCTGCGACGCTCGGGAAAAAGCAAGTTGGACTTTTTTAATATCATCTGAATGGAAAATCATGGGACTAGTTCCAATTAATTCTTCTGGAGAATATCCCAGTATTTCTTTGCTCGAAGGGCTCATATATGATATGATGCCATCAGGTTGTGTCACCATGATAACATTGGTGGTGTTCTCAACAATCCGTCTGTATTTCTCTTCGCTTTCTTGAAGTGTTTCTTCTATTTTTTTCCTCTCTGTAATATCAACACAATAGATACGAAGACGTTGATTTTCTGTGATGTAGGAGATGGTTTGGAGATAGCATTTATTGGCAACGTTCACCTCTTGTATGACAGGGGTGTTTCCCTTCGCCTGAATGCCCGGAATCATGTTTTTTATTCCTATTAAGAATGGATGGTTGAACCCTTTTTTTTGTAAATCGGGAAAGACCTGTTTTGAGCTGGTGTTTTGATATAGGAGTTTTCCTAGTAAATCTATTTCAACAATGGGCATGGGGTTCATGGCTGGAAACGATGCAAGTCTAACTAATTCTGCTTCTATCTTTTTTGATTCTGTGATATCGTGGACCATTCCTATTGAATGAATCACTGTGCCAGATTTATTTCGAATGTGTTCACATTTCTCATGAACAAAACGGACTTCACCGTTTTTTCTTACAATTCGATGCTCGATTTCGTATGTTTGGGCTCCATTTCGCAATGAACCTGAGTAGGCTTGATCGACCGCTGCACGATCATCAGGGTGAACGGCTTCAAGGAATGCTTCATACGTTGCTGTAAACTCTTGTGGTCTTAATCCAAAAATACGATATGTTTCATCCGACCACGTTAAATGATTATTGGCAATATCAAGTTCCCAGCTGCCAAGATGTGAAATCTCTTGTGCATGTTTTAGTCTGTTTTCGCTTTCTTGTAACGCTTCTTCAGCTTGTTTACGTTCGGTAATATCACGCGCGACATGCACCGCTCCTTGCAAGGTTCCTTTGGCATCAAAGACTGGGGTGGTGGAGACTAAAAAAAAGCCACCGAGTTTATCTTCATAGACCTCGGCAACGTGTTCCTTTCCATCTTTCAACGTTAAGGTGTGTGGACAAAATGCTGGTGGTTTGGAATCTCCATGAACACATGTATGACAATAGAGATTTACGCACTGTTCAGCCGGTATACCAAGTCGTTGCGCCATTGCTTTATTTGCTCGGATAATCTTGTGAGATTTATCTAAAATCGCTATAAGATCGGGAACGCTATCAAAGGTACGTTCCCATTCCAATTTTGCTTGAAGCACCGCATCCTCAGCCTTCTTTCTGTCCGTGATGTCTATGCCTTGAGCGATGGTCGCAATCATATTCTTTTCAGTATTGTCGTATATGTTTGCTGAATTCCACAAGGCTATTTTGATATCTTTATCTTTGCTGAGTATTGGTATTTCAACGGATTCCCAGTGTTCTCCGCTAAGGGTTTTTTGTATTTTTCGTAGAGCTTCTTCTTTGCCTTCTTTTGGGAAGAGAAGGTCGAGTTTTTTTCCAATCATCATCTTGGAAGTATAGCCGGTTAGATGTTCAAAGGCTTGGTTGAATCGGACAATGTTAAAATCTTTGTCCCATACGATGATTGGTGCGCTCGCGTAATTTATCAGATTTTCAAGATAATCACGTGTTTCTCGCAGCTGCTCTTCTGCTTCCTTGCGTTCACTGATGTTACGGATATTGCATTGAATGGTTTTTCTGCCTTCGACATCGTAAACATTGCTGACGAATTCGACGTCGATTTTTTTTCCGTTTTTTGTCTGAAGCGGCATATCTTCATAGCGGGTGTATCCTTTTTTCTGTAATTCTAGGAAATAATCCTTTGATGGTATAATATCTTTTAAGGCGCCAATTTCCCAGAGATGTTTTTTCAGAAACTGGTTTCTGGAATAACCGAGTAGGTTGATTAGAAACGGATTGACGTCTACTATCATCCCAGTGTTAAAATCTATTAGTAGGATGCCGTCTTTTGCTGACTCAAAAAGCCTACGGTAGCGTAACTCAGATTTTTTAAATGCTTCCTCTGCTTGCTTAAGGTCGGTGATATCTAGAGTGAATCCTACAACGCCAATGATATTTCCTTGCGTATCACGATATGGAATCTTATGGGTCTGTACCCACAGTAAGCCTTTCTTGGTTTGTACGGATTCGATAATATTTCTTTTTTCTTTTCTTGAGGCTATCACCTCTTTATCGTCTTTCCAGAATGCTTCAGCTTGATTTTTTGGGTACAGTTCGAAAAGAGATTTATTTTCTAATTTCTTTTTCGGCAATTCCATCAAATGGGTAAAAGATTCATTCACGCGTAGGAATCGGTTTTCTGTATCTTTGTAGAATATCGATGCGGGTACGGTATCGAAAATAGTTTGTAATTCCTCATGCTCCTTTACTAACGCCTCTTCAATCTGTTTGCGTTCTGTGATATCGCGATTGCTCCCGCGTACCCCCAAATATTTTCCATTCTCGTCGAAAATCGGTTGACAGACATGATGAATCCATTTTATACAACCATCCTTATGGATGATACGAAATTCTAGAGCTCCAGGTTTGTTGTTCGACACTTCGCTAGAAATGTGATCAACGAACAACTGTTTATCAGCAGGATGAATTATTTTTTGTCGAAGCGAGGAATCTGAAAGGAAATCTTTAGACTCATAGCCCGTAATTCTTTTACAAGACGGAGATGCGTACAGATACCGTCCGTCAGGATCTAACCAAAACTCAAAATCATAGGTGTTATCAGCCACAGTGCGATATTTTAATTCAGCTTCTTTCAACGCTACTTGCGCTTTCTCGCGGTAGGTTACATCTCGGTATGTCACCACGTACCCGGTTATCGCGCCATTTTCGTCAGTGATCCGAGTCGAATTCACATCAGCAATAATCTCGGTTCCATTACGATGCCTCGTACGGATTCGAGCTTGTGATACCCCGATTCGATTAAGCTCATCAATTATTTTTTCGCGTTCACCTTTGGAATATATGGGTCGTAAAAGTTCTGCCGTAGTCTTTCCTAAAGCTTCTGTTTCGCTATACCCATACATCCGCTCAGCGCCCGTATTCCAGTAGGTAATATGGTAAGTAGCGTCCGATCTGATGATCCCATCCTGAACTTGATTAAGTAGTTGTGCCTGACGTTCTCTTTCCTGCTCCGATTTTTTCATCTCAGGGCTTTCGATTCGATGCCATGCTCCTTGACGTTTAATCAATGCAAATTGATGATTGCTCACCACATCAATAATTTCAGACGCATTACATTTATCAAGCGAATAGGAACAGATAGCAATCATCTTATAGTTCCCAATGACATGATTAATCACTTCTTCATAATTCGTGAAATCCTCCCAATCTTTTTTCTCAAGCCAGAACGTGTTGCCGCTGAGACGAAGCCCATCAAAACCTTTGTCCAGTGCTTGTTTTTCCTTAGAAACCCATCCTTTTAACACCTCGTCCGCATTAAACTTACCCGATTTCGTGTACCACTCTGTCGAATCAAGAATCTCAATTTGGCCTTTTTTCAAATAAAGATCTAGATTTTTTACTTTCTTTTCTAACGCATTTTTTGCCTCAGCCACAAGTAAAGGTTCTGAGGTGATCCACATACAAAACTCATTTTGCTCCAAACCTGCTTTAAAATATGGAACTAAAATATCAATGAGATCTTCTTTGGTTTCATAGAATTGACACAAATGAGTACCCCAGGGAATAGTACCAATAATTTGAATCCCGGTCTCCCTCATTTTCCCGTTTTCTTTCTGAGCAGAAGATCCATTCACTAAGAATGTTTGACGATCCTTCTTTTCACTCATCGTCGTCCCCCATTAAACCATATTCCTAAAAAAAGATTGACATCTGTCATAAGAATCTTTCTCCTTATTAAAAGAGATGATTTTCTCCTTCTACCTCCTCTCTTTTGACAACCATATCGTCGCTTCATGAAATTCTACATAAAACGTTCGAAACGGTCCTTTTTGGCTTTACACACCGGGCAGATTTCCGGAGGGTCATCCCGTCCACAGAGATATCCACAGACCTTGCAACGCCACACCGGTTTAGAGAGAGAACCAATATTAAAAGTCGGGTTCACCTTCTTTTCTTTGACCTGGGAGCGTTCTTCACGGTTCAATGGTCGCCGCTCAGGAATTGTATGAATCGGCCGCTGCCCTTTCATCGCCGCAGTCGACACGTACAACGCGCAGTAACAAGCGTCAAACTCGTTAATATCAGCATCACGATAATCACAGGGGCAGACGATATCAAGGTCCTCGAATTTATCGCCCGTCGCAAGTCGACAGGGGCATGCCCTGTATCCAAACCGTTTCTCATTGACGAGCAATCCATTGACCAAGTCCTTGACAAATTCAACATCTGGATTCAGATGGTACCCGCCCGACTCAGCCTCGCTGTTCAACTGTTGGTGCACCCGATCTATGTCTTTTTGATTAATTTGAATTTCCGCGCTCATAGGTGGAGTGCCTCCTTAATTGCATCTTCTTGATACCCAACGATGCATTTATTATTGTTAATCACCGTCATTGGGAAATTCCTGTTGGGATTCCATCTATTCACTTCCGCATCAATCTTTTTCTTCTCATCTTGATCTAAGAGATCGACATCGACATAACGATATTCCACTCCTAAGGATTTCAAGAATTTTTTCGTTTTCTTACACCAGCCGCACGTGCTGAGAGCATATAGCATAATATCTCCCTTTTTTTGCCCCTCGACATGAACCATGTTCATTTTCGTTTCACTCCTTTATTTATTCTAGTCTTGTTCGTGAATATTTTTGAAACGTCATAGAGATTAATTCAGAGAGGCCTGGATGGATGTGCAGGCCTTGGAATATCGGTGTGAACCGTTTTTGCAGGTAATACATCTGCTCTCGATTCAACATCCATGAAGGAGTTTCTTTCATATAAACATCTTCTTGTTCCTGGGTAAATGATGGGGTCCCGCCTTCACAAAGCACACAATGTTTCACAGATAAATCCATGATTCACGCCCCTTTCATCTGAAGAGGACGTAAAAGGTCAGTCCACGAGATAATCCCCAGTACTTCCTCATGATCTTTCACAATGAGACTTTCATGGCTTTGCTTCATCATTATTTTAAACGCGGAGATGGC
>Ga0326726_10004791_pt1 | contig 12330 bp, 13 predicted proteins | sample MHFenrmetagenome_2_FD_207603 | JGI IMG/M metagenome (GOLD analysis project Ga0326726, IMG submission 207603) | Lab enriched peat soil microbial communities from Michigan Hollow, Ithaca, NY, United States - MHF15MN | ecosystem: Environmental > Terrestrial > Soil > Wetlands > Peat | place: USA...
GAAGATCTCGAACCAGGCGACCGTCGTCGCGATAACCAGCGCCGCGAGCAGGAGGAAGGCGCGCCACAGCAGCGAGCGCGGCCACAGCCGGAACCGCGGCGTGGAATTGCGGGTCACTGCGGCGCGCCGTCCGGCACGAAGACGTAGCCGAATCCCCACACGGTCTGGATAAACGCCGGGTGCCCCGGGTCCTTCTCGACGAGCTTGCGCAGCCGCGAGACCTGGACGTCGATCGAGCGGTCGAAGACTTCGTACTCGCGGCCCCGCGCGAGCTCCATCAGCTTGTCGCGCGACAGCGGCGTTCTCGGGTTCATGACCAGCACTTTGAGCAGGGCGAACTCGCCCGTGGTGAGCGAGATCGACTGGCCATCGCGGTCGAGCGTGCGCGTGGCCAGGTTCACCGTCATATTCCCGAAGCTCACCTTCTCCGGCTCGACCGCCGGAGCGCCCGGCGGCAGCGGCGCCGCGCGCCGGCGCAGCACCGCGTTGATCCGCGCCACCAGTTCGCGCGGGTTGAAGGGCTTGGGCAGATAGTCGTCTGCGCCCATCTCGAGGCCGACGATGCGGTCGACGTCTTCGCCCTTGGCGGTGAGCATGATGATGGGAACGCTGTTCTTTCCGCCGCGCAGCCTGCGGCAGATGGACAGGCCGTCCTCGCCGGGAAGCATCAGATCGAGCACCAGCAGATCGACTCTCTCGCGTCCGAGGAACTTGTCCATGCCGGCTGCATCCGAGACGGTGTGGACGCTGAAGCCCTGCTCGCTCAAATAGCGCTGGAGCAGGTCTCGTAAGCGCAGATCGTCGTCGACAACCAGAATTCTTGTCTTGGGCTCGGCCATCGGCGTATCGTAACCTGATGCGCAGGGCGGTTGCAGCGCGAGCGTAACCGCGCATTGCTCCGTGAGGGGTGGAAACAACTTGTTACAATCGGCTCGCCGAGCGTCGTAAATGCCTTACAAACCCAACCTAATATATGCGCCGGCGCATGCCTCGAGAGGGATCGTGAGAGTTCTTACCACCTTGGTCGGTGTCTTGCTCGTGACGCTGGTTTCGTTTCCGGCGGCGGCGCAGCACGCCCAGGGCGGCCGGCAAGCCGGGCCGGGACGCCCGACGGCGCCGCAGCAGGTTCCGGCGCGCGACATGAGATGGCAGCAGCGCGATGCGAATCGCGATGCGCGCATGACGCCCGAGCAGCGCCGCCAGCTGCGCCAGGACGTCGTCGATCACGGGCGCGACATCTACCGCGACCGCCCGAGGCCGGGTCGACAGTAGGTCTCCGCGGTCACGCCGCGGCCGCGTCGCGCAGCACCCGCTTGAGCACCTTTCCAGTCGCGCTCTTCGGCAGCTCCTCGACGAAGTCGATGCGCTCGGGCGCCTTGTAGACCGCGAGATAGTCGCGGCAGTGCCCGATCAGCTCCTCGGCGCTCGCCTTCCTGCCTTGCCTCAGCACGATCGCGGCGCGGACCTTCTCGCCCTTGAGCGGATCGGGCGCGCCGTAGACCGCCGCTTCCTGTACGGCCGGATGGCGGTAGAGCACGTTCTCCACTTCCGCGGGCCACACCTTGAAGCCTGAGACGTTCACCATGTCCTTGAGGCGGTCGACGATATAGACGTAGCCGTCGGCGTCCATGCGCCCGATGTCGCCCGAGTGCAGCCAGCCGCCGCGCAGCGCGCGGACGGTGTCCTCGTGCTTGCCCCAGTAGCCCTTCATCACGCCGGGGCCGCGGATTGCGATCTCGCCCCATTGGCCCCGCGGGACCTCTACGTCGTTCTCGTCCAGGATCCGGATCTCGAAGTTTTCCACCGCGGTGCCGACGCTGCCGAAACGGTGCTCGGACACGTGGTTATACGCGGCGAAAGGCGAGCACTCGGTGAGGCCGTAGCCTTCGTAGACGCGCTGGCCGTAGGTGTCGGCCCAGCGGCGCGAGATCTCCTCGGGCATCGTCGCTGCCGCGGAGAAGTAATACCGCACCGAGGTGAGCTTTTCCCTCGACACGCCCGAGTTCAGGAGCGCGATGTAGATCGTCGGCACGGCGAAGAACATCGTCACCCTGTGGTGCCGGATGTCCTCGAGCACCGCGTCCTGCACGAAGCGCCTCCACAGCACCAGCGTCGCTCCCGCCTCGAAGCAACCGTTCATGATGAAGTTCTGCCCGAAGACGTGGAACAGGGGCAGGAAGCACGCTAGGCGGTCCTGATGCCGGAAGCCGCAGTGCTTCACGGTGGTGCGCGTGTTGCTGACGATGTTTTCGTGCGTGAGTGTGACGCCCTTGGGCGATCCAGTGGTTCCCGAGGAGTAGAGCAGCGCCGCCGGCTCGTCCGGCCGCATGTTCTCCGCCTTGAACCTCGGCGAGCCGGCCGCGAGCCAGTCATCGAGCGGCAGTTCGTCGGGCTCGGCTCCCTCGCACAGCACGGTGTGCTCGACCGAGGGGCATTCCAGGCGCGGCAGGTTGGGCAGCAGCTCGGCGGTGGTGAATACCACTTTCGAGCGGGAGTCGTTGACGATGTGGCGCACCTCCTCCGACTTGAAGATGGCATTGATCGACACCGCTATGGCGCCGGTCTTCTGGATCGCGAGATAGGCGAGCGCAAAGGCCGGGATATTGGGGAGGTAAAGCGCGACTCGGTCGCCCCGGTGCACGCCGTGGCGGCGGAGCGAGTCTGCGAGGGCGCTGGCGCAGCGGTTGAGCACCGCATAGCTCACGCGCTTGCCTTCGAAGACGATCGCGGTGCGCTCGGGGTGATGGCGCGCCGTGCGCTCGACGTGCTGGGCGACGTTCATGCTTCTCCCGGGCTAGAGCGCGGCTGCGATCGCCTTGCCGACCTCAGTGGTCGAGGCCTTGCCGCCGATGTCGCGGGTGCGCGGGCCTTCCGTCAGCACGCGCTCGATGGCTCGCACGATCGCAGCGCCCGCGTCCTTGTGTCCCAGGTGATCGAGCATCATCGCACCCGACCAGATCTGGCCGATGGGATTGGCGATATTCTTGCCGTAGATGTCCGGCGCCGAGCCGTGGACCGGCTCGAACACCGAAGGAAACTTGCGCTCCGGATTGATGTTCCCCGAGGGTGCGATGCCGATCGTGCCGGTGCACGCCGGCCCGAGGTCCGAAAGGATGTCGCCGAACAGGTTCGAGCCGACCACCACGTCGAACCAGTCCGGGTGCTGCACGAAGTGCGCGGTGAGAATGTCGATGTGATATTGATCGGTCTTCACGTCGGGATACAGCGCCGCCATAGCGCGCACGCGCTCGTCCCAATAAGGCATGGTGATCGAGATGCCGTTCGACTTGGTCGCCGAGGTGAGATGTTTCTTCGGGCGGCTGCGGGCGAGCTCGAACGCGTACTTGAGTATCCGGTCGGTGCCGTGGCGGGTAAAAGTGCTCTGCTGCACCACTGTTTCCCGCTCGGTCCCTTCGAAGATGCGCCCGCCGATCGCGGAATATTCCCCTTCCGTGTTCTCGCGCACCACCCAGAAATCGATGTCGCCCTGCTTGCGGCCCGCGAGCGGCGACTGGATCCCAGGCATCAGCCGCACGGGGCGCAGGTTGACGTAGAGATCGAAGCCGCGGCGCATCGGGACGAGCAGCTCCCACAGCGACACGTGGTCGGGCACGCCGGGAAAGCCGCAGGCGCCGAAGAACACCGCGTCGTGATTGCGGATCGTCGCCAGTCCGTCCTCGGGCATCATGCGGCCGTGCTTTGCCCGGTATTCGCAGCTCCAGGGAAATTCCTCCCAGTTGAACGCGATCCCAAATTTGCGGCCCGCGGCCTCGAGCGCGCGCACGCCTTCGGGCATGACTTCCTTGCCTATGCCGTCGCCGGGAATGACCGCGATCCTGTAGCGCTTCGTCAAATCCTCACCTTTCAGAATGCGACGTTGCGGCCGCCCTTGAGCTTCAGCATCTCGCGCGCCTCGTCGGGCGTGGCGACCGAGAGGCCGAGCTCCTCGAGAATGCGGCGCGCCTTGCCGACCTGCTCGGCGTTGGTCTTCGCGAGCGTGCCCCGCCCCAGCCACAGGCTGTCCTCCAGGCCGACGCGGACGTTTCCGCCCATCACGGCGGACATGGCCGCGACGAACATCTGGTTCCGCCCCGCGCCGAGCACCGACCACAGGTAGGCGTCGCCGAAAAGGCGGTCGGCGGTGCGCTTCATGTGCAGCACGTCCTCGGGATGCGGGCCGATGCCGCCGCGGATGCCGAACACCGACTGGATGAAAAGCGGCGGCTTGAGGAGTTTCCGGTCAAGGAAGTGCGAAGCGGTATACAGGTGGCCGATGTCATAGCACTCGATCTCGAAGCGCGTGTCGTTGCCGCTGCAGCACTCGAGGATGTGCGCGATGTCCCTGAAGGTGTTCTTGAAGATGCGCTCGTCGCTCCCCGCGAGATAGGGCCTCTCCCAGTCGTACTTGAATTCCTTGTAGCGTCCGAGCATCTCGTACAACCCGAAATTCATCGAGCCCATGTTGAGCGAAGCGACCTCGGGCTTGAGCTTCAGCGCCGGCTGCAGGCGCTCCTCGACCGACATCGTCGGGGCGCCTCCCGTGGTGAGGTTGATGACCACGTTCGAGGCGGCCTTGATGGCGGGCAGGAAGCGCATGAACATCGCGGGATCCTGGGTCGGGCGGCCGTCGGCGGGCTCGCGCGCGTGCAGATGCACGATCGCGGCGCCCGCCTTTGCCGCGCCGATCGCCGCCTCGGCGATCTCCTCGGGCGTCACCGGGAGATACGGCGACATGGTCGGCGTGTGGATCGCGCCGGTGACGGCGCAGGTGATGATGACCTTGCCTTGCGCTGCGGCCACCGGCTCAGGCCTATTTCTGCTCGACGATCTTGACGCGCTTCACCGCCTCGGAGAGCTTCTTCGCGTCAGCGTCCCAGAATTTCTGGAACTCGGGTGCGTCAAGATAGTTGATTGGCGTCTCGACCTTCGCCATGGCGTTGCGGAATTCAGGGTCCTGCACGGCCTGGCGCACCGAGTCGCGCAGCTTCTGCTGGACGGCGGGCGGTGTCGCGGCCGGCGCCAGCAATCCCGCCCAGATGAAGTATTCCGCGTCGATCCCGAGTTCCTTGAGCGTCGGCACGTCGGGAAGGGAGGCGAGCCGCGTGTTCCCGAAGCTCGCCAGCGGCCGCAGCCGCCCGCCCTTGATCTGGCCGATCATGGTTGCCGGCCCCCCCACCGTAGAGTCCACCTGCGAGCCGAGCAGGGCCTGCACCGCCGGTCCGCCGCCGTTGTAGGGGACGTGCCACAACGTGATGCCGGTGGCGTGCTCGAGCAGCGTGTAAGGCATGTGCAGCGCGCCGAATATCCCGGAAGAGCTGTAGCTGATCTTGCCGGGGCGCTTCTTCGCGTCCTCGACGAAATCCTTCACGCTCGTCCAGGGCGCTTCCTTGCGCACCACGAGAACGACAGGGTCGGCCGAGATCAGGGCAATCGGTGCGAGCTGGTTCAGTTCGTAAGGCGGCTTGTGCCCCTGGAGACGCTCGGCCTCCGGGATGACCGAGATCGACGACAGCGCCATCAGCAGCGTGTACCCGTCCGGCTTGGCGTTCGCGACATAGGCATTGCCGGTGGCTCCCGCCGCGCCGGGCTTGTTCTCGATGATGACGCGCTGCTTCAGCGCTTTTTCCATCGCGAAGGCGGTCGGCCGCGCGGTGATGTCGGCGACGCCGCCGGGCGGGAACGCCACGACCATGGTAATGGGGTGGGCGGGATACTCCTGCGCGAAGGCGGAGACTGCCGACAAACCTACCGTCAGGGAAACCAGCAAGCGCCGCATATTTTCCTCCAGGAAAGCACTGTTTGAACGAGTAGTCGAATGATGGTTGGAGACGCGAAGTCCGTCAAGGGCGCTCGCGCAGACGCAATCCGCTAGAATTCGACGCATGAATCTGCTCGCGATCGACACCTCGACCGATTCCTGCTCGGTGGCGGCCAGCCGCGGGCGGGATTTGTTCTCGCGTCGCGAGCCCGCGCTTCAGCGGCAGGCGGAGCGGGTGCTCGGCATGGTGGAGGAGATCCTCGCCGAGGCTCGCCTCGATCTCGCGCAGATCGAAGGCATCGGGTACGGTGAGGGACCGGGCTCCTTCACCGGGCTGCGCATCGCGACGGGAGTGACCCAGGGGCTCGCGCTCGCCCGCGGAGTCGGCGTCGTCGGGGTGGGGTCTTTGCTCGCCTTGGCGGAGGAAGCCGCGGAAGAAGCGGCGGCAGAGAGAATCATCGCTTGTCTCGATGCGCACATGGGCGAGGTGTACCACGCCGCATACCGCAAGGCAGGCGCGGGTTGGGAGGAGGTTTCCGCCCCGGGACTGTATAAACCCGAGGCCGTGCCTGTTCCTTCGGGCAAGGGCTGGATGGGGTGCGGCGACGCCTTCGCCGCGTACCGCGATCGCCTTGGCGCCCGGGTCGGAGACTGCGTCTCGGTGTTTCGCTCCGACGTCGGGCCGACCGCGCGAGCGGTGTTGAAGCTCGCGATTCCGCGCTTCGCCGCGGGGGAGGCGAAGGACGCCGCCACGGCGGTGCCGGTCTATCTGCGCGACAAGGTCGCGCTCAAGACGAGCGAGCGCAAATGAGCGCGGTGCTGCGATCCGCGCCCGAGTTCGAGCCGATGCGCGAATCCGACCTGCGCGCCGTGCTCGCGATCGAGGAGAGCATCTACGAATTTCCCTGGACGCTCGGAAACTTCCGCGACTCGCTGCGCGCCGGCTACGCCTGCTGGGTAATGCGCGAGGGTGGCAGCGTGATCGGCTACGCGGTGCTCATGCTCGCGGCGGGCGAGGCCCATCTCCTCAACTTGAGCGTCGCCGCCCACTCGCAGCGCCGCGGGCACGGGCGCAAGCTCCTCCATAACCTGGTCGAAGTGGCACGAGAGCACAAGGCGAAAGTCCTTTTTCTCGAGGTCCGCCCCACCAACGAAGTGGGACAGCGTCTGTACTCCGGATATGGCTTCAGGCAGATCGGCGTGCGGCGCGGATACTATCCCGCGCGCAAGGGCCGCGAAGACGCGCTGGTCCTGGCGCTCGATCTGTGAACCGATTCTCGGACGCGAAGCGCGAGCGCTATCTGCAGGAGATGGGGCTCGCTCCCGTCTGGAAGCTGCGCGCCGGAAGGCGGAGTTCCCCGGCTCCGGCTCCGGCCGAGCCGCGGCCGGCTCCGCGGCGCGTCGCGCCGCCGAAGTTCGCGCCGCCGCCCGGCCTTACGGGGAGCGTCAAGCTCGATCTCGCCGACGACCGCGCGGCACGCATTCTGCGCATGGATTGGGCGGAGTTGAAGTCGGCGGTGAAAGCTTGCGAGGCCTGCGGGCTCAGGAAAACGTGCACACAAACGGTATTCGGCGTGGGCGACGAGCAGGCCGACTGGCTGCTCGTGGGCGAGGCGCCGGGCGCCGAAGAAGACGCGCGCGGCGAGCCCTTCGTCGGGCAGGCGGGGCGGCTGCTCGACAACATGCTGGCCGCGATCGGCCTCCAGCGCGGCGAGAACGTCTACATCTGCAACGTGCTCAAGTGCCGGCCCCCGGGGAACCGCAATCCCGAGCCCTTCGAAGTCGGGCAGTGCGCTCCCCATCTGCTGCGCCAGCTCGAGCTGATCAAACCCAAACTCATCCTCGCCATGGGGCGCTTCGCGGTGCAGACCCTGCTCGGAACCGAGGCGAGCATCGCGAGCCTGCGCGGGCGCCTGCACCGCTACCAGGGCGTGCCGCTCATCGTCACCTATCATCCGGCGTATCTGCTGCGCAACCTGCCCGACAAGGCCAAAGCCTGGGAAGACCTGTGCTTCGCGCGGCGCAGTATCGCCGCCTTGTAATCCGGTCGTGTGCCTCCATTTAGGCGCCATTCCCATTCGGGAGGAAACCATGCGCAAGCTCTGGGCGGCATTCCTGATTCTGGTCGCAGCGGCACTGTCCGGTTGCGGTTACAACGACATTCAGCGCTCCGACGAGCAGGTCAAGTCCGCTTGGTCGGAGGTGCTCAACCAGTACCAGCGGCGGGCCGACCTGATCCCGAATCTGGTGAACACCGTCAAGGGGATCATGGCCCAGGAGCAGCAGGTGCTGATCGGGGTCACGGAGGCCCGCTCGCGGGTCGGCAGCATTCAGGCGACTCCCGAACTGCTCAACGACCCGGCGGCGTTCCGGCGGTTCCAGGAGGCGCAGGCGGGCCTATCCGGGGCTCTCTCCCGATTGATGGTGGTGGTGGAAAATTATCCTCAGCTCAAATCGGACAGAAACTTCAACGAACTTCAGGCGCAGCTCGAAGGCACGGAGAACCGCATCGCGGTCGCGCGCAACCGCTATATCAAGGCAGTGCAGGAGTACAACAGCCTCATAAGGATCTTCCCAAACAACCTCACCGCGATGATGTTCAGCTACCAGGTCAAGCCGAACTTCGCGGTCGAGGACGAGAAGGCCATCTCGAAGCCGCCGGCGGTCGACTTCAGCAAGCAGCCGGCCGCTCCGGCCGCGAAGTAACTCCATGTTGAAGCGCTGGCTCGGCCTCGTCGCGGCCGGTGCGGCGCTGCTGCTCGCGCTGTCCGCCGCGGCGGAAGTCGCGGTGCCGCCGCTTAAAGCGCGCGTCACCGATCTCACTGGGACGCTTTCCGCGTCGCAGATCCAAAGCCTCGATTCGCGCTTGCGCGAATTCGAGCGCGCAAAGGGTAGCCAGATCGCGGTGCTGATGCTGCCTTCGACGCAGCCCGAGACCATCGAGGAGTACTCGATCCGCGTCGCCGACGCTTGGAAGGTCGGTCGCGTCAAGGTCGACGACGGCGTGATTCTGGTGGTCGCCAAGAACGACCGCAAGCTCCGCATCGAGGTCGGCTATGGGCTCGAAGGCGCGATCCCCGACGCCGTCTCGAAACGCGTGGTGAGCGACGTCATCGCGCCGCATTTCCGCACCGGCGATTTCTACGGCGGGATCGCCGCGGGCACCGATGCGCTGATGAAATTGATCGAAGGCGAGCCGCTGCCGGCGCCGAAGTGGGAGCCTGAAGGCGGGGCGCAGAGTCCGGATTACGGTTCGCTCTTCCTGCTCCTGCTTGTCCTCGCGACGGTCGGTGGTGCGATTCTGTCGCGCCTCCTGGGTCGCGGGGCCGGGGCGCTCGGAACCGGAGCGCTCGCCGGATTCGCCGCATGGGCGGTTTCGGGGATCCTTCTCGTCGGAGCGTTCGCCGCGGTGGCCGTCTTCATTCTTGTGCTATTTGCCGCGGCGAGCGGCTTGGGACGCGGCCGCTACGGCGGCTGGGGTGGAGGCTGGCCGGGTGGCTTCGGCGGATTCGGCGGTGGAAGCGGAGGCTTCGGCGGCGGATTCAGTGGCGGGGGAGGCGGATTCGGCGGCGGCGGCGCGTCCGGCAGCTGGTGAGAACGATGAACTTCGGGCGATTCGCGCGGCATCTCCTCACCGATCGCAACTCGGTGAAGCGCGCGTTTCCGCGGGAAGCGATGCGCGCGATCGAAAACGCGATCGCCGAGCAGGAGCGGCGTCACGCGGGCCAGCTGCGCTTCGCCGTCGAAGCGTCGCTGCCGCTCGGCGACCTCGCGCGCGGCGTCGATGCGCATGTGCGCGCGATCGAGTGGTTCGCGCGCTTGCGCATCTGGGACACCGAACACAATTCGGGCGTGCTCATCTATCTGCTGCTCGCCGACCGGCGGGTCGAAATCGTCGCCGACCGCGGGATCCACGGCAAGGCGGGCAGTGCGGCCTGGGAAGCGATCTGCGGCGAGATGCAGCGGGAGTTCGCCCGCGGGCAGTTCGAGCGGGGCGTGGTGATCGGCGTGCGTGCCATCGGCGATCTGCTCGCCGGGCACTTCCCTACCACCGGGGGCCGCAACGAGCTGCCGGACAAGCCCGTAGTGCTCTGATCAGGCGCGCGCGGGCATCTCCGCGGCGCGGATCGGCACATCGATCTTCTGCGCGCGGCGCAGCAGCGTCACTTGCGTTTCCTTGCCGATCCGCTCGGCGCCGAGCAGGCGGTGCAGCTCGTCGACGCCGCTCACCTGCTCGCCGTCGTAGCCGATGATGACGTCGCCCGGCTCGAGTCCGGCGCGCTCGGCTGAGCCGCCCGGCTCGATCGATTCGACGCGCACGCCCGCGCCGGCGCCGAGGCCGTGAAAGCGCACCGCGCGGCGCGAAAGCGGGATGGTCGCGCCGGCCACGCCGATGTAGGCGCGGCGCACTCGGCCGAAGCGCAGCAATTGCTCGACCACCCACTTCGCCGTGTCGACGGCGGTGGCGAAGCAGATCCCTTGCGCGAAGGGGATGATCGCAGTGTTGACGCCGATGACCTCGCCCCGGGAATTCACCAGCGGCCCTCCCGAGTTCCCCGGATTGAGCGCCGCGTCGGTCTGGATGACATCGTCGATCAGCCTGCCGGTGACCGAACGCAGGCTGCGGCCGAGGGCGCTCACCACGCCGGCAGTCACGGTGTGCTGGAAACCGTAGGGATTGCCGATGGCGATTGCGAGCTGGCCCACGTGCAGGCCTCGAGAGCTGCCGAGCGCGGCCGTGGGCAGCTGGTGCCCGGCCCCGCGTATCACGGCGACGTCCGTGTCGGGGTCGTCGCCGACGAGGTCGGCGTCCCGGCTCGTCCCGTCGGCGAAGCTCACGCGGATGCGACGCGCGCCGTGGACGACGTGGCTGTTGGTGAGAATGAATCCGTCGGGCGTGAATACGAACCCCGAGCCGCTGCCGCTGCGCTGCGTTTCAGTGCCTCCTGCGCGCGCGGTCTGCACGACTTCGACGTGGACCACCGCGGGACCGACGCGCTCGGACGCCGCCACCACCGCTGCCGAGTAGGCGTCGAGCAGCGCGTCGTCGCTTGCGCCCGCCGCGGGGGAGCCGGAGCGCGACGAGTCGTAGTCGAGAATAAACCTGGGATTTGCGCCCATGATCGTCCAAATTTGGGGCCGCGCTCCCGGAAAATCAAGGATACCCGCGCCGGGGGCTGGTCTTCATCCCGATGAGGTGCTCCACGTCGCCTTTCGCCTGATTGTAGCGGTGGCGCAGCATCACGCCGAACATCGTGATGACGACGAACGCCCCGAAGCTGATGATGATGGTATTGATGTGGAAAGAAACCCTGATCATCGCGGAGTAGGCAGCCAGCATCACCAGGATGGAGATATTCTCGTTGAAGTTCTGAACCGCGATGGAATGTCCCGCGGAAAGCAGCACGTAGCCGCGGTGCTGGAGCAGCGCGTTCATGGGCACGACGAAAAAGCCCGCCATCGTGCCGATGAAGATCAGCAGGGCATAGACCAGGGGCATGTTCGAGACGAAGATCATGAGCACGACGACCACGCCCATCGCCACGCCCGCCGGCAGCACGTCGAGCGAGCGCTTGAGCGAAATGAACCGCCCGGCGATCACCGCGCCCAGCGCCACGCCGATTGCCGTGATTCCCTGGAGAACCGCGCCCTTGTCGAGCGGCAGCCCCAGATGGACGGCCGCCCATTGCAGCACCAGGAACTGCAGAGTCGCTCCCGCTCCCCAGAACAGGGTCGTCACCGCGAGCGAGATCTGCCCGAGCTTGTCTTTCCAGAGCGCCGTGAAGCAGATGTAGAAATCGCGCATCAGCAGCACCGGGTTGGTCTGCTGCTTGCCGTAGCGCGCGCCGGTGTCCGGGATGAAGAGATTGAACACGGCGGCGATGATGTACAGCACCGAGATGACCATGATCGCGGCTTCCGCCGGGGTCTCGACGCCGGTGTCGATGTGCGGCACGTCGATCGCGAGCAGCATCGAGGCGATCCGCGGGCTGATCAGCGCTCCGCCGAGCACCGTCCCGAGGATGATCGAAGCGACCGTCAATCCCTCGATCCAGCCGTTGGCCGCAACCAGTTTCTCCGCGGGCAGGAGCTCGGTGAGGATCCCGTACTTGGCGGGAGAGTAGGCGGCCGCGCCGAATCCGACGACCGCGTAGGCCGCCAGCACCAGGACGTATCCGGGAATCCCCGCGAATTCCACGTAGTCCGTGAAGAACATCATCACGCAGCCGGCTATCTTGATGGTGTTGGTGATGAACATCACCCGGCCCTTGGGGATGGCGTCGGCGAACGCGCCGACGAAGGCGGCGAGCACGACGTAGGACACCGTGAAGAAGAACTTGAGCAGCGGCACCATCCACGCCGGCCCGTCGAGCTCCAGCAGCTGCGCGATCGCGGCGATGAGCAAGGCGTTGTCGGCGAGCGAGCTGAAGAACTGCGCCGCCATGATGGTGTAAAAGGCCCGATTCATGATCTTTCTGGGTGCCGGGATCAGCGCCGCTTTATACCACGCCCACGGGAAGTTTATGGTTGAATAGCGGCGCCATGCGTCCGATCCGTGCCCGCATCGATTC
>Ga0326726_10004792_pt1 | contig 12330 bp, 7 predicted proteins | sample MHFenrmetagenome_2_FD_207603 | JGI IMG/M metagenome (GOLD analysis project Ga0326726, IMG submission 207603) | Lab enriched peat soil microbial communities from Michigan Hollow, Ithaca, NY, United States - MHF15MN | ecosystem: Environmental > Terrestrial > Soil > Wetlands > Peat | place: USA...
CAACTCAAACCTCGCGAAGCTCGATTCGCCGTCGTCGGAGATTTCAATGGCGATCGGATCCCGGACGTTGTTATGGACGGCGACAATCTCAGCAGCGGCAGGAGGATCGTCCTCCTGTCCAATCACGTGTCATTCTCGGCGAGCGAGGTTGACTCCTTTGTCCGGATTGCCGCTGACATCGAGGCTTCGCGCGCCACTAAGGGTGCTCAAAGAGCGTGGGAGAACGGAGTCAGTTATGGGCTCTCGTTGGTAAGACCCGGTTTGTACCGCTCACCGTACGAGACTCAGGCGTTAACGCTGAAGAGCGATGCATTTATCGTCAGTTGGTTTGAGAAAGCTGCAGTGCTGTTCTATTTGCGAAATGGCGAGTGGGCGAGTTTCACTCTGTCGGATTGACCCTTCATAACTCGGCGCGTCTGCGCGTTCTGCGTGGGATCACTTGACGGAATCTCTTGGGAACGACCGCGTCGCCGGCTGGCGCGACGTTAGAGCCGGCATCGGCGAGGTCGTGGCCGGCGGCCGTTGCGACCTCGCGTGCGCCATCGAAGCCGGTCAACGCGTCCGCAAGCGGTTAGTCGCGCGTCGCCGTTGATTCGCCACTGACGACCGGATAACCCGTACGCCCAACTGATTATTGGCTGTCGCTCGAACTAGATCTGGCGACGTGCTGATCGACAGCGCCATCGCTGGAGGACGCGTTGACCACGCGAGCCGTCGCCCGGCCGCCGGCCGCGACCTCGCCGATGCCGGCCACGCTCGGCTGAAAGCCTCGCGCTACGACACCGGATCGCGACCCTGAAAGGGTCGCGCTACGTTTGCTAATGAACTCCGCGAGACATCTGAAGCGCCGAAGGATCGGCGCCCAGGCGGCGAATTGCCTTTTCCCAGAGCTTGTCGGCCGGCGTGTTGAAGATCAGATCGCGATCGACGTCGCCCATCAGCCACGCGGACTGTTCGAGTTCCGCCTCGAGCTGACCGGGACCCCAGCCGGCGTACCCAACGATGAGCCGTGTCATCGGCGGCGGTGACGGCTGCAGCAGCCGAAGCAGCAGATCCGGCGACGCTGACAGGTAGAGGCGATCGGCGATCCGCATCCCGCTCAGCTCTTCCTCTTCGTCCGGCTCCTGCCCGACCAGAATCCAACTGCGCTCGGGCTCGACGGGTCCGCCGATCCACAGCTGCAGTTCGCGATCGGTCGAGACCGGCGGATCGAGGTTGACGGTCACGGTCCCAGTCGTCAGCAGCGGCCGGTTGATGATGAGTCCGAACGCGCCCTCGTCGTTGTGGCGGCACAGCAGCACCACGGCGCGCTGGAAGTTGGGATCGTTCATCTGCGGCATCGCCAGCAGGAAGACGGGCGCGAGCGACCGGGCCATCACACCGATTCTAGCGCGGCGGCGACGTTCCGGCGCAGTCCGCGCACGTCGGCCCGCCGCATCGCGCTGCCCTCGAGCGCCGCCGCCAGTTCGTCGTCGCTTCGCTTCGAGAGCGTGACCAAATCCACTCGATCCCACGCCTTCCTGGGCTGCCACGCCGGATCCGCCGATCGCGGCGCGACGGCGTTCCACGGGCAGACCTCCTGGCAGACGTCGCACCCGTAGACATGCGATCCAATCGCCTCCCGGTCGGCCGGTTTCAGCGCGCCGCGTTTCTCGATCGTGAGATAGGAAATGCACCGCGTCGCATCCAGCACGCCCGGCCCGAGAATCGCCTGCGTCGGGCAGGCGTCGAGACACAGCGTGCACGTCCCGCATTGATCGACCGCCGGGGCGTCGACCTCGAGCGGCAGGCTGCAGATGATCTCACCCAGGAAGATCCATGAGCCGAGCGCCGAATTGATCACGCACGTGTTCTTGCCGATCCAGCCGATGCCGGCGTGCTGCGCGAACACGCGCTCCTGCACGGGCCCCGTGTCGACGTAGGCGCGCGCGTCGAACGGCTCGACTGAGGTCTCGCGCATCCACGAGAGCAGCGCGTCGAGCCGCGCGCCGATGACGTCGTGGTAGTCGTCGCCCCACGCGTAGCGCGCGATCTGCGCGCGTTCGCGGTCCGTGCACTCGGTCGAGTAGGGACGATCGGTGTTGTAGACGGTCGCCGTGACGATGACCGTCTGCGCGGTAGGGACGACCCTGCGTATGTCGACGCGCTTCGTCGCCGAGCGATGCAGGTACGTCATCGTCCCGCCGTACCCGCGGGCGAGCCACTCGCGAAAGAACCGCAGTTCCGGATGATCCGCGGCGGGCGCGACACCGCACGCATCAAAGCCGAGCGTGCGAGCGTGCGCCTTGATCGCGGATGAGGACAGTGCGGTTGACATGGCTGATGGCTAAAGGCTGATGGCTGAATGGATGGTTAATGGAATCGTGAAGGTCCGCCATCGAACGATGCCATCAGCCATCAGCCCTTAGCGATCCTTGCCCACAAGCGTTCTTAGCACGTAGGGCAAGATTCCGCCGTGCGTGAAGGCGACGAGTTCTTCCGGCGTGTCGATCCGGACGATGGCCTGGAACTCGATCGCCTTTCCGTCATCGCCCTGCGCCCTGACGGTCACGAGGCCGCGCGGCGCGAGGCCTTTCGCGATGCCGATCACTTCGTAGCGCTCCTTGCCGGTCAGCCCGATCGACGCGGCGTTCGCGCCGTCCTTGAACTGCAGCGGCAGGACGCCCATCTGGACGAGGTTGCTGCGGTGGATGCGCTCGAAGCTCTCGGCGATCACGGCTTTCGCGCCGAGCAGCGCCGTGCCTTTGGCGGCCCAGTCGCGCGACGATCCTGATCCGTACTCCTTGCCCGCGATCACGAGCAGCGGTACGCCCGCGTCCTTGTACTTCATCGCGGCGTCGTAGATCGTGATCACGTCATTGTTCCCAGGGCCAGGCGCGAAATACGTCGTCCAGCCGCCCTCGGTCCCCGGCGCGAGCTGATTGCGCAGCCGTACGTTCGCGAACGTCCCGCGCATCATCACTTCGTGATTCCCGCGGCGCGCGCCGTACGAATTGAAGTCCTTCACCTCGACGCCGTGCCCGATCAGATACTTCCCCGCCGGGCTGTCCTTTTTGATCGAACCAGCGGGCGAAATGTGATCAGTGGTTATGCTGTCACCGAGCATCGCGAGGACGCGGCCGCCCGTGATGTCCTGCAGCGGCGCCGGCTCCATCGTCACGTGCTCGAGGAACGGCGGATTGCGGACGTAGGTCGAGTCCTTTTCCCACGCGAAGCGATCGCCCTTCGGGACTTCGAGCTTCTGCCAGTGTGCGTCGCCCTTGAACACGTCGGCGTACTGCGTCTTGAACTGCTCGGCCTTCACCGCCGTCAGCATCGTTTCCTGAATCTCGCGCTCGGTCGGCCAGATGTCGCGCAAGTACACCGGCGTGCCGTCCTTGCCTGTACCGAGCGGCTCGGTCGTGAGATCCATCGTCATCGTGCCGGCGAGCGCGTACGCCACGACGAGCGGCGGCGACGCGAGATAGTTCGCGCGCACCTGTTGCTGCACGCGACCTTCGAAGTTGCGGTTTCCGCTCAGCACCGACGCGACGACGAGGCCGCGGGCCTCGACTTCAGCCGAGACATCGTCAGGCAATGGCCCGCTGTTGCCGATACACGTCGTGCAACCGTAGCCGACGAGGTTGAAGCCGAGCTGATCGAGATAGCGATCGAGGCCGGCCTGCTTCAGATAATCCGTCACGACCTTGGAGCCGGGCGCGAGGCTGGTCTTCACCCACGGTTTCTGCTTCAAGCCCTTCTCGACGGCCTTCTTCGCGACGAGGCCCGCACCGATCATCACGCTGGGGTTCGACGTGTTCGTGCAGCTCGTGATCGCGGCGATGACGACCGAGCCGTGCTCGATCTGCTGCGTCACCGCCGGCAGCACGGCCACGCCGCCTTCGTTCGCCATCCGCATGGCGCCGGAGTCCATCGATGCGCCCGGCTTCTTCGCCACCATCATGCCCGGCAGCGCCAACGCGAAGCCCTGCTTCGCGCTCTTGAGCGGCACGCGATCCTGCGGCCGCTTCGGTCCGGCGAGGCTCGGCTCGATCGCATTCAGGTCCACGTCGATCGTTTCGGTGTAGACCGGATCCGCCGCACCGTTCTCGACGAACAATCCCTGCGCCTTCGCGTACGCCTCGACCAGCGCGATTCGATCCGCATCGCGCGAGCTCAGACGCAGATAGTCGAGCGTCATCTCGTCGATCGGGAAGATCGCGATCGTCGCGCCGTACTCGGGGCACATGTTGCCGAGCGTCGCGCGGTCCGCGAGCGTGAGGTGCGCGAGGCCGGGCCCGTAGAACTCGACGAACTTGCCGACGACACCGTGCTTGCGAAGCCGTTCGGTGATCGTCAGTACAAGGTCAGTCGCCGTCGTGCCTTCGGGCAGCCGGCCCGACAACTTCACGCCGAGGACCGGCGGGATGAGCATCGAAGACGGCTGGCCCAGCATCGCCGCTTCCGCTTCGATGCCGCCGACGCCCCACCCGACGACGCCGAGCCCGTTGACCATCGTCGTGTGCGAGTCGGTGCCGACGAGCGTGTCGGGATACGCGAGCGTGCCGTCGGCTGACTCCGACGTCATGACGACGCGCGCGAGGTACTCGAGATTGACCTGATGGACGATCCCCGTGTCCGGTGGAACGACGCGGAAGTTGCGGAACGCGTCCTGTCCCCAGCGCAGGAACGCGTAGCGCTCCTTGTTGCGCGAGAACTCGAGCTCGGCGTTGAGCTGGAACGCGTTCGCCTGGCCGAAGTAGTCCACCTGCACCGAATGATCGATGACGAGCTCGACCGGCTGGAGCGGGTTGACCTTGTTCGGGTCGCCGCCGAGCCGGACGATGCCGTCGCGCATCGCGGCGAGATCGACGACGCAGGGCACGCCGGTGAAATCCTGGAGCAGCACGCGCGCGGGCATGAACGAGATCTCGCGCTGCGCAGTGCTCTTCACGTCCCATTTCGCGAGCGCCTCGATGTCGGCGGCCTTGACGAAGCGGCCGTCCTCCTGACGCAGCAGATTCTCGAGCAGGATCTTGAGCGAGTACGGCAGCCGCGCGACCTCCGGGAAGCCGGCCTTCTGCAACACGGGCAGGCTGTAGATCTGAAAGGCGCGCGAACCAACAGAAAGCGACGTTCTTGTCTTGAAGCTGTTCACAGTCGACATGAAAGTTCCTCAGCGGAAGAACTAATCGTATCACCTTGAGACTTGAGACTTCAGCCTTCACACTTAAGGGATGAAGTCTTGGTCTCGCGAGGAGATTCGGCGCGTCGGTCATCAGGTCGTCGACTTGATCGCCGATCATCTGACGTCGCTCGACAACGAGCCGGCGTTCACACCGGTGCCGCCTGACATCATCGAGCGCTTCCGCTCATCGCCGGCGCCGGTGCGCGGCGCGAGCCCGGACGAGGTCCTGCGCGAATTCAGCGAAACGGTCGAGCCGTATCCGTTCGGCAACGGCCATCCACGCTTCTGGGGCTGGGTGAATTCTCCGCCGGCAGTGATGGGCGTGTTCGCGGACGCGCTCGCCGCGGCGATGAATCCAAGTTGCGCGGGCGGGAACCACGCCGCCATCTACGTCGAGCGCCAGGTGATTCAGTGGTTCCGCGACATGCTCGGTTTTGCGGAATCGTCGATGGGACTGCTGGTCAGCGGCGGGTCGATGGCCACGCTCACGGCGCTCGCGGTCGCGCGTCATGTGAAGAGCGGCGTCGACGTGCGCGCGAAGGGTCTGCGCGACGCCCCGGCGCCGTTCGCGTTCTACATGACCAGCGAAGGTCATACCTGTGCGCGCAAGGCAATCGAACTGCTCGGCTTCGGCAGCGAGTCGATCCGCACGATTTCGACAGGCGACGACTACCGGATGCGCGTCGACGCGCTGGCATCCGCGATTGCTGACGACCGCGCGCGCGGCATCAGACCGATCGCCGTCGTCGCGACGGCAGGAACGACCAACACCGGTGCGATCGACGACATCGAGGCGATCGCGGTGCTTTGCCGGCAACACAACATCTGGCTGCACGTCGACGCGGCGTACGGCGGCCCCGCGATACTGACCAGCGAGTACGGTCCGCGGCTGCTTCGCGCGTTCGCGGGCGCGGACAGCGTCGCGCTGGATCCTCACAAATGGATGTTCGTGCCGGTCGAAGCAGGATTCGTGATCGTCCGCGACGCGGAAGCCATGCGTGCGGCCTTCAGTCTCGTGCCGCCGTACATCAGGTCCGCCGGCAGTCCAACCGGCGTCTACGGCCTGCCGTGGTTCAGCGAGTACGGCTTCCAGCAGACGCGCGGCTTCCGCGCGCTCAAGGTCTGGATGACGATCAAGCACGAAGGGTTGGATGGATTGCGATCGACGATTGAGGGCAACGTCGCGCTGGCGCGTTATCTCGCCGACCGTATTCGAACGACGCCGAATCTCGAACTGGTGGCGTCAGGCCTGAGCGTCGTGTGCTTCCGGTACGTAGGGGCGGACCCACGTGTCCGCCCGGATGACGACGCGGTCGGCGCGATGAATCGGGCGATTCTCGATCGGCTGCAACTCAGCGGCGATGCGTTCATCACGAGCACCGAGCTCAAGGGCCGCTTCGTCCTGCGCGCGTGCATCGTGAACTACCGAAGCACGCAAAAAGACATCGACAGGTTGATCGACGGGGTCCTCGAGATCGGTGAAAGTGTGAAGTCTGAAGTCTCACAATCTGAAATCTGAACTCTGAAATCTGAAATCTCTCTCCGGCCTGTATAATCCGTCGCGCCATCATGTCGCTCCAACCAGGCCTGCGCCTCGGCCCGTACGAAATCATCGCTGCGCTCGGCGCGGGCGGCATGGGCGAGGTCTACAAGGCCCGCGACACACGGCTCGATCGCACGGTCGCGATCAAAGTGCTGCCGGCGTCGCTCGCCGCGGATCCCGAGCGCAAGGAACGCTTCGAGCGCGAAGCGCGCGCGGTCTCGGCGCTGAACCATCCGAACATCTGCACGCTGTACGACATCGGCCATCAGGACGGCGTCGACTACCTGGTGATGGAACTGATCGAGGGCGAGTCGCTCGAGAGCCGGCTGACGAAAGGTCCGCTGCCGCTCGATCAGGTGCTGCGTCTCGGCACCGAGATCGCTGACGCGCTGAGCAAAGCCCATCGCCAGGGCATCGTGCACCGCGATCTCAAGCCCGGCAACGTGATGCTGACCAAGCAGGGATCGAAGCTGCTCGACTTCGGCCTTGCGCGCGTCGATGCACCGAAGACGGCATCGTCCGTGTCGTTTCTCCCGACGCAGCAACAGGCGCTGACGCAGGCGGGCACGGTGCTCGGCACGTTTCAGTACATGTCGCCCGAGCAGCTCGAAGGCGGTGAGGCGGACGCGCGCACGGACATCTTCGCATTCGGCGCGCTGCTCTACGAAGCGATGACCGGCCGGAAGGCGTTCGAGGGCAAAAGCCAGGCGAGTCTGATTAGCTCGATCATGGCCGGCTCGCCGCCGCCGATCACGTCGCTGCAGCCGATGACGCCGCCGGCGCTCGAGCGGGTGATCAAGACGTGCCTGAACAAGGATCCCGACGATCGCTGGCAGACCGCGCAGGATCTTTCCGCCGAGTTGAAGTGGATCGCACAAGGCGGATCGCAGATCGGCGCGCCGGCGCCCGTCGTCTCGCGGCGGAAATCGCGCGAGCGCTGGGCGTGGGCGGCGGCGGCACTCTTCGCCGTCATCTCGGCGCTGACCGGCGCGCGCCTGCTGACGCAGCACGAGGCGCCGCGCCTGCCGACGAAGTTCGCGGTGGCGCCGCCGAAGGACGTCAAGATCGAGTGGCCGCGCATCTCGCCGGACGGTCGCGCGGTGGCGTTCGTCGGCGTGGATCTCAAAGGACAGCGATCGATCTGGGTGCGGCAGATGGACTCGTTCGACGCGATCCATCTCGACGGCACCGAGAACGTGCAGCGGCCGTTCTGGTCACCCGACAGCCGCTACCTCGCGTTCTTCGCCAGAGGTCAGCTCAAGAAAGTGCTGGCGTCGGGCGGACCGACGCAACTGCTGTGCGAGTTCCCGGGCGGATCGGACGGCTCGTGGGGCAAAGGCGTCATCCTCTTCGACGGCCGCGCGACCGATCCGATTCGGCGCGTGCCGGACTCGGGCGGCGTGCCCGCCGTCGCCGTGAAGCCGGACGCGGCGAAACAGGAAGTGGGCACGGCGTGGCCGTTCTTCCTGCCCGACGGCCGCCACTATCTCTTTCTGTCGAACAACGCGAAGGGCCCGGTCACGATCAAGATCGCGTCGCTCGACAGTTCCGACGTTACGGTGCTCGTCGATTCCGAATCGCGCGTGGAGTATTCGTCCGGCCACATCTTCTATGTCGCCCAGCGCACGCTGATGGCGCGGCCGTTTTCGGCCGACAAGCTCACGCTCGGCGGTGAACCGTTCCCGGTCACCGATCGGATCCTGATTCAGAACCTCGGGCTCGTGGACTTCTCGACGTCGCAGTCTGGTGATCTGGCGTACGCCAACGACGCGCAGGATCTTCGGAACCGGCTGCTGTGGTTCGACCGGGCCGGCAAGGAACTGGGCGCAGCCGGCGAGCCGGCGCTCTATCGCAATCCGGCGCTGTCGCCTGACGACATGCGCGCGGCGGTCGGCGTCGGCACCGGCGCGGCGTCCGACGACAACATCTGGATCGTGGATCTCAAGCGCAACGTCTCGTCGCGACTGACGTTCGGTGACGGCTTCCGCTCGTTTCCGGTCTGGTCGCCGGACGGCACGCGTGTGGCGTACTCCTCGACAGGCAAGAGCGGTCCGTTCTACAAGCTGCAGCAGAAACTCTCGAGCGGCGGCGGCGACGAATCGACGCTCCACGAGTCGACCGAAACCGCGCTGCTGCCGACCGACTGGTCGCCCGACGGGAAGCAGGTCCTGCTGACGACGCTGGCGGCGTCCGGCGATAACTTCGACCTCGCCACGATCACCGCAGCCGGAGGCGCGGGGCCGGTCGATCTGGTGAAGACGCCAGGGCCGACGCGCGAGATCGACGCGCGCTTCTCGCCGGACGGGAAGTGGTTTGCCTATCAGTCGAACGAGTCGGGGCGCTACGAGGTCTTCGTCCAGGCGTACCCGAAGTCAGGCGGCAAGTGGCAGGTCTCGACCTCCGGCGGCAGCGTGCCGTGGTGGCGCGGTGACGGCAAGGAGATCATCTATCAGGGGGCGGACGAGACGTTCTACGCGGTCACGATCAAGGCCGCGGGCGCGGGATTCGAAATCGGCGTACCGGTGAAACTCTTCCAGCACCGGATGGCGCACGGGAACTACGAGCGCAACAGCTGGACGGTCACGCGCGATGGGCAGCGGTTCCTGCTGGTCGTTCCGCTCGACGACAACAGCACGCGCAACATTCAGGTCGTCTTGAACTGGGCGGCGGGATTGAAGAAGCAGTAGGCGATGGAGGCCGGGGCCTTGCGGATGTAGGCCGGGTCCTTTTGGACCCGGCGTCACAACTAATCCCGCCAGAGATCGCGCCGCGCGTCCCGTACGGCCTCTCGAGCCTTGCGGGCGGCGTCGCGCGCATCCTGGGTCGCCCGCCGGACCGCTTCGCGCGCTTCTCGCCGCGCCTCCGAGCGGAGGCGCCACGCGTCGATCCGTGCTCGCAGGACCTCGCGGCGCGCCTCCGCTCGCTCACGCATCACCTCGCGCGTCGCCTCGACTCTGGCGCGCTGCGCCTCACGCAAGGCATCGCGGCGGGCATACCAGGCATCATCTCGGCCGGCGTGCCAGTGATAGATGACCCGGTCCTGCGGCGCCGCGGACACCAGGACGCCTGCCATCAGCAGGCTGACCGCTATGACTGCGAATTTCGTGCTCAGTGTCATGGCTTTGGGCTGCTCCCTGCCGCTTAGACGGAAGTCGCCTGGCAAACGTTGTCGGCGGGGCCGATTCTGCCACAGGGTTTGACACGCTGCCAGCGCTCTGGCATGCTCCCATCGACAAACGATGGGAAGACCCTCTGACGACGATGCCTCGCTCGAACTGCTGCCCGGCACGCTGGACCTGCTGATTCTGAAGACGCTCGCCGCCGGCGCCGAGCACGGCTACGGGATCGCCTCGCGGCTCAAGGCGCTGTCGGAGGACGTACTCCAGGTCGGCGAGAGCTCACTCTACCCCGCGCTGCAGCGGCTGCTGATCAAGGGCTGGGTGAAGGCGGAATGGGGCGCGTCGGAGAACAACCGCCGCGCGCGCTTCTATACGCTGACGCCGGCGGGCCGGAAGCAACTCGGCGCCGAGCGTGAAGAGTTCGACCGGCTGATTCTCGCCATCCACAAGGTGCTGAATGCGACCTGAGCCGATCTCGGGTCCTGACCGCGAACAGCCCCCTCGTGTGCTCGGCGGATGGACCGTTCGCTGGCCCCGCCTGCGCCCACGAGCGGGCGCCCGTTCGCGGCCACCCGCTCATGGCTCGTCACTATGAAACAACTTCTCCGACGCGCGTGGTACTTCCTCCGGCAGCGCCGGCTCGACGACGAGCTAGGCGAGGAGATGGAGTTCCATCGCGCGATGAAACAGCGCGAGCTTGAAGGCAGTGGCGCCGATCCGCGTGAGGCCGAATTTGCCTCGCGACGCGCGTTCGGCAGCAGCGCGCTCGCCGCCGATCGATCGCGCGACGTCTGGGTCCCGCGCTGGCTGCAGGGCCTCGGCCAGGATTTCCGGCTCGCCGTGCGCACGTTGTTCGCGAACCGGCTGGTGTCCGCGATCGCGATCCTCTCGCTCGCGCTCGGCATCGGCGCCAACACCGCGATCTTCTCGCTCGTGAACAGTCTGCTGCTCCGCTCGTTGCCTGTCGTTCAGCCGGAGCGCCTCGCGATCGTCACCGGCGGCGGTTCTCCGAATCAGGCCTATCCGTACCAAACCTGGGAGGAAATGCGAAAACGGGCCGACGCGTTCGGTGGATTGTGCGCGTCGTTGATGACGCAGTTCGACCTCGCGCAAGGTGGTGAGATGCAGTTCGTCGACGGTCTCTCCGCGAGTGGTGATTTCTTTACCACGCTTGGCGTGCCGGCGATCCTGGGCCGGACGTTCACGGCGGCGGATGATGTCCGCGGCGGAGGTCCCGACGGCGAGGTCGCCGTCATCAGCTACGCCTTCTGGCAGCGTCACTTCGGCGGCGCGGCGAGCGTCATCGGCACACCTGTGACGATCGAACGCGTGCCGTTCACCATCATCGGCGTCACGCCGCCGGACTTCTTCGGTATCGAAGTCGGACGCGCGTTCGATGTCGCCGTGCCAATCACAGCCGACGCGCTGATGCGAGGACGCGGGACGTTCCTCGATCAGTTCTCATGGCGGCTGACCGTGATGGCGCGCCTGAAACCAGGCGAGTCGATCGAGCACGCGACCAGCACGCTGCGCGGACTGCAGCCGCAGATCCGCGACGCCGCGATGCCGCTCGACTGGCCCGCGAGATCCCTGGCCACGTTTCTGAAGGATCCGCTCACGCTCGTGCCGGCCGCCCTGGGCCCGTCCGGCCTGCGTCAGCAGTACCAGCGTCCCCTGGTGATCCTGCTCGTGGTCGTCGGACTCGTGCTGCTGATTGCCTGCGCGAACATCGCGAACCTGCTGCTGGCGCGGGCGACGGCGCGCCGGCACGAGCTCAGCGTGCGACGCGCGCTGGGCGCGTCGCGATGGCGGATCGCACGCCAGTTCCTCGTCGAGAGTCTCGTGCTGTCCGCGGCGGGCACCTCTGCCGGCCTCGCGTTCGCAGCCTGGGGCAGCCGGGCGATCGTCGCGCAACTGACGCTGCCGTTCGCCAGCCGGGTGGCGCTTGATTTGTCGATCGATTGGCGCGTGCTGGCGTTCACCAGCGGGATGGCAGTCACGACCGCGGTCCTCTTCAGTCTCGGCCCGGCGTGTCGCGCCACGCGAACGGTGTCACCCGATGCGCTCAAGGAACACGGACGCGGATCCGGCGACGAGCGACACGCCAGTTTCTCCGGCGGGCTCGTCATCGTACAGATGGCGCTCTCGCTCGTGCTCGTCGTCGCCGCGGGCCTGTTCCTGCGAACGTTCGGACGGCTGGCGAGCCGTCCGCTGGGTTTCGACGCGGGCCGCGTGCTGGTGCTAAACGTCGACGTCACGCGCGCGCACATCGATCCCGCCAATCGATTGGCGTTCTACCTCCAGTTGCCGCACGCGATCGCGACTGTACCAGGCGTCGCGTTCGCGGGTGGATCACTGATGACACCGATCAGCGGCAGCCTCTCGAATCGATTTGTCGACGTGTCCGGCGCGCCGTCCGTGCCGCAACTGGAGCGGCTGGTCGTCGTGAACTTCGTCACGCCAGGCTGGTTTGAGGTCTACGGCATCCCTGTGCGAGCCGG
>Ga0326726_10004793_pt1 | contig 12329 bp, 10 predicted proteins | sample MHFenrmetagenome_2_FD_207603 | JGI IMG/M metagenome (GOLD analysis project Ga0326726, IMG submission 207603) | Lab enriched peat soil microbial communities from Michigan Hollow, Ithaca, NY, United States - MHF15MN | ecosystem: Environmental > Terrestrial > Soil > Wetlands > Peat | place: USA...
CAACTCGCTCGCATGAGCGAGAAAGGCGTTTAACAGAATTGATTCCCGTAACGAAGTCTTGAAACCACAGCCTATTACGCCAGCATCTTCCTTGAGATTTTGTGCTTTCGTGATGTTAGACATCTTTCTTCCGGAAGGCGTTGCTGATCCAGCCAAGGTTCCCGCGACCGTTTTTAACAGCAATCCTTTGGTGAAGTCGACCACGTCTTTAGGAATGTCTGAAAACTTCGTTTGTACAGCAAACTTCGCCAATTGTGTCGCAACGTTTGGATTATTCATGGTTTGAACCTCCCTGGGTCTCTATTCAGGCATATGCTCTTTATTCGATACGGGGTAGGACTTTTCAAACTTATCCCGAATTCTTCGAATTGGCCGCGGGGAGAAAAGAGATCCCGTCAAAGAGGAGAAGCATCCTTCTCAAAAATAGGCTTTCTTGCATCCGAAAGGTGGCCCTTGATCACCAAGTTCTCGATGATGATTTGGCTTTCACTGCTTCATCTTGGAATTCTTTCTTGATAGATTTTACTGCGTTCCCTCCAGAGTGAAGATCGTTGACTTCTCGACATCCGTTTGCAGGATTTCGATCGCCCTCAGCACGTATTTGCGCCTCAGTGCTTTTTCTTGCTCTTTGGTCAGGATCGAATTTCCCACGACACAAGTAATGCTTTGCCCCTGCAATATCCTGTTCACCCCTATCATCTGTGCGACATTCGGGACGGCGGTGATCTGGACAACCGGGATACCGATCTTCTCAATTCTGGATGCGATCGTTGCACCGCAACGAGTGCTCGAGCCTCAGGTTGAGGTGAGGATCACCGCATCAATGCCACCCCTCTTCTTGATTTCCGCTCCCATCTCCTCGCCCATTTCAGCACATCTTCGCGAGACCGTGGCATTCCCGGAGGTGGAGAAGAAGGTCGGATGGAGTTTGCCAACCTTCCCCTCTTTAACAAATTCACGCATTGCGTCCACAGGGACGAGTCGATTCGGGTCTTCCAGGATCTGAACCGGGAAATAGCCTGTATGAGCAATCTCGTAGTTGGATGAGTTGAACTTCTCGGGGAGAAAGGTCTCTATCTCATACGTCGTCCATCGGAGATTTCCTCGTCCGCTCAATCCGTCTGGATTCCCCTTTGGGACCAATCCTCCGTCGCTGATCAGAATGATCTCAGAGGCGCGGAGATCCTTTACAGGAGAAGGAGGCTCAATCTTTTCAAACTTCGGGAGAATGACTTCACTTTCAAAGGTGCTGCCCTTCATCTTAGCCAGCAATTTGTCCACGCTTCTCTTTGCCGCACTCTTATCCGTATATTCATTTCTCAAAATAATCCGTGAAAAATAACCATATTCGTCAGGCTTCGGCAAATTCTCTCGAGAGACGAGAACCATTCCCTTTTCTCCAGAAAGGAGTTTAAAGGCAAGCCTGGTCATGCAGGCGATGCTTTCCGACATGTCCCGGGCGCTGTTTCCGGTCTTGCAGATAAAAGCGTGTTTTCGATACATGTCGACGCCCGGGTTTTCCTCATACATTCCTGTAAGGACCGGAATGCCGAGTTTTTCACTTACGGCCTTGCAGATGGCACCACAGGCGACCCCATACCTTCCTGCCGCAAACGCCGGCCCGGCAAAAAAGAGATCGGGCTGATAGGGTTCGATCAGCTTGAGTCCTTCCTGAGCGGTGACTTCTGGATTTTTGGAAAAGTAGTTGTCACCGCAAATGACTGTTGCCACGAGCTCAACTTTTTCCCCCAATGCCTTTTGTAAAGCCAGACCAGGGCCGAGAGGGCCTGACTTCACTATAAATCCGATATCTGCTTTTTCTTCGCCACCCACCTGGCCAAAAAATTGATTGAGATAATGAATGACTTTTAATTTTTTTTCGCTCATCGCATCCTCGCTCTGTAACGCTTAATCAATATTCTTTAACCATGATATTGGCTCCCCCAAGGTGATCGTGGACTCCAGCGATTAAGAACTGTTCAACATCGATCACCGGATCCCCGGCATGCTGAACAATGGGATCAGGGCAGTAGATCTTAGCCTCTGCTGTTCCTCCTAAGAAACGTTCGGCGTCAAGAGGGATCTTGATTCTTTCCATCGTGGCGCCTACCGTGATAATCAGATTGACAGCCTCTGCGTTGAACAGCAATGTATCGGCCAGAGTGCCATAGCTAATGAGTGGTTGGATGAAAATCGCCGTCTTGACTCCGAGCTTCTCACATTCCTCTGCGACAAGAGCGAGATCCACATGAGGTAAACCCCCGTGAATCTTTGTCAGGATCACACCCTCTGCCCCCAACACATTCTTCACAAGGCTGGCAGCCATCACCGCTTGCCTTTTCCGCGGCACAGGTTCCATATTGGCGACGCCACAGACCACTCCGGCAAAGATCAGGTCCTTGCTGTGGCGTGCGCACAGCTCTTTAATGACCGCATGATTTTGAATCGTGTAGGTATCCAGAGCCCTTACGGTGTGGGCCCCCACAACGCCTCCGTCCAGGACTTCATTAGGATGAATGATCGTGGGCGTGAGATTTCGTACATCGGTCCCATAGAAACACGGATCTGAGATCCCCATGTGATCATGTTGCGGACTGTAGAGTTGATAAAAATAGGCCACTCGCGGAAGCTTCGATTCCCTATCAAGACTTGGGATATCCAATTCGTAGACCTCTGTCTCATCCACAGGATGTCCCTCCGCTCCTCGAGCAAGATAGACGGCAGCCTTCAATCCCGCAAGCTTGACAGCATCTTCAAAATCGCGCTCTTCGATTCCTTCGGATCTCATCGGAGCGATGTGGAGATGTTTCATCTTTCCATATCGGCTGATCTCAGCCGCGACGCCGGACATGTCGAGCAGAGCAGAGTATTTTCGATTGGTAAGAGGGTTTGAGACAACGACTCCCACTCCGCGCAATGACCTTGTGCGACCCTCTCCCGCGAGCTGCAATCTTCCGATGAAGCCGGGGAAATCCGCCTCGACCTTATCAATCTTGCATCGGGGTTGAACCACATCCATGAGATTGACCATCCGAACTTTATCGCCGGGATAAACCAGATGGATGTCCACCGATTTGATTCGGCCGTCCTTGAGAAGGATTTCCTCCAACTCTTTCAGATTGACATACAAAACTCGATTCTTTGCGTAGGTCTTGGACCCTGGTTGGACGTCATGAATGTCAATGGATTGAATCTCAAGTCTCATGGGGACCTCTTTCTTTCCGGGAATCTCTTATCGTTATTTAGGCCAACAGCTTTTCACGGATGATCTTAAATTCTTGTCTATTTACTTAGATTTTGGATTTTTCCACCTCGGCTCAAGAAGACCCCCGATGACAATCGGAGGCTCCATCTTCATTAAGGCCTCGGAAATCTCACGAGCCGTTTTGATGACTTGTGGTGCTAAGGTTTTCTCCATTTGGCTTCGACTGTATTCCGTTGTGGGCACAGCGATATGGATGGCGGCCACGGCATAGCCTTTTTCGTCAAGAATCGGAGCAGCAACGGAACGATTCCCGATGGAGAGTTCTTCGTCGTTGATCGCATACCCGTTTTTTCGAACTTTATCCAGCTCTTCGAGAAATTTGTCCAAACGAGTAATCGTACGGGCGGTCAGGGATTTGAACTCTAATCCCTTAAGGATGGATTGAGTCTTTTGGGGCGGGCCCATCGCCATGAGGACTTTCCCCATGGCGGTGCAGTAGACCGGAAGCTTGGTCCCTACCTGGATGTCGAAAGGAAGATATTTTCTCTTTCTGATCCGAAGGACAAAGATAATTTCCGAACCTTCCAATATCGACAGACTGACCGTTTCCTGGACCTCTCTGAAGAGTTTCTCCAGGTAGTATTGAGCCACCTCGTACCAGGCTAACCCCGAGATATAAGCATGTCCGAGGGTGAGGATCTTTGGGGTGAGGTGATATCGTTTTTGTTCATCCTTTTGAATGAATCCCAGTTCGGTTAAGGTATAACAAAGACGGGTTGCCGTGGTGTTGTTCGCCTTCAATGCCCTGGCAATCTTAGAGAGCGTGAGAGGGTGGCCTGCTTCAGAAAAGGCTTCGAGGACCGCTAATCCCTTGGCTATGGAGTTAATAAAGTAGCGGGGTCGTTGCATAGCGATATTACGCATAGCGTAGATGACTTTCGCAATAGATAAGTACCATTACACCGTCCGTCCCACCCTGTCAAGACTTTTTTTGAGATCTCTGAACTTATCGGATACGCCGATGAATCGCACCAGGTTCTGGGAGGATCGCTTCCCTTCCGTCTTAATTTCCTTCACCCTCTCCCACTCTCTTTCGCATGCGGCCAATTAGGGGGAGCACCGGAAAAAGGAGGATGAGGGCCACTGCGCCCAAAATGACTAAACAGATCGGCCTTGTGAAGAAGATCATCCCGCTTCCCCCTGACATCAAAAGCGACTGCCGCAGTGAATTGTCCATGAGGGGGCCCAACACCATCGCAAGGACAAGAGGGGCTCCGTCATACTTGAACTTTTTCATTAAGTAGCCAAGAACCCCGAAAATGAGCATGAGCCCTACCTCCGCCGGACTGTTATTCAGACTGTATGCTCCGATCAGGCAGAAGAGAAGGATGAGAGGGAACAATACCGGGTAAGGCACCTTTAGGATCTTGACCCATAACCCGATGAGCGGAAGATTGAGGACAAGGAGCATGAGATTTCCGATGTACATGCTTGAGATGACTCCCCAGAAGAGATCCGGGTGGGAGGTGATGAGTCTCGGACCAGGAGGCATGTTGTAGATCATCAGGGCTCCGAGTAAAATGGCCATGACTGCATTGGAAGGGAGCCCGAGTGTGAGAAGAGGAATGAACGCCCCTGCTGTGGCAGCATTATTTGCAGACTCGGGACCAGCGACTCCTGCGATTGCTCCCTTTCCAAATTCCTCGGGGTGCTTAGAGAGTTTTTTCTCAACCCCGTAGCTCACGAAAGAAGAGATGACCGCTCCGCCGCCGGGTAAGATACCGAGGAAAAAACCAAGGCCCGAGCCTCGGATGATCGGCCAGATCGACTCTTTCCAATCCCCAAGGTTAGGGAGGAGACCCTTGAACGCGGTTTTGAAGATCTCTCTTTCGCTTAATTTTTCCTCCACATTCAGGAGAACCTCTGAGATCCCGAAAAGTCCCATGACGACAGGAACGAGCCCAACGCCATCCAAGAGAATGTCCCAGCCGAAGGTAAATCTCGGCCGTGCCGTCATCAGGTCGAGACCAACGTTTCCGACCACGACTCCGAAGCAGGCCATCATCAAAGACTTGAGCATGGAGCCCCCGGCCAGGAAAGTGAGTACGGTAAGGCCGAGGACCATCAGAGAGAAATATTCAGGAGGGCCAAACTTAAGGGCCATCGCTGCAAGAGGCGGAGCCATAAAAGCCAGCCCGACTACCCCTAATGTGCCTGCAATGAATGAGCCGAATGCTGCAATTCCAAGCGCTGGTCCGGCTCTTCCCTTCCGTGCCATCTGGTATCCATCGAAGCATGTCACCACAGAAGCTGCCTCGCCGGGGATGTTTACAAGTATGGAGGTGGTGGATCCCCCATACATGGCGCCGTAATAGATACCGGAAAGCATAATGATCGAGGCAACCGGCGAAGCACGAAAGGTTGCGGGCAGGAGAAGTGAAATCGCTGCCACAGGTCCCAGACCTGGGAGCACTCCCACCAGCGTTCCGATCAGAACCCCGATAAAACAGAAAAGGAGGTTCAATGGCTGAACCGCAACGCCGAGGCCATAGAAGATGTGATGTAAAATATCCATCGTAATTTAGAAGATTCCTTCGAGAATTCCTTTCGAAAGTTGAGCCTTGAGCCAAATCTCAAAGACAAGATAAGAACCGGCGGTGACAAGTAATGACATGAGAAGGACCGTCTTAAGACGATAGGACCCTTTGACTCGAAATAGAAGAACCAAAAGGAGGAAAGTACAGATCAGAAATCCCACAGGTTTGAGTAGGAAAATGTAGGCGACGAGGAGAAGAATGACATAGAGAACTTTTCCGGTCTCAAGCCCGGCCCAAAGACTCCAGAGGCTGCTCCGGTCCGCCCGATCCCTGAAGTTAGAAAAGAATAGGGCAAGCGACAGAACGATTAGAATCGCACCGGCGAAGAAAGTAATAAAACCCGGGCCTGGTTCGTGGAGGGTACCGACCCCATACCTCATAGAGAGGAGAACAATTCCTATTGCGACAACAAGCCAGAAAAGGCTTGAAGATTGGTCCGTGTTCCTCATTCGGAGTCCAATTCTTCTAACAGGCTGCTGAAAAACGCCCATCTGCGGCGTTTCCTTCATCCTTCGTCGTTGCGGCGTACGCCCAAGTAGGCCTCACTTCTCAGGATTTCAGGAGCTCCCGAAACCGGGATTTCGCAGAGCTCAACTTGCATCTGGGCATTTTTGAGCAGCCTGGGGAAAGTCACTTTTTTATGATTAAATTATCACAAAGGGTACGACGTCCTATTACTCTTTTTTGTAAATGCCGATTCCAAGTTCTTTGAAGAGTTTCCCATTTAACTCGTAGTCTTTCTTGATGATTTGAATCAGCTCGTCACTCTCCTTGATGTCATGAGGGTAGCTGAGCCGTTTGAGAACCTCCTTCACTTCGTCCATTTCCGAGGCCTGCCGGATAGCCTTGCTGAGAATTGCGATGACTTCCTTCGGAGTATTGGCCGGAGCGTAAAGGAGGATAATGGCCTGAACCGAAAAATCATAGCCTTTCTCTTTCAATGTGGGAATGTTTGGATAGAAGGGCATTCGTTTGTCATTCCAGCAGATGAGGAGTCGCATACTCCCTGCGTCCACCTGCTCCTTCCACTCTGGGGTCTGAGAAGTCGCTTCTACGTGTCCACCCATCACGGCTGCTACGGCTTGTGGACTCGCGGCAAAAGGGACGTGCGTCCACTTAATCTTCTCCTTCATGGCCACATACTCCATCGCGAGGTGCTGCCCGGTCCCGACGCCCGAGGTGCTATAACGGACCTTCCCAGGGTTTGCCTTTGCATAGGCAATAAATTCCTCAAAGGTTTTCCAGGGAGAGTCGCTCTTCACAGCAAGGCCGTAAAGATAATAGGAATAGCTGATAATGGGTATAAAGTCTTTGAGTGGGTCTTGAGCATTATATGGGACGGGTTGTAAGTGCGGAATCCGGCCTAAGGTGGCAGAGCTCGTATTGGCGATCGTATATCCGTCCGGCCTTTCAGCCTTTAGCCTGCCAAGGACCAAGGTCCCGCCTCCTCCTGTGACATTTGTGACCACAATCGGCTGTTTCAGCGCCTTGGAGGCGATGTTCGCTATCGCTCTTTGACTGATATCAGTCCCGGACCCTGCTCCCCAACCCACCCAAAGGTTGATGGGCTTGGAAGGAAAGGTGTCAGCGAGCGCTTCGCCTCCCACAAAAATGAATAAAGCAATCGATAATAAAAATAAAATGGCTAAAAGTAGTCTGTTCATACAAAACTCCTTTCTTTCTAGTCTCTACGCTGGTTCACTTTACTAAAAAGGTTTATTTTGTCAAGTTAATTCCAGAAGGCCGCATTCTAATGTTTGTCCTCTCCCAATGTCAGTTTGCCCAAGGAGTCCAAAGGGTTTTTCCTTGCCCACCCCCAGGTTTCATCTTTTGTGGACAAAGGAAGTTTTTAGAAAGTGGTCGACACAGAGAGGCTAGTTTTCGAACTTTTAGAATCCAGTCATGAATGGATTGTATCGGGAACCCTCCCTTTCTCAACAACCAAGTAGAGGAAAGGGGTGTGGCTCCTTCGCGGGGTCCCCTTTGGAGGAAGCCGCTCTAAAGCTTCTCCAACTCGCCCCTCTGTGTCTGAGCCTATTGAGGAAGGATGTGTTTCATCATTGCCCGACCGGTGGTGAGTTCCTGACGAGGCTTCATCGGCCCAACCTTGTAGGGTTTGGCTGCATGGATTCCAAGGAACACCAGAGTTTAAAAATCTTGTATGAGCATCAACCCTGATTGCCCTCAAGGTGGGCCTTATGAAGCCTCGGAAGGGACTTACCCCGGTCACGGGAAACAAAAACTGGGGGTAGGCAAGAGGGTTTTTCTCATTGACTTTTTTAATGGGTGTGTTAACATCAATCTCAATATTGAAGGGGTTTTGATTGATTCGATCCTTTCTGGCCATTGAACTTCCGAAACCCATCCTCAGCAAGATCGAGGAGGTCCAGGGAGATTTAAGATCAACCCACCCGGATGTGCGGTGGGTGAGCCCCGAGAAGATCCATCTCACTCTTAAATTCTTTGGGAATATTGAAGAGTCGAGGATTGACCTCATCTTCAAATCCATTGAAGAACCGATCCGGGACGCCCTGCCTTTTTCTGTTAGGGTTAGAGGAGCAGGGGCTTTTCCCAGCTTGAAAAATCCAAGGGTGGTCTGGATGGGATTGGCGGATGGCAAAGAAATGCTCATCTCGCTTCAGAAGCAGATCGAGGACCGCTTGGAGAAAATTGAATTTGAGCCCGAGGATCGCCCCTTCCAACCCCATCTGACCCTGGGAAGGATGAAATCGAGCCGAGGAAAAGAGGAGTTGGTAAGGAGGATGGAGAAATACACAGAAGAAGAGTTTGGAGCTTTTCAAGTTGAGAGAGTGGTTTTGTTTAAAAGCGATTTGAGACCTTCTGGTCCGATCTACACATTACTCAAGGCATTAAGATTGGGAGGCCGAAGCAACAGTTAAGGAGATTGGGAGACGCAGGGACTCGGAGAAACTCACTTCACCCCGTCTCTCTATCGCCCTATCACCGCGTCACTCCATTAGGAGGCAGGGGGATTCGATGACGAAAGCGGAAACCAAAGCGGAAACCAAAGCTGAGACGAGGGTGGATCCAAGTAAAGGGAAGGCAGTGGAATTGGCCGTCACCCAGATCGAAAGGCAGTATGGGAAGGGCGCCATTATGAAATTGGGTGCGGACGCGATGCTCGGAGAGATGCCAATCATCTCCACAGGGTCTCTCTCCTTAGATCTGGCATTGGGGGTCGGAGGATTGCCCAAGGGACGGGTGGTTGAGATTTTCGGTCCCGAGGCGTCTGGAAAGACGACATTGGCCCTTCATGTCGTTTCGGAAGCACAGAAGAAGGGAGGCGTCGCTGCTTTTATCGACGCAGAGCATGCCCTGGACGTCCAATATGCAAAGAAGTTGGGTGTGAGGATTGACGACCTCCTCATCTCCCAACCTGACACGGGAGAGCAGGCATTAGAGATTACGGAGATCCTGGTTCGGAGTGGGGCGGTGGATGTGATCGTCATCGACTCCGTGGCGGCGCTGGTTCCCAAAGCGGAGATTGAGGGGGAGATGGGCGATGCCCACATGGGACTTCAGGCAAGGCTGATGTCTCAGGCCTTGAGAAAATTGACCGCCACGATCAGCAAATCGAATACGATCGTGATCTTCGTCAATCAGATTCGGATGAAAATCGGCATCATGTTCGGAAATCCCGAGACGACTACCGGAGGCAATGCCCTCAAATTTTACTCCTCCGTTCGGCTCGACATCCGACGGATCGCTTCCATCAAGCAGGGCCAGGACGTGGTCGGCACTCGCACGAAAGTCCGTGTGGTGAAGAACAAAGTGGCCCCTCCGTTCAAAGAGGTTGAATTCGACCTGATTCACGGAGAGGGGATCTCAAGGGAAGGAGATGTCCTCGACCTGGCCGTGGACAAGAATATCGTGGAGAAGAGCGGGACGTGGTATGCCTACGAAGGCCAGCGCATCGGTCAGGGAAGAGAGAATGCAAAACAGTTTTTGAAAGAGAATCCTAAAGTCCTGGAGCAGATGGAGAAAGAGATCCTTGAGAACTTTCGCATCTCCAAAGCGGGATCGTAGGGGTGCACCAGAAAGGAGAAGAAGATGGATTTAAATCAGATCCTAGTAGAAGCCCTTTCACAGGAAGCCTCTGATGTCCATATCAAGGAAGGGGCTCCGCCGATCTTCAGGGTCAATGGAGTCTTAAGACATTGGAATAAATTGAAGCCTTTCGATCATAATGATTTGTCGAAGATGTCTTTCGGTTTGATGAACGATTGGCAGAAGGAGCGGTTTATCAAGAATCGGGAAGTGGATATGGGTTATGAGGTCTACGGCTTGGGAAGATTTCGGGTTAATGTTTTCCAACAGAGAGGGAAGCTCAGGATTGCCCTCCGAATTGTGCCTTACCAGATCAAGGCCTTAGAGGAACTCCATCTGCCCCCTGTACTGAAAAGCATTTCCTTGGAACAGAGGGGCCTCATTCTGGTGACGGGAACGACAGGAAGCGGGAAGTCAACAACCTTGGCCTCGATGATCGATATTATAAACAACGAGAGAAATTGTCACATCATCACGATTGAGGACCCTATCGAATTTATCCATGAAGATAAGAAATCGATCGTCGACCAACGGGAAATCGGTTCGGATACGAGCACGTTTTCGAGCGCCCTGCGGGTGGCCCTCCGTCAGGATCCGGATGTGATCTTAGTGGGGGAGATGAGGGATTTTGAAACCATCGAGACGGCGCTGACCGCTGCCGAGACAGGGCATTTGGTCATGTCCACACTTCACACGTTGAATGCGACGGAAACGATCACTCGAATCATCTCCGTCTTTCCTCCTTATCATCAAAAACAGGTTCGGCTTCAGCTTTCAGGGATTATGAAAGGTGTCATCTCGCAAAGGTTGGTGCCAAGGGCAGACGGGATGGGAAGGGTCCCTGCGGTCGAAGTCCTGGTCTCCACCGCAAGAGTGCGGGAGTGCATCGTCGAAAAGGATAAGACCAATGAAATTAATGACGCCATTGCGAAAGGCGTCACGAGCTACGGAATGCAATCCTTCGATCAATCGCTGATGTTCTTAATGAAGGAGGGTTTGGTCTCCTATGATGAGGCCCTCAAGCACTGTACCAATCCAGATGACTTTGCTCTAAGGGTGAAAGGAATTCTTGCGACCAGCGACACCACCTGGGAGGACTTTGAGAGATTGCAGAGAGAAAAAGCGGGAGAAGAGGTGGAGAAGGAGAAAAAGGTGAAGGTCGCCAAGCCCTTGGATGCGAAAGCAAATGATCGAAGGGGGACAGGTTTGAAGCAATGACCTCTGACGAGATTCGTAGGGCCTTTCTCAACTATTTCGAGGAGAGGGGACACCGTGCTGTTCGAAGCTCCTCATTGATTCCCCAAAACGATCCCACCCTGCTTTTCACCAATGCCGGAATGGTTCAATTCAAAGGGGTTTTTTTAGGCGAAGAGACCCGTGACTATAAACGGGCCACGACCTCACAGAAGTGCGTTCGTGCCGGCGGGAAACATAATGACTTGGAGATCGTGGGAAAGACGGCTCGGCACCACACGTTCTTTGAGATGTTAGGGAACTTTTCCTTTGGAGACTATTTCAAAAAAGAAGCGATTGAAATGGGGTGGGACCTTCTGATCCGACAATGGGGGTTGCCCGCGGAGAAGATGTGGATCACCATCTATTTAGATGACGATGAGGCCTTTCACCTCTGGAGGAGAGTGGACGTTGCGGCAGACCGAATTGTCCGGTTAGGAGAGAAAGACAACTTCTGGGCCATGGGTGAGACAGGCCCCTGCGGCCCCTGTTCAGAGATCGTCATCGATCAAGGGGAAGGAGTGGGTTGCGGCCGCGCGGACTGCCGTGTGGGATGCGATTGCGATCGATTTTTGGAACTTTGGAACCTTGTCTTCATGCAGTTCAATCGTGATTCGGAGGGCAGACTCCGCCCTCTGGCCAAACCTTCTATCGATACCGGAATGGGCCTGGAAAGGATTTCAGCCATACTTCAAGGAGTCAAAAGTAACTACGAAACGGATCTCTTCAACCCCATCTTTGAAGAGTTCCAAAGAATCAGTCGAATTTCTTACGGAGAAGATCCACGATCTGACATTTCCCTTCGGGTGATCGCAGACCACAGCCGAGCAGCTACCTTTCTCATCAGCGATGGTGTTCTCCCCTCTAATGAGGGCAGGGGATACGTGCTTCGCCGGATTATGAGGAGGGCCATGCGGCATGGAAAATTACTTGGAATCAATGGTCCCTTTCTCCATCAAGTCTCTTCGAAAGTGGTGGACCTGATGAAAGGGGCCTATCCTGAGCTGCGAGAGACCGAGGCCTTCGTTTCAAAGGTCATCGAGAATGAGGAGGGACGTTTCTCAGAGACCCTCGATTCAGGGCTGAAGATCCTGAGAGAAGAATTGGAACAGCTTGAGAAAGGAGAGAGAAAGGTTCTCTCCGGAGAGGTGGCCTTCCGGCTTTATGATACCTTTGGATTCCCCCTTGATCTGACAACAGAGATCCTTCAGGAGAGAGGGATGAGT
>Ga0326726_10004794_pt1 | contig 12329 bp, 10 predicted proteins | sample MHFenrmetagenome_2_FD_207603 | JGI IMG/M metagenome (GOLD analysis project Ga0326726, IMG submission 207603) | Lab enriched peat soil microbial communities from Michigan Hollow, Ithaca, NY, United States - MHF15MN | ecosystem: Environmental > Terrestrial > Soil > Wetlands > Peat | place: USA...
CCGCCTCGTTCGGGTAGATGTATTCGTCCATGAACGCGGCCAGCCGCTGTCGCAGTTCGTTCGTCCGCCCCGACACCTCAGCACGCATGGGCGCATGATAGTGCACGCGCCCTTCTTTATTTGATCTTGGGGAGCGACACCATGTCGAACGCCGATCTTGTCCTCTACGAACGCATCGACCGCGTGGCTGTCATCACGATCGACAACCCGCCGGTCAACGCACTGAGTCCGGCCGTCTGGCAGGGGCTCGACGACGCCGTCCGCCGGGCTGCGGGCGATCCGGCGGTCGACGCCGTCGTCCTGACTGGCGCGGGGACGACGTTCATCGCCGGCGCGGACATCAAGGTGTTCGCGACCCTGAAGACGCGCGAGCAGTCGCTCGAACGGTCGCAAGGCACGCATGCGCTGCTCACACGTCTCGAGGACTGCGCCAAACCGGTCGTCGCGGCCATTCACGGCGTCGCGCTTGGCGGCGGCAACGAAGTGGCCATGAGCTGTCACTATCGGATCGCGGCTCGCAACGCGAGCGTCGGGCAGCCCGAAGTCCTCCTCGGCATCATCCCTGGCGCCGGCGGCACGCAGCGCCTGCCACGGCTCTGCGGCACGGCGATGGCGCTCGAGATGTGCACCGAGGGCAAACCGATCCCTGCCGCCCGCGCGCTCGAGGCAGGCATCATCGATCGCGTGGTGGACGGCGATCTCCGTCAGGCCGCGATTGCGTTCGCGCGCGAGCACGTCGACGGACAAGCCCCGCCGAAAACACGCGCGCGAGCCGGCCGGATTGCCGACGTCACGGCAGCCACGGCCGAATGCGAGCGAATGCGCGCGTCGCTCGCCAGGACGGCGAAGGGGCTGCCCGCGCCATACGCGGCGGTCAGCGCCATCGAAGCCGGCCTGCGCGAAGGATTCGACGCAGGCTCGCGCCGCGAGCGTGAACTGTTTGCCGACTGCGTCGTGTCCGCCGAGTCGAAGGCCCTCCGGCACGTCTTCTTCGCCGAGCGCGACGCGGCGAAGATTCCCGACGCGCCCGCCGGCACCGGGGCGCGGACGATCGCCCGCGCCGCCGTCGTCGGCGCCGGCACCATGGGCGGCGGCATCGCGATGACCTACGCCAACGCCGGCATTCCGGTCCTGCTCAAGGAAGTCGATCAAGCGTCGCTCGACCGCGGGCTGGCCACGATCCGCAGGAACTACGAGTCGTCCGTGTCGAAGGGGAAGATGACGCCCGAGGCCCTCGAGCGGACGCTGAGCCTCATCATGCCGACGACGACGTATGACGGGTTCGACGCGGTGGACATCGTCGTCGAGGCGGTGTTCGAGAACATGGACCTGAAAAAGGCGACGTTCGCCGAACTCGGGCGTGTCACCAGGCCGGATTGCATCCTCGCGTCCAACAGCTCGACGCTCGACATCAGCGAGTTTGCGCGCGCAAGCGGGCGGCCGGCGACCGTCCTCGGCCATCACTTCTTCAGCCCCGCGAACATCATGAAGCTGCTGGAGATCGTCCGCGCGCCTGAGACGAGCCACGAAACGCTGGCGACATCGCTCAAGCTGGCGAAGAAGCTGGGCAAGGTGGGCGTGGTCGTCGGCAACTGCTTCGGGTTCGTCGCGAACCGGATGCTCGCGTACTACATGCGCGAGGCGTATCTGCTGCTCGAAGAAGGCGCGAGCGTGCCGGAGATCGATCAGGCCCTCACGGATTTCGGCATGCCCGTCGGTCCGTTCGGCATGCAGGACATCGCCGGCATCGACGTCGGCGCGCGCATCCGTCAGTACCTGAAGTCGATCGGCATGACGCGCGCGGAAGGCCCGCAGTCGGAAATCCCGGATCAGCTGTATGAGATGGGGCGCTACGGCCAGAAGACCGGCGCCGGCTGGTATCGATACGAGGCCGGCAGCCGGACGCGCATTCCCGATCCGATCGTCGAGACGCTCGCCGACGCGGCGGCCGCCAGGCGCGGCATCCGGCGCGCGCCGATTTCGAGCGACGAGATCATCGCGCGCGTCACGACGGCCCTGGCGAACGAGGGTGCGCGCGTGCTCGAAGAGGGCTACGCCACCCGCGCCGGCGACATCGACGTGATCTATTGCTACGGCTTTGGATTCCCGCGGCATCGAGGCGGCCCGATGTTCTACGCCGAAACCGTCGGACTGCCGGTGGTGCTTGCGCGAGTCCAGGAATACAGAAAGCGGTTCGGCGACTACTGGCGCCCGGCGGCGCTTCTCGAGCAGCTGGCAGCTGGAGGAGGAAGCTTCTACGCAGAAGCTGAACCGCAGGTCATGGCGCGGTGATCGAGATCGCGAACGTCGCGGCCCTCGGCGAACTGCTCGATCGGGAACTCGCCGTCAGCGACTGGCTCGACGTCACGCAGGCGCGGATCGATCGGTTCGCGGAGGCCACCGACGATCGTCAGTGGATTCACGTCGACACGGCACGCGCCGCCGAACAGTCGCCCTTCAGAAGCACGATCGCGCACGGTTTTCTCACGCTCTCACTCGTCAGCGCGCTCGGCCAGAAGGCGATGCGCATCGGGGGCCTGAGGATGGCCATCAACTACGGCCTCAATCGCGTGCGGTTCATTTCTCCGGTTCCTTCGGGCTCACGCATTCGCGGCCGGTTCGTGCCGACGACGGTGAGTGCCGAGGGCGACAGCGTTCAGGTCACCTGGCGTATCACCATCGAGCGCGAGCATGCGGACAAGCCCTGTTGCGTTGCGGAATGGATTGTCCGGTACTATCCGCTATAGAAGGGCTAGAGGTGCTGGAAGGGCTAGGGGTGCTAGGGGTGCTAGGGGTGCTAGGGGTGCTAGAGGTGCACAGAAGGTTCAAGAGAGTTCCAGTGGTTCTGGCGCACTTCTCGAACCCCAGAAACCCTCCGCGAACCACTAGAACCACTAGAACCACTAGAACCACTAGAACCGCTAGACCCCATAAAACCTCCAGGACGACGTACGTCGCAAATGAGAGCCGTCCTCTGTAAAGCCTACGGACCGCCGGAGTCGCTCGTCGTCGAGGACATCCCTGACCCGGCGCCAGGGCCGGGCGAAGTCGTGCTGTCCGTGAAAGCGGCGAGCGTCAACTTCCCCGACGTCCTGATCATCGAAAACAAGTATCAGACGAAGCCGCCGCTGCCCTTTTCGCCTGGTGGCGAGGCCGCTGGTGTCGTTGAGCAGGTCCACCCGAGCGTCGCGCTCGTCAGATCCGGAGATCGCGTCATGGCGATCACGGGTTATGGAGCATTCGCTGAGAAGGTGGTCGTGCCCGCTGATCGGCTCGTCTCCATTCCCGCCGGCATGGACGACATCACCGCCGGGGCGTTCCTGTTTACCTACGCGACGTCCGATCACGCCGTGCGCGATCGTGGGGAGCTGAAAGCCGGCGACACGCTGCTCGTGCTCGGCGCCGCGGGCGGCGTCGGCCTCGCGGCCGTCGAGATCGGCAAGGCGGTCGGCGCGACAGTGATCGCGTGCGCATCGAGCGACGACAAGCTGGCCGTCTGCCGGGAGCATGGCGCTGACGCGACGATCAACTACGCGACCGAGGATCTGCGCGAACGCCTCAAGCAACTGACAGGCGACCGCGGCGTCGACGTCGTTCTCGATCCCGTCGGTGGACGCTTCTCCGAGCCGGCGCTTCGGTCGATGGCCTGGCGCGGCCGCTTCGTCGTCGTCGGCTTCGCGGCGGGCGACATCCCGCGAATCCCCCTGAACCTCCCGCTGCTCAAGGGCTGCTCCATCGTCGGCGCGTTCCTCGGCGCGTGGATGAAGCGAGAGCCTGAACGCTTCGCCGACAGCACGCGGCAACTTCTCCAGTGGTACGACGAGGGCCGGCTGAAGCCGCACATCGACCGGACGTACCCGCTCGAGCGCGCAGCTGAAGCCATCAGCTACATGGCGGGACGCCGCGTGAAAGGCAAGATCGTGGTGACGACCAGCTGACCAAACGCGACACCAGGAACCGGCGGACTGCCGGATCCTTCTCGAGGCCGATGGCTCTGTCGTAAGCCGCACGTGCGTCCTCAGGGGCGCCGACCTTGGCCAGCAGGTCAGCCCGCGCAGCCCAATAGCACTGATACGCCGCCAGCCGGCCGTCGGCCGCCAGGGAATCCAGAATGGAGAGCGCTGCGGCCGGCCCGTGCAGCTGGCCGATCGCAATGGCGCGATTGAGGGCCACGACCGGCGAGCCGGTGATGGCCATCAGCGTGTCATAGAGCTGCACCACCTCGATCCAGTTAGCTTCCCCCGTGCGACAACGATGGACGTGCGCCGACTGCAGGGCGGCCTCGAGCTGATAGCGGCCGACCGTGCGAAACGCTGCAGCTCGTAGCAGCAGCGACTCGGCCTCCCGGATCTGGCTCCAGTCCCATTGCGCCTGGTCTTGCTCGGCCAGCGGCACGTACTCATCACGAGCGTTGCGCCGCGCGCGTCGACGAGCCTCAGCGTGCAGCATCAGCGCCAGCAGACCCAGGGCCTCCGGCTGATCCGGCAAGAGTTCGGTCACCAGGCGCCCGAGGAAGAGCGCTTCGGACGTGAGCTCTCGACGGGCGGGATCAATGCCGGCCGGATCGCACCAGCCTTCGGCGAATGCGGCATACACCGCGTCGAGCACGCTGTCGAGGCGACCCGGCAGCTCGGAACGCTCAGGAATGCGGAACGGGATGCCGGCCTCGCGGATCTTCACCTTGGCGCGCACGAGCCGCTTCCCCATCGCCGCCGGCGACGTGAGGAAGGCCGATGCGATGGCCTTCGCGTCGAGCCCGAGCACGACCTGAAGCATCAGCGGCGCCCGAATCGCGGAATCCAGCGCTGGATGGGCGCAGGCGAACAGCAATCCCAGGCGCTGGTCCGGGATCTCGAGCGTCTCCGGCGTGTCCGTCAGAATCTGCAGCTCGGTCGCAAGGCGCTCGCCAGTCTGCCGCCGGCGGACCGCATCGATGGCCTTGCGGCGCGCGACGGCGAGCAGCCACGCCTCCGGATTCGCCGGGCAGCCGTTCGTGGGCCAGTCCGAAAGGGCCGCGGCGAACGCCTCCGAGAGCGCGTCTTCAGCCGCAGCGACGTCGCGGGTGCGGGCCACGAGAAACGCCACGAGCACGCCGTAGCTCCGCCGCGCGACGGCATCAGCTGTGTCGCGCGCGACGTCCCTCAAGCCATCTCGTACCACAGCACTACATTACCGTTCCTGAAGGACTGCGTTCTGGTCAGCGTGAGATTGAACGTGTCCACGACCGTCTCAAACAGCGAGCGGCCTCTCCCCACCACGATCGGGTTCAGGACGAGTTGGTACCCATCGATCAGCCGTGCCTGCGTGAGCTGCGACACGATGCTGCCGCTCCCCAGAATGACGATGTCCGGCCCCGGCTGTCGTTTCATCCTCATCACTTCGGTCACGAGATCGCCCTTCATCAGAACCGTGTTCTGCCACGAGACCGTGTCGAGCGTCCGCGAGAACACGGTCTTGCGCATCGCGTTCATGCCTGCAGCGACCTTGGGCAGCATCTTCGCCGCCTGCAGCGTCGGCCAGAACGCGGCCATCAGGTCGTACGTCACGCGACCAAACAGCAGTTCCCCGTTGCCGCTCGCGTTGGCGCTGGCAAATGCATTCCATTCCTCGTCCTGCTTGTGGGCCCAGCTCATGTCGCCCTTCGCATCTGTGAAGAAGCCGTCGAGCGAGACGTTGTTGAACACGTTCACCTTTCGCATGTGTGCCTCTCGGGTTCAGGCCGGCTTCACGAAGCCGGCGATGTCTCGGGTCAGAAACGTTCCGTCGAACACCGGACGTACCTCGACGACGCCGTGCAGTGCCGTGGGAGAGCGCGCGGCCCAGGCGAGCGCGGCGTCGAGGTCGGGCACGTCGATCAGATGGAACCCGCCGAGCTGTTCTTTGGAATCGGCATACGGCCCATCCAGTACCTGGGTCTTGTCGTCACGGATGCGCACGGTTGTGGCGGTGGACGTCGGCTGCAGTCCGGCGCTGTGTTTGAGGACACCGGCGTCGACCATCGCCTGCATGTAGGCCTTATACGTCCCGAGCCATCGCTCTTGCTCCTCCCGCGAGAGCTCGCGCCAGCCGTTCTCGCTTACGTAGTCCATCAGCAGGTACTGCACGTTCGCCTCCCTTGTCATTATGATGACGCACGACGATCCCTGATTTGGACACGTCTTCTTCATGCTGATTGTCCTTGGCGGCCTTCCTGGTGTCGGCAAGACCACGAACGCGCGTGAATTAGCCGCGGCGATGGGCGCCGTGCATGTGCGGATCGACTCGATTGAACACGCCCTGCGGAACGCAGGTTGGAAGGTTGAGGGCGAGGGCTACGCTGTCGCGTATGCCGTCACGGAGGACAACCTTCGGGTCGGCCGGAGTGTCGTCGCTGATTGCGTGAATCCCTGGCCGCTCACGAGGAACGAATGGCAGGCCGTGGCCAGTCGCGCGGGCGTCCGTGCGCTGAACGTGGAGGTCGTGTGCTCGGACATCGCCGAGCACAGGCGTCGAGTCGAATCACGCTCTGCGGACATCGCGGGCCACCGCCTGCCGACGTGGTCGGAGGTGGTCGAGCGAGACTACCGTCCCTGGGATGGCGAACGGCTCGTCGTCGACACGGCGCGATTGGACGTGCGGGAAAGCGTGCGGACGATTCTGTCGGCGCTAGGATGAGAGGTGCAGACGCTGTGTCGGCAGCACCGGCTGCTCGTCGAGATCGAGCGCCACGGCAGGTCCGCGGGACGCGTGGTCGGCCACCCGCACGCCCACGCTGAGCCCCAGCAGCACCGTGAGAAGCGCGACATATCCTGCCGCGGTTTCGAAGGCGCTTCGCTCCACCCACGCCAGCGCAAACGACATCGACAAGACCGACGCGAGAAACGCGACGCCGACCAGCTTCACGTCGGCACTCGCGACATAACAGCTGACAAATGGCAGGCGACGATTCCGCAGAAACAGGATCTCCATGACGAGCGCCGAGAGAGGCAGGCCGGCGCCGAGTTGCAGCAGCGCCACGTGACGACCGAGGATCGCCGTATTCCAGATCGCGAGCGCCAGGAGCGTCGGGCCGACGACCGCCAGCCAGCCGGCACGCTTGACACCTGAGATGTACGGAGCAGCATCGCCCACCAGAGCAAGGCTGAAGGTGCTGCCGGCCCGAAGCTCCGCAGGGATTCGCGTCGCGTGCCGAAAGCCGGCAAGGACGCTTGCGATCAGCATCGGCTGCGCGGCAAGAAGGGCGACCTGTCCCCCGTTGACGGTCAACACGACGAGCGACATGCCGATGGCGAGCGACGCCGCCATGGCTACGCGCTGGGACACTCGCCGCGACAGCGTCTGAAGCGCGAAGAAGAATCCTGCCTGGCGGAGCGACGTCCTCGCCACAACGTGAACGACACTCCAGTTCCATCCACGACGAAGCGCGCCATCCGCAGAAGCCTGCCTGCCAGACGCCATCGGCAGCCGACGGCTATTCCAGAGGCACGCCAGAATCGTGGCGATTGCGACGAGGACGAATGCGGCGATCGCGATGGCGGCCAGTTGATGATAGAGCGGCCATAGGCTGCGGTAGAGCGCCGTCGCATCGCGCTCCGCGACTATCAGAAAATACTGCGGCTTTGTACGCGGCAAGTCGTCGATGACCGAACCAGCCAGCGTTTCGTGCAGTCCGACAAACCATAAGGACGGAAGAGCCTTCGCGGTCAGGCCCCCATGAGCGAGCCAGCTCGAGGCCACCGCCCTGGAGGTGAACGGCAAGAGCAGCAGCGCCGTCGTCAGAACAGCGACCAGGCTCGCTTGCAGCACGGCTGAGATCTGTCGAAACCGCGCCGGCCCGAGCAACGCGAAGACGACTTCACGCAGGCCGAGCACCGTGAGAAAGCCGAACACGCCCGAGGCGGTCGTCACCACGCTCTGCGCCAGCGTCAGCTTGAACGCGCCGCCCCATCCGATCCGCAGCGTGAGAGGCAACGACCAGCCACGCAGCAGGATAGGGGCGATATTCCACGCCAGCACCACGACCGATGCGAAGAGCGCGGTTGCGGCGAACTTGGCGCGGACGAGGACAGCCTTCGGGATTGGGAGCGGGCCGAGGACCGCCGCGTCGCGCACATCGAGCACGAGGGCGTCCCACTCGGCGACCGCGACAAGCGCCATCACCAGCATCGACGCCGACGTAAAGAGGAACCGATCGTCGATCGACCGCAGGGACGTGATCCCGGGAGGCAGGAAGTTCGTGAACTGATACCCGAGCATGATGAGCATCGACAGGAACAGGCTGACGGTGACAAGCCCCCCGCCGACCGCCGACAGCACGCCGTGCCGGTCGGAGTTCGGGGACACGAGATCGTGTTCCAGGAAACGCCAGAGGAAGTGACGGATGAGGAGGCGATCACGCATGATCGCCGACCACCTCCGCGATATCAGCGGCCGTTCGTTCAGGATCCGCGCGAAGCACGAGCTGTGAGAACACTTCCTCGAGCGAACCGCGGCTCATCAGACGCTGCAGCGCCTCGACGGTATCGTTGGCGACGATGGTGCCACGATGAATCACGACGACCTTGTCACACGCCTTCTCGACCAGCTCGAGCACGTGGGAGCTGTACAGCACCGCCTTGCCGCGTCTGGCGAGCGCGATCACGAGCTGGCGCAGCACCAGCGTCATCGTGACGTCGAGGCCGGAGTCCGGTTCGTCGAGGACGAGGACATCCGGATCGTGCAGCAGCGCGGCGATGATCATCACCTTCTGCTTCATGCCCTTCGAGTACGAGCCGATGTCCTGGTTCGCCGCGTGCGACAAGCCAAACAGCTCGAGCAGCGCGCCGATCTTTCGAGCAAGAAGCGCCGGAGGCAACTCGCGGAGGCGTCCGACGAGTTCGAGGTACTCCATCGCCGACTGGAAGGTGTACAGGTGGGGCTCTTCGGGAACGTAACCGAGACGCTGGCGGAACGTGATGGGATCGCGCGCGATGTCACCGCCATTCCAGTACACGGCGCCGGCCGACGTTTCGAGAAGCCCGGTGAGCATCTTCGCCGTCGTGCTCTTTCCTGAACCGTTGGGCCCGAGGTAGCCCACCACTTCACCGGCGCGGACGTCGAAGTTCACGTCATTGACGACGGCGACTCCAAAGAACCGTTTGACGAGATGCCGCGCTTCGAGCATCGATGCCTCCATTCCGGTGAGTCGCTCATCCGGACATACGACACCGGGGATGACAGTTTGTTCCAGGCGCGCCAAAGCAGGGGCATACTCTGAGCCCGCACCGAAAGGTTTGACGCGTATACCGATTGGCTGAGCCACGAGGAAGGGTAGAGGAGGTCAGGTTATGCCGGTCACCTCGATCAGAAACGAAACGCCCTCGCGGCTGACCCTCAAAAGCATCGAAGGCACGGAAATCGTCCTCGCGCCCCTTCAAGAAAAGGAGATCGACGAGAACTCAGGGTTCTTCTTCGAAGACCTCGAGCGCGAAGGCGTGTTGAGCCAGCACCGGGAGCCGCCGAGCCGCCTCAGCGAGAACCTCTCCGCGGCGGTGTTCGTCGGCGGCTTCTGGTTCGTGATGATCGCCCTGGGCCTCTCGAAATCGGAGCCCTGGCTGAGAATCCGGCCGGAGGTCTGGCCCTACGCGGTCTGGGGGACGGGGCTGCTCGCTCTGCTCATCGTGGTCGCCACGATCATCATCCGGGGCACCAATTCCTTCACGCTGGTGGTTCGCTGGACGATGCAGGCGATGGTGCTGATGGTGATCCTGGCGATCGGGCTGGGCATGCCGGCCGCGACCATCTACTTCTTCGGCGGCGGACGGCAGGCACTCAACGCCGGTGAGCCGGATCTCGTGTTCTTCGGCCGGCTGATTCAACTCGCGTTCATCGCCACGGCCTCGCTGCTGCCCGTGCTGTTGTTCTTTCTGTTCGACCGGTATCAGGTCAGCACGTTGCGAAGCTACCTGTATGCGAATCTGTTCCGGCTCGACCGCTCGGTCTCCAACATCAGCGAGGTCGACGCCAAATACGGTCCGCAGATTCGCGAGGCCTTCGGCTCCGAGCACGCACGCGGCAGTCTGACGCCGGGCACGCGCTGGCCCGTGCTGGTCTGCTCGTTCGTGATTACGATCGGATGGATCGTCGCGCTGGCGCCGGTCGGCGCCGACTTCAAACCACTGACTCCCAAAGACGTGCTCGCGACGCTGGTGCCGCAGCCATCGACGCTCGTATTCGGCTTTCTCGGCGTCTACTTTTTTTCGTTGCGCATGATCGCGAGGCGCTACGCGAGGGGCGATCTGAAACCCAAGGCCTACACGCACATCATCGTGCGGATCTTCATCGTCGCCGTGTTGAGTTGGGTGCTCGAAGCGGTGTTCACCGGCAATTCGCCAGTCAAGCTCCTGCTCGCCTTCCTGTTCGGCATCACACCCGATGAGTTCTTCACCTGGGCGCGTGAATTCTCGCGCGGGCAGGTGTCTGAGAGGATCATCCCCGAGCAGACGCTGCCGCTCACCAACCTCGAGGGCATCGACATCTACGATCTCGGCCGGCTCGAGAGCGAAGGCATCGTCAATATCGAGGCACTCGCCCATCACGAATTCATCGATCTGATCATCGAAACGCGCGTGCCCGTTCCCCGGCTGGTCGATTGGGTCGACCAGGCCATCCTCTACCTGCATCTCGTCGGCGGCTCCGACGACAAGGCGCGTGCCAGGCTGCGCGAGTACGGCATCCGTACGGCGACCGATCTCCTTCGAACGTGGGACGAATGTAAGGCCCGTAACGCCGGCGGGACCGAGTTCGCGGCGTTCAAGGCGCTGCTCGGTGACGGGAACGCGCCGTACCGTCTCGAGGTGATTCGCGATGCCCTGATCGATGACGAATGGATGAAGGTCATCCTGTCCTGGCGCCGCGATGAGTCGCGCGTCGACATCGTGAAGTTCGCGGCGCCCTCCAGCGTCGATTCCCTGAACAAGCGCGCTGACGAGGAGCTGGAGAGCAATCGCTACGGCCGGGCGCTGAACTTCCTCAGGCAGTCGCTGCAGAAACAGGACACGGCGCCGACGCGGCGGAGGATCGCGAAGATCCTCGCGACGTCGCCGGTGGTCGAACAGCGCGACGCCGACGGCGCACGGGAGAACGCGACTCGCGCCTTCCAGCTGGCGCCTGACGACTACACGGGCCTGGTCGAGCTCACTGAGATCTATCTCGCGCTCGAAGACGCAGCAAAGGCGACCGAGATGTACAACGACGCCCTTGCCGTCGTCAACGCGTGGCCGAGTTCGAGGAAGAAGGAGAAGGACGAGGCGAAGAAGCAGCTGGAGAGTCTGGGCAAGCAGATCGACGCCAGGCCGACCGGCGTCGCGGCGGTGGGAGCCTGACTACCAGCGGATCACGCCGCGCGCGCCGTCGGCTCTCGCGAGCGCCGCGAGCGCGTCGTTGATCTCGTGCAGCGAATAGATGCGCGTCACGAGCTCGCGCAGCTTCAGCTTTCCTTCCCGGTAGAGTCCGGCGAGCCGCGGGATGTCTCGCGAGGGTTCGCCGGAACCGTAAACCGATCCGATCAGCCGCTTCTCCTGCATCACGAACGGAAACATCGGCAGCGGCGCGACGCCGTCAATCCGCGCCAGTCCGGTGACGACGATCGTTCCGCCCTTGCGGGTGGCGGCGACGGCGTCGGCGACAGTCGACGGGCTGCCCACCGTGTCGAACACGTAGTCGGCGCCCCGGCCTCCGGTCAGATCGCGCACGGCGTCGGCCAGGCTCGCCGGCGCGAGGGCGACGTCGGTGGCGCCAAACACCCGCGAGAGCGCCAGCGGCGCGGCCTGTCGATCGATCGCGATGATCCGCTCGCTGCCGGCCAGCGCCGCGCCCTGCACCACGTTGAGCCCGACACCTCCGGCTCCGATGACGACGACGCTCGCGCCTGAGGGGACCTGCGCGGCATTCATGACAGCGCCTACGCCCGTCACGACCGCGCAGCCGAGCGTCGCGAGGACGTCGAAGGGAACGTCCGCAGGGACGGCAATGGCGCCTGCCTCGGCGACCACGGCGAAGTCGGCGAAGCACGCGGTCCCGAGAAATGCAGCGACGCGGTCGCCGCCGCTGTGCAGCCGTGCGGTGCCCGACGGCAGCCGATGCCGGTACGCCGTCTTGTCGAGGCGATCGCACAGGACCGGATGACCCGACCGGCACGGCGGGCATACGCCGCAAGGCGGGGCCCAGCAGAACACGACGGTGTCGCCGGGAGCGACGCGCGACACGCCCGGGCCGATCGCTCGCACCACGCCGGCGCCTTCGTGCCCGAGGACCATCGGCGTCGTCACCGGCCAGTCGCCGAGCGCCGGATGCAGATCGCTGTGACATAC
>Ga0326726_10004795_pt1 | contig 12328 bp, 9 predicted proteins | sample MHFenrmetagenome_2_FD_207603 | JGI IMG/M metagenome (GOLD analysis project Ga0326726, IMG submission 207603) | Lab enriched peat soil microbial communities from Michigan Hollow, Ithaca, NY, United States - MHF15MN | ecosystem: Environmental > Terrestrial > Soil > Wetlands > Peat | place: USA...
AGCCGCCGTGGCGCTGCTGCCGTTGCTGAAGAACGATTACGCGCAAGCCGCCATCGTGGCGGAAAACGACGCGCGGTTGGCGATCGACCGCATCTCGTATGACTCACCGAAAGGGAAAATCAACGGCTACTTGGTGCGCCCCAAAGCAAAGGGCAAGCGCCCCGTCATTATCGTTGTCCATGAAAATCGCGGTCTCAATCCGCACATCCAGGATGTCGCCAGACGGCTGGCGCTCGAGGGCTTCCTTGCCTTCGCTCCCGACCTGCTGTCGATATCGGGTGGTACGCCCGCTGATGAGGATCAGGCGCGTGATTTGCACGCAAAAACCGATGTGAAAGACATGACAGCGGCAGCAGCTGCGGCAGTGCCATTCATGGTCAGCCACGCGGAATCGAATGGCAATGTCGGCGTTGTCGGCTTTTGTTTCGGTGGCGGCGTCGTCAATCGTCTTGCGGCGGAACGGCCCGATCTCAAAGCGGCTGTGGCCTACTACGGACTCCAGCTTCCCCCAGAACAGGTGCCGGCGATCCGCGCGCCGCTGCTGTTGCACTATGCCGGACTCGACGATCGCATCAACGCCGGCATCACGGCATACGAGGCAGCACTGAAGGCGAACGGAAAACGTTACACGATCTACATTTATCCCGGCGTCAACCACGCGTTTAACAACGACACTGGCGGGGCGCGCTATAACAAAGAGGCTGCAGACCTTGCTTGGGCCCGGACTGTAGCGTTCTTCAAAGAGCAGCTCGGAGTTCCACCGCGGGCCGCCTGAAATTCTAGACTTTGCCTAGCGCCCTGAGAATCTTGTCCGGCGTGAACGGCATGTCGGTGAGCGGCTGCGCCCCAAGCGGGCGCAGTGCGTCGTTGATCGCGTTCATGACCGATGCGGGCGCACCGGCGGTACCGGCTTCGCCCGCGCCTTTCGCTCCGAGTTCGCTGTCAGCGGTGGGTGAAACCACGTGGCCGCATTCGATGTCGGGCATTTCGGCGGCCATCGGCACCAGATAGTCGGCCATATTGCCGTTGAGCAGCTGGCCACGTTCATCATAGAGACAGTGTTCGAACAGCGCGGCACCGATGCCCTGCACGACGCCACCGCGAATCTGTTCATCAACGAGTTGCGGGTTGATGATGGTGCCGCAATCCTCGACGCACCAATGCTTCAGGAGCTTCACGAATCCAGTGTCGACATCGACTTCGAGATGGCTCCCCTGGATGCCGTTGGTGAACGCAAAGGGCCACGCGCGCGGAACGTAGTGCCGCGTTGCCATCAATTCGGCCTGGAAGCCAGGCGGTAGTGTGTCAGGCCGGAAGTAGGCGACGCGCGCCAGTTCGTCGAGCGGCAGGCGTTCGGTGCCGTTGGCTTTGTCCACCACAATGCCATTGCGGATGTCGAGTTCCTCGGGCTTGGCCTGGAGGATAGAGGCGGCCACAGCGAGGACATTTCCGCGCAGCGCCTTGCCGGCCTGCCAAGCGGCTTCCCCGCCGATCCCGGCCGCGCGCGAGGCCCAGGTCCCGCCGCCATAGGGGGTGTTGTCAGTGTCGCCGGTAATCACCCGAACTTTATCCAGCGGTACGCCGAACGAGGACGCAACGCATTGCGCGACAACGGCTTCGGCGCCTTGTCCCTGCTCGGTGACGCCCGTGTGCACAATGATCGCACCTTGGGCGTCGAGCTTTACGGTCGCGCCGTCCATCGACGTGATGCGGGCACCGCCGACGCCGTAAAATGCGGCAGAAGGATTTGTCACCTCGATGAAGCTCGCAAAGCCGATGCCGCGATAAATGCCCTTTTCGCGCAGCTTTTTCTGTTCGGCACGCAAGCCGGCGTAGTTCATCATCGAATCGAGATGGGCGAGCGCCTCATGATGCGAGAGAAGTTCGAATTTGAGGCCCGACGCCGATTGCGTCGGATAGGCATCGTCGGCGATAAGGTTGCGCCGCCGCAGTTCGAGCGGATCGATGCCGATCTTGGCTGCTGCAAGCTCGACAAGTCCTTCGGTCACCGCAACTGCAATCGGATGACCGACCGCGCGGTATTGGCACATGACATTTTTGTTCTGAAACACGACGCGCGCCTGCGCGCGATAATTAGGACACTTGTACGGGCCGCCGACCAGATTGACGACCTGGTTGGCCTCGATGCCGCTGGTGCGCGGATAGACTGAGTAGGGGCCGATGCCGGTCAAATCGTCGATCTCGAAAGCGGTGATAGTGCCGTCCTTGCTGACGCCAATCTTTGCTTTGACGCGATGATCGCGGGCATGGATGTCGGTGACGAAGCTTTCGATGCGGTCGGCGACGAACTTCACCGGGCGCTTGAGCAGTTTGGAGAGAGCGACCGTTGCCATCTCATCGGCATACGTGTGCACTTTGATGCCGAAAGAGCCACCGACGTCCTTGGTGAGCACGCGCACCTGGTGCTCGGCGATGCCAAGATGCTTGGCGAACAGATTTTGCATCATATGGGGCGCCTGCGTGCCGTGATAGACGGTCATGCGCTGCTCGCCCTCGTTCCAGTCCGCAACGACTGAGCGTGGCTCGTTGGTCACGCCGGTGTGACGTCCGAAACGGAATGTCGTTTCGACAACTGCGTCAGCTTCGGCGAAGGCCTTGTCGACCGCGCCGACATCCAGCTTTCGTTCAAAGCAAAGATTGTCGCCAAGCGAGGCGTGGATCACCGGCGTTTTGCCATCGAGAGCGATTTCCGGATCGGTGACCGCCGGCAATTCTTCGTAACTCACCTCGACCAGTTCGCAGGCGTCTTCTGCCTCGGCACGGGTACGTGCGACCACGGCGCAAACTGCCTCGCCCTGCCAGCAGGCGCGCTCGACAGCGAGCGGCGCCTGAGGCGCGGATTTCAAGCCCTTGAGATGTGTAAGCACTCCGACCCAGGGTGTCATCACTTTCGCAAGCTCTGCGCCGGTTACCACCGCAATCACGCCGGTCGCGTTTTTTGCTGCGTCGATCGTGATCTTGACGATGCGTGCGTGCGCGTGCGGTGACCGTACATACGCAACATGTGCCATACGTGGCAGCGCGACATCGCTGACATATTGCCCGCGACCTTGCGTAAGTCTTTGCAAGTTCGGGCGCGGCACCGAACGGCCAATATAAGAATTGGGCCGATCAAGCGCGGTGAGTACGGGCGGGGAGTCGTCGGTGATCTTCATTGAGCCACGCACCTCACAAAAACCGGGTTGGCCATAAGATCGTGCGCCACATGTGCGCCGACGGGCTGTTGTCGAGACCGAGGCCTTCCTTTGGCTGCCTGAAATTGCGCCCGATGATATCGACGAAGTCGTCGAGACTGACCTTGGCGTTGGGATCGAACGAATAAATGTCGTTCACGCAGATCAGGCGCGAGGTCATGTACCATTTGTGGGCTCGGGCGCGCTTGTATTCCTCGACGATATAAGGCCCTGGCTGATAGTCAGGTCCAAACAATTGCTTGTAGAGGTCGGGATAACCGTAGCCGACCGTCTCGTCGGGGAAAAAACGCAGTGCCTGGTGCGTCTTCACGGCCCAGGCCACTTCCTCGTCAACGTACGGTTCGATCATCTGCGCGCCCCAGTAGCCGTGGTCGCAGCGTATGAAGCTGACGATAGCGATGTCGTGGAGCAGGCAGGCAAGGACAACCTTTTCAGGCTGGCCGCCTTTCAGCGCGTGGGTGGCGCTTTGCAGCAGATGGGCGGTCGAAGCAAAACGGTGACGGAAATAATCCACCAGCGTCGGCTTCTGCGGCATCGGTGGCAGGCGCGGGTCGTCACCCATCAGAAAGAACTTGCCAGGATACCTCGCGCGCATCTCGGGGCTGGTATCCATCTTGATGTTGCCGTCCATCAAATGTGCGATGGTCGATCGTGTGATGATGCGCTCCATTTCGTGCATCTTTTCTTCTTCAAGTTCATCGGCGCGCTCGGACATCGACAACGGCTGGGCGTGTTCGTTCATGGTTCACCTTCCTCCCGCCCGTGCTTGTGCCACTGCTTCGACGGCATCGATGATGGCGTGATAGCCAGTGCACCGGCAGTAGTTTCCGGACAAGTGCTCACGTATCTCGTCGCGGCTTGGTACGCCGCCGCGTCTGAGCAGGTCCTGTGCAGCGGCGATCATTCCTGGCGTGCAATAGCCGCATTGGAGGGCGTTTCGTTGCTCGAATGCCGCTTGCAAGTCGGCGACCTCGCCGGAGTCAGACATTCCCTCGATCGTCTCAACTTTGGCGCCATCGCATTGCACGGCCAACATCAGGCAGCCGCGCACGATCTCGCCGTTCACACGCACCGTGCATGCGCCGCAAACGCCGTGTTCGCAACCGACGTGACTACCGGTCAGTGCGAGGTCCTCACGCAGAAAATCAACCAATGTCTTGCGCGCATCGACGCGCTCACGCACACGCTCGCCATTTACGGTCAATGAAATATCGAAGGCGCTGTCGGTCATGATCACGCCTCAAGTAGTTGTTTCGCGACGCGGCGGAGCAGCACGCCGGCGAGATGTGTTTTCACCTTGCCGGTTGCCTGAACGTCGTCATGTGGCTGAAGATCGAGTGCCTTGATTGCGGCGTCGATGTTGCCGCTTGCCAGCGCCAGTTCGGCCTTCTTCGCGCGCACCGGCGTACTGCCGACGCCAAAATAGGCCAGGCGGACATCGGAGAGACCCTTGCCATTGGCACGCGCGCATGCCGCAAGCCCGACGATCGCATAGTCGCCGTGGCGACGCGCCAGCTCTGCAAATCCCACGCGCGCAGCATTGTCGGCAGCCGGCACGCGGATCGCAGTGAGCACTTCTTGTGGCCCCAGCGCGGTTTCAAACAGGCCTTTGAAGAAATCCTGGGCCTTGATTGTGCGTTTGCCTTTCGGTCCCGTCGCGTCGATCTCTCCGTCAAGTGCAAGGAGGCAGGCCGGCAATTCTGCCGCCGGGTCGGCGAAGGCGATCGAGCCCCCCAGGGTGCCGCGATTGCGGATGGCGGGGTGGCCGATATGCGGAATTGCGCGGGCGATGAGCGGCGCTTGCTTGGCGATGACGTCAGAGCGCTCGGCCTGGGCGTGCCGCGTAAGGGCGCCAATCTCGACGGCGCCACCTTTCACCGTGATGCCATCGAGTCCGCCAAGACCATTGATGTCGATAAGCAGACTTGGCGCCGACAGCCGCATGTTGAGTGTGGCGATCAGGCTCTGCCCACCGGCCAACAGTCGCGCATCCTTCTCGACGAGAAGAGCCACCGCCTCGTCGAGAGAACGCGCCTTTTTATATGCGAATGGCGCTGGCTTCACGTGTCCTCCCCGTCTTTTTTCTTATTGTGACCGGGAACGTGGGCAGGTCAATGCAGGCATAACGTTCGCAGTACGGCTGCCTCAGAGCGGGGGCACCACGACGGGGCCTTATTGATATTATGCGGTGATCCGTTTCACGATATCAATCGCGCGGCGCAGCAGCGTTTCGGAAGCTTCCGGCGTACGAAACGCTGCGTGCGCTGATAGAGTCACGTTGTCGAGTTTGGCGAGCGGATGATCTGGCGGTAGTGGTTCGTTGTGGAAGACATCAAGCCCCGCGTGGCGAATGTGCCCGCTTTTGAGGGCCGCAATCAGCGCGGCCTCGTCGGCCAGTGCCCCGCGCGCTGTATTGATGTAGATGACGCCTTTCTTCATGCGCGCAATTCGCTGCGCAGAGAGAAAGCCGCGCGTTTCATCGCCGAGCGTCAAATTCATCGATATCACATCCGCACGAGCGAGCAGCGTGTCGATGTCCACCAGCGGGATGTCGATTCCGGCATGCTTGGTCCGGTTCCACCCGATTACGGTCATGCCCATGCCTTTGCCGATGCGCGCGACTTCGCGACCAATGCCGCCAAGACCGATCACGCCTAGCGTCTTGCCAAGAAGCTGCACGCCTTCGTGCGGCGTCCACACGCCGCCGCGCACTTCACGATCCATGCGCGCGATATCGCGCGCGCAGGCCCACAGCAGTGCGATACTATGTTCGGCCACTGCGGTATCGCCGTAACCCTTGATAATATGTACCTTGATGCCGCGCGCGTTCAGTTCGTCGACATTCATGTAGCTGGCCGGCCCGGTACCCAGGAAAACGATGTGCTTGAGTTCGGGACATTGCGCCACCAGAGGCGTCGGCATGTAGGAGTGGTCATCAATCGCGATGTCGTAACCGCGGATAATGCGCGGCAACTCGTCGCGTGCGAATGCCTTACGGTTGACGTCGATTGGAGGATCGTCTGGTCGCGCGACCCGTGCCCACACAGGCGCCAGTTGGTCGTTGCAGTCGAGAAAAATCGATTTCATGAAGGTCTCATTTCGAGCGGCATTTTCTCATCCCGCAAGGGGAGGCAGTAATTGAGGGAATAATGTAAATGGCAGGGCCGCCAGCGTTGACGGGCCGCGCCGCGCGGATTAGATGCATCGATCGTCGGCGCAAGATAGTGTAGCGGAGTAATGAGTAAAGAACATAAAGCTGTCTGCGTCATTGCCTGGCCCGCCGGTCATTCGCGCTCGCCGTTAATCCACAACTACTGGATCAAGCAGCACAAGCTCGATGCCGAGTACCGGCGTGAAGCGGTGCCGCCTGAGAAATTCGCTGATTTCATCAAGAATCTGCGTGCCAATGGTTATATCGGCGCCAACATCACGGTGCCGCATAAAGAAGCCGTGCTCAAATTGTCGGAGCCTGACGATCGCGCGCGTGCGGTCGGTGCTGCCAACGCGCTTTGGTACGCCGACGGCAAGCTGCGTTCGACCAATACGGATGTCGAGGGGTTCCTGGCCAATCTCGATGCGACGACGCCCGGTTGGGATCGGGGCCTGTCGACCGCTGTGGTGCTCGGAGCCGGCGGCGGCGCACGCGCGGTGATATACGCGCTGCTCGCACGCGAAGTCAGCCGAGTCTATGTGATCAATCGCACTGAGGCGCGTGCGAAAGCGCTGCAGAAAAAATTTGGCGCGCGCGTGCAGGTCGCCCGTTGGGATGAAACCACGGGGTTGCTCGGCGGCGCCGGGCTTTTGGTCAACACCACCACGCTCGGCATGGTCGGGCAGCCGCCGCTTGAATTCAATTTACGCGCCCTTCCTTCGATGGTGGTCGCGGACCTGGTCTATGACCCCTTGGTGACCGGGCTGCTCGCCTCGGCGCGCGCACGGGGGCTCCGGACAGCCGACGGGCTTGGCATGTTGCTGCATCAGGCAGTGCGTGGCTTCCAACTGTGGTTCGGTATCCGTCCGGAGGTAACCGCGGAACTGCGCGCACTGGTCGAAGCCGATCTGCTCAAGAAAAAGTGAGGAATAAGAAGGTCGAATTGGGGTTATCCGCCTGATTGAGGCTGGCCTTGGAAGAACCAGATCGGGAGGAGATTCATGATGTACAAGCCGAATATGACGCGTTGGACGCTTGGCGCCGCTGCCATTGCGTTGCTTTTCGCAAACGCTGCTTTGGCGCAACAGCCGACCCGTATCCGCGGACAGATCGAAAAGGCCGATAGCGGTATGCTCGCGCTCAAAACGCGCGACGGCGCCACGCTCAATGTGAAGGTTGCTGACGATGCGCGGGTGGCCACGCTGGTCCAGGCGTCGCTCGCCGATATCAAGAACGACAGTTACATCGGCGTGGCCGGGATGCCTCAGGCGGACGGCAGCGTCGAGGCTTTTTCAGTCCACATCTTCCTTCCGGCGCAGCGCGGCGTTGTGCCCGACCGGCACGGACCATGGGATGCGAAACCCGGCAGTACGATGACCAACGCCTATGTGGAGAGCAGCGTAGCCGAAAAGAACGGCCAGGCACTGATGGTAAAATACAAGGACGGCGAGAAAAAAATCATCATCACGCCGGCAACCATGATCACTGCGGTGGCACCGGGCAGCAAGGATGAACTCAAGCCGGGCGCTCAGATCATCATTATGGCGTCGGACAAGCAGCCGGATGGCTCGGTGCTGGCCAAGACACTCTATGTTGGCCGCAGCCTTACGCCGGCGATGTGATGAACGTTCAGCATGCGCAGTGTTCCTGCGCCGCCGGTTGATGGCGGCGCAGTCATTTAACGGAGAACCATCGTGAAAGTATTGACGATAGTTGGCGCAGTCTGTGTGGCAGCGTTGACCTCTGCCTCGGTGTGCGCGCAGGACAAACCGGTACGCGTTCGCGGTACCATCGAGCAGGTCGATAGCGCCATGATGATCGTCAAATCGCGCGAGGGCGACACGCTGAAGGTGAAGCTGGCTGACGACGGCAAGGTTATAGCTTTAGTGAAGGCTTCACTCGCCGACATCAAGCCGAATTCTTTTGTCGGATCGACCGCAATGCCGCAGCCGGATGGCAGCTGGAAAGCCGTCGAGGTTCATATTTTTCCAGAAGAAATGCGTGGCACCGGCGACGGCGATAGGCCCTACGATTACAAGCCGCGTAGCACGATGACGAATGGCACGGTCAATAGCGTGGGCAAAAGCAAGGTGAACGGAACTGTTGCAAACGAGGGCGGCACGACGCTGACGCTCAACTACAAGGACGGCTCCAAGACAATCGACGTGACCCCCGAGACCGTGATCGTGACCTATTTGCCTGGCAGCAAGGAAGAATTGAAAGCAGGCGCGAGAATTTATATTCCAGCGGCGACCCGTCAGGCTGACGGCACCCTGATGACGGTGCGCGTCAATGTTGGCCGTGGAGTTGCGCCGCCGATGTAGGCGCCGCGCAGAAGCTTGTTCAATTAAACGCGTGCTCGCCGCGTCGGCGCATGTGCCGAGCCGTGCGCGGAAACATCTAGGTCGCCGGCGAGCTCCGGCATTTCCCGCATGAGCCGGACGAGACGGCTGTGGCGGCTGCCGGCAAGGCGCGCTTCGCGTTGGTCCTCGATCGGCCGGCGCACCTCGTCGCAGCGTGCCAGACCGTCGATCTCGGCGCCGTGGTCGGCCAGCTGGGCCAGAAAGGGCGTAAGATCCTCGAGTTGCTCGGCAACGACGTGGATGACGCCGCTTTCCTCCTGTACACGGCCGGTCACCGCGACATAGCGCGCGCCCAAGACCACGGGTCGCAGACGCTCGAATATTTTCGGCCATACGATCACATTGGCGATCGCGGTTTCGTCTTCGATGGTCATGAACACGACCCCGTTGGCCGAGCCGGGCCGCTGCCGGCAAGTGACCAGGCCTGAGATACGTGTGCGGGCGCCGGAGGCTGTACGGCGAAGCGTATCGTTTTGCTTGATGCCTCGAGCGCTAAGGTCAGAGCGCAGGAATTGCGCCGGATGCGCGCGCAACGACAGATGCAGGAAACGGTAGTCGTTAATGACTTCCTCGCCGATCGGCATCGGCGGCAGGCGCACGTCGGGCTCGCGCGAGATGATGTAGGCCGGCACGCCGCCGCCATCGATGGCAAACAGCGGCAGATCGTCATCGCGATCGCCGACCCGGCCAAGTGCCTTGGCTGCCCATAGCGCTTCGCGGCGAGTAAGACCGAGCGAGCCGAAGGCGTCGGCATCTGCCAACCGTTCCAGCACGTGTGGAGAAAGTCCGCTGCGCAGCCATAAATCACGCACGGAGTCGTAAGCAACGCCGCGTTTTTCCATGACCAGCTTGGCATCCTTCTCGCTCAGTCCTTTGATCTCGCGCAGGCCGAGACGCACTGCATGAGCTGTCCGTATGTCATCACGCATGTCGCGATGCAGTTCGTGCAGGCGCTCCGCTGCATGTGGGCCCGATTCGAGCGTCGAATCCCAGAGCGAATGATTGATGTCGGGCGGCCGCACCTCGACGCCGTGCTCGCGCGCGTCGCGCACGATCTGCGCCGGTGCGTAGAAACCCATCGGCTGTGCATTCAAGAGCGCAGCAGCAAAAGCATCCGGATAACGGCATTTCAGCCAGGCCGAGGCATAGACCAGAAGCGCGAAGCTCGCCGCGTGGCTTTCCGGAAAGCCGTATTCGCCGAAACCCTCGATCTGCTGGAAACAGCGTTCGGCAAAGTCGCGTGCGTAGCCGTTGGCCAACATGCCGTCGATCATCTTGCGCTGGAAAGTACCGATGGTGCCGACACGTTTGAATGTCGCCATGGCGCGCCGCAGCCGGTCGGCTTCCGAAGGTGTGAAGCCGGCGGCGACGATGGCGATCTTCATCGCCTGCTCCTGGAACAGCGGCACGCCCAGAGTCTTCGACAGCACCGCTTCCAGTTCTTTCGATGGATAAGTGACCGCCTCTTGCCCCCGCCGGCGGCGCAAATATGGATGCACCATGTCGCCCTGGATCGGACCCGGCCGCACGATCGCTACCTCGATTACCAGGTCGTAGAAATTGTCCGGCTTCAGGCGCGGCAGCATGGTCATCTGCGCGCGGCTTTCCACCTGGAATACGCCGAGTGAATCCGCACGGCACAGCATGCGATACACGGCGGGGTCTTCAGGCGGAATGGTGGCAAGCGTTTGCTGCTCGCCGTAATGCCTCTCCACCAAATCGAGTGCCTTACGAATACAGGACAGCATGCCAAGACCGAGCACGTCGATTTTCAGAATGCCCAGTGCGTCGAGATCGTCCTTGTCCCATTCGACGAAGGTGCGATCATCCATCGCCGCATTGCCGATTGGCATTACTTCGTCGAGCCGGCTACGGGTGATGACGAAACCACCGACATGCTGGGAGAGATGGCGCGGGAAACCGTTGATCTCTTGCGCGAGCGCAAGGACCTGGCGCATACGCCGGCTTTGGGGATCGAGGCCGGTGCGGGTGACCGCATCTTTCGACACCGCACCGCCACCGCCACCCCAGATCGAGGATGACAGCGCGCCGATGGTGTCCTCGCTTAAGCCAAAAGCCTTGCCGACCTCGCGGATCGCTGAACGGCCGCGATAGGAAATTACCGTGGCAGCGATGCCTGCGCGTTCGCGCCCGTATTTGCGGTAGATATACTGAATGACCTCTTCGCGCCGCTCGTGCTCGAAATCGACATCGATATCGGGCGGTTCACGCCGCTCGGGTGAGATGAAGCGCTCGAACAGCAGATCGGCGCGGTCGGGATCGACCTCAGTGACACCGAGGCAGTAACAAACCGCGGAATTGGCGGCCGAGCCGCGCCCCTGGCAGAGAATGTTTTGTGAGTGCGCAAAGCGCACGATGTCGTAGACGGTGAGGAAATAGGGCGCGTATTGCAATTGCGCAATCAACTTGAGTTCGTGCTCAAGATTGGCGTGCACCTTGTCGGGAAGCCCTTGCGGATAACGGCGGACGGCGCCCTCGTAGGTGAGCTGCACCAGCGCATCCTGTGCGTTGCTGAAACCTTTCACCTGTTCGTCGGGATATTCGTAACGTAGCTCGTCGAGCGAAAAGGAAAGCGCATCGCTGAGCACCGTTGTTTCTTCGATCGCCTCCGGCGCGTTGCGGAACAACCGTGCCATTTCCAGCGGGGGTTTCAGATATCGTTCGGCATTCGCAGCGAGTTTACGTCCGGCGAGGTCGATGGTGGTTTTCTCACGAATGCAGGTGAGTACGTCGGCGAGGGGGCGCCGGTCGGGATGGTGATAGAGCACATCGTTGACGGCGATCAGCGGCACGCAAGCTGCACGCGCGAACTCTTGCATGCGCGTAAGCCGTGCGCTGTCGCGCCCGCGATAAAGCATGGAAGCGGCGAGTCGTACGCGACGAGGTGCAGCCTCGCGCAGGCGAGCCAGCGACGGTCCATGGCCGCCCATGGCTATCAATTCAAGCCCGAAGATGTGCGCCAGCAGATCGTCGAGCCGGAGAATGCAGTCGCCTTTTTCGGCGCGGAGATTTCCCACAGTGAGCAGGCGACAGAGCCGGCCCCAGCCTGCGCGGTCGCGTGGATAAGCGAGCACGTCAGGTGTGCCGTCGGCGAACACCAGCCGCACGCCCGGATGATAGCGCAGCGACAGATTCTGTTCGCGCTTGGCCAGATGCGCGCGCACCACGCCGGCGACAGAATTGAGATCGCACAGCCCGATCCCGGCAAGCCCGACATGGGCCGCCTGCACCATCAGCTCTTCCGGGTGCGAAGCTCCCCGCAGGAAAGAGAAATTCGAGGCGACGGCGAATTCGAGATAACGCATATGCGCACGCAGGCCCTCTTAACGTTCACGTTCGCTCCGCGCTCGGCACCTCTCCCACAAGGGGAGCGGGAAGGAAAAGTCACGCGAATGTCCCATGCAGGAACCACGTCGGTGCCACTGCTCCTTGCGCGAGATCGCGATAGAGTCCGGCGCGGAACAACCAGAAACGCAGGCCGCTTTTATCCTCCACGCGGAAGTAATCCCGGGCTGGTCCGCCGTGTTCGCTCCACCAGGAGCCCTCGATGCGTTCAGGGCCTTCGGCTGCGATCACCT
>Ga0326726_10004796_pt1 | contig 12326 bp, 12 predicted proteins | sample MHFenrmetagenome_2_FD_207603 | JGI IMG/M metagenome (GOLD analysis project Ga0326726, IMG submission 207603) | Lab enriched peat soil microbial communities from Michigan Hollow, Ithaca, NY, United States - MHF15MN | ecosystem: Environmental > Terrestrial > Soil > Wetlands > Peat | place: USA...
TCTCGAATACCCAAAGAGGCGCTCGGTATATCGATTGGCATAAACAATTTTTGAGTGAGCATCGGTAAGGATGAAGGCCACTTGAACCAAATCGAGAAAATGATGTCTGCTTTTTAGGGTTTCAATCATCGTCGGCTCCTATACGATTAGGGAAAAAAGTGGAGTTTATATTCCCTGTTTCGAACCCAGGGGTCAAGTTCAAATCTTTAAAGTGACCCCATTTTATTATATCCTTGTGAAAAGTCAACCCTTTGACTCTACCTTCGACTCTTCGGCCTGAAGGTCTGGGCTTCCTTTCGCCCCGAGACTTCGGCGGACCTCAGTCGAGTCGTCCATGACAAGGGGCTCAGGGTTGACCCTGAGCGGGCTTCTCTGCCCCGCCTTAGTAAGGCGGGGAAATGCTTTCGACCCGGGCTTGGGCAGTTCTTGACAATTCCTCATAATCTCGTTAGAAAATTAGCGATCTCAAATTATAATGACAGATTCGATTTTCAGGATTATATCCAACAAAAGAAATTTACTGGAATTCTGAATGAAGCTTGAGACAGAGGTATTGATCATCGGAGGTGGAGCAACAGGGGTTGGAATTTTGAGAGACCTTGCCCTTAGGGGAATCTCTTCTCTTTTGATTGAAAAGGGTGATTTTGCATCAGGGGCCTCGGGTCGAAATCATGGGCTCCTTCACAGCGGCGGAAGATATGCCGTCTCCGACCCGGGAGCCGCTCGCGAGTGCATCGCTGAGAACAGGATTCTCAGAAAGATTGCACCCCACTGCATCGAGGAGACAGATGGCTTCTTTGTCTCACTTCCTGAAGACGGCCTCGATTTCAGAGATCGATTCCTTCGAGGCTGTCAGGAGGTGGGAATTCAAACCACCCTCCTCGCTCGGGATGAAGCCCTTACATTAGAGAACGAGCTCAATCCCAATCTTGTCAGCGCCGTGAAGGTTCCGGACGGAGCGATTGATCCTTTCACTTTGGTGTTGGAAAATGTCAAAGATGCGGAGAGATACGGAGCCAAAATCCTTCTACATACTGAAATTACCTCTCTGATTCTAGACGGGGATAAAGTGAACGGCCTGAAGGCAAAAGATCTCCTCCAGGGCGAGGAATACACCATTGAAGCCTCTTATATCGTTAATGCCACTGGGGCTTGGGCTAATCAATTTTTAAAGCTCGCCGGCTTACGTATCGGCATGGCCCTCTCCAAAGGATCGATGCTGATCACCAATCACAGGTTGAATCACCGGGTTATCAATCGTTGCAGACCTTCTTCAGACGGCGACATCGTCGTCCCGAACCATACCGTGTCGATTCTGGGAACCACCTCTGTTCGTTCGGAAGATGTCGAGAATTTCGAGGTCACTTGTCAGGAGGTTGCACTGTTGATTCGGGAGACATCGAAGATGATCCCCGCCCTCCAAGAGGCCCGGCTGATCAGGGCCTATGCAGGCATCAGGCCATTATTCGTGTCTGAAGAGAAAGGTGATGATCGCGCTATCAGTCGAGGATTTGTCCTCATCGACCATGAGGAAAGAGACGGTATAAGAAATTTGATCACCATCACGGGTGGGAAATTAATGACCTACCGGTTGATGGCGGAAAGAACTGCTGATCTCATTTGCAAGAAAATGAACAGGGATGTAGCATGCTCTACTCATTTGAACCCTCTTCCAGGCGCCGGTAGACCTACCGGTCTAAAGGAACGGCTCAAACATTTCTCAGCAGACAGAGGAGAGATTCTCTGCGACTGTGAATTAGTTCAAAGTAAAGAAGTCGAAGAGTTTTTGGGCGAAGAGCAACTAAGAGATTTTCAAGACATCCTTCATCGGACCCGCCTCGCTAAGGGGACGTGTCAAGGCGGTTTTTGTGTCTATCGCCTTTTTGGAATGTTACACGATTTAGGAATGGCAGAAGCAGATTCCAATAAGAAACTGAAGGAATTTCTGGAGGAACGATGGAAGGGAATCCGCCCGATTGCTTGGGGCGCAGCACTCAAAGAAGACGAATTGATTGAATCGATTTATAAAGGAATCTTCAACCTTTGACCGCCCCCATAAATGAGGGCACTACAATAAAAATTCTGTAGCGTCGGCATTCCTGCCTGCCGACGGCAGGTGCCGACGGGATCAAAAATGCATTACGATCTCATCATCATTGGTATGGGGCTCTCGGGCCTGATGGCAGCTAAAACAGCCGCAGAGGCTGGTCGGAAAGTCCTTATTATTGGGAAAGGGATGGGTTCTCTCTGCCTCTTTTCAAATACGATCGATGTTTTAGGGCAACTTTCGGATGGGATGGAGATGAAGGAAGGTTTGTCCCATTGGATAACGGATTATCCAAACCATCCTTATTCCAAGGTCGGTGTAGAAAAGATTGACGAGGCATTGTCTTCCTTTATCTCCCTATTTCCACTTCCCTATTCTTTTCAAACCCTTGGCAACAAGAACTGTTTCCTTCCCACGGGTGCCGGAACACTTCGGCCCACCTATCTCATCCCGAAGACCATGGTTGATGGAGTCTCGTGCGCTAAGAAGAACACACTCATCGTCGGGTTTAAGGGCTTTAAGGATTTCTACGCGCATTATGTAGCCTACCAGCTCAAGTGTCGCGCGTTTAACCTTCAACTTTCCGATGGGTTTAATCGAGAAATGACTGCCACGGTCTTGGCAAGGTTAATCGAAAGAGAATCGTTCAGAGGAAGTATTGGAAGAGAGATTAAGAACCAACTCCACGGCGAAACGCACGTCGGCTTTCCGGCCGTCTTAGGAATGCACAACCCCATTCAAGTGAGAGATGATTTAGAGGAGATTACCGGTGCTAAGGTTTTCGAAATTCCTATCCTTCCCCCATCGATTCCAGGGAAGAGAATCTTTGACTGTTTTAGAGAATGGCTCATCCAAAAGGGAGTCACTTTTCTCCTGGGCTATTCTGTATCAAATGCAATTCTGAAAAGAAGAAGATGCGAAGGGATTGAAGTGCTTCATCCACCTGTGATCAATTCTTATTCTGCTGACCGTTATATCCTCGCTACTGGACGTTTCATCAGCGGAGGTCTTAAAGCCGACGATGAAAAAATCTTTGAACCGATATTCAATTTACCTCTTTTTCAACCCGAATCAAGAGAAGGTTGGTTCAGAAATTCTTTCTTTAGCGATCCCCCCCATCCAATCTGTGAGGCCGGCATTTTAACCGATTCATCTTTTCGACCGCTGGATGAGCGAGGAGATCAGATTTTAGAGAATGTCTGGGTGGCGGGCACGATCCTGGCTCATCATCATGCCATTGATGAGAAATCGAAAGAAGGGATTGAAATCAGCACAGGATATATAGCAGCAAAATATGCTGTGGAGAAATAACCAAATCCCAAGCCACCGGCAGGCACCAATAACCAAATAATGTCCAATATCTCAATGACCAAAACTCTCCCCTCCCCAATGGGGAGAGAGATGGGGTGAGGGGCGTTTCGGTTATTTGGACATTGGATAATTGGAATCTATTTGGAATTTGGTTATTGGGATTTAGACCAATTAAACAGATGATTGAGAGAATGAAGAATCAGAGTTGGCCCAAGGTGAATGCGGATGTTTGCATTCGCTGCGCGACCTGCATGGCAGTCTGTCCTGTGTCGCGGGTGACCCCAAAATTCCCAGGGCCAAAGCAGGCAGGCCCGGGAGCTGAGCGATTTAGACGTGCTGGTGAGCCTTCTGTCGACGAATGGATTGATCTCTGTATTGGATGTCACCTCTGCGATATGGTGTGCTCCTCTGGCGTGAAAATCTCCGAACTGAACCTTATTGCCAAGGCAAAGTACCTGGATGAAAGGGGAAGGCCTTTTCGGGATTGGCTCCTCACCCATTCCTATCTGTTCGGCCGGATTGGATCCCTTTTCTCTCCTCTTATTAATCGTCTCTTGGAAAACAATCAAATCAAATGGCTGGCAGAATCCTTCCTCAGAATAGACAGACGGAGAGAACTGCCGGGTTATGAATCTCAAACTTTCAGACAATGGTTTAAAAATCATCAAACAAAGGGCAAAAAGAAAATTGCCTATTTTTACGGCTGCTATACCAATACCAACGAAGTGGATGTGGGAAAGGCAACGGTTCAAGCTCTTGAGGCGAATGGGTTTGAAGTGACTCTCCCTCGTCAGCGGTGCTGTGGCATTCCCATGCTCGGTAACGGGGATTTCAAAGGGGCTAGAAAAATGGGTCTTTACAATGTCCCCTCATTTCTTGATACCATCCGTTCTGGATCTGATATCATCTTTTCCTCTACCAGTTGTGGTTACATGATGAAATATGAATATGGTCGATTGCTCTCTATCCCCAAAGCGGAAGAGGTCTCTTACCATCTTCATGATCTTTTTGAGTTTCTGAGGAATTTGAAAGAATCAAACGGGTTCAATACAAATTTCAAAGAACTTCCTCTGAAAGTGGGTTATTTTGCTCCCTGCCATTTAAGGGCTTTGGGTATTGGCCTACCTGCCCTAGAGATCCTTCGACTCGTCCCTGGTCTTAAGATTGACAATATCGAAGCGGACTGTTGCGGAATGGGAGGTACCTTTGGTTTCAAAAAAGAGAAATATGAAATTTCTCAAGAAATCGGAAGAGATTTGGTTGAGGCGATTGATCGTCTAAAACCGGAGATCATCCTTTCTGACTGTGAAGGTTGCCGCATGCAAATCCGCCACCTTACCGGCTTAAAGGTTCTGCATCCTATTCAGGTTTTGAGAGATGCACTTTCTATAAACAAGGCGACTGGGTGACGTTACCCTTCTAAAAACTCAAGGATCTCATACTTTAATACTCTCCTTTTTCTTATAAAATAAGCTTAAATTCTCAATGTCTGTTAAGATTTGATTTTGGCCATCTTCGGATTGAAGGACAGCCATACTTTTCACAATTCTTTTCACCTCATAGTATTTGCCATTGATGAGACTCTTCACTGTATCTCCATCGTTTGTCTTCATGGTGGTCTTCCTTTATCCCCGGGCTACAGTTTCATAAGTAAGCCCTTCCGATCAATTTTCGGATGATCCATAGACAACCATCGGACGGCCAAAAAGCGCCTTTCTGTTAAGGTTTTCAATCGCGCTTTGGGCTTCAGCCCAGTCAGGCATTTCTACGAAAGCAAATCTTCGTAATTGGCCATCATCCCTGTCCTTAAGGCTTGTTGATGAGACTTTTGCAAACCGTACCTGACCGAAGAGCTCGAAAGTCTTTCGGAAAAAGTCCTCTGACACATTAGTGGATAGGTTCCAAACATAAATGAGCATGGTATTCTCCTTATCTTTGATTAATTTGATAAAGCTTAATAAAGAAGTCCCATTACTCAACAACGGAGGACGATGATTCTTCGCTGGAGAGAAAGTGCTTGAAAGAAACAGGTAGAATGCTCGAAAAGATCGGCGCCCGAAAGGAACACAATGAGGAAGGCATTTGCCCCCCACACCTTCAATTCCTTCTCGCCGTCGGCCAGCCCCTCCTCTTGACTCGGATTCTCAAAGCTAAGATCAGAAGAAACGAATTTAATTTGTGACATCTGGGTGTAATCGAGATAAGCGGGAAGTGCCAGAATAAAGAGAGATACTGCTATAACTAGGAAAATTTGTACGCCTCCAAATATTTTCTTCATCTTTGAAACTCCTGACTATTATGCTTCACTGATCAGGTTGATGAGAATCCAAAAACCCCAAGAGCAAACAAAGACCCCCCCCAAGAGATAAATTACCAAGAAATTATTAGAGAATGATTAAAATTCAATTAATGTTTATTAACTTTCTGGATTGATCTTTTGCGGGAAGAACTTTATCTCCCAATCTCCCCATCACCCTATCAATAAACTTTCGACGTCGGCGATGCTTTGGAAGACAAAGTCTGGTTGATCCGGAGTGTGTTTGACTCTTTTGAGTATCTCTTCATTGGTCACCCCTGTGAGAACAATCCCCGTAGCAATTCCAGAATCCTTCCCCATTTTGATGTCCGTTTCAAGGCGATCTCCGATGAGGATGCAATCTTCAGGTCTTAACCCAAGCACATCCAGTACCGCTTGAATCATGATGGGCGAAGGCTTGCCCACGATGACCTCAACTTTCTTTTCGGTCACGGCCTCAATGGCTGCAATCATCCCGGCGCAATCAGGGATCTCTCCTCCTTCCACCGGACAGGTCCGGTCAGGATTGGTAGCAACAAAATGGGCGCCAAATTTCTTAATGGCTTGAAGGGCAATATTAAGTTTGCGGTAATCGAAGGTTCGATCAAAAGCGGCAATAACGTAATCGATCTCTTTCGGTTCCTCAGTGATCGTGAAACCAGCCCTTTTCAACTCTTCGATAAATGGGATTTCTCCTACCACAAAAAGTCTGGCCTGGGGAGCATTCTTCTTGAGGTAATGGGTCATGACAAAAGTGGAATTGATGACCTCGTCGGGCTGTGCCGGAATACCCAACCGTGTCAATTTTGAAGCATAATCTTCCCGGGCCTGAAGAGGCTTATTGGAAAGGAAGACAATCTTCTTCCCCTTCTCGCGGAGAACTTGAATAATCCGATCTGCCCCGGGAATAAGTAAATCACCGAGATAAATGGTGCCGTCTAGATCAAAAATGAAACCTTTAAACATGAATTATTTCCCTTGGGTTCAGAACCCATAAGCTTCTTTCATGATTGAATAGAGTTCGGTGTTATGCCTCCACCCCTTGATCCTTTCAGAGCCCGGTCCGATTCCCCACAGAAAGAGAGGAGTCGCCGTATGGGAATCAGTCGCCCATCCAATTCTATGATAAAGTCTTAAAACAGAAGCAATACCTGCGTCTCCATATTTGGTAAAGTGTCTTGGATCGAGCTGTTTAAGAGGATTCTCCTGGATGATTTTCACCTGCTCTTCTGTTATCTCTACACCATAGTATCTTTTCATAACCTCCTTAATCCTCTCAGGGGAAGGATTTTCCCCCAATTCCTTATTTCTTTTATAAAAAGAGCCTTTGATTTTTGAGATGGCTTCAAGATTGACCCCTTCATACTCTTTGCTTGTAGGGGTGTATGGAAGCACAACAAGCCCTCCGGTTTCATGGTCTGCCGTGATGATGAGGAGAGTGTCAGGGTTGCCTTTCTGAAAATCGTAAGCAACCTTAACAGCCTCATCAAAGGCAAGGGTATCCGAAATAACAGACCCAATATCATAATAGTGAGCCGCATGATCGATTCTTCCTCCCTCCACCATCAGAAAGAATCCCTGTTCTTTCTGACTGAGGACCTGTATGGCCTTGACGGTCATCTCAGCAAGACTGGGTTCTAGACTCCCCTTGCGATCGATCTCAAAATTTATATACCCTTGATTAAATAGACCGAGGACCTTATCTCCTTGAGCCTTCTTCATCTCCTCTGCGGTTTCAGCGATGGCATATCGATTCTGTTTGGCTTCATTAAGGAGATTTTTTCCGTCTTTCCTTTTTCCCTTTTCCGACTCCGGAACAAAGAATTCTTTTCCTCCTCCAAAAAGAATATTCACATCTGACTTCACCAATTGGTCCGCTATCCTCATTTCATCGGATCGATGCTCTACATGAGCCACAAAAGCGGCTGGAGTGGCGTCTGTAATTCTGGAAGTTGTGACCAATCCTGTAGCCTTCCCTTTCTCTTTAGCCAAATCAAGAATAGTCTTTAAAATCTTGCCATCCGGTCCGACACCGATAGATTTTGCAAGCACTTTCACTCCTGTTGCCATCTGAGTCGCAGCTGCAGCAGATTCCGTGACCGTGCTGTCTGCTGTGTCGTTAACCATGTAAGCAGTTCGACCGTTATCCATTACTTCGGTCATCACAAGATTCTTCCCTAATTGTCTTGTTGCATAAAGCCATGTGATGTGTATGTGGGCAGGACCCATCCCATCGCCAATCATCAGGATAATATTCTTCGCCTGTCCGGCAAAGGAAAGAATTGAATAAGAGAGTAGGATTGTGACAACAACAATATGAACCAAGATTATTTTTCTGATCTTATCCATCGCCTTGCCCTCCTTTTTAATGGAAACAGACCTCAGGCATAAGAAAGCAACCACCGAATCACTAAAAAACTTAACCCCGCCATCACGGCTGAAGCCGGGATAGTAACAACCCAGGCCAGTACGATATTCTTCGCCACCCCCCACCGGACCGCCGAGATCCTCTCACCCGCTCCAACACCCATGATACTCGAAGAAACGACATGTGTCGTGGATACCGGACCTCCTGCCAGAGCCGCTCCCAATATGACAACCGCTGACGAAGTCTGAGTGCAAAATGCGTGAACAGACCTTAGACGATAAATAGATCCCACCGTTTTGATAATTTTCCATCCTCCGCTGGCCGTTCCGAGTGCTGTGGCTGCACCGCAACACGCAATCACCCATAGGGGAGCATGAAAGCTGGTTGAAAATCCAAGGAGGATAAATGCCATCACAATCAGCCCGATCGATTTCTGGACGTCATTGGAACCATGGCTGAGAGCGAGAGCAATAGAGGAAGGAATCTGCATCCGATTAAAGAAGTAATTTATTTTAGGGGTAGCGTTTCGAAAGATACGCAGAGTAATCCTTAGAAAAAGCATACCGAAAATTAGGCCTAACAATGGTGAAATGACAAGCGAGGCCACGACATAAAGGAGTCCTCCCCACAGAATTTTACTCGGTCCATAAGCGACCAAGACAGCGCCCACCATCCCTCCAATCAGTGCATGAGAAGAACTCGAAGGGAGACCAAAAAACCAGGTGATCAGGTTCCACAGAATGGCACCTAACAGAGCAGCGATAAGGAAAGAAGCAGAGATGATAACCATGTTCGGAGTCCGCACAGAGACGTGGATGATATTTTCACCAATAGTTCTGGCAACGGCCGCTCCTAAAAAGAAGGGAGCGACAAATTCGCAGATCCCAGCAAGAAGGAGGGCTTTTCTTGGAGAAATGGCCCTGGTCATGATGATGGTTGATACAACATTTGCAGCATCATGAAAACCGTTGGAGAAGGCGAATATAAGAGCAAGCGAAATGACAACTATGGCCAACCACATTATCCAAACACTCCTCCCATTTTTGTCCCCGCAAGCTTGCTGATGGCAAAAAGGCAGACTGCTCCGAGAACGATCAAAATGAGGCCGAGTGCAGCCGCCTCGTTCACAGAGCCCCCGATGTAAAAGTTGAAAATCCCCACGGTCATCATCTCATGTCCCGGAACCACTAAGAGAAGCGTGGCAGAGGCCTCCTGAAGTGCGAGAATAAAAGAATAGAGAGACCCCACCAATACGCCTTTCCAAATCAAAGGAAGGGTCACATCTTTAAACGTCGTCATTTTTCTAGCTCCTACGCTTTCGGCAGCCTCTTCGAAAGACCGGTGAACGATTAGAAGGGAGGCAAAGGTCCCCCGCACCGTATAGGGAAGCCGTCTCACTCCCAGGACAATCGGAATCACGATCCACATGCCGATCAAAGCCGTATTCATAAAAGGCATGGGATCTCTGAAAGCCCGCATGTAGGCGATTCCGATTCCGGTTCCCGGAAGAGCGAGGATGAGAGTCGTGAGAGAATCGAGAAGATCCCTCCCCGGCACCCTGGTCCGGGCCATGACCCAGGCCACGGGAACACCAACGGCGATGCAGATGAAGACGGAGATCGTTGCATAAATAAGGCTGTTCAGGATGAATTTGGGGGTTTCGATGGAAACTCTTTCGAAGTACTGAAGGGTATATTTCACCGGAATGGGCGTGAGAGCCCAGCCTTTGCCAAAGGAGTCGAGCGCAATGCCCAGATAAGGAATAAAGGCAAAGATCAGGGTCAGCACAAGAAATGCGATAACGCCCACCTCAGCCCAGGGGGAGATCTTTTTTCGTTCGATGACCGAATACGAGAGAGAGCTGTAGTCCTTAATCGACACATATTTTTTAGCAACCATTAAAAACACAATGGCCAGAATCACCATGATGGCTGAAATGACAATGCCCATCTTGAAGAGCCTTCGATCGACAAACTGGACGATGTTGAGGTAGGCCTGGGAAGCCAGCAGGTTATCAATCCCGACGACCAGCGGAGTGGCAAAGTCAGCGAAGGTCCAGATAAAGACGAGAAGAGCTCCTGAGACATAACCCGGCGTCGTGAGCGGGAAGGTGATATCCCAGAACTTCCGGAGCCCCCGGGACCCTACGCTCTCTGCGGCTTCGTCGAGGGAGGGTGAAATCTTTCCCATGGCATCGACGATGCTCAGGGTCATCAGCGGAAAGAGGTGAAGCGTTTCCACGAGCAGGACCCCATGGACCCCGTACATGAAATTGACCGGTTTTGTAAACCCGAGGTAATCCATTAAAAGGACGTTGATTGTACCGGCCCGGCCCAGGATGAAAACGAATCCCATGACTCCAACCATCGGGGGCATGATCATCGGAATGATCGTCAAAAAGGAAAAGAGGTTCCTTCCGTGAAACTCGTAGCGGAGAAGAAGAAATGCAATGAAGATACCAAGGATTGACGTGGTGATAACGGTTCCTGCCCCGAGCAGAAGGGAATTGACGAGACAGTGAAGGTAAAAAGAATCCGTGAAAAAATCGTAGAAATTCTTCAAGGTGAGGATGCCCGCGTCGGTTGTAAAGGCATCATAGAATAAACGGATGAGAGGGTAAATGAGAAAGATGGCAAAGAAGGCCCAGATCGCTGCATAACCCAGAAACCCACCAATTTTCACCTGGGGCCAGACGCGTGCCTGAGGAATCGCGATAGTCAAATCGCTCTCTGATTTCATATAAAATTTGGATTCACCCCTGAGGCGCGGAGTTTAAGGAATAAGAGTTTTGTAACGGCTTATACAATTTGGTTTCTCCGCATCTCAAAGTCTCCGCGGTGAGAATGTTCTTCTCATCAGGACGGGATCCCGAGGGTCATCCTTATGGGAAAATGGATGCAGACCTTATCTCCGATGGAAAAGACCTGGTGTTCCCACGGGTTCTCAACATCCACTTTGAAGAGCAGCCCGCTATCAATTTCCACGTCATAACGGATCGTATTCCCGATGTAATAGGCAAAACTGACATTCCCGTCAATCCGATTAAACTCCTTCTGGACCTCCTGCGAGGTGCCGATCGATGCTGTTTCCGGACGGACACTGACCATGCATTTATCCCCCGGCTTGAACGTTTCACGGTAGTCACAGAGCAAAGGACCAACGTTTGTTTCTACTTTCATCCAGCGTTCAGTGGGGTTCAGCTCCCCGATCTCTCCGGGGATCAGGTTGTTAATCCCGATAAAGTCTGCCACGAAAGGGTTCTCCGGTCTCTCATAGAGGTCTCTCGGGGACCCAATCTGCTGCAATTTGCCGAGATTGATGACAGCGATCCGGTCCGAAAGGGTCAGAGCCTCCTCCTGATCGTGGGTCACATAGATGGTTGTAATCCCAAGCTCCTTCTGAAGCTTGCGGATTTCTGCCCTTACCTGGATGCGGATCTTTGCATCGAGGTTGCTCAAAGGCTCATCGAGAAGCAGAACATCGGGATTGAGAACCAGAGCCCTGGCCAGGGCGACCCGCTGTTGCTGCCCACCCGATAGTTGCCCGGGATATCTGGTTTCGAGGCCTGTCAGGTTGACCAGTTTCAGGGTCCGGGAGACATTCCCGGCAATCTCCGAAGTCGCTATTTTCTTAAGCTTCAGACCATAGGCAACGTTGCTTGCAACGGTCATGTGAGGCCAGAGGGCATAGTTCTGAAAAACCATCCCTATGTTTCTCTCATAGGGAGCCAGAGCAGACACCTCCTTGTCCCCAAAAAAAATCCTCCCTTGATCCGGTTTATGAAAGCCACCGACGAGGCGAAGGATGGTCGTCTTTCCGCAGCCCGAGGGACCGAGGAGAGTAAAAAGCTCACCATCCTTGATATCCAGGGAAACGTGGCTCACCGCCTCCAGCGTGCCGAACCTCTTGACAACGTCATCGAGTTTTATGTTCATAGATGATCTCTGTCAGTCCACAGTCGCCCTTGAATGAGAGGGGGCTTTTGCCTCCCCTACCCTCATCGCTCGCATGAGATACTCAAATCCCCCCATCCTGTTAGCAACGCGAGGGATGGGGGGATTTGCATTCTCTTTCTAACTGGGCCTCATACTGAGACTGGCTATTTCTTTATCAGATCCTTATGCTTTTCGGCAATCTCTTTCCGGAAGTAGGAGTTGACCTCCTCGATCCTCTTCTTGGGCCCTGCAATCTTTTCATCGTATACGTTTCCGACCTTAATATCATAAAAGGATCGAATTCCATTCGTAAATTCGACTGCTTTTTCCGCATTGGAACCGGGGGGACCCTGAACCTTGTACCTTGAC
>Ga0326726_10004797_pt1 | contig 12326 bp, 11 predicted proteins | sample MHFenrmetagenome_2_FD_207603 | JGI IMG/M metagenome (GOLD analysis project Ga0326726, IMG submission 207603) | Lab enriched peat soil microbial communities from Michigan Hollow, Ithaca, NY, United States - MHF15MN | ecosystem: Environmental > Terrestrial > Soil > Wetlands > Peat | place: USA...
CGACTACGTGCGAGCGCTGCGGCGGGTCGGCATAGACCTTACGTACGCGTACCTCGCCGACAACGAGTTCAATCGTGTCGGCTTCGCGGACCCCACGGGGCAGCCGATCGCGTTGCTCGAGGCACGCACGTTCCCGCCCGGGGACTGGAACCGGCAGAACGTCTCGGCATGCGGTGAGTTCCTCGAATACAGCGTGCCAACGACGTCGTTAGCCTCGTCTCTGGAGTTCTGGCGCTCACTCGGTTTCGAGCCCACGAGCAACGGCACGGCCCCGCATCCGTGGCAGCAGCTCACGGGACACGGTCTCACGATCGGCCTGCACGAGACGCATTTTCGGCCGGGCCTATCGTTCCGGTCGCCGCATCTCGACGCGCGGCTCGCGTATCTCGGCGCGAAAGGCATCACGGCGCGAGCCGGCAGCCCGATCGCCGACAAGGCGCAGGCCTCGGCAACGCTGACGGCGCCCGAGGGCACGGTGATCTATCTCTTCGAGAGCGGCGGGCAATAGCGGCCGCTAGGCGCGACGGCGGTTGACCTCCGCCAACGCGTCGGTCAGGCGCGCGTGCAGCGGACTATGGCGCGGGAAGTGCGTGAGCAGGTACTGCATCTGGTCCGCGAGCACGCGACGACCCTTCAGGTAGATGTACTCCGCGTACGTCGGCGTGAACGGCACGGCCACGAGTTGCAGCTTCGCCTCTTCCGGCGTGCGACCGCCCTTGTGGTTGTTGCAGCGCCGGCAGGCCGTGACGACGTTGGTCCACACATCGCGCCCGCCGCGACTGATCGGTGTGATGTGGTCGCGAGTGAGCTCGCCGGCGCGAAACTGCTGGCCGCAGTACATGCAAACGTTCGCATCACGCCGGAACAGCGTGCGATTGTTCAGTGGCGGCGTGTAGCGCTCGCGATTGCGCTCGAGCGTATGCGTATCGCCGTGCGTCGCGATGATCGAGTTGACCTCGATGATGCTGCGTTCGCCGGACTTCGCGCTGTAGCCACCGTGGATGCGATACAAAGTCGACCCGCAGGCGTAGGCGACCTGACCGCTGTGATAAAGCGTGGCCGCCACCCGATAGTCGATCCACTCGAGTGGCATCCCCGCTACATCCGTGCGCAGGACCTCTTGGCTGAGCGCATGCAATTGGCCGTACATCGAAGACACCAACGAACCGGCTAATTCCGCCCAAGTGTCTCTGAGACTACGGGAATATTCAATGGCCTAGATGAGACCTTTATGCCATTATCGAACTGCAAAACGGATCTCCGCCCCTGCTTGTCGGCGTTGCCAGACTGCAACGCGCCGTGGGCAGTCGGCATCCACGACGGAGCTTTGAATGCCGGTCTGTATCGGCGTGCTTAAGGAAACCTCAGCCCACGAAGCTCGCGTTGCGTTGACACCGGACGTCGCCGCCAAATTCATCGAGCTCGGAGCAACGCTCGCATTGGAGCGCGGCGCCGGCGAGCGCAGCCACTTCGGCGACGAGGCCTACAAGGGCGCACAGCTCACGTCCGGATCGGCGCAGGTGCTCGGGATGGCGAACGTGCTGCTGACCGTTCAGCCGCCGACGCTTGCCGACATCGACGCGCTCGCGCCAGGCACCGTCGTCGTCGGCTTCATGCAGGCTCACCGTGAGCTCGACATGGTCCGCCGGTTGCGTGACAAGCGCATTACGAGCTTCGCCGTCGAATTCATTCCGCGTATCTCGCGCGCCCAATCGATGGACGCGCTGTCGTCGCAGGCGGCGGTCGCCGGCTACAAAGCTGCGCTGCTCGGGGCCAACGCACTCGACAAGTTCCTGCCGATGTTGACGACCGCGGCCGGCACGATTCGGCCGGCGCAAGTGCTCGTGATCGGCGCCGGCGTCGCCGGCCTTCAGGCCATCGCGACGTCGCGGCGGCTCGGCGCGATCGTCGAGGCCTACGACGTGCGCGCGGCCACGAAGGAACAGATTCAGTCGCTCGGCGCGAAGTTCGTCGACACGGGCGTCGCGGCCGAAGGCACGGGCGGTTACGCACGCGAGCTCACCGCGGAAGAAAAGGCGAAACAGCAGGCGATCCTCGACAGCCACATCGCGAAGGCCGACGTCGTGATCACGACGGCCGCGATTCCGGGCCGCGCGGCTCCGCGCATCATCTCGAAGACGGCCGTCGCCGCGATGAGCGCCGGCGCCGTGATCGTCGACCTCGCCGCGGAAAGCGGCGGCAACTGCGAGCTGACGGTTGCCGGCGAGACCGTGGTCACGCCGAACGGCGTGAAGATCCTGGGACCGCGCAACCTGCCTTCAGAGCTCGCCCGGCACGCGAGCCAGATGTATGCGCGCAATCTGCTGAACTTCCTGCAACCGGCCATCAAGAACGGCACGCTCGCGATCGACTGGCAGGACGAGGTGTTCGCGCAATCCGTGCTGACACACGACGGGCAGGTCAAGCACGCCGGCACGGCGAAACTACTTTCAAGCGCATAGCGGGCGAATCATGATCGACGGCTTCATCGCTCTCTATATCTTCATGCTGGCCGCGTTCACGGGCTACGAAGTCATCGCGCGTGTGCCGGTGATCCTGCACACACCGCTGATGTCGGGGTCGAACTTCGTGCACGGCATCGTGCTCGTCGGCGCAATGGTGGCCATGGGTCGTGCACACGGCACGCTCGAGGTCACAATCGCGTTCATCGGCGTCGTGCTCGCGGCCGGTAATGCAGTTGGCGGCTACGCGGTCACCGAGCGCATGCTCGAGATGTTCAAGAGCAGCAAAACCGCGCCGAAGGCCAAGCACTGATGGTACTCGGAGCCGCAACCATCGTTCAGGCGAGCTACTTCGTGGCCGCCGCGCTGTTCATCTTCGGCTTGAAGCGAATGAGCTCGCCGGTCACGGCGCGCGGCGGCATCGTGTGGGCCGGGGTCGGCATGGTGGTGGCCACGCTGATCACGTTCCTGACGCCCGGCATGGAGAACTACGGGCTCATGACCGTCGCGATCGCGATCGGCGGCATCATCGCGTGGGTCACCGGCCGGCGCGTCGCGATGACCGACATGCCGCAGATGATCGCGCTGTACAACGGCATGGGCGGCGGCGCAGCCGGCGCGATTGCCGCCGTCGAACTCTTCAGCGGCGAAGCACACGGCGCGCAGCTTGCGCTCGGCGTGCTCGGCGGCGTCATCGGCGCGGTGTCGTTTTCCGGCAGCCTGATCGCGTTCGGCAAGCTGCAGGGGCTCATCAAACGCAGCATCCGCTTCCCCGGCCAGAACTACGTGAACCTCGTGATTCTCGCGGCGACGCTCGTCGCCGGCGCGATCCTCGTGGTCCACGGCAGCGGCGGTCTGCCTGGTCACGTCACGCTGCTGTTCGTACTCGCGCTGTTGCTCGGCCTCACCATGACGCTGCCGATCGGCGGCGCCGACATGCCGGTGGTGATCTCGCTGTACAACGCGCTGACGGGACTCGCCGTCGCATTCGAAGGCTTCGTGCTCGACAACGCGGCGATGATCATCGCGGGCACCGTCGTTGGCTCGGCCGGCACGCTGCTGACGCAATTGATGGCGAAAGCCATGAACCGCTCGCTCGCGAACGTCCTGTTCAGCGGCTTCGGCGAATCGGCAGCGGCCGCTGCGAGCGGTGGCCCCGCCGGCACCATGAAGAGCATCGACACGGCTGACGTCGCCGTGATGCTCGGCTTCTCCGAAAAAGTCATCGTCGTGCCCGGCTACGGCATGGCCGTCGCGCAGGCGCAGCACAAGGTGTGGGAGTTGTGTCAGGCGCTGATTGCGCGCGGCGTAGCTGTGAAGTTCGCGATCCACCCGGTCGCCGGCCGCATGCCGGGTCACATGAACGTGCTGCTGGCCGAAGCCGGGGTGCCGTACGACCTGATCTACGACGAGGGCGAGATCAACGCCGAGTTCGAGACGGCCGACGTCGCGCTCGTGATCGGCGCGAACGACGTCGTGAACCCGGCGGCGCGCACCGACAAGTCGAGCCCGATCTACGGCATGCCGATCTTGAATGCCGACAAGGCCAAGAACGTCATCGTGATCAAGCGCGGCCAGGGCACGGGCTTCTCGGGCGTGGAGAACGCGCTGTTCTATCTCGACAACGCGCGCATGCTATACGGCGACGGTCAGGCCAAAGCCGCCGAGCTCGTGCAGGCCGTCAAAGCCTTGTAATCAGGCCCTAGCGATCGCGCTGCGGTGCGCGTTGTGGGGCGCGCTGCGGAAACGGCCCACGCGGCAACCCTGGTCCCTGCTCGAGCCGCCGCTGCCGAATCGTCGCGCGCTCTTCCGGGGTCAACTCACCGAACCGTTCGCGCAAGGCGCGCCGCTGGTCCGGACTCAGCTGCCGAAACTGGCGATACGTCTTGATCAGTCTCTGCCGCTCTTCCGGCGGCAGCGCACGAAACTGCTGATAGCGCTGACGCGCGGCCGCGCGTTGCTCCGGGGTCATGTTGCGCCAGAGGTCGAAGCGCTCACGCGCCTGCCCTCGGTCGCCGCGATTCATGTCGAGCCAGCGCTGCGCGCCGCGCGCGACTTGCTCTTGCCGAGCGGGGTCGAGCTCCTTCCACCGTTCCGCGTAGGGGGCCAGCACCTGGCGCTGCCCCGGCGTCAGGCTCTCCCAAGAGACACCCTGCGCATGAGCCGCGCCCGCGAACGCGAATAGCGCGATGCAGAGTGCAACGATTCTATTTGCTTTCATCGTCGTCGTTCCTCGCCTGCCCGGGTTTCTTCCCGTCGGCCTTGTCGGCGGCGCGCTTGCGTTGCGCGTCTGCGCGATCTTTCTGCCATTGCTCACTCACGAGCCACTCTTCGTCGTTCTCCTGCCACGCACCGAGATACTCGAGAAAGTCGAGATCCGGCGCCGTTGGCGTCGCGGGCGGCTTCGCCGGCGTCGGTGCCGGCTTCGCGTCCTGCGCGTACGCTCCTCGCGCGAACCACAGCCCGCCGACGGCGCACAAAGTTGCGACGACTTTCCGCATCAGCCGACGCTGTCGCCGCCCTTCAGCTCGGGCTGCTCCTCGAGCCAGCCGTAGAACTCGATATCCTCATCGAGCATCTGCAAGTCTTCCTCGCTGAACAGAATTTCGAGGTCACTGATCGACGAAGCCTGGAGCCCCGTCTCGGTCTGCAGCCGCGGGTGCACGAACAGCAGCACGGCCAACGCCGCGGCCACCGCTACGCCGCCCGCCGGCACGAACGACCAGCGCCAGCGCGCTTTCGAAGGCTGAAGCTCCTCGAGCGCCCGGTGGCGCGCGCGCGTGAGCCGCGAACGCGTCGCCGCATCGAGGCCCGCCACACCGTCCTCGAACAACTGCTTCGTGCGCTGCTCGAACCCGTCGCGCACCAACTTTTCCTCACTCATCCGAGTGCTCCTCGCCATGTTCTCTCAACAGCTCGCGCAGCTTGTGCACGGCGCGCGAGTAGTGGGTCTTTACGCTGCCTTCGGTGCACTTCATGGCCGCGGCCGTTTGCAATACGTCGAGACCTTCGAAGTTGCGCAGCACGAACGCTTCGCGCTGGCGCGGCGGCAATGTCAGAAGCGCCGTCTCGAGCGCCTGCATCGCATCACCGGCCGCGACCCGCTCGAGCGGGTTGTCGCTCTCCGGCCCCGGCGCCGCGAGCAGCGGATCCTGCTCGTCCTCCGACGCCACGCCGCCGAAGAAGCTCATCACGCGCGAGCGCACACTGCGCCGCCGCTGCACGTCCCGGATCCGGTTTTGCAGGATTCGGTAGAACAGCGGACGCCATTCCGTGCTCGGTCGCTGCGAATAGCGCCGCACGAGACGGATCATTGCGTCCTGAACGATGTCGAGTGCCTCATCGCGATCGCGTACATTCAGCAGCGCGATTCGATAGGCACGAGTCTCTACTTCACGCAGAAACGCCTCGATTGCAACACCCGAATCCAGCGCGCCCTCCCTATCGAGGCCTGTCTCTTCGTGGGCGGTTACCAATGCTAGCCCCATCTTAAAGCCGCTCCGTGGCCTGCGAACCCGCGCCGGCCTGCTTGTGCTGCAGTCTCTACCCTTGGGTCCTTCTGCTAACAACGGGCTCCCCGACGCTCGGTTGACATACCCAATTCCGGCGCGACGTGCTCAACCCATTGATCGATATCGTCTTTGAACCACGTCACACAAGCCACAGCACTGGAGTGCCTTGCGAGCTCGGCTGCGATCTCGGCCACAATGGCGGCGTGGTGACACAACCGTGAGCGATCGACGACTCGTACAAGTGGCCGTGCCGGTGCCGCTGGCCGAGGGCTTCGACTACTTGGCCGCCGCCGACGGCCCGCTGCCGGCGCCGGGCAGCCGCGTGCGGGTACCGTTCGGCCGCGGCGAGCGGATCGGCATCGTAGTCGATCACCCGTCGAGCACACCCTTGGCCCCCGGCAAGCTGAAAGCGATTCGCAGCGTGCTCGATGCCGCCCCAACGATCGGCGCCGAGTTGCTGCAAACGCTGCGCTGGGCGGCCGACTACTATCACCACCCGCTCGGCGCAGTCTTGAGTCACGCACTTCCGGGTCTGCTGCGCGAAGGCCGCGCACTCGACGAGCCGCCAGAGCCGACTTGGCAACTCACGGCATTCGGCCGGGAGCAATCGCCGGACAGCTTGAGCCGCAACGCGCGTCAGCAGGCCAGGGCGCTAGCCGCGCTGCAATCGGGTCCGCTCGCGGTCGGCGAGCTGCGCGAGCGCGACATTGCGAACGCCACGCTCGAGCGGCTCGCGGCCAAAGGTTGGATCGAGGCGGGCGCGCCGCGCACGGCCGGCGACGCACCGCGCCCTGCCGCACCGGCGGTGACGTTGCCCGCGCTGACCGCCGATCAGCGCGCCGTGCTCGACGCCATCGGCGCCGACGATCGCGCGGGCGGCGGATTCCGCAGCTATCTGCTGCACGGCGTCACGGGCAGCGGCAAGACCGAGGTGTATCTGCGACTGATCGCCGCCGCACTCGCGGCGGAGCGCCAGACGCTGTTGCTGGTGCCGGAGATCGGGCTCACGCCGCAGCTCGTGGGCCGCTTGAGCGCCCGCTTCGGCGGCGAGCTCGCGATCCTGCACTCCGCACTGACCGAGCGCGAGCGCTTCGACGCGTGGCGACGGGCGTTTCGGCAGCAGGCGAAGCTCGTCGTCGGAACCCGGTCCGCGGTGTTCGCACCGCTGCCTGCCGCGGGCTTGATCATCGTCGACGAGGAACACGATGCCTCATACAAACAGCAGACCGGTTTTCGGTACTCGGCACGCGATCTCGCGGTCGTGCGCGCGCAGCGCCTGAACGTACCTGTGGTGCTCGGTTCCGCGACGCCGTCGCTCGAGACGTTCCACAACGCACTCGCGGGCCGCTATCGCAAGCTCGATTTGCCGCAGCGCATCGGCGCCGCGGGCCAGCCGCGCATGAAGATCGTCGACATGAACCGGCACGCAAACCGCCAGGGACTGTCCACACCGCTCGTGGCCGCGATCGATCAACACCTCAAAGCCGGCAACCAGGTGCTGCTGTTCCTGAACCGCCGCGGCTTCGCACCGACGCTCTTTTGCCCCGGCTGCAAGGACACGGAGCAGTGCACGCGCTGCGACGCGCGCATGACGGTGCACGCGCGCGCGCTCGAGGTTCGCTGCCATCACTGTGGCGCCGCGCGGCCGCTCGAGTGGGGCTGCAAGCGCTGCGGCAGTGAGCGCGTCGCAGTGGGCGCCGGCACGCAACGCGTCGGCGAGGAGCTCGCGGCGCTGTTTCCGGCGGCGCGCATCGCGCGGCTCGACCGCGACAGCACGAGCCGCAAAGGCGCGCTGGACGCCGTGCTCGCGGATGTCGCGGCCGGCAACGTGCAGATCCTCGTTGGCACGCAGATGCTGACGAAAGGCCACGATTTCCCGCGCGTGACGCTGGTCGGCGTGCTGAACGCGGACCAAGGCCTGTTCGGCACGGATCCGCGCAGTCACGAGCGGCTCGCGCAGACGATACTCCAGGTCGCGGGCCGCGCGGGCCGCGCGGATCGACCGGGCGAAGTCGTGATCCAGACGCACTACCCCGATCACCCGCTGTTGACGTGCCTGCTGACGCGCGACTACGGCGCGTTCGCGACGCTCGCGCTGGCCGAACGCCGCGAAGCGCACTGGCCGCCATTCGCGCATCTCGCGGTGTGGCATGCCGAAGCCGCGAAGCGCGAGCCGGCGTTCGCGTTGCTCGAGCGCGTGCGCGCGTTGGCCACGGGCAGCGACGCGGACGGCACGGTTACGGTGCTTGGCCCCGCGGCGCAGACGATGGAGCGCAAGGACGGCCGCTACCGCGTGCAGCTGCTGTTTCGCAGCGCACAGCGCGCGGCGCTGCACCGGCTCGTCGACCGCGTGCTGCTCGCGATCCGGAGCTCCGCCGAAGCGAGGCGCGTGCGCTGGAGCATCGACATCGATCCGCTCGAGATCTGACGACGCACCAGCCGGGCCGCACGCGCATCGGGTAGAATCCACGGCAGTTCTCTCCCGATTCTCACCCATGGCGCGCCGCCCGCAGAACGCCCGTCACCGCGAGCCCGCACCCGGCTGGGTGTGGATGTTGTTTGGCTTAGGTATGGGCCTGCTCGTGGCGGTCGGCGTCTACCTGCGCTCACCGCGCGCGCCGGCGCCGGCCGCAGCAGTGCCCACTGCGGCCGCACCGCGCGAGAAAAAATCGGAGCCGCGCGAGCGACAAGCGGCGAAACCCGCGACGCCGCAACCGCCGCAGGCGACGGAGGACGACAAACGATTCCAGTTCTACGACATCCTGCCGCAGTTCGAAGTCGTCGTGCCGCGAGGCGAGACGCGTAACGGCGCGGCGCCGGCGGCCGCGCGAGCGGCGCCCGTGCAGCAACCCGGCCGCTTTCTGCTGCAAGCGGGATCGTTCAGCACGCCCGCGGAAGCCGATCGACTCCAGGCCACGCTGGCGTTGCGCGGCATCGAGTCGCGAGTGCAGCAGGCAACCGTGGACGGCAACGCGTTCTACCGCGTGCAGATCGGGCCGTTCGACGAGCTCGACGCGCTGAACCGCACGCGCCGGCAGTTGCTCGACGCCGGCATCGAGGCGTTGCCGCTGAAGTTGCGCGAGTAGCGCCGCGGAATCAGTCGTCGGTCAACGACTGACGGAAGTCGACACCGAGCGAACGCAACTTGCGATACAGGTGCGTGCGCTCCATGCCCACGCGCTTCGCGAGCTGACCGACTTTGCCGCCGCACAGCAGCAGCTGTTGCTGGAGATACGCGCGCTCGAAGTGCTCGCGCGCTTCGCGCAGCGGCATCGCAAGCAAATCCTGCTTCACCAGCGGCTCGCCTTCGGTTACCGCCGTGGCGATTTGGGCTTCGACTTCCGCCAGCGAGATCTCCTCGGCGCCGCCGAGGATCAGCAGGCGCTTCACGAGATTGCGCAGCTCGCGGACGTTGCCGGGCCACGGATAGTTGCGGAGGCGATTCTGCGCGGCGACGCTGAAACGTCGGAACGACAGCCCCTCGCCGTCGACGAGCAGGTCGACGTGGTAGCGCAGGAGCTCCGGTACGTCCTCCGAGTACTCGCGCAACGGCGGTACGCGGATGACCACGACGGAAAGGTGCGACATGAGCTCCGGGCGCAGCCCGTCGCTGCGCTCGAACCCCGGAAACGCGCTCGACAGGATCCGCACGTTCAGCGGGCGATCGGCCGCCTGGTTCGTGGGGCGGTAGCTGCGTTGCTCGAGGGCCGACAGCAGCAGGCGCTGACCCGTGGCGCCGACGTCGCCGAGCTCCTGGATCAACAGCACGCCGCCGTCGGCGCGCTCGAGCGCGCCGGGCTCGGTGCCTTCGCCGAGCAGCTCGCGCTGCGCGGTTTCGTCGCCGAGATCCCCGCCCATGATGGCGACGAACGGCCCGCGCGCCTGCCGGCTCTGACTCGCGAGATAGCGCGCCGAGAGCTCGCGGCCAGTGCCGGGCTCACCCGTGAACAATACGGGCGCGTCGTGCTGAGCGACGCGCGTGATCTGCTCGCGCAGGGAGCGCATCGCCGGGCTCTTGCCGGCCGGTGCGGTCGGCAGCGATGCCGTCGCGCGGCGTTGTTCCTTGCCGCGCCGCACCGCGAGTGCCTTCTCGACCGTGCGCAGCAGCTTCGATAGCGACACGGGCTTCTCGATGAAGTCGACGGCGCCGAGCCGCGTGGCCTCGACGGCGGTGTCGACGGTGCCGTGACCCGACATCATGACGACGGTGCCGGCGGCGCCGTTATCCGACCACTCCTTGAGTAGCGAGATGCCGTCGGTATCGGGCATCCAGATGTCGAGCAGGATCAGATCGAAGTCCTGCTCCTTGCGCGCCGCGCGCGCGGCGCGCGCATCGGCGGCCGCGGTGACCTCATAGCCTTCTTCGCTCAGGATCTCGTCGATCAGGGCGCGAATGTTGGCTTCGTCGTCGACAACCAGAATGCGCGCGCTCAAGCTCGTTCTCTCCTGTGCTCGTGCCGCCGTGCGGTTGCGTGGCTGCTCGCGTCCACCGCAATGGGCAGGAGTATAACGATCTCGGCACCACCGTGCTCGCGGTTGCGGGCGCTGATCTGCCCGCCGTGCTCCTCGACGAGCTTCTTGACGATGGCGAGCCCCAAACCGGTGCCTTTGGGCTTGCTCGTGACGTACGGGTCGAACGCCTGGTGCACGATGTCGCTCGCGAACCCGGGGCCGTTGTCGGTCACCCGGATCTCGATGAGCTCCGGCGCGCTGCCCGGCACCCTGCGCGTCGCGATCTCGACGCGAGCGTTGTCCTGGTGCTCTGTGGCCTCGATCGAGTTGCGCAGCAGGTTGTGCAGCACCTGGCGCAGCCGGCCCGCGTCGGCTTCGATCTGCGGCAGCTCCTGGCCGAGCGCGAGCGTGATCGACAGCGGCTTCTCCTGGTGGGCGTACAGCTCGCTGACCTCCGTGATCAGGGCGTTCACGTCGAACCGGCTGACCTGCATCGTCGGGGTGCGCGCGTATTCGCTGAACGCGTTCACCATCTGCTTCATCGCCTCGACCTGCTCGATGATCGTGTGCGTGGCGCGGTCGAGCAGATCCGCCTCGCCCGACGCCCCGCCGAGATACTTGCGGCGCAGCCGCTCGGCCGAGAGCTGGATCGGCGTCAGCGGATTCTTGATCTCGTGCGCGAGACGCCGCGCGACTTCGCCCCAGGCCGCCTCGCGCTGCGCCTGTAGCAGCGTCGTGATGTCGTCGAACACGATGGCGTAACCGGCCGCGCTGTCGTTGTCCCCTGGCAGCTCCGTGCACGCGCACATCAGCACGCGGCGAATGCCGTCGTCGCGCAGCTCGATCTGCTCGCGCCACTCGCTCTCGCCGCGGCGCAGGTGCTGCTGCGCGACGTCGAGGAACTGCGCCAGCAACGGCCGTGAGCCCGCGAGCTCCACGACCGATTCCCCGACGCGCTTCTCGAGGTCCACGCCGAGAATCGCGCCCGCGGCCTGGTTCGCCGTGCGAATCCGCAGATCCGGCTCGAGCGACACCACGCCGGTCGACAGGCGCGCGAGAATCAGCTCGAGCTTGCGGCGCTCCGCCTCCACCTGCTGCTGGCCCGAGCGGGCTTCCGCGCTCGCCTGAGCCAGCCGCTGCGTCATGTCGTTGAACGAGTGCACGAGGAAGCCGATCTCATCGCGCGGGGGAGTCGGCACGCGCGTGGCAAAGTCACCCCGCGCGACCGCGCGCGTGCCCTGCATCAGAAGCTGAATCGGCACGACGAGCCGCCGCGCAAAGAAGAACGCGCCGTATACCGACGCGAGCAGCGAGATCAACAGAACCAGGCTCAGAATCAACGTGAACGAGTATTTCACCCCCGTGCGCAGAAACGCGCGCTCGCGGAACTGGTTGTAGCTCTTGAGCACATTGGTCGCGAGCGAGCTGACGCGCTGCTCCAGCGGGTACGTCGCCATCACGAACTCGGGCTCACCGCGTGCCGTGGGCGTTTTGATCGTGGCTGCCGCGACGACCTGGTACTGGCCTTCCTTCAGTGGATCGACGCTGACGTACGGGTGCTGCTGGCGCAGCTGGAGCAACACTTCGTCCGTCGGGTAATGCGGGGCGCGCGGCTCGGGGTCGATCGACGTGATCGCGAGGATCTGGTTGTTCGGTCCGTACACGGTCAGATCGACCGCGTCGGTGCCGCGCCGCAGCGCGTTCAACGTCGTCGGCAACTCGGCGCGCGGCACCGACCCGAGACGACGTGCGAGATCCTGCACTTGCTCGAGCCTGGCGCGCTTCTGGGCCTCGAACACGCTCTGGACGAGCTCGAGTGCGTCGTCGAAGCCCTGCTCCACGTCGACACTGAACCAGTTGTCGATGCCGCGGTTGATGAACTCGACGGAGAAGATGTACA
>Ga0326726_10004798_pt1 | contig 12325 bp, 8 predicted proteins | sample MHFenrmetagenome_2_FD_207603 | JGI IMG/M metagenome (GOLD analysis project Ga0326726, IMG submission 207603) | Lab enriched peat soil microbial communities from Michigan Hollow, Ithaca, NY, United States - MHF15MN | ecosystem: Environmental > Terrestrial > Soil > Wetlands > Peat | place: USA...
GCCGTGGGCGAAGTTGATCATCTCCATCAGGCCCCAGATGATGGTCAGCCCCACCGCGACCAGCGCGTAGAGCAGCCCCATCTGGAGCCCGTCGGCCACCGCCTGCAGGAGAAGGGTCACGGGCCCGGGCTATTTCTTGCGGCTGTCCCGCTCCTGCCAGCTCGGTACCGGGAAGATCGCCTTGAAGCCCGCCTGGGCGGCGAGATCCCACGGCCAGATCGTGTGCTTCTCGTCGTCCCACCCGACCTGGGACACTACGCCGGTGGCGAGTTCGTTCTGGTGACTCTTGTCGAACTTGATGCCCTTGTAGTCGATGATCATCACGTCCGGCTTCATGTTGGTTTCGTCGGCCGCTTTGGCCAGCGCCGCCGGCTCCACCGATTTCGCGCGATTGATGGTGTCGGCCATCCAGAGGAGACCCGTGACCTCGCGCATGGCGAGCTCGCCCATGTCCTGGCCGTGGCTGTACTTCTTGTAGATGTCGTTGACCTTCTTCCACGACGCCTTCTTGCTGGCCAGGTCGATCGCGGTCGGATCGCGGCCCAGCCAGCCGGCCGCGCCGTTCGTCGCCTTCTGGGCGGTCAGCCACGTCTGGTCGGAGTAGGCACCGTTGCTGGTGGCGATCACCTTCGGCATGAAGCCCGCGCGCTTGGCGTCGGCCTGGAACACCGTGGTCTCCGCGGGGTACTGAACGGCGAAGAGAATGTCCGGGTTGGCGGCCTGCAGCCGCTGCACCTCGGAGGCAAGCGTGGTGGCGCCGGTCTTGGTGGTGAGATCGGCCACGATCTTCAAGCCCGCCTTCTCGGAGAGGTTGGCCGCGATCTTGCGATTGTCCTGGCAGAACAGGTTGTCGCAGGTGAAGAGCGCGATGCTCTTCAGATCAGAAGGGCCGCCGTGCGCCGGCCACTCCTTGAGGAACTGGAAGACGCTCGCCACCATCGTGTTGTCGTTGGGCCCCGTGCGCCAGAACCACTTGAACCCCTTCTCGGTGAGGGTGGGCGACGCGCAGGCGTGGCAGGCCATCGGGATGCCGTAGCTCTCCACGAGGGGCTGGATGATCGAGGTGTTGCCGCTGGTGCCCTCGCCGTTGAGCCAGTGGACCTTGTTCACCGTGATGAGCTGCTCGGCGAGCGTCCGGGCCTGATCGCCGCGGCTCTGGTCGTCACGCACCACCAGGGTCATCTTGGCGCCGCCCAGGCCCGGGAAGCCCTTGCCCGGTCCCAGCGGCACGTTCAGATCCGGATAGTCGTTGTTGACGATGTCCTCGACGGTTTGCCCGGCCCAGAGGTATTGCTGGCCCAGGCTCGCGAAGTTTCCGGTGAGCGGCAGCAGCTCGCCGATGAGCACCTCGCTGACCGGACCGGCGGCCTGAGGCGCCGGCGTCAGCTGGAAGGCGATGAACGACAGGATGGCGACCGCGACGATGAGTCGGAGAATCCGCATGCGTGCCCCTCCTTATACGGAAGTGCGGGATCGGTCCACGGCGGGCCGGAACCGGAATCGGTCAGGGGCCCGACTTGCGCGGGGCGAGTCTAACCCACGGAGGCCGACCTGTCACTGCCCCTCACGGTAGGACTCCCTCTCCGAGGGAGAGGGCAGGGTGAGGGTGGGCAGGTCTCCACGCATCGTTCAGGCTAGTAACGGGCCATGACCCGGCGGGCGAACTCGTCGCTGAAGCGCCACTTCTCGTCCACCCCGGTGGCGAACATCAGCTCCCGCAGGCCGCCCCGCTCCAGCTCGCGGATCCGCTCGATCAGCTCGTCGGCCTCGCCGACCAGACAGGTGGCGCGGATCAGCTCCGCGTCGATCAGCTCGGCCTCGCCTGGATGAAGATACGTGTAGTGGCCCTCGTGGGTGCGGAAGTGCCGGTACTTGCGGGGGACCTCCTCGACCAGCGCGCAGTAGCGCGCCCAGATCCGTCGCAGGAAGGGCGGCGGCTCGATGCCCCGCTCGTGCACCGCATCATAGAAGTAGTAGACGCTCGCCATGACGTTCGGCCCCACCGTGCGGATGACCCGCTCGGAATCGGCCGGCTCGCCTGGATCGAGCAGGACCACGTTGGTGAGGGCCGCGGTGTGGAAGTTTTCCAGGCTGCGGCCCGCTCGCCGCGCGCCGGCTTGGGCGTGGGACAGCGCCTCGGCCGGCGGGACGCCCCGGGGCGGGATGGCGAACACGAGGCCGTCGCCGTACTGGCCGGCCAGCTCCATGGCGCGCGGCCCGAAGCCGGAGACGTAGAGCGGAATCGGCGGCTCGAGGCTCATGTACTTCTTCTCGCGAATCAGCATCTTGATGGGACGCGTGAGACCGTCACGGGCATAGTCGACCGGCTCTCCGCGGAGCAGGCCCCGCATCACCCGCAGGTGCTCCGCGTACTCGGCGATGCGCATGGGCGGCCGTCCCATGCTGCGGGTGGCGGTGTTGCCGGTGCCCACACCCAGGTGCACGCGGCCGGGTGCGAGCCGGTTGAGCGTGGCCATGGCCGCCACGTGCACCGGCGGGATGCGCGTGCCGCAGATGGCCACGCCGGGGCCCAGCCGGATTCGCCGAGTCTGCTGGGCGGCCAGAGCCAGCACCGCGTAGCAGTCCGAGAACAGCATCTGACTGTCGGTGACCCACACCGAGTCGTAGCCGAGGGCCTCGGCGTGGCTGAAGAAGCCGATCTCGTCGACATCGGCCATCACGCAGATGGAAAAGCGCATGTCGGATTTCCTCCGGTTGTCGCCCCTCGGCTGGGAATCAGCTCACGACGTCAGAGGTCGCCCTCTGCGGGCGATGAACTCCGGGAAGGCCGCCTCGGCCTTGGCGCCCCTCATCACGTTCGTCGTGTAGTCCCGCTCGTTCGTCCACTGCTCCTCCAGGGTGCATCCCATGTCCCGGAGGAGAAGGGCCTTCACGCCCATCACCGACTCGCGGCGGTTCTTGGCAATCATGGTCGCCAGCCACATGGTTTTCTTACGGAGCTCCGCACACGGCACGAGATGGTTGAGGAGGCCGATGCGATGCGCTTCCTCCGCCTCGACGACCCGGCCCGAGAAGAGCAGCTCCTTGGCGATGGGCCACCCGACCTGGTTCGGCAGCGTCCACGTGCTGTTGATCCGGCCATACGCGGCGGCCAGGAACCGGAAGCTCGCGTGCTCGCATCCGACGCGCATATCCAGGGAGGAGGCCAGCACGGCGGCTCCGCCGTACGCCAGGCCGTTCATCATCCCGATGGTCGGCTTGGGGCAGGCGCTGATCTCGTAGCTGCCGCGGGCGCGACGGGCGTTCCGGGCATCCAGCTCCGCCTGCGTGTACCGGCGGTCGTCCTCGCGCTGCTCGTGAATGTCGCCGCCCGCGGAGAAGGCGCGGTTTCCGGCACCCGTGATGACGATGCAGCCCACCTCGTCATCGTCGCCCAGGCGCGTGACGGCGTCGTGCAGCTCCGTGCTGAGCTGATGGCTCATCGCATTGAGCTGCTCCGGGCGATTCATGGTGAGAATCGCGACCCCTTCCGACTTTTCGACGAGGACGCATTCGCCGGCCATCTCTTCCTCCTTGTCTCTTGGTCCGAAGCTGCGCGGCAGCGTGACGATCGTACCGGTCGGTGAGACGCACTGCTCCGATCCGGAGACTCAGGCCATGCAGCGGAGAGGGCTGCGGGGCGCGAGCGAGATCCCCGCCGGCTAGCGCGCGCCGGGCGGGAGGAAGCGTCGCACCACCTCGACGAACTCCATGGGCCGGTCGCCCGGGACGGTATGACCGGCCCCGGGTACCTCGACGATGCTGCCGTCGGGCAGGGCCGCGACCACCCGCTGGGCCAGCTCCGGCGAGAGCACGTCGGACTCGGCGCCGCGCACGAGCAGCGTGGGACAGGTGATGCGGGTGAGCCGCTCCCAGAGATCGAGCGGCTCGCGACGGCCGCCTCGCCGCATCATCTCCCGCACGTCGCGCGCGTACTTCCAGGTCAGCGTCCCATCGGGCTCGCGTCGGAGCGCGTGCTTGATCCGGTGGCGCAGCTCGGCCACGTCGGCGCGCGGATTGGCCGCCATCGCGGTCTCCACCGCCCACTCTTCCGACTCGATGACCTCGGGCGCGTTGGCGATCATGGCCCGGATGCGGGTCATGCCGGGGGGATGGATCTCGGGGGCGATGTCCACGATGACGAGGCGCTGGACGCGCTGTGGATACGTGCCGGCGAAGCCCATGGCCACGCGCCCGCCCATGGACAGGCCGAGGAGGGTGAACGTGGGAAGCCCCAGCGCATCCGCGAAGACGCCGAGATCGTCCGCCATCGCCCCCACACCGTAGTCGCCGTCGGGCGCGGGATCAGAATCGCCGTGGCCGCGCTGATCCAGCGCGAGCACGTGCCACGTGTCCGCGAGGGCCGACGCCAGCGTGTCCCACGTGCGCGCATGCCCGGTGATGCCGTGGAGGAGCACCAGCGGCGGGGCCTCCGCGTCTCCCCACGCGACGTAATGGAGCCGGAAGCCGCGCGGAGACAGCGTGCCCTCGCGGGGCTCGGAGCTGGGGCTCATGGGAGCCGCAGTGTACGGTGGGCGGCCGGGCGCGTCAATCACCCGCGCTCCTCGGGCGGCGAAGGTCCGGTGACAGCGTAGTCGCCTAGACCGCCGGGCGGGCTCGCTCGATGATTGCCTTGAAATCGACACCCGCGGTGAGCGTGCCAAAGGTCAGGCCGCGGTCACCTGCGAGGCGCGATGCCACGAAGGCGTCGGCGACTGCGGGATGACCCCCGCGCACGAGAAGCGAAGCCTCGAGCGCGAGCGCGAGCTTCTCGACGATGCGCCGCGCACCAGCCTCGACCGCCTCCGGTCGGGCCAGCTCGTCACGGATGGATGCCACCACCGCGTCGAGCCGCCGATCAAGGCCGGCGGCCAGCTCGAGTTCGCCGAAGAACGCATCCACGCTCTCAGGCTCGCGCGTGAGCGCGCGCAGAACGTCGAGGCACATCACGTTGCCGGAGCCTTCCCAGATCGAGTTGACGGGTGCCTCGCGGTATAAACGCGGGAGGACGCTCTCCTCCACGTAGCCGTTGCCGCCGAGGCACTCGAGCGCCTCGGCGACGAGCGGCGGCGTGCGCTTGCAGATCCAATACTTCACAATCGGTGTAGCAAAGCGCGCGAAGCGCCGCTGAGTCTCGTCGCGCATCCGCTCGTCGTAGGCCCGGGCCAGGCGCAGCGTCGTCACGGTGGCCGCTTCGGATTCGAGCGAGAGGTCGGCGAGCACATTCTGCATCAGGGGCTGGTCCTCGAGCCGCCGTCCGAAGGCAGCGCGATGCGCCGCGTGATGCGTCGCCTGCGCCACCGCTTGGCGCATGAGCGCCGCCGAGGCGATGATGCACTCGAGCCGGGCGTGGCTTATCATTTCCATGATCGTCGCCACGCCGCGGCCCTCCTCCCCCACGAGCCGCGCCCACGCTGCGTCGAACTCAACCTCGGCGGAGGCGTTCGAACGGTTGCCCAGCTTGTCCTTGAGCCGTTGGAGATGGAAGCCGTTCCGCGTGTCGTCGGGCCGCCAGCGCGGCAGCAGGAAGCACGAGAGTCCGCGCTCGGCCTGCGCGAGCACAACAAACACGTCGCACATGGGTGCGGAACAGAACCACTTCTGCCCAGTGACGGCGTACTCCGCGCCGGGCCCCGCCCCCGAGAGCCGGCGCGCCCGCGTCGTGTTGCCGCGCAAGTCGGAGCCGCCCTGCCGCTCGGTCATCGCCATCCCGCAGAGTGCGCCGGTCTTCTGGGACGATGGGAGCGCCCGCGCATCGTACACGAGCGACGTCAAGCGCGGCACCCACTCCCGCCCGGCCGCCGGCTCGGCCTCGAGGAGCGGCATGGCGGCGAAGGTCATCGACAGAGGACAGGCGTGACCGGCCTCGACCTGTGCCACGAGGAATAGACGCGCCGCGCGCGCAACGTGCGCGCCGGGCCGGGGCTCGCGCCACGGTAGCGCGTGAACCTCGTGCTCGATACTGAGCCGCATCATCGCATGCCAGGCGGGATGGAACTCCACCTCGTCGATTCGCTCGCCGAAGCGGTCGTGAGTGCGGAGCACCGGCGGGTAGGCGTTGGCCTGGCGGCCCCAGACGAGCGGCTCGCCACCGAGCAGCTCGCCGATGCAGCGCGTCCGCTCGTCAGCCCACCCGGCCCCCTCTCGGTGGAGGGCGTCCATGAGTGCGCGGTCCGAGGCGAACAGGTTGTAGCCCTCGAGGGGCGGCGGCTGGTTGGTGCTGACGGAGGTCACAGGCCGAGGAGCTCCCGAGCCCGCGCGACGTCCCAGTCCATTCGCATCGTCTCGAACATCGCGAGACCTCTCGCGAAATGTAGCCGCGCTGCCTCCTCGTCGCCCGCGCCGCGGAGGAGGACGCCGTAGTGAATATACGTTCGCGCCAGTTCGGGCCGAGCTCCGATTTCCTCAAGGACCCGGATGGCATCTCGCATCAGTGCGTCGGCGCGCTCGTGGCTCGCGCTGCCTGTGCGCGCGAGCGCGTCGGCGAGCGCTCGGTTGGCCAACGCGAGCGGCATCCGATCGCCTGTCTCGGTCGCAGCGAGAATCGCCTCCTCGCTGACCGTTGCCGCGGTGGCGTGGTCGCCCGCCGCGAGCAGACATGCCGCCAGGAAGGTTTTCTGCCAGCCAAGGATCAGTCGGGTACCGATCTTTGCTGCGAGCGCGAGACCCTCTTCCACCAGCACGCGGCCGGCCGCCGCGTCGCCTGCCATTGTCCGCGCCCTCCCTTCCCACGACTTCAGGACGAACACGCGAAACACGTCGCCGGTCCGCTCGGCGACCGTGCGGGCGACCTGATAGTCGGCGAGCCCACGCTCCCAATCGCCCCGCTGGTCGTGAATGATGGCGCGCTGCTGGTAGGCGGCGGCCTCCGCGAACGGGTTCTGGATCTCCTCGGCCAGCTGGATCCCCCGATCAGCGAACGGTTCCGCGCGCTCGAACATGCCCATGAGACCGAAAACGCACCCTGCGGTTGCCGCGGCCGTTGACTCCTCGCCCTTGTTGCCGAGGCGTCGCATCTGGTCGACGCTCCGCTCGAGCATCTGAGCCGACCGCACGTAGTCGGACTGGATCCAGTAGATACGCCCCAGCAAGTTGACCGGCGGGGCAATGATCGTGTCGTCCCCTAGCCCTTCTGCCACCTCGAGGCTCCGGCTGGCGTAATCAATCGCCGCGCCCGGGTTCCAGAGCACGTACTCGAGGCGACCCAGCCAGTAGAGGACGCGCGCCAGCCTCGCGTCGTCGCCGAGCGCCTCCGCGACTGCTCGCGCACTGCCGAGGTTCTCGCGATCGCGCTCAATATCCTGCCGAGTCGTGCCGACCGCCGCGAGCTTCAGGACTACGTCGATCTCCGCACGCTGGGTCTCGGGCGACCCGGGGAGCGCTCGCACCGCGCCGAGCGTCGACTCGTAGTAGGTCTTCGCCTCGGCGGTGGCGTGAAGCCGCGACGCCCGGTCACCCGCGAGTACGCCGTACTGCGCAACCTTCTCGTGCTGCCGGCCGAGCTGATAGTGATGAACGAGGAGCCCCAGCTGCTCGTCAATCTGGTCCGCGTAGAGATCCTCCATCACCCGCCCGATGGTGGCGTGCAGGTCCTCCCGCCGTTTTGCCAGAAGGCTCTGGTAAGCGACGTCCTGGATCACGGCATGCTTGAAGGCCAGCTCAGGCTCCGGGAAGAACCGAATGTCGTGAACGAGCTCCACTTCTCTCATTTTGGCGAGGTGTTTGTCCACCTCGGCGGGCTCGCTAGAGATGGCAGCGAGCAACCGCGCGTTGAACCGGCGGCCGATCGCCGCGGCAGTTTGCAGCGTCGTCTTGACCGCATCGTCCAACCGGTCGATGCGGGCGCGAACGATGTCCTGGATCGTCGCCGGAAAGTCTACCGTGAGATCGCCTAGCCAGCGCACGCCGTCCTTGTCTTGCGCGACAATTCCCCGCTCCTTCAGCGACGCCGTGATCTCCTCGATGGCGAGCGGATTGCCCTCGGCCTTCTCGACGACACTCCGTAAGAGCTTCTCAGGGATCTCAGACGCGCCGAGCAGTCCCTTCATCAGGGTCTCGGCGTCGGGATCGCTCAGCACGTCGAGCGCCAGCTGCGTGTACGAGGCCTGGGCAGCGGAGCGCCCCGGGTGACCTGGACGCTGGGTCGTGATCACCAGCACGCGCATGTTGACGATGCTCGGCATGAAGAACGCCAGGTAGTCCTCCGACGTCTTGTCCGCCCAATGCAGGTCCTCCAGCCCCAGGACAAGAGGCCGGCTGCGCGTTGCCGCGACGGTCAGTGCGCGGATCGCCTCGAAGGTCCGTCGCCGCTTGGTCTGTAGATCGAGATATCTTAAGGTGTCGTCCTCGCCCGGGAGCTGGAACAGCTCGCGCAGAAACGGCAGCACGCCTTCCAGACCGACATCAAGTCGCTGGACACCCCGGCGCAGCTTCTCCTCCACCTGGAGCGGATGGTCGCCGTCCTCGATCTGAAAGCTGGCCCGGAGGATCTCGAGGAACGGCAGATAGGGTGTGCCCTGACCATAGGCCGTACATTGCCCCTCGAACCACGTGACCGGCTCACCCTTCAGGGACTCACGAAATTCGTGCAGCAACCGCGACTTCCCCACGCCAGCCTCGCCGACAACGCCGACAAACTGCCCACGCCCTGATTTCGCGCGATCCCAGTACTCGTGAAGCAATCTCAGCTCCTGCCCGCGGCCAGACAGCGGGCTCAGGCCGTGCTCGATGCGAACCGCGAGGCGGCTGCGTCGCTGGCGTCGCCCGGTGACCTTGAAGACTCGCACCGGTTCAATCCGGCCCTTGATCGCCACCGGCCCCAACGCCTCGGCGAGGACGTAGCCCTCCACCGCACGGTACGAGGCCTCGGACACGAGCACGGTGCCGGGCTCAGCGAGAGCCTGTAGTCGCGCCGCCAGGTGTGTGGTGTCGCCGACGGCGGTGTAGTCCATCCGGAGATCGTCACCGATCCGCCCGACGACGACGGGTCCGGTGTTGATGCCGATCCTCAGACGGAGGTCGATGCCTTGCTCGCGCTCAAACTCCCGGCCGTAGCCGGTGACGGTTTCCTGGATGGCGAGGGCGGCGTAGACGGCACGGAGGGCGTGGTCCTCCAGTGCGATTGGCGCGCCGAAGAGCGCCATCAACCCGTCGCCGAGGAACTGATTCACCGTTCCCTCGTATCGGTGAACCGCTTCGGCCATGAGTCGCAGGACGCGGTCCATCACCCCGTGCATTGCCTCTGGTTCGAGCTGCGTGGCGAGCCGCGACGAATCGACAAGGTCGCAGAAGAGGACGCTGACCTGTTTCCGCTCCCCTTCCATCGCACCGCGCGAGGTGAGAATTCGATCGACGAGGTGCTTCGGCGTGTAGGACTGCGGGGATTGCTCGGGGCGGTCGCTGAGCGGCTGGCCACACCCGCCGCAGAAGTGTTCGCCGGATTCATTGGCGAATCCGCACAGCGGACATGGGTTCTGGATCGGCGTACCGCAGGCTCCGCAAAAGCGACGGCCGTCCCGATTGTCAGCGCCGCATCGCAAGCACTTCATCGTTCGCGACCGTACTGCCGGGGTGAGCCAGAGTCAAGAGTTGTGCTATCTTCTGCCCTCATGACGGTCCCCTCGAATGCTACGCTCCGAGCGTTGATCCGGGCCGACCTACCGCCGATGGCGTTCGTCCAGCGGCCGCTGCGCGTCCTATTGATCGTCCCCCTCCTTGCCCTCATAGCCGGCATCAGTGCCCTGCTGCTGATGCCTACGCTACCATGGTATTTTACGGTCCTCGCGTCGATCGTCCTCGCCAACGCGTACGTGGCGCTCATGTTCTTCGGACACGAGGTCGCCCACGGTGCGGTGGTCCGCTCCCAGCGTCTGCAGGACGCCGTGCTGTGGTTCAGCTGCGCGATCTTCGTGGTCTCGTCACACCTCTGGCGGCACTGGCACAACCGTCTGCATCACGGCCATACGAATGTTCCGAGCGTTGACCCGGACCACTACGACCTCGTCGAGGATCTCCGGAAGGTCCCCCCGGTCGTCCGCTGGCTTACCACGCGCTTCGCGCCGGGTTCGGGTCACTGGCTGAGCGGGCTCTATTTGTTTGTCGCGTTCACCGTGCACGGCCAGGTGGTTCTTTGGCTCTACAGCCGGCGTCATCCGTTCGGCGGCTTCAAGTGGGCGCGCGCGCTGGTGGAGACGGCCCTGGTGGCGACATTCTGGCTCGCGCTCGGCATGTGCGTCGGCCCACGCGGGGCACTTCTCATCATCGTCGTCCCCATGGTGCTCGCGAACGCCATCGTCATGGCATACATTACGACAAACCACATGCTCCGTCCGCTGACCGACACGTCCGAGAGTCTCGCCACCACCATGAGCGTCATCACTATGCCCGCGATCGACATGATACATTTACACTTCAGCCACCACATCGAACATCACCTGTTTCCGGCGATCAGCCACCGCTACTATCCGCTGGTACGCGCGAGCCTCCGGCGCCACGCGGGGCAGCGTTACCTCTCTCCTGCCCACTGGCGGGCGCTCCTCATGCTTTATCGGACACCGCGCCACTACGCCACGTACGACGAACTGATCAATCCGCTCACGGGCCGTCGGCTGTCGCTGGCGGCGGTCGAAGCGCGCCTGGGGCGCACCGATTCTCCCGCGACGGACGAAGCATGACGGCGTTCGCTCGCCTCGTCGATCGCATAGCCGCGCGGCGCGACAAACTGACGTTCACTGTAGAGGACTGGGACGGGCACTGTCGGACCTATGGCACTGGTCCGGAGGACTTCGTCGTCCGCCTGACCGACCGCCGGACGTGCCTCCGGCTCCTCGTGAATCCGAGCCTCCGCTTCGGCGAGGCCTACACCGATGGCACGATCGAGGTCCGCGGCGACCTCGGCAAGCTCATGGAACTGCTGCTCCGCCTCGATCCGAGCGACGTCCTCCCAAGCCTTCTCCGGCGGCTCCTGGACACCGGAGGCTCGTGGCTCCAACGTAACTCCCCGTTCCGCTCACGCCGGAACGTCGCCTACCACTACAATCTCGGAAACGAATTCTTCCGTCTCTGGCTTGGCCAGACCATGGCGTACTCATGCGCATACTTCCGCGAGCCGTCGGACAATATTGATACCGCTCAGGAGCAGAAGTTCCACCACATTTGCGAGAAGCTCAGGCTCGAGCCCGGGCTGACGCTCCTCGATATCGGCTGCGGCTGGGGCGAGTTTGCCGCGTACGCCGCGACCCACTACGGCGTTCACGTCGTGGGGATCACCCTGAGTGAGGAGCAGAAACGCTGGGCCGACGACATGCTCACGGCGCGCGAGTTGCAGGATCAGATCAAGATCCGGCTTCTGGACTATCGCGAGCTCAAACCGGAGCGGCTATTCGATCGGATCGTGAGCATCGGCATGTTCGAGCACGTGGGCCGCCAGCTGATCCCGCGGTATCTCCGCGCGATCTCCCGTCTCCTCGCCCCGCAAGGCGTCGGCGTACTTCACACGATCGGCCGCGTCGCGCCGGCACCGATGGACGCGTGGATCGGGACCCGCGTCTTCCCGGGCGCGTACTTCCCAGCCCTTTCGGAGATCGTCTCGCCCATGGGCGAGCATGGCCTCCACACGGTGGACGTCGAGTCTCTGCGCCTCCACTACGCGATGACCCTGGACCGTTGGAGCGAGGCGTTCGAGCAATCGGCGCCGGCGGTCTCGCGCATGTACGACGCGCGATTCGTTCGGATGTGGCGGCTCTATCTCAAGGGTAGCGCCGCCGCATTCCGCGTGGGCAACCTGACCCTGTGGCAGATCCAGTTCACGAAGGGCCCAAACGACGACCTGCCGCTCACGCGCGACTACCTTTACCGGGACCGGACGGTCGATCTGGCGAACGAGTACACCCTGGAACGAAATGCTCCGTGAGACAGGCCCGGACACGTCTTCCCGGGAGTTGGATCCATGAAGATCGAGGTCCGACAATCAGATCGAGCCACGCTCAAGGCGCCACCATCCCCGACTTCCCGCTTCCACGGCTGCCGGCACACCGTCGCCTCTCATCTGGCCATGGCAGAGTCGACCTCTATACGATTCAGCGCGCCGGTGAATGGAAAACCCAGATCATCGCGCAGTGGTACGCCCCCTTCTTCCGCAGGTGCACTAAGACCCGCACTGGCGGGAAAGACAGGAATCGCGAAGATCGCGGAAACACCTGAGAAGATTGGCGCGCCCGGAGGGAATCGAACCCCCGACCCTCGGCTTAGAAGGCCGATGCTCTATCCAACTGAGCTACGGGCGCGTAGGTACTTACGATACACCAGCCTGCTGTTTCTCGGTCTC
>Ga0326726_10004799_pt1 | contig 12323 bp, 7 predicted proteins | sample MHFenrmetagenome_2_FD_207603 | JGI IMG/M metagenome (GOLD analysis project Ga0326726, IMG submission 207603) | Lab enriched peat soil microbial communities from Michigan Hollow, Ithaca, NY, United States - MHF15MN | ecosystem: Environmental > Terrestrial > Soil > Wetlands > Peat | place: USA...
TGAAAACGATCCGTTCCCTGGCCCTGGTATCCCTGGTGCTCACCCTGACGACCCTGTCCTTCGCGCCGCAGGAAGCGCGCGTGTTGCGCTTCCCGGCGGTCTCGAACGACGCCATCGTCTTCAGCTCAGCCGGCGACCTCTATACGGTGCCCCTGGCCGGGGGCGTGGCCCGCAAGCTGACCGCTTTTTATGAGGGCTACGAGGCCTTCGCCCGCTTCTCGCCGGACGGCGCCTCGATCGCTTTCACCGGCGAATACGACGGCAACCGCGAGGTTTACCTCATCCCCGCGGAAGGCGGCGTGCCGAAACGGCTGACCTACACGCCCTCTCTCGGCCGCGACGACATCTCCGACCGCATGGGCCCGAACAACCTCGTCATGGGCTGGACCCACAACGGCCAGAAGGTCGTTTTCCGGTCGCGCATGGCCGAGTGGAACGATTTCAACGGCCAGCTCTATCTGGCCTCGAAAGACGGCGGCACGCCGGTCGAGCTGCCGCTGCCGCGCGGTGGATTCTGTTCCTATTCCCCCGACGACTCCAAGCTCGCCTTCAACCGGATCTTCCGCGAGTTCCGGACCTGGAAGCGCTATCGGGGCGGCATGGCCGACGACATCTGGATCTACGATTTCGCCACGAAGGCGACCGTGGACATCACCAACAACCCGGCCCTCGACATCATCCCCATGTGGAGCGGCGACCGGATCTACTTCCTGTCCGACCGGGACGAGGCCAAGAGGATGAACCTCTACGTCTACGATCTCGGCTCGAAGACGACGCGCAAGCTGACGAGCTTCACCGATTTCGACATCAAGTTCCCCTCGCTCGGGCCCAAACACATCGTCTTCGAGAACGGCGGCTACATCTACACCTTCGACCTGGCCTCGGAGCAGACGGCCCGCGTGCCCGTCGTTATCGCCGACGACATGGTCTCCGGGCGGGGCCGGGTCGTCAAGGTCGACCGCTCCGTCACCAATTTTGAGCTCGCCCCCGATGGGCAGCGGGCCCTGTTCGGTTCCCGCGGCGACGTCTTCACCGTCCCGGCCAAGCACGGCAACACCCGGAACCTGACCCTGACGCCCGGCATCCATGAGCGCGAGTCCAAGTGGTCGCCCGACGGCCGGACGATCGCCTTCATCTCGGACCGCAGCGGCATGGAGGAGATCTGGCTGATGGCCCAGGACGGAACGGGCGAGCCGCGCCAGCTCACGACCGGGGGCGACACCTACAAGTACGATATCCGCTGGTCGCCCGACGGGTCGAAGATCCTCTGGAACGACAAGATGCTCCGGCTGTCGTACATCGACGTCGCGTCGAAGGCGGTCACCGTCGTGGACACGGACAAGGACGGCGAGATCGTCCAGTTCGCCTGGTCGCCCGACAGCCGCTGGATCACCTATGGCCGGACCGAGGCTGAGGGGGCCAACCGGATCTATCTCTTCTCGCTCGACTCCAAGAAGACCACGCCGGTCACCGACACCTGGTACAACTCGGGCGGTCCGGCCTTCAGCCGGGACGGGAAGTACCTCTTCTTCGTTTCCGACCGGGATTTCGACCCCGTCTACAGCTCGACCGAATTCGACCACGCCTATCTGGCCATGTCCCGGGTCTTCTTCGTGACCCTGTCGAAGGACATCAAGTCGCCTTTCGAGCCGAAGAGCGACGAAGTGGCCCTGAAGCCCGCGCCGGAGGCCAAGACTCCAGCAGCCAAGCCGGCCGCTCCCGAGAAAACGCCCGCCGCGAAGGCGGAACCGGCGGCTGTTCCCGTCGTCAAGGTGGACCTTGACGGGATCATGGACCGCATCGTCGCGCTGCCCATCGAGACGGCCAACTACGGCGGCATCAACGTCATCGGGGATTCCGTCTACTACGGGAAGATGAAGTTCGGCGAGCCAGGGCCCAGCCTGATGCTCTATGACCTGGCCGAGCTCAAGGAAAAGGACCTCGGGAAGTTCAATTTCGGCTACGAGATCTCGGCCGACGGCAAGAAGATGATCATCGCTAAGGACGGCGCCTACGGCATCATCGATCTGCCCAAGGGGCCGGTCACGATCGAGACGAAGCTCGACCTCTCCGGGATGGAAGTGGCCGTGGACCGCCGCCAGGAATGGGACCAGATCTACGAGGAGTGCTGGCGGCAGATGAAGGAGTTCTTCTACGCCCCGAACATGAACGGCGTTGATTGGGACGCGCTCCGGCTGCGCTACAAGCCGCTGGCCGCGGCCGTCAACCACCGGGCGGACCTGACGTACGTCCTGGGCGAGCTCATCGGCGAGCTCAGCTCCGGCCACACCTATGTCGGGGGCGGGGAGATGCCGGCCGCGCCGAAGGTCAAGGTCGGCATGCTCGGGGCCCGGCTCGAGCGCGACGCCAAGACCGGATCCTACCGCATCGCCAAGATCCTCAGGGGCCAGAATTGGGACCAGGGGCTGCGCTCGCCCCTGACGGAGATCGGCGTCAACGTCAAGGAAGGAGAGTTTATCCTGGCCGTCAACGGCCGCTCCCTCGACAAGATCGCCGACATCTACCAGGCCCTCTACAACACCGTCGGCAAGCAGGTCACCCTCAAGGTCGCCGCTGGGCCGGACGGCAAGGGCGCCCGCGACGTCGTCGTCGTGCCCATCGAGACGGAGAACGCGCTCTACTACAACGACTGGGTGGAGTCGAACATCGCCAAGGTCGACAAAGCCACGGGCGGCAAGGTCGGCTACATCCACATCCCGAACATGGGCGTCGAAGGCCTCAACGAGTTCGTCAAGCACTTCTATCCGCAGCTGCGCAAGAAAGCCCTGATCATCGACGTCCGCGGCAACGGCGGCGGCAACGTCTCGCCGATGATCATCGACCGGCTCGTCCGCGAGATGGTCATGATCGAAGTGGCCCGGAACCAGGCCCCCGGCCCCGACCCCGGCGCCGCCTTCATCGGCCCCAAGGTCTGTCTCTGCGACGAATTCTCTGCTTCCGACGGCGACATCTTTCCCTACCGGTTCAAGACCCTCAAGCTCGGGCCGGTCATCGGCAAGCGCACTTGGGGCGGCGTTGTCGGCATCCGCGGCTCGCTGCCGTTTCTCGACGGCGGATTCCTCAACAAACCGGAGTTCGCCCCCTACAGCCCGGACGGCAAGGGCTGGATCATCGAGGGCATCGGGGTGGAGCCGGACATCGTCGTCGAGAACGACCCGGCCCGGGAATTCGCCGGCATCGACGACCAGCTCAACAAGGGGATCGAGGTCGCGCTCGAAGAGCTGAAGACGAAGGGGCGCGAGATCCCGCCCGTGCCGCCGTACCCGATCAAGAAATAGGGGAGGCCGCGGACCGGGACGGACATTCGGAGGAGCCATGGCGGATGACAAGGTGAAGGTCAGCTGCGGCACCTGCGGGACCACGAACAATTTCCCTCTCTCGGCCCGCGGCAAGACCGTCCGCTGCGGCCGGTGCAAGTCGCGCCTGCCGGAGCCGGGGGAGATCCTCGAGCCCGGCCCGGACGGCGTCATGGCCCTCTTCCACAGCTCGAGCCTGCCGGTGCTCGCGGACTTCTATTCGGAGACCTGCGGCCCCTGCCATATGATGCACCCCATCCTCGAGCGGCTGGCCGTCCGTCGGGCCGGGGAGATCGCGGTCATCCGCATCAACGTCGAGAAGAACCCGGAGCTGGCCCGGGAGTTCCACGTCCAGGGGGTGCCGACCTTCGTCATCGTGCACAACGGCGCCGAGCGGGGACGGTCGGTGGGGGCGACGGACGAGAGCAGCTTCGCCCTCTGGGCGGCCAGCCGGAGCTGACACGCAGCGAACGGAGTGAGCGGAGGGAATGCCGAAGGGGGGACTCGAACCCCCAATCCCTTGCGGGAACTAACCCCTCAAGCTAGCGTGTCTGCCAATTCCACCACTTCGGCATGAAACAAATCTACTTCTTCTCGGCCGGGGCCGGGACGGGAGGCTTCTGCGTCTCGGCCTTCTGCTCCGGCTTGGTAACCGGCGCTGTCGTCGCCGCCTTGTCGGCTGGCTTGGTCTGGGGCACGGTCGTGGTGACCGGCGCCTTCTCGCCGCCGACGACGGATGTCGAGCCACGGCCCGAGATGATCCACAGTCCCATGGACGTCAGCATGAAGAGGATGGCCGAGGCGGTCGTCACCTTGGTGAGCAGGGTGGCGTTGCCGCGGGCCCCGAAGGCCGTCTGGCTGCCGCCGCCGCCGAACGCGCCGGCCAGGTCCGCCGCCTTGCCCGATTGGAGCAGGACGGCGAAGATCAGGATCATGCAAACGATGATGTGAAGGATGATGATTAAAGCGCTCACTTCTCTTCCCTGCAGGCCCGGAGGGCTTCCCTGGCGATGTCGACAAAGCTGCCGGCCTCGAGCGAAGCTCCTCCGACCAAGAATCCGTCGATGTTCTTTTCCTTGAACAACGGATAAGAATTGGCCGGCTTTACCGAACCGCCGTAGATTATAGCACAATCGGTGGAATCATTTCCATAGGATTCTCGCAAACGGCCCCTGATATGGGCGTGGACCTCCTCCGCCTGGGCAGGAGAGGCCGTCCGCCCCGTTCCGATGGCCCAGACGGGCTCGTAGGCGATGACGAGGCGGGCCATGTCCTCTTTCGGGAAGCCGGCCAGGCCCTTAGCCAGCTGTTCGTCGATGCGGTCGAGCGTCTGTCCGCCGTCCCGTTCGGCCAGCACCTCGCCGATGCAGACGATGGGGGTGAGGCCGGATCTGAGGGCGGCCCGGACCTTGCGGTTGACGGTCTCGTCGGTCTCGCCGAAGAGCTGGCGCCGCTCGGAGTGGCCGACGAGGACGTAAGCGCATCTCGCGTCCTTGAGCATGGGCCCCGAGACCTCGCCGGTATAGGCGCCCTGATCCTCCCAGAAGAGGTCCTGGGCCCCGAGGGCCACAGGCGAGCCGGCGACGGCGGCGGCGACCGCGCCGAGCGCGGTGAAGGGAGGGACGAGGACGATCGTGCAGTCCGCGATGTCCGATCCCGCTTCGATGATCTTCCGGGCGAGAGCCGAGGCCTCCCGCAGCCCCAGGTTCATCTTCCAGTTGCCCGCGACGAACGGGCCGGGACGCCGGCGGTCCATCTACTTTTCCAGGGCCGTGATGCCGGGCAGGGTCTCGTAGGCGACGTACTCGAGCGCAGCGCCGCCCCCCGTCGAGATATGGCTGATCCTGCCCTTGACGCCGGCCTTTATCACGGCGGCGACCGAATCCCCGCCGCCGACGATCGAAACGGCCCCCGACGCGGCCACGGCCTTGGCCACGCCGATCGTGCCCTTGGCGAACTCGTCGATCTCGAAGATGCCCATGGGGCCGTTCCAGAAGATCGTCTTGGCCGTGGCGATGACCGCGGCGTAGGCGGCGACCGTCTTGGGGCCGATGTCGACGCCCATCATGTCCTCGGGGAAGGGGAGGGACTCGACGATCTTCGTCACCGCCCCGGCCTCGGCGGCCTTGGCCAGGACGTGGTCCTGGGGCAGGTGGAAGCTGACGGCGTTGGTCCGGGCCTTGTCCAGGATGACCAGGGCGATCTCGATCTGATCGTCCTCGACGAGGGACTTGCCGACGCCCAGGCCCTGGGCCTTCAGGAAGGTGTAGGCCATGGCCCCGCCGATCAGGATGGCATCGGCCTTGCCGAGGAGGCTCTCGATGATCTCGATCTTGTCCGAGACCTTGGCCCCGCCGAGGATGGCCACGTAGGGCTTGACCGGCGTGTGGATGGCCTTCTTGAGATAGTCGACCTCTTTTTTCATCAGGAAGCCGGCGGCCGTGACCGGGACAAAGTCGGCGATGCCGACGACCGAGGCGTGGGCCCGGTGGCTCGAGCCGAATGCGTCGTTGACGAAGATGTCGATGTCCTCAGCCAGGCTCTTGGCGAACCCCGGGTCGTTCTTCTCCTCCTCCTTGTAGAACCGGACGTTCTCGAGAAGGAGCGCCTCGCCCTCGCCCAAGCCGCGCTTCAGCCGCCGGACCTCGTCGCCGATGACGTCGGGGGCCATGACGACCTTGTTCGGGATGAGCTCGGCCAGCCGCTTCGCGGCCGGGCGCAGGCTCATCGCCGGGTCGACTTTGCCCTTGGGCCGCCCCAGGTGGGAGGCGATGACCAGCCGGGCGCCGTTGCCCAGGAGCCAGATGATGGTGGGCAGGGAGGCGCGGATGCGCGTGTCGTCGCGGATGCCGCCCTTGTCGTCCAGCGGGACGTTGAAATCGACGCGGAGGAAGACGAGCTTGCCTTTGACGTCCAGGTCGGTGACGAAGTTCATGCCGGGCTCACTTCGCGACGAACTTGGCCAGGTCGACGAGCCGGCAGGAATAGCCCCACTCGTTGTCGTACCAGGCGATGATCTTGGCCAGGTGGCCTTCGATGACCTTGGTCGAAAGGAGGTCGACGATGCCCGAGTGGGGGTCGTGCAGGAAGTCCACCGACACCAGGGGCTCGTCGGTGACTCCCAAGTAGCCCTTGAGGGGCCCGGCCGCCGCGGCGTTCCGGTAGGCGGTGTTGATCTCTTCGGCGGTCGTCGCTGTCTTGAGGACGGCGACGAAATCGACGAGCGAGACGTCGGGGGTCGGGACGCGGACGGAGATGCCGTCGATCTTGCCCTTGAGCTCGGGCATGACCAGACCGACAGCTTTGGCCGCCCCGGTCGTCGTCGGGATCTGGGCGACGGCGGCGGCGCGGGCCCGGCGCAGGTCCTTATGGGGCGCGTCGAGGATCTTCTGGTCGTTCGTGTAGGAATGGATGGTCGTCATGAAGCCCCGCTCGACGCCGAAGGCCTCGTGAAGGACCTTGACGACGGGGGCCAAGCAGTTGGTCGTGCACGAGGCGTTGGAGATGATGTGATGCTTGGCCGGGTCGTACATCCCCTCGTTGACGCCGAGGACCATGGTGATGTCCGGATCGGTGGCCGGCGCGGAGACGATGACCTTCGTCGCGCCGCCCTTCTCGATGTGCTGGATGACATCGGGCCGCTTGGTATATTTCCCGGTCGACTCGATGACGACGGACACGCCGAGGTCCTTCCAGGGGAGCTTGCCGACTTCCTTCTCGGCCAGGACGCGGATCTTCCGGCCGTTGACGACGACGGCGTCCTCGGTCGATTGGACGTCCTCCTTGAAGATGCCCAGGACCGAATCGTACTTGAGCAGGTGGGCCAGGGTCTTGGCGTCGGTGATGTCGTTGACGGCCACGTACTCGATGGCCGGGTCGCCCCAGGACGCCCGGAGCATGTTCCGGCCGATCCGGCCGAACCCGTTTATCCCTATGCGGATAGCCATGGGAAACCTCCTTGAATCTTCGAGGGGAATTCTGGACAGAGATACCATAAACGGCCCGTGAATTCAAGGCCGGCGGGGGAGCTACTTCGACGGTCCGGACGGTTTGCCGGGGTCGGCGCTCTTCTTGGCCCTCTTCTGCTCGTACATGAGCAGATCGGCCCGGCTCAACATCTCCTCGATCGCCTCCGGATGGTCCGGCTCGCGCGTGGCGAGGCCCGTGCTCACGGACAGGATGAAGCCGGCCTCGGCCGACGACCGGCTGTTGAAGAGATCGAGCCGGTCCTGGAGCCGCTTGGAGAGGGCCTCGACGTTCATGGTCGTCGCTTCCATGGCCAGGACCGCGAACTCGTCGCCGCCGAGGCGGCCGAGGATGTCCGTCTCCCGGAAGCTCTTTTTCAGGATGAAGGCCACTTCGACGAGGGCCCGGTCGCCCATTTTGTGCCCGCCCGTATCGTTGATCTTCTTGAGGTCGTCGACGTCAAGATAGATGAGGGCGATCACCTTCTTGAGCCGGTTGGCGGTCTTGAGGACGTGGTTCCCCAGGGTCATGAAGCCGCGCCGGTTGTAGAGGCTGGTGAGCTCGTCGTGAAGCGACAAGGACCGGATCTCCTCCTCCAGCTGCTTGCGCTCGGTGATGTCGGTCAGGACGGCCATCGTCCCGCCGAACTGGGCGCCTTGGATGCGAGGCCCGCCGCTGACAAAGAACGTGCGGAGGCTGCCGTCCCGGTGCTGGAAGACGAGCTCATAGCGGTTGGAGAGGCCCTTCAAGCGCTTCTCGTCGGCTTGGCGGACGATCCCGTGCTGATTCCTGGGGACGAATGACAGGACCGGCTGTTCGATCATCTCGGCCGGGCTGTAGCCGAGCATCCGGGCCGCGGCCGGGTTGACGAAGGTGAACTTGCCTTCGGCGTCGGTCAGGACGAGCCCCTCGGTCATCGTCTGGGCAATGCTCTCGCTGAACCGCCGCAGCTGTTCGAGCTCCTCTTCCGAGCGCAGCCTCTGGGTGATGTCCTTGAGGATGCCGATGATCCCGGCGACCTTCCCGTCGGGCAGCTGATAGGTCGTCTTGATGAAGATGACATGGTGCTCGCCGTCCCAGGCTTTGAGCGGGGCCTCGTAGACCTGGTGCCCGGGCTGGGAGAGCAGGGTCTGGTCATGCGCCTGGTGCCTGTCGGCGATCTCCTGCGGAGCGACGTCGCCGATCGTCTTGCCGATGAGCTCGCTCTTGGACTTGCCCAGGAGCTTCTCGAAGGCCGCGTTGGTGCCCTGATAGCGCCCCTCGACGTCCTTGAAAAAAGCCGGGTTGGGCATGATGTCGATCAGGACCTGCATGAAATCGGTCATCTTCTTGTTCGCCTGGTTCCACCTGGAGCTTTGGAAGCGCTCGTGGGTCGAGATGGCCAGGCGCCAGAGCAGGACGAGCAGCGCGCCGCAAAGGATGATGAAAACTCCGGCGATGACCGGCATGAGGCTGCGGGGAGCGAGGAGCTCCGCGGCCAGGCCCCCGGCGAGGAGCAGGAGGATGACGAAGATCTGCCAGGGGATAGGGCTGCGGTTCAACGACGGTGTCTTCGGAGATTCGGTCACGGTGGTTCCCTCGATGCCGTTTCTCTAATACCTAACATAGGGAAAGAGGCAAAGTCAACATTGGCTGGCCCGCCCCCGCGTTGACTTTTTTCCCCACTGTGTTATAAGTCCGATCAGGTAGGAGAAAGGGATGGGACGGACGGATGGGCCCGAGGGGGCGACGCCTCCAAGCCTGACCCGGGGGGCGACAAAGGCCTGCGGCCCGCTGCAACGGATCAAGCACTACGCGCTGCTCTCTCTGATCGGCAGGGGCGGCATGGGCGAGGTGTATTTGGCCCATGATGCCAAGCTCGACAGGCGCGTCGCCATCAAATTCCTCCCCGACGAGCTGCATAAGGACCCGAAAGCACGGGAGCGGTTCCTCCGGGAGGCCAAGGCCGCCGCGGCTCTTGACCACCCGTTCATCTGCAAGGTCTTCGAGGCCGGTGAGTTCCAGGGACGGTCGTACATCGTCATGGAATACGTCGAGGGCAAGAGCCTCAGGGACAAGATCGCCGAAGGGCCGTTCTCGCTGGCCGCAGCGATCAGGGCGGCACTCGAAGTGTGCGAAGCCCTCGAGGCCGCACACGCCAAGGGGATCGTCCACCGGGACCTCAAGCCGTCGAACCTGATGTGCACCCCCCAGGGGCACATCAAGGTCATGGATTTCGGGCTGGCCAAGCATATCGTGTCCGAGCCGGCCGGGACCCCAGCCCAGACGTTGAGCCGGACCATGACGGCCGACCCTGCCCAGCTTTCCATTACGACGCCGGGGGTGGTCGTTGGCACCATCGCCTACATGTCGCCGGAACAAGCCCGGGGCGAGCCGGTCGACGCCAGGACGGACATCTTCTCCTTTGGCGTCGTATTGGATGAGATGATCTCGGGGAAGCACCCCTTCGATAAGGGCACGCCTCTCGAGACGCTGACGGCTGTGCTCCGGGATGATCCACCGCCTGTCCACGTCAAGCCCAAGGTTCTCGATCCCGATCTCGGACGGATTCTTGGTCGGGCCCTGGCCAAGGACGCTTTGGCCCGATACCAGACGATCACCGAAATGGCCGACGACCTCCGGAAGCTGCAAGCGGACGTGGCGCCAAGAACGTGGCTCGGATTCAGGAGCCCCTGGCCCCTCGTCGGCATCTTGGCCGGGGCGGCGGCGATCGTGGTGGGCGGCGTAATGTTTTTAAGGGGACCTCAGGTCGGCAATGCGCCGGCGGGGCCCAAGCCTGTCAAAGTCCTTATCGCGGACTTCGAGAACAAGACCGGGGATCCGGTCTTCGATGGCGCCTTGGAGCAGACATTTGCGATAGGCCTCGAAGGAGCATCGTTTGTCACCCTTTATGACCGCGGCCAGGCGCGGCAGCTTGCCGGACAGATCGATCCCCAGGCAGGGGGAAGGCTCGACAAGAATGCCGCGTTGCTCGTCGGCCGGCGGGAAGGAATCAACGTCGTCGTCCAGGCGGTGATCGAGCAGAACAAGTCCGGCGGAGGGTACACCATCCGCACACAGGCCATCGATCCGGTCAGCTCGGACGTCTTGGCCGAGAACTCCGAGACCATCCCGACCAAGGCGGGCGTGCTCAAAGCTGCCGATCTCTTGGCGGCGCGCCTGCGGGCCTCCTTCGAGGGAGTACCGGTCGAATCGATCAAGGAGGCCTCCAAAGAGACTTTCACCGCGGCCTCGCTCGAAGCCATGAAAGCTTATGCCAGGGCCCAGGACCTGACCACGGCGGGAAAGGACGCGGAAGCGATCAAGGAGTACCTCAAAGCTCTCGAGCTCGATCCGAACTTGGGCCGCGCATATGCCGGTCTGGGGATCGTCTACAGGAACCACGGCGAGCTTGAAGAAGCCAAGAAATATTATGAAAAGGCCATGGGCTTCCTCGACCAGATGACGGACCGGGAGAAGCTGAGGACCCGCGGTGGTTATTATTTCGTCAACAGGAATTACAAGAAGGCCATCGAAGAGTTCGGTGCTCTCAAGGCCCAATTCCCCATGGACCTTGCCGCCCTGACCAACTTGCCCCTGGCCTGCTTCCTGGCCCGGGACATGCCGAAGGCCTTCGAGGAAGGGAAAAAGGCCGTTGAGGCCTATCCCGACCGCGTTAATCCCCTTTACAACCTCGCCTGGTATGCCCTCGCGGTGGATCGCCTGGAGGAAGCCGAGGCTGCGGCCCAAAAGGTCATCAAGTTGGATCCGGGCTTTGCCGAAGCCAAGGTTTGCCTCGGGCTCATCCGGCTCGCCCAAGGACGGACGGGCGACGCCGCCGCAGAATACCGCCGCCTCGAAGGGACAGAACCCAATGCCGCTTCCCTCGAAGCGGCGGGCCAAGCGGATCTCGCTCTCTATGAAGGCCGGCGGGGGGACGCAAGGAGGATCCTTGAAGCCGCGATCCCGGCGGACATCAAGAACAATCTGAATTCGCTCGCCACACAGAAAAGGCTGATGCTGGCCGAGGTCCTGGCCTCTTTCGGCCGGCCGGGCGACGCCCTGAAGGTCGTAGAGGAGGCTCTCGCCGGGACGAGCAACGAGTCCGTCCTCTATTCGGGCGCCTTGATCATGCTCGGCGCCGGGAAGGACGAGCGGGTCAGGGGCTTGGTCTCGACGCTCACGGTCATGCCTTCACCCGAGCCGCAAGCTTATGCCCGGCTTGTAGAGGGGGAGGTGGATCTTCTCAAAGGGAATTTTCCGGAAGCCATCAAGAATCTCCATGAAGCCCAAAACCAGGTGGATACGTGGATTGGCCACGTCTCTCTCGGCCGGGCTTATCTAGCGGCGGGGCAGTTCACCGAAGCCTATTCGGAATTCGAGGGCTGTCTGAAGAGGCGGGGGGAGGCGGCGTCGGTCTTCCTCGACGACCTGCCGACGATGAACCGCCTGCCCCAGATCTACTACTATCTCGGCCGGGCCCAGGAAGGGCTCAAGAGTCCCGGGGCCAAGGGATCCTACAAGAAATTCCTAGAAATCAAGATACTGGCGGCCGGCGATCCGCTCGTCGAGGACGCCAAGCGGCGCCTCGGCCAGCTCATCCCCTGAACGGCGGGGATTCTTTTTCCTCCCTACCTTCTCCGGAATTTCTAGACCAGAGTTCTTGACAAACTAATAGCCGACCGAACTCAATCGTGCCCTGTGCCTCCAGCTGGGCCAACGAGTCCCCGCATTGAAATTCGTCAGACGCCGGAGCCTGGATCCATCGGCTCCCATCACGTAGATTTCGAAATCGGCGCCTCCTTGGATGCCGGCGAAGGCGATGTTTCTTCCGTCGGGTGACCAGCAGGCGTTGTAATCAATTCCGGAATCGTATGTCAACCGCGTTTCTCCCGACCCGTCGGCGTTCATTTTGGAGATCTCATAATCGCCCATACGAGCGCTAAAGAAAAGGATCTTCCCTCCATCGGGCGACCAACGCGGTTCCCCATCCATCCAGGTGTTATCAGTCAGGCGGGTGATGTTCGATCCGTCGGCATCCATGACATAGATGTCGACAGT
>Ga0326726_10004800_pt1 | contig 12323 bp, 13 predicted proteins | sample MHFenrmetagenome_2_FD_207603 | JGI IMG/M metagenome (GOLD analysis project Ga0326726, IMG submission 207603) | Lab enriched peat soil microbial communities from Michigan Hollow, Ithaca, NY, United States - MHF15MN | ecosystem: Environmental > Terrestrial > Soil > Wetlands > Peat | place: USA...
TATCGTACAGGCTCGTGGTCGTTGCGATAAGCAGGGTCTGGGTCGGCGCAGCGGTAGTTGCTGCTGCGGCTGGCGCCGGAGTGGTTGCGGCCGGAGCCTGGTTCGTGCACCCTGCAAAGCAGGCTGCCAGGAACAGCAGAACAAACATCGTGGAGATCAATCCAATGAACACATCTCTTCTCATGATTACACCGGGATAAAGGTGGATAAGAACACTATTCAATGTTTCTTTTTATTATTTGTTAAAAAAAATTAGTTACCAGTTGATAACCAGATGGTTGCAAATGATAAATATTACTTTTTCATTAATGTTAAGCTTATGAGAAAAACCCGGGACCTGTCATTCAGCATTTCTTCTGCAGCTCTTTGAAAACAGCGGCGCCAAGGATCTCGGCCGCCTCTTTAGCGTATCTCTCCTTCATGAGATCGATCATCCGCCGGCTTCCCTTGGCCGTGGTCAGGATCCCGACCCGCTCAGCCCGCGTGACCAGCTCCTCCTGTTCCATCATCGCAAAATACGGCAGCACATAATAGTGCGGGACATCGAGGAATTCCGCGAGCCGCCGCGTTGTCGGGAACTTCATGCGGATAGTATTGTCGGCAAATGCTACCGTTATTGAACGCTCAAGCAGCTGGATACGGACTGCGGCATCAAAGAGAATATCAACGGAGAGCACGGGCATCGGTATTTCCTGTACCTGATTTGGTCTGATGACCTAATAGACATTCGTGATAGTATTCATGCCTCTCAGGTCTTTCCTTCCCACCCGTTCCGGCCGTTCCTCAGAAGAAGTGCAAAGAGCGGGGCCCCTACAAGAGCGGTGAGGATCCCTATTGGCATCTCCCCCGGCAGGACTGTCCGGATGAGAATATCCATGGCAAGGAGATATGCTCCCCCGGCTACTGCACAAACCGGGATTAACAGGCGGTTGTCCGGCCCGCAGAAGAACCTGCAGATATGTGGTATGACCAGTCCGACCCATCCTATAACCCCGCAGAGAGCAACGGTACCTGCCGCGATCAATGCCGTAGCTGCCAGGATTACAACCCGCGCCCTGCGGGGTTTGACGCCAAGAGATTCTGCGCTCTCTTCCCCCATTGAAAGGATGTTCACCTGCCACCGGTACAGGAACAGGAGGATGATCCCGAGAACAATGACCGTGCAGAGCGGGATCGCATCAGCAATTGAGACCCGGGAAAAGGACCCCATCAGCCAGAACACGATTGCAGGAAGGCGGTCCGCGGGATCGGCAAGGAATTTCATCAGGGCCGTAAGGGAACCAAAGAACATCCCGACAGCGATACCGGCAAGGACTTGGGTGAACCGGTTCAGGCCGTACGTTATCATTGCCGTCCCCAGCCCCCCGGCAAATGCCGCCAGCTCGATTGCCGGAAGGCTTGAGGTGAAGAGCAGGGCGCAGGCAGCAGCACATCCGGCACCGGAAGTAATCCCGAGAATATAGGGGGAGACCAGCGGGTTCCGGTAAGCACCTTGCACAGCTGCCCCGCTCATGGCAAGCCCGGCCCCGACGATGACTGCTGCAATAGTCCGCGGGACACGGACATTCACCACCAGCTCTTGAAACGAGGAATACTCCTGACTATTATTCCCGAGTACCGTGCTGAGAACAGTAAGAGGATCCAGGGAAGACGGGTTCCCCCTGCCGACAACCAGGGAGACCACAACCAGCGTGAGGAGGAGCGCAGATGAGGCAATGATAAAATAATTCCGGAAACCATAAGGCCATGTCATAGGGATCCCTTCCGCCCGTTTCAGGGGCTGCCGGCAACACTCCCGTTGACGGAACGGTGGAGGATCCCGTCCATCTGTTCATCACTCAGGATATAGGAGAAGAATTCTTGGTAGAATGCCCGGATGGTATCCTCAGGATTAACATCGGTAAACCGTTCCGGATATGCTGTTTTTGCAAGCCAGACAGAATAGATCGCCGCAGATTCCGGGTTGGGCCGGCTCCACCTGAAGATGCCTTCCGGTTCCAGGACGACATTCCCGCTCCTGACCGCCTTTATTGTCTGCCAGTGGGGATCCTGCAGGATCCCGGAGACATTTCCCGTGTCAATCACAATAATATCGGGATCCCATGCAATGACCTGCTCTAGCGATATTTCTGCCTGGGGAGGGACGATTTTGCCGGTATTTACACCTGTCTCATTATTTCCGGCTGCAACATTCACACAGCCGGCTGCACCGGCACGCTCCGTTATGAAGTTCTGCCCGGGAAACGTGGAGAGGTGGGAGGGACCAAACCCGAAGAAGACCCGTTTGCGCTGGTCTGCGGGTATTGGCCCGGTCCGGTTGCTGACCATCTGTAACCCGGCATCAAGGAACCGGCAATAAGATTCTGCACGGTCCTCCCGGGAGAACAACCGCCCGAAAAAACGGACCTGTTCTTTGGTATCGTTAAACCCCCCTCCCTCGTTGCTTGCAACGTAGACGACCGGCACAGAGAGCTGGCGGGAGATGACTTCCCCGTCAAGTTCCGAACAGATGAAGAGGTCCGGCTGAACGCGGGAGATCTCCTCGATATTGATCATGCTGGAAACACGGGAAGATGGCAGTGTTGCGATCCGGGGGTCCATCTGCCGGAGGAGGGGGGAATTTTTCAGGTTCTCCGTTGTTGCGACGACCCGGTCGGATACACCGATAATATAGGGCAGCTGGGCAATCGGACCGCTTAATAACCCGATGCGGGAGATATTGCGGGGAATGATGACTGTCCTTCCCGTCATATCAGTGAAGAATCGGGAATCCGGTCCGGGGGTCCGGGGTATGGTTATTACGGGGGTTGCCATACCTGTATCGGAGGTAATAGTGCCTGTATTGGAAGCCGGCTGGGGGGTATTCCATGAAGAAATACATCCGCTCACTATACAGATCGCAATTACTGTCACAAGTAAAACAGATGGGTTAAATAATCCCGTTTTCACAATGTACACTATTTAACGGCTCATAAGTAATAATTCCAGCAGATTTATTGCAAACCGTTCAGGAATGCAGGGTGGAAAAAGATGGTCCTCTATATTGCTCTTGATGATACCGATACCCTCGATTCAATCGGCACCGGAAGGCTTGCCCGCGAGATTGCCGGAGAACTGGCAAAGGAATATCCCGTGTATGCCGTGACCCGGCACCAGTTGTACGTGCACCCGGATATTCCCTACACGTCCCATAACAGCTGCGCGGTCATCCACCTGCACGAGAACGGGAGCGATATCCGGTCCCGGCTGACGACCCGGGTCGGTTCGCTGATGAAAGAGCGTTTCGTTGAGGGAAGCGATCCTGGTCTTGCAATTGCACGCACATCGGACATTACTCCTGCCACGTTCCTGTTTGGTTTCGATGCAAAACAACGGGTTGTGACCCAGGACCAGGCGAGAACGATTGCCAGGAACGCCAGAATCCCGCTCATCGGGCTGGGAGGCACGGAGGGCGGGGTGATCGGTGCTCTTGCCGGGGTAGCGCTTGCGGCTTCAGGGTCCGACGGGAGGTTCCTGCACACGGGCACCATCCGGGAGTTTTCCGGTTCGCGGACCATTGAAAGCCTTCGTGCGGCGGGGATTTCTGAAATTCACTCCGTTGATGGAGAGCCGATAGTGGAGGGATTTGTTGAGATCCAGAAATTTCCCCAGCCAGTCTGCATCCGGGGCCAACCCGTACTGTTCGTAGAGCGTATCGGGTCGACCCTCCGATCCGTTAAAAGAGACTGATTTCCTTGAGCAATGAAGGTGAACACCGGTGACAGAGCCCCCGACAGGAACACCCACTGGTTCCGGTCTCGCGGTCGTACGGCATCACCCGACACTCTTTTATCTTGTCCTTTTATTTCTTCTTATTGTATCTGCTTTTATCGCACTCGGGACCGGCCCGGTCACGATTTCCCCCGTGTACATCTTCACCGCACTTACCGGTTCATCCGCCTCGGGAACGAATCCCTCGAGTATCATCCTTGATATCCGGTTTACCCGTATCCTTGCAGCCGGCATTGTGGGTGCCGGGCTCTCTGTATCCGGTGCTGCCCTGCAGGGAATGTTCAGGAACCCGCTGGTATCTTCCCATATCCTCGGGATTACACCGGGAGCGGGTTTCGGGGCAGCGATTGCCATCCTCATGGGTGCCCCGCTTCAGGTCATTGCCCTGTTCTCTTTTCTCGGCGGGATCGGGGCGCTTTTCCTGACGATCCTCCTTGCAGGCATCCGGGGTACATCGGGTTCCCTGATGCTCATTCTCTGCGGAATCATCTGTGGCGCATTGTTCCAGGCCCTGACTGCTCTGGTCAAGTATCTTGCCGATCCCGCAGACCGTCTCCCGTCCATCGTCTTCTGGCTCATGGGATCATTCAACCATCTCACTCCGGACCTCATCCTCTATTCACTGGTCTTCATCGTTCTTCCGGCAGGGGTCCTCCTGGCTGCCCGCTGGCAGATCTCCCTCCTCTCCCTGGGAGAGGAGCATGCACAGGCGCTCGGGCTGGATGTGCGGATGCTGGTCCTCCTCATCGTGATCGCATCCGCACTCATCGCATCCGCAGCGGTTGCCATCGCCGGCATGATCGCGTGGGTCGGGCTTCTGGTCCCCAACGTGGTCAGGATCCTGACCGGCCCGGATTTCCGGATCCTGTTACCTGCTTCGGCGCTGTGCGGTGCGATATACCTCATCGGTGCCGATACCCTTGCCCGCTCGCTCACCTTTTATGAGATCCCGGTAGGTATCATTACAGCAATGATTGGTGCACCGGTCCTCATTTTTCTGATCCGAAAGGAAACCGGGTGGTGGCAGTGACAGAGCATCCCCTGGTAACCCGGAATCTCGGGTTCACCTATCCCCGGAAGACCACCGCGGGAGACGGGCAGCCTGTTTTTTCCGGGGTATCGCTCACGGTCAGGAACGGCGAGGTGTTATCGGTGCTCGGGCCGAATGGTGCCGGGAAGACGACCCTGCTCAAATGTCTCGGCAGCCAGCTTGTACCGACAGAGGGCGAGATCGCCCTTCACGACAAACCCCTCGGTTCGTTCTCCCGGCGTGTGATCGCGCAGGAGATCGCCGTGGTGCCCCAGGGAGAATGGCCGCTCTTTCCCTTTACCGTCGCAAATATCGTGGTCATGGGCAGGGCCCCGTTCCTCCCGTTCTTTTCAGTACCCTCGGACCAGGATGAGAAAATTGCGCTGGGGGCTCTGGAGACCGTCGGTATCGGGCATCTCGCCGAACGGGAATCCACGACACTTTCCGGGGGAGAATGGCAGCTCGTCCTGATTGCCCGGGCTCTTGCCCAGCAGCCGAAGATCCTCCTGCTCGATGAACCCACCGCCCATCTCGACCTCGGGAACCAGATGAAGGTGCTTGAGGTCATCCACCGCCTCGCGTTATCGGGTATAGCTGTGGTTATCACGACCCATGCCCCGGACCAGGCGCTCCTGCTCGACGGCACAGCTGCGCTGATGGACAAGGGACGGATTGTCGCGCAGGGAAGGCCGGCTGATATCCTGACACCGGCGATTATCTGCGAAACGTATGGCGTTTCCGTTGCAATGGTTCGTGATGAAACGGGCCAGCCGGTGGGGATCCGTCACCAGCGGTTTGCGTGAAACCAGAAAAAAGAGAAAAATTACAGCTTTATTGTACCGTCATAAACTACGGTGTTGGAATTTGCGGTATCGGCAATTACAATTCTCCAGGTGCCGTGGGGTAGAAATTCTTTGTTGCCTCCTCCCAAGCCCCCTCCTGAGCCCCCGGTGCCACCGCAGTTGGACGCTGATGTACTATTTGCAAGATAATATACCGGCTGATTTCTTTTGAAGATAAAAAGTGATTTACCTGGTGTTATTGTCATCGGAGCAGTTCCTGCGCATAATCGCGTCACATTGGTGACGCCATTAGGGTCAGTAAGAATAATATTAAGGTTGGATAAAAGATATCCGCCTCCTCCGGGCAAGCTGCCGGAACCTGCCTTTGCACTCAATTGATCGCCGGTCACGACGTGCAGTTCGATTGCGGTTATTGCTTTCGAGCTGTCGGTGACAGGGTTGGTTGAAAATGCTGCCAGAGTAGGTTTCTGCATGCCGGGAAAATACCCTAAAATGATTGCAGCTACAATACCGGCAAGAACAACCACAAGAATGATAATCAAGGTTGAACTCACCATCTCGCTGATGCCCGCATCGCTGGCCCGGCACGTGTTGTTTTTCAAAACTATTTTCCTCATGCCTGCACACACACCCTGATATCGTTCACAACCGGCATTCATTCACGGGAACAGTAATCAACGTTTCTTTTTGAGAAAATTAAAAGCAATTGATTAATCAACTGATAACCAGATGGTTCCGGTACATTGGATTAATTCAAAACGTTTGTTAACCATTCGTTTTATGCCATTTGTTTATTTTTAAAAAACGAATGAAATCCTTTTCGGGCGCGAATTAATTTTCTTCAGCAGCGGGAACCGGCACGATCTTTTTTTGTAAATACGAGCATATTATCCGAAGTCCCTGAAGTAAATGAGAGATAAAAAAGGATTACTTTTTCTTCTTGTGGTCGTCGGCAACGGGTTTCATGAATACGACTTCCGCGCCGACATCTTTTGCGATCTGTTCGATCTCGAATTTCCGGAAATGGGTTGCCTCAATCTGGAGTTCCCCGCCGGTAACGGCAACGATGCGGTACTTGGGCGACTCGACGCCCTCCCCGACTTTCTGGCGCTCACGCACGTAAATCTTCATGGTCTTTTCCTCTTTGATTGTCTGATATACCAACTGGTTTACGCGGACTTATACCTTTTCATGGTGATAGGCACATAGGCTGATAGCATATGAAAAAGCGGTTTGAACTCCACAGCGGGCTGCAGGGTGAGACCCTGGTAAGAAAGGGGATGCACCGGAAGGGGGCTGCAACAAAGCAGATCCGGATCGCTCCGGAGATGAACGTCATCAAGATCGGGGGGCATGGCGCGATTGATTACGGGCGCAAAGTGATGCACCCGCTCTGCGAGGAGATCGGGCAGCTCTCAGAGAAGCACCAGCTGCTGGTGGTTACCGGTGGTGGCGGGCGGGTACGCCACATCATGGATATCGGCATGGACCTTGGCATGCCGACCGGTGTGCTTGCGGAACTCTCCGCCAAGATCAGCGAACAGAACGCCATCATGGTATCCATCCTTCTTTCAAAGTACAACGGCACCCGGATCCATACCGGCGACCTTCTTGAACTCCCCATGCTCCTCAAGCTGGGTATCCTGCCGGTCATGCACGGCACTCCCCCGTACGGCCTCTATGAGCACCCGGCACGGAACGACCAGATACCCCCTCACCGCACCGATACCGGCGCGTTCCTGATCGCAGAAGTACTTGGTGCAAAAAGCTGCATCATCGGCAAGAACGTAGACGGGCTGTTTATGGAAGACCCGAGAAAAAATCCCGATGCAGAATTAATACGGGATATCACTGCACCGGAACTGATCAAACTCGATCTCGAAGATCTGGTCCTCGAGCGGATGGTTGTCGACCTCCTCAGCGAAGCGGTCAACATCCACGAAGTCCTGATTATCAACTGCCATAAGCGGGGAAATCTTGAGAAGGCGATCAGCGGCCAGAATGTCGGGACCATTATCCGGGCTGAATAATCCTGTAACGATCCATGAGAATGAATCATTAATTTTCCTGCCCGATACCTGTTCCTTCCGGGAGATGAAGACAATCAGGAAACGATTCCCGGGCCCGAAAACAGTTTCCCGGAAAGATTAAACCGATTCGTTTTATTTACCTGCCGGAGTACAATATCTGCTTACTATGGGGACTCAGGATGTCATGAACGAATTTGCAATGCAGGAGCTCAAGCGTATCTATTCAACCTATGATGGCTGGAAGATGTCCCCCCAGAAACAGGGCAGCGGGTATGACATGCTCGTCAGACTTGAGCGCCTGCACGGGGGACACCGCGATCTGGTCAAAGTTCTCATAACCTTCAATAAAGAGATCGCAGCAGACATGGTAGCAGAACTGAATAAAAAGGAATTAATCACTGACGGCATGGTACCACGCTATGATTCAGCAGTGATTGCCCCGGTGAATGCCGATACATCAGCGCTCCCGGCGGGTATGAAAATTTACCCCATGAACTCGTTTGAATTCAAGGGAAATGAGTTACAGTGGGTAAAAAAGAAAGTTGCAAAGACCCAGGTAGCGCTCGACAAAAAACCTGCCTGAATATTTTTTTAATTCCCACACTCGCCCTTCAGAAAAGGAACGGGCAAATAGTTAAAAAAAAAGGTGTATAGCCGGTCGTGTTTTTGACCGGTGTTTGCCGCGGTTATCCAGTTTTCTCGTAATATTTCATCGATCCGCAGGCACCGCAGCAGTCCCCCTCAATCAGGTAATCAGGTACAGTCTCACCGCAGCAGGGACAGGTAACCGAGGACCATTTCTTCTTTTTCCTGACCGGGACCATGACACGCTCTGACGAGAGGATATTTCGGCCGGCGTGGAAGATCTCCCCCTGGAGGCGTTCTTTCATGGTGTGTTTGTCATAAGCCGGGCTGTTGGCATACCAGGCATCGATCGTGGGATATTTCTTGAGTTTACCGAGGTCCACAAACACCCGGACGGCTTCTGCGGTTTCATGTTCTGAAGGAGCATTCAGGGTGATGGCAAATTTCCCGATGGGCACAACCTTGAGCCGGTTATTGCCGGTCGTGCACCGGGCTATCACCTGCAGGGCGTCGGGCAGGCATTTGGGGGTCTCACAGATACCATAGAGTTTCCTGTCGGGAGTCACACCGAGCAGTTCCAGCGCATAATCCACCATGAATGCACCGATCAGGACTCCGGGTGCCGGGTAGGTATGGAACTCCGACAACCGGAGGATCTGCTCCATGAGCGCCGGGCTGATCCCATACTTCTTCATGCTGGCCGTCAGCGCTTCCGGAGACCCTTCATGGTGACCTGGTTGCATGAGTATACGTTGGCAGACGATCTGATAAACATTTTATGAAAAGTAACTGCACGCAATAACCGCAAGAATGCGGGATTAAATGGACCACGTCCTGCAGATCTCCCAGGTACCGGGCGGTCTGAGACTACAATTCGCACCGTGGGGGAATGTTACAGGCTGCGAGGAAAGCTCGCGGATCCAAACGCCCCCCTTCAGGTATCCCTGCGGCAAGAGTGGAGATTGCTACTATTGACAGGGGAACCCTGACCCCAAACATATCCGCTGAGGGAATCAAGCGGTTGTTTTTTTGGGCATAGTTGCGTACGGTCCAGCGGTCTACAATAATTCCCATCTCAGCAAGGCAGGAAGAGACACGGGAGTACGGCATGGTTTCGCCAAGGGTTACGCAGAGGTCGACAACCGGAGACCCGATCCGGGTATCCGGATAAAAAGGCTGGTCGGCAAGACTGACCTGCCCGCACCGGCGACACAGGAACCGTTTCACCAGAACGTTGACTGCTTTTTTCTGCTCACCTTCCATCACGAGGGCAAACTGTTTTTTCCTGACATCATAACCGGAAAGTTCACCGCCGCAGTGCGGGCAGGATCCGACCTGATCAAAAAGGACCCCGTCACAGGAAGTGAGTGTCATCTGCACGAGATCGGCAAGCATCGGGGGTATGCGGCGTTTTTTCAAGGTACGGTTCCTCTTTTGTCCTCAGGTACTTTTGTGTGTTCCTGTCTAATTGAATTATTTTCTGCTGTTTTCGCACTCATTGTTTAATGGTTTTATTTGATATACCCACTTTTGTTCACCAATTTTCATTAAAATTTCAAAATCCTTATATGGTTTTTTCGCAGACTTAGGGGTTACAACCACTTTCAATTAACATTTAACTCACGGAAACCTGTTGTCAAATCGGTTTTTCGGTGCAAGGTTGGTGATCATAGCATGAGTGACGAAAATTTACAGCTGAAGTATACACCGACGACGTGTCCGTACTGCGGGGTGGGCTGCGGCCTGAACCTCGTATCCAAGGGAAACACGCTGGTTGGTGTCGAACCGTACAAGCGGTCCCCGATCAACGAGGGCAAGCTCTGCCCGAAAGGTGCGACCTGCTGGGAAACTGTCCAGAAGGAGGGACGGCTGACCAAACCCCTGATCAAGAAGGGCGACAAGTTCGAGGAAGCCTCGTGGGACGAAGCCATTGACCTGATTACGAGGAAGTTCAAGGAAGTCTCCGACAAGAATGGCCCCAAGGCCCTCGGGTTCCAGACCTCCTGCCGTACCGTCAACGAGGACTGCTACGCCCTGCAGAAGTGGGCCCGCGTCGCGTTCCAGACCAACAATGTCGACAACTGCGCCCGTATCTGCCACGGACCTTCCGTTGCCGGGCTCTCGCTCTCCTTCGGCTCCGGTGCAGCCACCAACCCGTTCGAAGATGTCCTGAACTCCGATCTCATCGTCATGTGGGGCTCCAACGCAGTCGAGGCCCACCCGCTTGCCGCCCGCCGCGTCATGCAGGCCAAGAAGAAGGGTACCCCGATCATTGTCGTCGACCCCAGGTACAGCCCGACCGCACGGCTTGCCGACAAGTATATCCGGTTCAACCCCTCGACCCACATTGCGCTCGCCAACAACATGATGTACTACATCATCAAGGAAGGCCTCGAGGACAAAGAGTACATCAAGGAGCGCACGAAAGGCTTCGATGACCTCAAGAAGACGGTCGAGAAGTATGCTGACGCCACGAAAATCCACGGTGTCCCGCAGGAGACCGTCCAGGAGTTCGCCCGCCAGTATGCAAATGCAAAGAATGCAGTCATAATCTACTGCCTCGGCATTACCGAGTTAACCACCGGTACCGACAATGTTCGTTCAATGGGGAATCTCGCGCTGCTCACCGGCAATGTCGGACGCCCGGGTGTCGGCGTCAACCCGCTCCGTGGCCAGAACAACGTGCAGGGAGCCTGCGACATGGGTGCATACCCGAACGTCTTCTCCGGCTACCAGGCAGTTGCCGTCCCCGACAACCGTGCCAAGATGGAGAAGGCATGGTTCATGAAGGAAGGGTCCTTGCCCGACTGGTACGGTTCAACCCTGACCGAGCAGATCAACGACTGCGGCGAGGTTGTCAAGGCAATGTACGTCCTTGGCCTGAACCCGGTTGTTTCCTACCCTGATTCAAACCATGTCAGGAAGATGTTTGACAAGCTCGACTTCCTCGTCATCCAGGATATCTACTGGACCGAGAGCTGCGAATATGCTGATGTAGTCCTGCCCGGCACCTGCTTTGCCGAGAAGGATGGCACGTTCACGAGCGGCGAGCGCCGTGTCAACCGCGTCCGGAAGGCCGTCAACGGCCCCGGCGAGTCGAAGTATGACTGGGAGATCGTCGGCATGCTCGCCAAGAAGATGGGCCTCAAGGGCTTTGACTGGAAGTCTTCAAAGGATGTCTGGGACGACATGCGTGCAGTCACCCCCGGCCAGTTCGGTGTAACCTACGAGAAGATGGAGAAGCCCGAGTCAGTCCACTGGCCCTGCCCGACCATCGAGCACCCGGGAACCCCGATCCTCCACATCGGGAAGTTCTCGGCTGCGGATGGCAAGGGCACCATGTTCGGCCTCGAGTACCGCCCGCCAGCGGAAGTCGCTGACGCAGAGTACCCGTTTACCCTGATGACCGGCCGGATTATCTTCCACTACCACACCAGGACCCAGACCGACCGGAGCCCGACCCTGCACAACGATGTTCCTGAAAACTACATGCAGATGAACACGCTGGATGCAAAGGAACTCGGCATCAAGCCGTATGAGAAGGTCAAGGTGACAAGCCGCCGTGGCGAATCCATCGCCATTGCACGCGTAACCGATGATGTGGGCCCGAAAGTGCTGTTCATGCCCATGCACTTTGTCCATGGTGCAAACGACCTCACCAACACCGCACTCGACCCGCTCTCCAAGATGCCGGAGCTCAAGCACTGTGCTGTCAAGGTTGAGAAGATCACGGAGGCCTGAGTACCATGACCAAGAAAGGCGATATGCTCTATGCATGGACCAACGATGCAGATATCCAGAAGAAAGCCGAACTCGGCGGCGCAGTTACCTCCCTGTGGAAGTATGCCCTCGAGTCCAAGATGGTTGACGCGGTGCTCGCGATCACCAAGGGTGTGGACCTCTACGATGCAGTCCCGGTCATCGTCACCGACCCCAAGGACCTGGTCAAGACCGCCGGTTCGCTCCACTGCGGAACGCTGCTCATCCCCAAGCTGATCAAGAAATACCTTGACGGGGCAAAGGACAAGAAGATCGGTGTCACTGTCAAAGGCTGCGATGCAATGGCGTTCTACGAACTGGCCAAGCGCAAGCAGATCAACCTTG
>Ga0326726_10004801_pt1 | contig 12322 bp, 11 predicted proteins | sample MHFenrmetagenome_2_FD_207603 | JGI IMG/M metagenome (GOLD analysis project Ga0326726, IMG submission 207603) | Lab enriched peat soil microbial communities from Michigan Hollow, Ithaca, NY, United States - MHF15MN | ecosystem: Environmental > Terrestrial > Soil > Wetlands > Peat | place: USA...
ATTCAGGGCAATCCGCTCCTGAAGAACGACGAGCTCAAGCTCAAGGCGAAGCACGGGCTCAAGTACGTGTTCCCCGATCCGCCGATGATGTCGGTGTTCGAGGACGGCACGACGCTCGCGCTGTACCGCGACCGCGAGCGCACGTGCGCCGAGATCGCGAAATTCTCGAAGCGCGACGCGGACGCGTTCCGCTGGCTCTCCGAGAAGGCGGCGGGATACCTGCCGATGATCGCTTCGTCGCTCTACACGACGCCGGCGCCGCTCGGCGCGACGTACGCGATGATGGATCAGAGCCGCGAGGGCCGCGAGCTCTGGCGCTACATGCAGATGAGCTCGCACGACTTCCTGGGCCAGCTGTTCGAGCACGACAAGGTGCGGATGCACTTCGCGCGCGTCGCGGGCGAGAACCTCGTATCGCCCGACGAGAAGGCGACCGGCCTCGGCACGTTCGTGTTCGTCGGCTTCCTCGAGGCCTACGGCTTCGGCGTTCCTATCGGCGGCTCGGGCTCGCTCACTGACTCGCTGATCGCGAGCATCCGCGCGAACGGCGGCGAGGTGCTCTCGCAAGTCGACGTCGCGTCGATCCGCGTGAAGAACGGCCGCGCCGTCGGCGCCGTCGCGAAGGACGGCCGCGAGTTCGCGGCGAAGGACGCGGTGATCGCCGCGCTGCATCCGCACGATCTCGGCACGATGGTCGAAGGGCTCGCGCCCGAGGTCGTCAAGGCCGCGAACGCGACGCAGATCTCCGAGATCGGCTGCATCACCGTGCACGCGGCGCTGAAGCACCCGCTGAAATTCCGCGCGGGTTCGCACGTGAAAGCCGTGATGATCGAGCTCCTACCGAACAAGTACGACACGATCCGCAAGTCGTTCGACAGCATCCGTTACGGCGAATTTTCGAGCTATCCGCTCGTGGGCTTGGGGTCGCTCACGATGTTCGATCCGTCGCGCGCGCCGGCCGGCGCGGCGACGATGCACGCGTGGGACTACGTACCGTACCAGCGCGCCGACGGCCGCGGCTGGGACGACACGAAGCACCACTACGTGAAGCGGATGCTCAACCACATGGAGAACTTCCTCGACAACCTCGCGGACAACGTGCTCGCGTATCACAGCGACAGCCCGGTCGACATGGAGCGCACGTCGTCGAGCTTCCGCCGCGGCGACCTGCACGGCATCGCGTCGGTCACGTACCAATCGGGCGCGCATCGGCCGACACCCGATCTCGGCAGCAACGTCGTGCCGGGCTGCGAGCGGCTCTACCTCGTCGGGCCGTTCCAGCATCCGGGCGGCGGCGTATTCGGTGCGGGCCGCGCCGCGGCCGTGCGCGCGTGCGAGGACCTCAAGATCGACTTCGAGAAGGTCGGGGCGCGCGCGTGATCACGCTGTACTCCGCCGACAACTCGAAGCTCATGGAGATCGAGCGCCTCGAGCGCAGCGGCAGCGAGCTTCTGATCCGCGGCAAGGTGTTCGGGGCAATGCCGATGACGGCCCGGCTATCGCCGGCCGAGGCGCGCAAAGGTCTCAAGCTGCTGAACTTCAAGCTCGCGTGGTTCCTGCTGACCTTCCTATTGCGCTGACGTCCCCGCCTTTAGAAATCCCCGCTTTCCGGCTCTTCGTTAATAGGTATCATTCACGGCCCAATGCGGACGCTCGACACAAGGACGGGGTACGGCTGGATTTCGATCGCGCTGCATTGGCTCACCGCGATCGTCGTGCTCACGCTGTGGTTCGTCGGTAGCTCGATCCACGCCGACCCGCACACGCAAGAATCCACGCTGCGCCTGCACACATCGATCGCGATCACCGCGTACCTGCTGCTCTGGGCGCGAGTGATCTGGCGGCTGAAGGTCGGCCACCCGGGCCCGCTGCCGAAGCAAGGCGGCCTGTTCTATCAACTCGGCAAGTACACGCACTACACGATGTGCGTCGCGATCGGGTTCATGCTGGTCACCGGGCCGCTGATGGTGTGGTCCCGCGGCGAGGTGATCCATGTTTGGGATTGGTTCACGATCCCGGGCCCGATCCCGGCCAGCATGGGCTTCTTCGACGCGATGCACACGATCCACGTGTGGTGCTCGCGGCTCATCATCGTCGGCACCGCGCTGCACATCGGCGGCGTCTACAAGCACGCCGCGTTCAATCAGGACGGCACGTTCGGCAAGATGCTGATGCCGGCGCGCGAGCAGAAGTGACGCGTTAATCGCGCTTGAGCTTCGGGTCGACTTTGGAGCGGGCGCGCATCGCGCGGTGCGTCGCCTTCCAGCGGGCCTTCGTGCGGCTCGCGAGCAGCGGATCGCTCGCGCGCGCTGCCGCGGCGATCTCGCGCACGAGCTTGCGGTAGCTCGCGAGCCGCTCGACCGGCAGCTCGCCCGTCTCCACCGCCGCGATCACCGCACAGCCGGGCTCCGTCGTGTGCTTGCAGTCGCGAAACCGGCAATGCTCGGCGAACGCCGCGACGTCGGCGAAGGTCGTCTCGATCCCGCCCTCATCCTCGAGCAGCCCGAGCTCGCGCATGCCGGGCGTATCGATCAGCACGCCGCCGTCTTCTAGCTCGATCAGCTGGCGCGCGGTCGTCGTGTGGCGGCCGCGATCGTCGTTGCGCAGCCCCGCGACGGCTTGCACTTCTCGCCCGAGCAGGCGGTTCGTGAGCGACGACTTGCCAACGCCCGAAGAACCGATGAATCCGACGGTGCGGCCTGCACGGATGTGCGCGCGGAGATCGTCGAGGCCGACTCCAGTCGCCGCGCTCGCGCGGATCACCGGCACGCCGATCGCCGCGCGCTCGATCGCCTCGAGCAGCGGCCCGAGGTCAGCATCGAGATCGACTTTGTTCAACACGACGACGGGCTCTGCACCGCTGTTCCAGACCGCCGTCACGTAGCGCTCGAGGCGGCGCTCGTTGAAGTCGCGATTCGCGGCCGTGACGACGAAGAACACGTCGACGTTCGCCGCGACCATTTGCGGCTCGCGTTTCGTGCCGGCCGCGCGCCGGACGAGCGTCGTGCGCCGGTCGAGAACGTGCTGAATCGACGCGCGGTCGACGCCGTCGATGACCGCGACCCAGTCGCCGACCACCGGGCGGCCGAGCTTGTCGAGCGTCTTCATCAGGCGGCCGCTGAGGTCCGCAAGCGGAGCGCGGCAGCCCGCGACGTGGAAACTGCTCTGCCCTTCCGCGACGACTCTGGCCGGTGACCAGCTCTTGTCGAATTGCTCGAATTGGGTCGAGAAGAAGTCGTCGAAGCCGAGTGAGGCGAGTGTCGTCAAGCTGGTCTCGTTAAGGTCGCTGTGCTGCTAGAACAGGCTGCCACAAATCCGCCGTGCGGACCGCGCTGGCCTTGTGCCACAATACGCGCCCTCAAGTCGGGGTGTAGCTCAGCCTGGTAGAGCACTGCGTTCGGGACGCAGGGGCCGTAGGTTCAAATCCTATCACCCCGACCAATTCCCTTTTCGAAATCAATCGCCTAGCAGCACGCGCGCGACCCCTGCTCTTTGCGTGAGTTTCGTGCGTGACTTTTGCGTGACCGCCTGGGGCACGATCACACGTAGCACCGTGTGGCGCTGCTCGCAGACCTTGTTCGCCGCTTCGACGAGCCTTGCGATATCCGGCGCGCTGTAGTGCGTCGTGATCCGGTCCGACTTGTGACCGAGCAGGTCCTGCCGATCCTCCAAGCTCACGCCGGCCGCCCGAAGGCGGTGGCCAAACGTGTGCTTGAGATCGTGGATGCGAACCCGCTTAAAGCCGTCCGGACACGGGCACTCGAGCTCCGCCTCGTAGCGCTTGGCTGCACGCACTCGCGCGTTCTTCCAGGCCGTGCAATACAGCCGATGGAACGGACGACCGTCGTACGCGAACACCCACTGGCGGTGCTTGCCGCGCTGCTCCTCGAGCACGCTGCTCGCGATTCTGTTCAGCACCACGAGCCGGTCTTCGCCGTTCTTGTGCGCGTAACCCGGAATCACGAATACGCTCGTGTCGAGCTCTGGCACCCGGATCTCCCAATCCCACCGTAACCGGCAAACCTCCTGCTCGCGAAGCCCCGCGTTCACCTTGAACAGGCACATGCGTGCCAAGTAGTCCGGGAGCTCCTTGAACAGCAGTGTTTGCTCGTCCCAGCTCAGCGGATACGGCCTTCGCCGCGGACCCTTCAGCATTTGGATCAACGGCGGCGCCGACAACCAGCTTAGCCCACTCTCATCACGCCAAACTCGAGCAGCCAGATTCAGAATGCGCCGCACGACCGACAAATCCTTGTTGATCGTGCCGGTCGCAAGTCCCGCTCGACGCCGCGCTTCGATGAACGGCACCAACGTGTCGTTGTGAAGCCGATCGATCGGCTTCTCGCCGACGAAAGGCAACAGCGCTTTGATCGAGTGAGCCATGCGTTCCGGAGCGCGCAGGTGCTGATGCTCCTTCAAGTACTTCTTGGCTGCCTGAGCAAACGTCCTTGTCGGTCTGACTCCGTAGACGGTCTCCTGGCGGATCTCTTCGAGTCGTCGCGCGAAATAGCGCTCGGCCTCTGCGAGATCATCTGTTCGACAGCTTTCAGACAGTCGGCCATATCCTGCGATGCACTTATCGATTCGCCAGACTCCGTTTCGTCTCTGAAGCCCGGGAGTTCTCTTTGCGATGACGCCTCCTTTCGGGGAGGACGCCCGTTGCGCGATCGATAGTCATCGACCCAGGCATCCATTTCAAGGCGATCGAACGCGATGCCTTGGATCCCGATCGGGATCTCGGTGAGGAACGGTCGGACTTCCGCGTTGAAGCGGTTGGGGTCCATGCCGAGATAGCGGCCGGCGTCTCGTACCCGAATCAGTCTCGGGAGGAGGCCCCTCACATCGCGTCGCGTTCCCGCCGTGCTCATGCCGATGAGCTTGATTGCGGCTAACAGAGGCGTACACGAGAAACCGAATATCGGGGCGTGCAATTCCGGGCACGTACGCCGCCGGTCAGGTCGGCCGCTTGATGGGTCTGCCGGTTCCCAACGCTCCGAGCTCGCCGGTCGGCCGTTGCCACGCCCCCGCGAGATGGTGACTCCAATCCGCCTCCCTATCGAGGGCGATCACGAGCAAGCGGAGAGTCAGCCAGTAGCGATAGCGCGTGCTCGGCGTTAGCTCTCTCGTGCCGTGTTCGAGGTACCAGCGAACGTGCTTCACCTGCCATTGGTAAGGGCCGATCTGCCACCGTCTGTAAATCGCGCTCGCAATCCGGCGCGCGCGATCGAGGTGCGCTCGCACGGTGGTCCGCCTCGGACCCGGCAAGCGCCTCATGAGCTGGGCACACGCCACGGTTGCGGCTTGCCTGGCGTTCGCAGATTGCACGACTACGCCATCGCAGTCTCTTGGCCGCGAGGCGCAAGCCGTGGCATCGCCGTCCCAGTCCATTTCTCGATATCGTTGCTCCTCGCCTCTGTCCTTGAACGATCCTGAGTGTGTTTAGTGTTCAACCGGACGAAGCGCCGGTCGCGCTCGGTCGTTGTCGCTCGACCGCGCGGCTGTCGATGACAGCGGGACAGAGCATGCAAGAGCCGCCGTCCACATGACGCCCGTGTACGGTCGACGTTGCGTCGGCCCGCGGATCAGGCGTTTGCAGCCGATATCGTGATCGATACCGCCGCGGCAGAGGCGTTTGTTGGCTTTTGCACGGAGGGCGACTCCGTCCAAAGGCGCGTGGCGTCTGACGTTGCGCCAGACTTGCACCGCCCGTCTCTATGGTGCGAAGCCCCACAGAGACGGGCGGTGAGACGCGCGCGGTCGATCTCCCAAAGAGCGAGTCGACGTTGCGCAGGGACGCGGCCATCGAACGATGGCCGATTGGACCCACGGGCGAAGCACGTTGCACTGCTTTCAAGGTCCGCAGTGCTCTGACATTGCCGGTCCCTCCCGGCTGTGGAATTCCGTTCGAAGCGACCTTCATGCGCGTGAGGATGCCGACGGGTGCCGGCGCGGGCAGCGACAAATCAGAATCGCGTTCGGACGACTTTCGCCGACGCGTATTGGACCGCAGAAGGCGGCAAGTAGTCGGTGGTCACAGTGTGACCAAGTGTGACATTTCACTAGAACTTCATGCCATACGCCCTTGTTTTCGTATGGATTGCTATTCAAATAGAGCCGACGTGCTGCCGGTGCACCGCGCAGGGTTGAGGCGGCCCAGATGCCGTCAGCGATTTCACCGCGCTTGCGGTGAGAACCACCGCGCGGCCGATTGCGAGCCGTCTACGACATGCCCGAGAAAGGGTCGCTCTTTTCGCGAATCTGGAAGGTCGCTACGTGGCGGTTTGCGTACTACTCAGGGCGAAGCAGACACCTTAACTACACCTCGTCCGCCGGTCCTGCCCTGAGCTGGCGATCGAGATCGAGCAACCGGTCGAGCTCGGCGCGCTGCGCGCGCATGAACCAAGATCTCGATGCGAAGAACACCGGCACGCCGACCCAACCGAGCAGTACCACGGGCCATGATGTCAGCAGAGCTGTGAGCTCGATGGCGGAACTGAAGAACCTCCAGAGCATCACGAACAGCAGCTGACAGACATAAAGCCACGCTCCGAACGACGCGGCCCGGAGGTTACTCCGGCAGCGCCGAATCGAGATGTCGATGAACGCGGTGGTGGTCTTGGCAAGCGGGCGCCGCGTGCCTCGCGCGATCCAAATGCTGCCGACCCAGGTCACGAGGATGAAGACCCAGACCTCGGTGGCCAACAGGACGTCGGCGGGCGCCGCGGACGTCAGGGCACGCGCGATGATGGCGCCGCCGATCCCGATAGTCACGAGAATTGGCGCGATTAGCCCGATCTTCAGGAGCCGTGAGTTGCGGGTCACGTGCCGCTTGAGGGCCTCTACCGAGTCGGTGTCATTTCGCGCATCGCTTGCCCTTTGCCACTGACGGCGCCACTGAGCCAATTCGGTGTCGCTATTCATGACCGCTCCTTGAGCAGTTTCTTGAGTCGTTCGCGAGAGCGGTTCAAGCGCACGCCCACGTTGCTTTCGCTGATGCCGACGACATCCGCAATCTCCTGGTATTCCATGCCTTCGAGCGCAAGGACAATGACTTCCCGATGGATCGCCGGCAGCTCGCGAATCGCGGCGAGCAGACGCTCGCGTTCCTGTTCCTCCGCAAGCGCCACTTCCGCCGTCGCGTTCGGGTCCTCCACATCGATCTCGTTTTCCTCCAGCGAGACGGTCACGCGTCTTTTGGACAGGTGAGTGATACAACGATTGTGTGCGATACGAAACACAAAAGTGCGTTCCGAACAGTCGCCGCGAAAAGAGGGCAACGCGCGCCACAGCGCCATGGCTATCTCTTGCACCAAATCGTCGCGATCGCTGGCCGAGCGCGTGAAGCTTCCGGCGAGGCGCCTCAATGCGGCCCGATTCCCCACGAGGAGCCTCTCGAACTGTTCTTCCAGTCGCCCCACTTGTGCGCTACCGTCGCGCTGCCGCTAATTGCCGTAGACGATCGCATCGCGTCTCATCGATCGGCCGGCGTAGACGAGCGCAAGCACCGCGCTCGCGGCGGTGGTCGCGGCGAGGATCAACGACTCGAGTACTGGGAGTTCGCCTGTCGCGAGTCCACGCTGCAGGAGGAACTGCTGGCCCGCGATCGGTGCCAAGTACCACCAACCCGCCGCCGACTGCGGGCGGAACGCAAACCACATGCCGACACCCATGACGACGAAGATCATCATCGACAGATAAGTGTTAGCTTCCTTGAGGTTGCGGCACAGCGTCGAGATGAGAATCTGCAGCGCTGCAGCCGCGAGCGCAAGCGTTACGAGTGCCGGGGCCATCAACAGCAGCGACGACGCCGCTGTGCTGGGCGTCGCCGCTGCGAACGCGAGCACAGCCCCGAAGGCGAGCACATTGACCAGGAGACCACCGACGGCGAACACGCTCGCGGCGAGCCACTTTCCGACAATGATCTCGAAGCGCGACACCGAATTCATCAAGAGCGGCAGCAAGGAGCGGCGCTCGCGTTCCCCGGCGATCATGTCCATCGCCATGCTCATGCTCCCGCTGAATGCGGCCACGAGCGCGAACACCGATGCCATGACCGGCAGTATCCGCGCCCCCGCGCCATTGCCGCCGCTGCCGATGGCAAACACGACGAGCCAGACGACGAGCGGTCCCATGAGGATGTACAGGGCCGCGGAGGCCAGCGCTCGCCCATCCCGCAGGTGATCGAGCAGTTCCTTTCTCGCGACGATCCACGAATTTCTCAGCATGACGTTTTCTCCGCATCTTCGGTGAGCTTCAAGAACGCACCCTCGAGCGTCGCCGTTCCGGACATGCGACAGAGTTCTTCGGTCGTTCCTTCTCCGACGACCGAGCCCTTGGCAATGACCACGATTCGATCGCAGAGATCTTCGACGTCGCCGAGCACGTGACTCGAAAACACGATGCAGGTTCCGGAATCGCGCAGGGCCTTGAGAAGCCCGCGTAACATTCGCTGCGTCGACACGTCGAGCCCGTTGGTCGGCTCGTCGAGCAACAGATGCGCAGGACGATGGACCAAGGCGCGGCCGAGAGCGACCTTCATGCGTTCGCCTTGCGAGAATCCGACCACCGCGCGATCGGCGACCGCCGTCAGCCCGAGATCCGCGAGCATGACTCGGATACGTTCGCGGCGCATTTCCCGCGGCATCCCGCGGAGCTCCGCGAAGTACTCGATGTTCTCGCGCGCGGTGAGACGTTGGTACAAGCCCGTGTGATCGAGCAGCGCGCCGAGACGCTCTTGCGCGGCAACGGCATTCGCTTGCGGATTCTCCCCACCGACGTGTATGGCGCCCTCGTCGGGGCTCAAAACGCCGGCGATCATGCGCAAAGTCGTGGTCTTGCCGGCGCCGTTCGCGCCGAGCAGGCCCGTGATCGCCCGGTTGTCCGCGTCGAATGAAAGGTTGCTGACGGCCGCGAAGGCGTCGAAGCGTTTTGTAACCTGTCTTACCTGAATCACCGTGAGCCTGCCTCCCGCAATCTGCGTTGGAACTGAACCGATAGTCCCGGCAGCCTAAGATTTCTTACACTGATGTTGATTTAACGGTGTTCCAGGTTCGGAGCGTGGTTCCCGACATCGGAACCAACGAAAGGCACACGGTCTCGCGCTGACGACTTCACGCGACGTACTTCGTGGCACAGTCATTGCCGCCTTTCGAAAGGTAGCCGCTGTTGTCGGAGTGGTCGCCCAGGTGTGTCAGTGTCTCGTTCTGGCCGAACTCTGCCGGTCGCCGCGAGCGGGCAGCGAAAAAATCTGACGGTCCGCACTGCGCCGGAGACCGGCCGCTCGGCGAAAAACGGCGTTAGAATTGAAGTTGTGCGGCGACTAACGACTCATTTCTGCCCTTCGCCCATGGCTCTGCAACTCGACTACCCAGCACGATCGCGTCGCCATTGAGATCCCCACTCTGGGTCGTGCGAGCCTAGCCGCGCGGACGAGACGTTCGAGTTAGTCAAATCGGCGCCGCATCCACGCTGCGCGCCGGTGCTGGCGATACCGAGCGAGACGTTCCGCGATCGAGCGCGCGGTTTCTATAACCGCTGATTCGCGCGCTAACCCAACTATTCGCGTAACGAGAGAACGCAGGAAACATTCAAATGAGCGTAACGTTCGACAACCTTTCGAGCACAGATTTCGAGGAGTTTTGCGCTGATCTGCTGCATGCCAGCGGTTTTGTAAACATCGACTGGCGGAAAGGGACCGGACTTCCAACCAGTCCGGCGGATAAGGGGCGCGACATCGTCTGCGACCATCTTCGCGTTGAGCCGGATGGGAGCCAGCATTTCGAGCGATGGTTCGTTGACTGCAAGCACTTCAAGAAAGGCATACCTCCAAAAGAGCTTCAAAATTTACTCGCGTGGGCTGAAGCGGAACGGCCCGATGTGGCGCTGATTGCCGCATCGAATTTCTTGAGCAACCCATCAAAGGAATACCTTGAAACGTATCGCAAAAACAACCGGCCTCCATTCAAAATAAGGCACTGGGAGAAACCGCAGCTCGTGCGCATGCTTCGCGGCAAGGTCAGTCTGCAGCGGAAGTACGACCTCACGGATACTCCCATAAGAAGCGTGAAGCAAATCCTTCGCGCTGAAGACGAGTTCTTCACAAAGGTCTGGTACGGGAGAAAGCAGAGCGCGAAGGCTTATCGCGCCCAGGGGACACCCGAGGAGATCATCAAGGGTATGCTCAAAGCGAAGCGTGAGGCTGAGAAGCAGTTCGGCAAGAAGAATCTCGGGCCGTGGGATGACTATGAATGGGGCATGCTCAGCGGAAAACTTTCCGCACTTCGATGGGTGCTCGGCTACGAGTGGGACATGCTCGACACGTGATCGAGCGGGCGCGTCCTTCGTTCAGTCCGGTTGATATCGAATTTGTCATCGTGCCGACCTATGAGGACATGGCCAACTTCCCGAAGCAGCTGAACCTCGCGATTTGCCGCGAATGGTTTCTGACAATGGAGGTCTATCGCACGATCGAGCGCCTTTGGCCCGTTCAGAACTTGGCCGCTAACAATGCGTTGGGACTGCGCGATATGCAGATGCCAAAAGGAAGGCGGTTGCTGCTAGCGAGCTCGGGGCGCAACTCACATGAAATCGACGTTGCTCACTCCTCGCGCAGCACTTCCATCGGATCCGCGTGGGCCGCGCGGACAGCCGGCAGAACGCTGGCGATTGCGACCGTCACGACGAGCAACAAGCCAGCGGCGGCGTACGTCGGCAGATCGAGCGGCTGCACGCCGAAGAGCAGCGCCGCCATCCATCGGCTGAAGAAAGCCGACGCTGTGAGCCCAATCACCGCACCGATCACAGTGATCCGCGCTGCGCGAGTGAGGACCAACCGCACGACATCGCGCGTCTCGGCGCCGAGCGCGACGCGCACGCCGAATTCGCGCTTCCGTTGCTGGACCGAATACAAGAGCACGCCGAAGATCCCGACCACGGCAAGCGAGAGCGCGAGCGCGCCGAAGGTGCCGACCAACAGAGCCCGAAAGCGCGGTCTCGACGTCGCTTCGTCGTCGATATCGGCGAGCGTTCTCACGTTCGTGACCGGCACCTCCCGATCGACGCGCGCGACGGCCGCACGGATCGCGGGCGTCAGAGCCGCTGCTCGTTCGCCGCCGGCCGCCACCACAAGTGAGGCGCCATACGATGCATCTTGCGCGAGCGGCACATAGACGTGGGGCTCGCCGTCGGCTTCAGCCGGCCGCTCTTTGACCTGTTTCACGACGCCGACAACTTGCCGTACGGGCAGCGCACCGCCGCCGCTGGTCGTGGCACGAACCACGAGCCGGGTCGCGAGCGGATCTCGTCCATTGAGGTAATGCCGAACGAATGCTTCGTTGACGATCGCGACGGGAACGGCGTCGCCACGATCTCGGTCGGTGAAGCTGCGTCCTTCAAGAATCGGGATGCCGAGCGTGGCAAAGTAGCCAGCGCTCACGACCTGATATCGTGTGCCCTGCCCTCTACCTTCCGGCAGCCGCGGCTCGCCGTCTATCTGAAACAGCATACCCAGCCGCCAGCCATCGAGTGGCAACGCCATGCCCCAAGCGACTCGGCGTACGCCCGGAAGGCCTTGGACCTGCTCTTCGACGTCGCGGTAAAACGCAAGCCGCGTCTCTGCGCTAGCGTACGCCGTTGCGCCAGAGCCAGTATTCGAGAACGAAGACGGCAGGTTGATCTCCGCCGTCCACACGTTCTGTGCGCGGTACCCAGGATCAACGGACTCGAGCGCGAGCAAGGTTCGCAAAAAGAGCCCTGCGCCGCAGAGCACGAGCACGGCCGCTGCGATTTCGCCGGCGACGAACACGCTTCGAAGCGCCGAGCCGGATCCCGTTGCTATGCGAGATTCGGACGCGATCGCCTGAGTCGGGGAGACGCTCGCGGCTTGCCAAGCCGGACCGAGGCTGAACAGAACCGCGACGAGGAGTGCCGTCGCCGCGCAAAACGCCAAAACGTGGCCGTCGAACGCAAGCTCGACGCCGACGGGTAAGAGCCGCGCGGGGATCAACGCGGGCGCGGCGGCGAGAACCGCGGCGCCGCTTCCCGCGCCTACGAGTCCGCCGCAGGCCCCCAACAAGAGGTTCTCCGTTAGCACCTGCCGAACTATCCGCGCCCGCGAAGCGCCGAGTGCCGTACGCACGGCGAGCTCACGTCTGCGGGCGGTGGCTCTTGCGAGCTGCAGGTTGGCCACATTGACCGAGCACATCAGCAGCACGACGCCAACGACCGCCAGGAGCAGTAGTGAAGTCAAACGCAGCTCGGGACCGAACTGTGCGTCCCGCAACGAAGTGACCGCGACGCCGCTATCCCGATTCGTGTCCGGCCG
>Ga0326726_10004802_pt1 | contig 12317 bp, 7 predicted proteins | sample MHFenrmetagenome_2_FD_207603 | JGI IMG/M metagenome (GOLD analysis project Ga0326726, IMG submission 207603) | Lab enriched peat soil microbial communities from Michigan Hollow, Ithaca, NY, United States - MHF15MN | ecosystem: Environmental > Terrestrial > Soil > Wetlands > Peat | place: USA...
ACCTCGTGGGAAACCTGGCAGGATCGGTAAACTCCTTCTTCGAGCAGATGAAGACCCTGACGGGACTTGATCTGGCGAAGATGATGGAAGAGCGCTACAAGGTGTCTGCTAAATAAAAAATAGAGTGGCATCAAACCGCCCGCATCATCCCCTTCCTGAAAAACCTTCCCCTGCAGGACGGATTTAAGGAAGGGGAGATTTTTTTGAATAAAAATTGTTAATGAGATTTTCATCTGAAAACAAATACACGACCCTTCAGGATGTCTCTGACCCTTTTTACAGATCAGTCTGGATAAATAATCCCTGATCCCGGCTGTTCCCTTCAAAGCGCTAAGCTTTTGTTCATAGAAGACCAGATATCCTTGACACATTCAACTATTCGGAAAGATCCAGGGCGGCCTGCCAATGATGTGCCCTTCCCGATTTATTATCCGGTATAAAAAGACTTGTCTTCATTTCATGAAACACGACATCCTTTTATTCCTATCTGTCATTCGAATCGAAATATTCATACCAGATTTCTTTATAGTCATGCTATAATCCCTTCAAAAAGCTATTAGTGCTAGCTCCTAATTTTTGTAGAAGCAGAAATCTAAAATGAACCGGATTATCAATTGCGTGGGAAAAGCATCTTAATTCCTGCCGCAGTTCACCCTTGCACAGGCGGGCACAGAAATGACGGAGGGTATAGCAGGAATGAACTTACGCATATTTAGTTTCGAGGCAGCTTTGAAGATTCTTATTGTCGATGATGAACTGAACATTCGAAAGACCCTTTCGCTGTGCCTGGAAACAGAAGGGCACAATGTTGTTGCTGTCAGTAATTTTCAGGATGCCATTTCTGAAAATGCCCGCCAGTCCTTCGACATGGCTTTTGTGGATCTTCGTCTTGGTTTGGATAGCGGTCTCGACCTCATTCCTGCACTTCTTGCAGCATCACCCTGGCTGAAGATAATCATAATTACCGCCTACGCGTCGATTGACACAGCCGTAGAGACAATAAAGCGGGGTGCTACGGATTATATCCCGAAACCCTTCACACCTGCCCAGGTGAAACTGGCCGTTCAGAAGGTCGCGGAGGTCCGTTCACTGGAGCAACGTGTTGATTCCCTCCAGGCCGATTTGAACCGCATTAATCCCGAAGTGGACCTGACTACGACAAGCCCGGTTATGCAGCGAGCAATAGAGCTTGCAAGACAGGTGGCCCCGACCGACGCGATCGTCCTCTTAACGGGAGAGAACGGAACCGGAAAAAGTATCCTTGCTCGGGCAATTCATGGATGGAGTAAACGGGCAAGCAAGCCTTTCGCCGAGATCTCATGCCCGGCACTTTCAGCGGAACTTTTGGAAAGCGAACTCTTTGGACATATCAAAGGGGCCTTTACTGGTGCTGTGCGAGACCATTCAGGCCGGATTGCATTTTGTGAAGGGGGAACACTATTTCTCGATGAGATCGGTGATCTCCCTCTCCAGGTTCAACCGAAACTTTTAAGATTTATCCAGGAACGGGAATATGAACGCCTGGGTGACCATGTCACACGTAAAGCAGACGTACGCCTGATAGCAGCCACAAATATGGATATTGAAGATGCCGTCAAGAATCACCGGTTTAGGGAAGATCTTTATTATCGACTCAATGTGATTCAGATAGAAATCCCGCCGCTCCGAGAACGGCCTGATGATATCGTCAGTCTGGCCAGACGTTTGCTTACTTTTTTTGGGAGGAACCATCACTGTAACTCCCAGCATTTTTCAGAAGAAGCTCTACATATTCTTCGCCGTTACTCCTGGCCGGGTAATGTCCGTGAATTAAGAAATGTCGTTGAACGATCCTCCATAATCTGCAATTCAGAGTCAGTCGGGATAGAACATCTCCCGGAAAAGCTTTTGAGGGCTGATGAATATCTGACACCGGGTGACCTTGTTCCCCTGGATAAAATCGAAGAGATGCACATCAGGCGAGTCCTGGCATCGACTAAATCATTACAAGAGGCCGCCAAAATACTCGGAGTTGATCAAGCTACACTCTGGCGGCGTCGGAAACGCTACAATATCTAAATAAACTCGGTTACATTCCCCCTTTGCCCCTCTCGTAAACAGATTGCATTTTGCAAGGCATAATAACTCACACTTTGCCGAATGCAAGACCAGGTAGAACATTGATATTTATAAATTGATGATTTTGATCAATTTTATCTTTGGCATGGCCATTGCTCTATTTACAATCAGGAATTAAAGGAGGATAGCCATGCTTGGTTTACGACATAAATTACTGCTGGGATTTGGGGGACTGTTGCTGATCATTGGATTGATTGGCATTCAGAGCATCACCAAAGTTACTTCCCTTGGCGACGCAATTGATGTCATTCTAAAGGAAAACTACCAGAGCGTAATCGCATGCCAGAACATGAAAGAATCCCTGGAAAGAATGGACAGCGGAGCTCTTTTCATCCTTTCAGGTTATGAAAAAGAGGGAAGAGAAGCCATTGATGGGAATGTGCCCGTGTTCGAAAAGGCACTCCAAATTGAATTGAACAATATCACATTGCTGGGTGAAGGGGAGAGGGCGACACACCTTCAGGAACTTTTTCGACGGTATAAAACACTTATTCAAAGCATGGAGGAAACAATGCTCTCATCCGAGAGGCGGCGACAGATTTATTTTACTGAACTTTTTCCGTTGTTTCGAGAAATTAAAGACATGGCAAACGGTATACTCACCATGAATCAGCAGAATATGTACGATGAAAACCAGTCAGCGCGCCATAAGGCAACCAGGGCGCGTGAACAAATGTATTTTCTTTTACTTCTCGGAGCTATTGTGGCCATTGCTTACATGTTCTTGATCGGCAAATGGATTCTTCGCCCTATCAATCGTCTGACGCAGTCCGTCGATGAGATCAAGCAGGGAAACCTTGATCTTGTGGTCACGAGTGATACCCGTGATGAAATAGGACACCTTTCAGAGGCGTTCAATGAGATGACGGCAAGCCTCAGAGAAATCCGCCGCAGTGAAGAGCTGAAGCTGGTCCGAATGCAACACTCCACACAGGAGACATTTAATAATCTTCCTGATGTCGCGGCAATCGTTGATCTGGAAGGCAAGGTGGAGGTGTCTACAGAAACGGCAAGAAATATCTTCGGGCTTAACCGCGGCGTCCGGATTCAGATCCTCCCCTATAAGTGGATGACCGATCTCTTCCAAGAGGCCCTCAGAGGTGATCAGACATCGACAAATCAAGACAGTATTTCGCTTATACAACAGTTTATCAATGCCGAAGAACACTACTTCCGGCCAACTGCTGCACCTATCTTGAATAATCGAAAGGAAGTGACCGGCATCATCCTGATCCTTAAGGATGTAACAGAGCAGCTTGAGCACGATGAGCTGAAGCGAGGCGTCATTTCAACAGTCTCCCATCAACTGAAGACGCCCCTTACTTCCATCCGCATGGCTCTCCATCTCCTCCTTGAAGAAAAATTGGGGCCTCTGACCGCCAAGCAGGCAGATCTCCTGATTGCGGCAAGGGAGGACAGCGATCGCCTTAATAGAATCCTCGAAAACCTGCTGGACCTCAGCCGCATTGTATCCGGGAAGGTGGCCATGGAGTTACACACCGCCCAACCTCACCAGATGGTCATTGAAGCAGTTGAATCTTACAGAGCGGCGGCACGTCAACGCGGCATTGACCTGAAGACGGACTTGCCCGATGATCTGCCCGATGTCTGGGCGGATACGCTGCAGATAGCGCACGTTTTCGCCAATCTGCTATTCAATGCCTTGAAGTATACCGAATCCGGAGGCACAGTCACCCTGTCCGCTAAGACTGATGAAGAACGGGTCCATTTTCTCGTTTCGGATACGGGGAAAGGAATCCCTGAGCATTATCTTCCCATGATTTTCGATCGATTCTTTCGTGTGCCCGGACAAGAGGCTGAATCCGGTATTGGATTAGGCCTTGCTATCGTTAAAGAAATTGTCGAGGCCCATGGCGGATCGGTAAGTGTGGAAAGTCGTGTGGGTGAGGGAAGTGTCTTCTCTTTCACACTTCCGAGAGCCGATAAAGTGGCAAAGGAGCAGATTGTATGATCGATATCACATACATTTTAACGGTAGTTATTTTCTTCGCCGTTTGTATTTCTTATGTCCGGTTCTGCGGGAGGCTTTAGAGTATGGCAGAAATGGTCGTTCTTGTGATCGGGTTGTTTCTGATTGTCTATCTCCTTTTCGTGGTGCTGCGTCCCGAGAAATTTTGATGGTCTTGTAACGAGGATATAATCAGGGTGATTCTAACATGGATGTTTATGGCTGGATTCAATTGATCGTCTTCATCGGGATTCTCCTTTTGCTGACAAAGCCGATAGGAATTTATCTAACCCAAGTACTGGATCATGAGGGCAAGACCTTTCTCGATCCGGTTCTTCGACCTCTGGAAAAACTGCTTTATCGGCTTTTTGGAGTCGACCCGAAAAAGGAACATGCGTGGCAGGAGTATGCCCTGTCTCTGCTGGTTTTCAGCATGGTAAGCTTTGTGTTTACCTATGTTATTCTCCGTATTCAGCAACTGCTGCCTCTGAACCCCCAGGGCTTTGGACCGGTAAGCGAACCCTTAGCCTTCAATACAGCTGTCAGTTTCACAACCAATACCAACTGGCAGAGCTACGGAGGGGAGTCCACACTTTCGTATTTCTCCCAGATGGTCGGTCTTGTAATCCATAACTTCACCTCCGCAGCTGTAGGAATTGCCGTGGCCGCAGTCCTGGTAAGGGGTATTGCCCGGCAGTCCGTCCGCACAATCGGTAATTTCTGGGTTGATCTTGTCCGTGTGAATATTTATCTGCTGCTACCGATCTGTGTGCCTTATGCTCTGTTCCTTGTCTCCCAGGGCATGATCCAGAATTTCAAGCCTTACGATACGGCGCAACTTGTGGAAGCCGCCGTAATCCAGGTTGTCGCGAAGGACGCATCCGGTCACGACATCATGGATGCTCAGGGTAAGCCGGTTATGGAGGATAAAAAAATTGAGATGCAGTCTATTGCACAAGGACCGACTGCATCCCAGGTAGCCATCAAGATGCTGGGAACCAATGGGGGCGGATTCTTCAATGCCAATGCCTCTCATCCTTTCGAGAATCCGACACCGTTTTCCAATTTCTTGCAGATACTTTCTATTTTTCTTATACCGAGCGGCCTCACTTACTATCTCGGCCGGATGGTGAAGAATCAACAGCACGGCTGGACCGTCTGGGGAGCTATGCTTTCACTTTTCCTGGCAGGGGTCCTGATATGCTGGTGGGCCGAGGCTGCAGGAAATCCGAGGATGCATGCTCTCGGTGTGGATAACGGTGGGGGGAATATGGAGGGCAAGGAAATACGTTCCGGGATATTTGCCTCCGCCCTCTTTGCCACTGTGACAACGGATGCCTCATGTGGGGCTGTCAACGCTATGCATGACTCCTTCACACCCCTGGGAGGTCTGATCCCGCTTTTCAATATACAACTGGGCGAGGTTATTTTTGGCGGCGTAGGGGCCGGCCTTTACGGGATACTTGTTTTCGTCCTGCTGACGGTCTTTTTAGCGGGACTCATGGTCGGGCGCACTCCCGAGTACCTGGGGAAAAAGATCGAGGCCTATGATGTTAAGGTCAGCGTTTTATTTGTGATGGTGCCCGTTTTCACCATTCTGGGATTTACCGCCTGGGCAGTAGTGAGCGCATGGGGACTGACCGGTCTCAATAATGCGGGCCCTCATGGTTTCAGCGAAATACTCTACGCCTTCTCATCGGCCGTAGGCAACAACGGCAGCGCCTTCGCTGGACTCACAACCAATACATACTGGTATAACACGACGATGGGCATCGCCATGCTTCTGGGCCGCTTCTTCATGATCATCCCAGTCCTTGCCCTGGCCGGCAGCCTGGCACAAAAAAAGCAGATTGCTCTGAGCGGCGGCACCTTCCCTATTTCCGGAGCCATGTTCGCTATCCTTCTCCTTGGTACAGTTCTCATAGTCGGGGCCCTGACCTTCCTGCCTGTACTGGCGCTTGGCCCCATTGTCGAACATCTTTTGATGACAGGATCACAGATTCTCTACTAAGGAACAAAGGCTATGGCTACCAGAACGCATTCTATTTTTGATCGGGAAATCATATCTCAGGCACTGATCGAGTCTGCAAAGAAAATGAATCCCATGCATATGGTTAAAAATCCGGTCATGTTCGTTACCGAGGTGGGTGCTTTTATTGTAACTGCCGGACTTTTTTTCATACAAGGGGGTGAAAATCTGGGTTTCGGTTTGCAGATCGCTTTATGGCTCTGGTTTACTGTGTATTTTGCCAATTTCGCGGAGGCCATGGCCGAAGGCAGAGGAAGGGCACAGGCCAACACTCTCAGAAAAACGCGTACCCGGACAATAGCCAATCGCATCCGCACAGATGGAGCGGTGGAAAAAGTACCTGCAGAACAACTGAGAAAGGCGGAATTGTTCTTTGTTTCCGCAGGTGAAATCATACCTGCCGATGGTGAAATCATCGAGGGAGTCGCCACGGTCGATGAATCGGCCATCACAGGAGAATCGGCCCCTGTGATCCGCGAGGCAGGCGGGGATCGGAGCGCCGTTACTGGCGGGACAAAGGTCCTGTCGGACCGGATCAAGGTCCGTGTGACGGCAAATCCCGGTGAGAGTTTTCTGGATCGGATGATAGGTCTCGTGGAAGGCGCCAGGCGTCAGAAGACACCAAATGAAATCGCCCTTACAATCCTTCTCGCAGCGCTCACCATTATTTTCCTCGTCGTCATCGTAACACTGAAGTTCTATGGGCTCTATTCGGGCATATCCTTTTCGGTGACCGTCCTGGTGGCATTGCTGGTCTGCTTGATCCCTACCACTATCGGCGGCCTTTTGAGCGCCATCGGGATCGCAGGCATTGACCGGATGGTACAGAGAAACGTTCTAGCTATGAGCGGCCGCGCCGTCGAAGCGGCAGGCGATGTAGATGTGCTTCTTCTCGATAAGACGGGAACCATCACCCTGGGAGACCGGCAGGCCACTGAATTCTTCCCGGCGCCAGGCGTGACCGTGGAGAGGCTGGCCGATGCGGCACAGCTCGCATCACTCGCCGATGAAACGCCGGAGGGAAGAAGCATCGTCGTCCTGGCAAAAAAGTATGGTCTGAGAGGCCGTTCTATCTCTGATATGCCCCAAGCCAAATTCATCAATTTCACGGCGCAGACCAGAATGAGCGGGGTCGACTTAGATGGCCGACAGATCAGGAAGGGGGCTGCAGACGTCATTAAATCCTTTGTAGGTGGAAACTTTTCAATAGAGGTTCAAAACAGCATCGACCGGATATCCTCTTCAGGAGGGACTCCCCTTGTCGTAGCTTCCGGGACCGATGTTCTGGGCGTTATTCACCTAAAAGATATTGTAAAAGGAGGGCTCAAGGACCGGTTTGAACGATTCAGGGCAATGGGGATCAAGACCGTGATGATCACCGGGGATAACCGGCTGACAGCCACCGCTATTGCCCAGGAGGCCGGTGTGGACGACTTCATCGCCGAAGCCCGGCCCGAAGATAAACTGGCATTGATTCGCAAGGAGCAGGCGAAAGGACACCTGGTTGCCATGACCGGTGACGGCACAAACGATGCGCCTGCACTGGCTCAGGCCGATGTGGGCGTTGCCATGAATACAGGTACGCAGGCAGCCAAAGAGGCAGGCAACATGGTGGACCTTGACTCCAATCCGACTAAACTCATAGAGGTTGTCGAGATTGGTAAACAGATGCTCATCACGCGGGGGGCATTGACGACGTTTAGCATCGCCAACGATGTGGCCAAATACTTCGCCATCATTCCGGCCATGCTTGTCGGCTCTTTCCCGGTCATTGAGCCTCTTAACATCATGAGACTTCAATCACCGGATAGTGCAATCCTGAGTGCCGTCATATTCAACGCCCTCATCATCATCGCCCTCATTCCACTCGCCCTCCGGGGTGTGAAATTCCGGCCGGTGGGAGCTGCATCCCTCCTGAAGCGCAACCTTCTGATTTACGGCCTCGGCGGCATCATTGCGCCTTTCCCAGGGATAAAAATAATAGACATCATCGTGAATGCCTTACGTCTCACGTGAGGATAGGACTTGTTATTATGAAAAACCTGTTGACGGAACTTCGCATCTCCCTTGTTGCTACCCTATCCCTGGCAGTAATTTTATGTGGTTTTTACCCGGCACTCGTCTGGATCATGGCGCAGGGTATTTTCCATAACGAAGCCAATGGGTCGCTTATCATCAAGAGTGGCAGGGTTGTGGGATCGAGACTTCTTGCACAGGGATTTACCGGGGCAAGATACTTTCACCCTAGACCATCAGCGGCAGGCTCCGGTTATGATGCCGCCAATTCCGGTGGCAGCAATCTTGGTCCCCTCTCCAAGAAGCTGATGGACGACATAGGACAACGTATACATGACTACCGCAACGAGAACAGACTTTCTCCTGACTACACGATACCAGCCGATGCAGTAACCGCATCAGGAAGTGGCCTTGACCCGCACATCAGCCCGGAAAATGCCTTCCTGCAGGTCTCTCGTGTCGCACGAGCACGAGGCTTGAGCGTGGAAGCCGTACATAGTAAGATCATGACCCGCATGGAAGGGAGATTCCTGGGAATCTTCGGTGAGCCCAGGGTGAATGTCCTGCTCCTGAACCTGGATCTGGACGGGAGTAAATGAGATATGCCTGTTGAGAATCGAGCAGACGCTTTTTTGAGGATGATTCGCCGGGCTCAGCGCGGCCACCTGAAAATATATCTCGGTTATGCCGCCGGTGTGGGTAAGACCTACAGGATGCTCCAGAAGGCGCATCAGATGAAGGATGAAGGGATCGATGTGATCGTGGGGCTTGTGGAAACCCATGGCCGCGCTGATGTCGCCAGGCTTCTGGAGGGGTTGGAAATTATCCCCAGACGCACGCAAGAATATCGCGGCATTGTCATCGAGGAGATGGATGTCGATGCCGTAATAGCCCGCAGGCCTCAAATTGCGCTTGTGGATGAGCTTGCACACACCAACGTGCCAGGCAGTCGCAACGAGAAGAGGTATCAGGATGTTCAGGACATCCTTGCCCAGGGTATTAATGTTATCAGTACCTTGAACATTCAGCATCTGGAAAGCCTTTATGATATCGTTGAAAGGGCGTCCGGGGTTAAGGTGCATGAGCGTATCCCTGACGCTGTCCTTGCCGAAGCGGACCAAATCGTAAACGTCGATTTAACTACAGAGGATCTCAATGAACGTTTAAAAGAAGGTAAGATATATCCCATGGAGCGCATTGAAACAGCCCTGGCAAACTTCTTTAAAAAATCAAACCTTGAGCAGCTACGGGAGCTTACGTTGCGAGAACTGGCGTCACAGATCGACCTGCGATACCGGGATGATCTGGAAGAAGAGGTTGTGGCAACACCCGATCAAGTAATGGTGTGTCTCAGCTCAAAAGGCCCGAATAGTGAAAAACTTCTCCGATACACGTCACGGCTGGCTGGCAGGCTCAACAGAAACTGGTACGCCATCTATGTCCAGACTCCGTCGGAGGCGCCCACGGCCATTGACGCGCGGACACAGCGTCTGCTGTCGGGCACCTTAACTCTCGCGAAGCAGCTTGGGGCAATTGTGTTCACCTTCAAGGGAGAGGACATCGTAAAGACAATTCTGCAATTTGCGAGAGAATACCGGGTAGGTCACATCGTCATCGGCAGCCCGAGAAAAATTCCTTTCTGGAAACTCCTGCTTGGCGAGCGAAGTGTCGCCGAACACCTGATCCGTGAAGCCCGTGGTGTTACAGTCACTGTCCTGGATACGATGGAGCCCGTGATGGCTGCTCCTCTCCCGATAGAAGCAAAGATCATCCAGGAAGAGTCTATCCCTTCAGCATCTTCCCCGAAAGGAGATTCTTCGGGCTTAAGCCACTTTATATCCAAAGAGAGCATTATCATCTGGGATACCCCTGTCACAAAAGATGATGTGCTCCACAGGCTTACAGAGGCAGCATGGTGTGAAAGCACAATCGAGCAGAGATTAAAAGGACTTGCTGTGGTTAAGGAAAGAGAAGAACAAGGGTCAACCTTCTTCAACGAAGGGGTTGCCTTTCCCCATGCCCGGATTGAGGGACTAAAAAGTTCATGTGTAGCCATCGGACTGACTCGCAGCGGCGTGTCTGACGTGGTTACAGAGAAGCCCATTGAATGTGTATTTTTAATCTTCTCACCCGCTGAAATTCCTGACGAACAGCTTCAGATACTGGCGCTGGTCAGCAAGGCCGCCCAAGACAGGCATCTGATGGACAATCTGCGGTCCGCAAAAACACCTGCTGAGGTATACACAACCATTCAGAGCTGGGAAGCTGTGCCATAATCCGCTCAACTTATAAACAATGCTTCCGTTATAACCCTCTTCCGGATGATTTTTCTTGAGGAATAGGTATATCCTTCAATTTTTTGTTGTTTGTGCTGTTGTCATCAGACTTTCTAAGCAATTGATTGGTTGTCTCTTTGTTGTCTGATTGTAACTGTTCTTGAGGCTGCTCCAGTTCTTCACTTTCATTTTTTTCCGGCTCGCTCATGACCTCATCATACTCAGGGATCACAATGCCCCTTCTTACCATTATTTCGTATATCTTTTCAGAGCGGTTCTCAACATACCTTGAATCACCAGCAGGATTAAATCTTCTGGGATTGGGAAGAACAGATGCCAGCCGCGCCGCCTCTTTCGCCGTCAGTTCCGATGCAGGCTTACCAAAGAAGCTGCGGGCGGCAACACCAATACCAAACAGACCATCACCCCACTCAGCAACATTCAGGTAAAGCTCGATAATTCTTTTTTTGGAAAGATTTCTCTCTATCCGCCAGGTAAGGATAGCTTCCTTTATCTTACGAACGGGATTCTTTGAAGGAGTCAGATACAGATTCTTTGCGAGTTGCTGGCTTATTGTACTTCCGCCAAGTGCAAATTTCTTCTTTTTGATGTCTTTTTCAACGGCCTTTTGCATGGCATCATAATCAAACCCCTCATGTGTCCAGAATTTATCATCTTCCGCAATAATTACTGCCTTGATTACATAAGGAGAAACTTGCGATAAAGGTATCCATTGCTGAGCGATTTTTTTCTTTTTACCCTGATTCTGCCACTCTTTTTCCCGATATTCCATGAACGTTGTTTTTTTCGGGTGCATTTTTCTAAGCTTTGAAACATCCGGGTAAACAAAATACACACTAATACTCAGAAAGAGAGCAAACGAAAAGATAGCAATAAGAATTTTAAACAATTTTTTCATTATTACAAAATTTCCATGATCCAAAAATCCCCCATCCCTCTTTTTCAAAAGGAGTTACCAGGAATTTTCTTCCTCATTTGTCATGTCATAAAATCGTGGATGTTTCATACACTAAATTATCATATAATTAAAGTCAGGATATATCATTGCATATTGACCCCAAAAAAATTTGAAATGGCCTTAAACTAATCGAATATCTTACCATAATTAATACTCATTTTTGTTGTAATGCCGCGGTGAATTTACATTTATGTTAACTAGTTGTACGATTTTTATTTCCGTAAATGCATGAAGCTATTATCAGAAAATATAAAACACATCTATATCCATTTTATTATAAAATGATATCAAAATTCCCTTATTTGGCATGAGTTTTGAAATATTTGATATCTTAGGGATTATTTTATAACCTGACAGGGCCTTAGAGCGTAAATTGATTCATCTTAATAAATATATTGTTCGTGATCTCTGTCACAGCTTTTTATTCAATTTCTAAATATATTACATTCAAAGGCTCTTAAAAATTGTTGTTAAAAATTGTTTTGACTTATGAAAATATTTTTTGTAAAAGATTTTGTTAGCTTTCTGTGTGCAGTATGTAATCCATTGTCAAAATCTGTGCACCGTTAACAAAATGTGGGATCCCCCGAATGGAAAAGAGGAGGTACTTCATGATGAAACGGCAGATTTTCCTATGGATGGGACTGATTGTCCTGTTCACCGCATTTGGCCTCAGCCATGAGGTGCTTGCAAAGGAATATACGGTCAGGCAGGGCGATTCACTCGCCAAGATTTCAAAAAAGTTCGGTATTACTACTCAGGTATTAATAGAAGCCAATGGTCTGACAAGCAATGCCCTCAAACCAAAACAAATCCTAACCATCCCGGACAACGGCAAGAAACAAGTTGCTAAATCTAAGAAGGCTCATTCTTATGATGCCGAATACTACGTGGTGAAAAAAGGGGATACCCTTCAAACCATTGCAAAAA
>Ga0326726_10004803_pt1 | contig 12313 bp, 15 predicted proteins | sample MHFenrmetagenome_2_FD_207603 | JGI IMG/M metagenome (GOLD analysis project Ga0326726, IMG submission 207603) | Lab enriched peat soil microbial communities from Michigan Hollow, Ithaca, NY, United States - MHF15MN | ecosystem: Environmental > Terrestrial > Soil > Wetlands > Peat | place: USA...
CCGAGATCGACGGCACGGTGCGCTTCAAGGGCGGCAAGGCGGGCGAGTTTGCACAGGTTCTGATCGAGCGCGCGGGCGCGCACGATCTTCACGGGAGACTGACATGACGACGAGGCAAGTGGTGGTGCTGGGCGGCGCGCGCACGGCAATCGGCGACTACGGCGGCGCCTTCAAGGATATCGCGCCGACCAAGCTCGGCGCGATTGCCATCAAGGAAGCGGTTACCCGCGCCAAGGTGGATCCCGGCACGGTGGGGCACGTGGTGATGGGTAGCGTGATCCACGGCGAGGCGCGCGACATGTACCTCTCGCGTGTCGCGGCGCTCGACGCAGGGCTGCCGGTCGGCACGCCATGCCTGACGGTCAACCGCCTGTGCGGCTCGGGATTGCAGGCGATCGTCTCGGCCGCGCAGCACATTCTCCTGGGCGACACCGACACCGTGGTGGGCGGCGGCGCCGAGAGCATGAGCCGCGCGGCCTATTTCCTGCCGGCGGGGCGCTGGGGCCAGAGGATGGGCGATGCGGCCGTGGTGGACGCGATGACCGCGGCGCTGCACGACCCGTTCGGCCACGGGCACATGGGCGTCACTGCGGAGAACATCGCCGCCAAGTACGGCTTCACCCGGGAGCAGCAGGACGTGTTCTCGCTCGAATCGCACCGGCGCGCCGCGCATGCGCTGGAGAAGGGCTACTTCAAGAGCCAGATCGTGGCGGTCGAGGTGAAGACGAAGAAGGGTGCCGAGCCGCACGTGCTCGATGAGCACGTGCGTCCCGGCGCGAAGATGGAGGATTTCCAGAAGCTCAAGACGGCGTTCAAGAAGGACGGCACCGTCACTGCAGGCAACGCATCGGGCATCAATGACGCGGGCGCCGCCATCGTCATGATGGAAGCGGGCGCGGCGGCGAAGCAGGGCCTCAAGCCGCTCGCGCGCCTGGTCGCCTACGCGCACGCGGGCGTCGAGCCGCAAGTCATGGGCCTCGGGCCGATCCCTGCGGTGAAGCGCGTCTTCGAGAAATCGGGCCTCAAGGCCGCCGACATCGACGTGATCGAATCGAACGAGGCTTTTGCCGTGCAGGCGATGGCGGTGACCAAGGACCTCGGGCTCGATCCGGCGAAGGTGAATCCGAACGGCGGCGCAGTCGCGCTCGGCCACCCGATCGGCGCCACCGGTGCGATTCTTACGGTGAAGGCGCTCTACGAGCTCGAGCGCACCCAGAAGCGCTACGCCCTCGTCACCATGTGCATCGGCGGCGGCCAGGGCATCGCCGCCATCTTCGAGCGCGCCTGATTGGGGTCAGACCCCGGTTTTCCTCGCTTGGGTACTGACCCCGATTTTTCCGGCGATGCCTGAGCCTCGTAAGCCCCGCATCGGCCTCGCCCTCGGCGCCGGCGGCGCGCGCGGCTGGGCGCACATCGGGGTGATCCGCGCGCTGCAGGACGTCGGCGTCAAGCCCGATGTCGTCTGCGGCACATCGATGGGCGCGCTCGTCGGCGCGGCCTATGCGGCGGGTGAGCTGGAGCGGCTCGAAGGCTGGGCCAGGTCGCTGGGCTGGAAGGACGTGCTCGGCCTGATGGATTTCACCCTGCGCGGCGGCCTGATCCGCGGCACCAGGCTGTTCGATTTCTTCCGCGCGCGCGTCGCGGACCGCGAGGTCGCCGCGCTGCCGATGCCCTTCGGCGCCGTGGCGACCGAGCTCACCACAGGGCGCGAAGTGTGGCTGCGCGAGGGCAGCGTGTTCGACGTGGTGCGCGCCTCGATCGCCATCCCCGGCGTGTTCTCGCCGGTGCTGCGCGAGGGGCAATTGCTAGTGGACGGCGGCCTGGTGAACCCGGTGCCGGTGTCCCTCTGCCGCGCGCTCGGCGCCGACATCGTCATCGCCGTCGACCTGGGCTGGGCCAAGGTCGGCTACTTCAGGGAGCGCCGGGAGGCAAAGCCCCCACCGAAGCCCGCGCGCGAGGCAAGCGATCTGGCGTGGTGGGAGCGCGTCCTGCGCCTGGCGGCGGTGGGCAAGGAAGAGCCGCCCGACAGCATGCCTTCCGTCCTCACCGTCTTCCTCACCAGCATCGACGTCATGCAGGTACGCATCGGCCGCAGCCGCCAGGCCGGCGATCCGGCGGACGCGCTGCTCACCCCCATCCTGCCCAATGTCGGCATGATGGACTGGCACCGCGCGGCCGAGGTCATCGACGAGGGGCAGGCCGTGACCGAGCGCATGCGGCCCATGCTGGAGCACCTGCTGCGCGCCTGAAATTCGGGGTCAGGGCCGGATTCTTCTTGCGAGCGAAAATGCGGCCCTGACCCGGATTTTCTATTTCCTGACTGCCAGCCGACGAGCATGGTCCACAGGAGCTGCGTGTAGACGAAGGGCGCGAGCAGCGTCCCCGGCGCAAATGCGAAAGCGCGGATTAGGATGAAGTGCCCCACCGTCGCCAGCAGTCCGAGTGCCGATCGCGTCCATCAGCGTGAACACGCCGAGCGAGACGACCATCAGGAGGATCCCGCGCAGTGCGGGGTTGTGGGGCGGCATCGGCGTGGCGGATTCAACGGTGTTGCTACACTGGGCCGATGGCCATTCCGCTGCCCGTTCTCCTGGCGGTGCTCGGCGCCGCGCTGCTGCACGCCGCCTGGAACGCGATGCTCAAGTCGGGCGCCGACAAGCAGCTCGACGCGGTGGGTCTCGCCGCCGGCAGCGGCATGGTGGCGCTCGCCGCCGCGCCATTCCTGCCGGCGCCCGCGCCCGCCTCCTGGCCGTGGATCGCGGCGTCCGCCATCGTGCATATCGCCTACTTCTGGGCACTCGCGGGCGCGTACCGCTGGGGCGACATGTCCTTCAGCTACCCGATCATGCGTGGCGGCGGCCCGCTCATCGTCACGGCGGCAGGCGGCGCGGTGTTTGGCGAAAGCCTGGGGGGCGGGCAGCTCGCCGGCGTGCTGCTCATCAGCGCGGGCATCTTCGCCTTCGCCACGCACACGGCAGCCGACCCCGCGGCGCAGCGCAAGTCGCTCGCCTTCGCGCTCGCCAACGCAGCGGTGATCGCCACCTACACGCTGATCGACGCCAAAGGCGCGCGGCTCTCCGGCGCGCCGGTCAGCTACGCGCTGTGGTTCTTCATTGCCAATGGCGTGGTGATCTTCGCCGCGGGCTGGCTGCAGCGCCGCGCGGCGGCACGGCGCCACCTCGCGCGCCAATGGCGCGTGGTGCTCCTCGGCGGCGCCTGCGCGGTCGGCGCCTACGGGGTGGCGCTCTGGGCGATGACGCGGGCGCCTGTGGCGCTGGTGGCGGTGCTGCGCGAGACCGCGGTGGTATTCGCCGCCTTGCTCGGCGCCGTATTCCTCAAGGAGCGCTTCACCGCACGGCGCGTGGCGGCGACGGCGGCGGTGGTGGCGGGCCTGATGGTGATGCGGCTCTGAAAATCGGGGTCAGGGCCGACTTTTTATTGCAAGCGAAAATTCGGCCCTGACCCCAATTATTACCCCAATTATTCGGGCCGCATGTGCGGGAAGAGGATTACGTCGCGGATCGAGGCGCTGTCGGTGAGCAGCATCACCAGGCGATCCACGCCGAGGCCCGCTCCCGCGGTGGGCGGCAACCCGTACTCGAGGGCGCGGATGTAGTCGGCGTCGTAGTGCATCGCCTCCGCGTCGCCCGAGTCCTTCATCGCGGCCTGCTCGCGGAAGCGCTCGGCCTGGTCCTCGGGGTCGTTCAGCTCGGAAAAGCCGTTCGCGACTTCCTTGGTGTCGATAAAAAGCTCGAAGCGGTCGGTGAGCTCGGGATCCGCATCCTTGCGCCGCGCGAGCGGCGAGACCTCCTCCGGGAAGTCGAGTACGAAGGTCGGCTCGATGAGGTTCTTTTCCACCACCGCCTCGAAGAGCATCAGCTGCAGCGCGCCCCAGCCATGGTCGGCCTTGTGCTCCACGCCGAGCTCGTCGAGCTTGTGCGACAGGAACTTCCGGTCGCGCAGGTCGCCCGCGATGCCTTCGCGGCGGATCGCCTCCGGGATGGCGAGGCGCACGAAGGGCTTCGAGAAATCCAGGCTCTTGCCCTGGTAGCTGACGGCGAGCTTGCCGCAGGCGGCTTGCGCGGCGTTGCGCACCAGCTTCTCGGTGAGCGCCACCATGTAGTCCATGTCCTGGTAGGCGCAGTACCACTCGAGCATGGTGAACTCGGGGTTGTGGCGCGTGGAGATACCCTCGTTCCTGAAGTTGCGGTTGATCTCGAACACGCGCTCCAGGCCCCCCACCACCAGGCGCTTCAGGTACAGCTCCGGCGCGATGCGCAGGTACAGGTCCATGTCGAGGGCGTTGTGGTGCGTGCGGAACGGCCGCGCCGCGGCGCCGCCGGGGATCGGCTGCATCATCGGCGTCTCGACTTCGAGGTAGCGCTCCGCCACCAGCGTCTCGCGCAGCGACTGCACGACCTTGGAGCGCGCGGCGAACACGCTGCGCGCCTCGGGGTTGACGATCAGGTCCACGTAGCGCTGCCGGTAGCGCAGCTCCTGGTCGGTGAGGCCGTGGAATTTCTCGGGGAGCGGTCGCAGCGCCTTGACCAGCAGCCGCAGGCTCCTGGCATTGACGGTGAGCTCGCCCTTGTTGGTCTTGAACAGGGTGCCTTCGACGCCGAGGATGTCGCCGAGGTCCCAGTGCTTGAAGGCCTCGTGCGCGGCCTCGCCCGCGACGTCGTTCGCCACGTAGATCTGGATGCGGCCGCTGCCATCCTGCAGGGTGGCGAAGCTCGCCTTGCCCATCACGCGCTTGAGCATCATGCGGCCGGCGACCTTCACCTTGACCGCCTTCGCCTCGAGCGCCGCCTTGTCCAGCATCGCGTAGCCGCGCGCGAGGTCGCCCGCGTGGTGCGCGATGCGCCAGTCGTTGGGAAATGCCTGTCCCTGCGCGCGCAGCGCCTTGAGCTTTTCGCGCCGCTCCTCGACGAGCTTGTTCTCTTCTTCCATGCCTAGGGAGCCTCTGAATTATCCGCGCGGTGGCGCGTTGCGGCCGGTACGCGGCGCCGGCTAGGCGCGAGGCCGCAGCGATTTGTCGATATCGCAAGGCCGAGCAACAACGCCGGCGCTCGTGTCATCGCGATATCGTAACCCGACCGGTGCAACTTCCCGCCGCAACCCGAAGGCGGCGAGGCCTTTGCCTTGAGCCCCCGCATCGCGGCCTCGCTGCTTGGAGGGACGGGGCGAGTTTTGCCGCATGGCATCGCCATCGGCCGCCTTGTGGACATCAAGTACACGGCGGGGTCCGCTGGCTCGCCCTGCGCCAAAATCGCCACCGTCGCGCACGCGGGAATAAATCAGAGGCTCCCTAGACTCCCTGTTTCAGGCTCGCCTCGATGAAGTCGTCCAGCTCGCCGTCGAGCACCGCCTGCGTGGCGCCCTTTTCCACGCCGGTGCGCAGGTCCTTGATGCGCGACTGGTCGAGCACGTAGCTGCGGATCTGGTGGCCCCAGCCGATGTCGGTCTTCGAGTCCTCCAGTTTCTGGCGCTCGGCGTCGCGCTTGCGCATCTCCAGCTCGAAGAGCTTGGACTTGAGCATGGCCATCGCCTCGGCGCGGTTGCGGTGCTGCGAGCGGTCGTTCTGGCATTGAACCACGATGCCGCTGGGAATGTGCGTCATGCGGATCGCGGAGTCGGTCTTGTTGACGTGCTGGCCGCCCGCGCCCGAGGCACGGTAGGTGTCCACGCGCACGTCCGCGGGGTTGATCTCCACCTCGATGGTCTCGTCCACTTCGGGGTAGACGAAGACACTCGCGAAGGAGGTGTGGCGGCGCGCGTTGGCATCGAAGGGGGACTTGCGCACCAGGCGGTGCACGCCGTTCTCGGTGCGCAGCGTGCCGTAGGCGTAGGCGCCGTTGATCTTGAGGGAAGCGCTCTTGATGCCGGCCACTTCGCCCTCGGCCTGGTCGAGGATCTCGACCTTGAAGCCCTTCTTGTCGCAATACTTGAGGTACATGCGCTCCAGCATCGAGGCCCAGTCCTGCGCTTCCGTGCCGCCCGAGCCCGCCTGGATGTCCATGAAGCAGCTGTTGGGGTCGAGCGGGTTGCTGAACATGCGCTGGAACTCTAGCTGCGCGACCTGCTTCTCCAGGCCCTGCACGTCGGCTTCGACGCCGAGCAGGGTGGCATCGTCGTTCTCCGCCTTCGCCATGCCGAAGAGCTCGCCGGAATCGGCGAGGCCGCTGGCAATGCCGTTCAGAGTGCCGACGGTGGCTTCGAGGGACTTCTTCTCGCGCCCGAGCTCCTGGGCGCGCTTCTGGTCGGACCAGACCTTGGAGTCTTCGAGATCCTTGTTGACCGCTACGAGGCGCGATTGCTTCCCGTCGAAGTCAAAGGTACCTCCTCAGCTCCGCAGACCGTTTGTTCAGATCTTCGAGCTTGGAGGCGATGGCGTTGAGGCGCTCGGCTTCCATGAGGGGGCGCATTATACCGGCAGGCACGCCGGAACCATGGCGTCGTCGAGCCGGCGGCCAGGCTTCATTCGCTCTCGATTCTTCCAACCACCTTGCCGTTCTGGTCGATGATGAAGATGGCATGGCTGCCGGGACGGGGAGGCGGCTTGTCCTGCGGCGAGTCGCCGTGCGTGAACTCCACGCGGACATACCACTTGTTGTTCTCGACCTTTGCGTTGAACGTGCACAGGGCCACGGATCTGCACTTGCTCTTCACCTGGCGCTTGGCGACGTCGATTGCCCCCTCGCGATCAAGGGCTGCGGCGCACGGTGCCCATGAGGCGATGAGCATGGCCGAGAACGCAGCGATCGCGGTGCGACTGGTCACGAAGCCTGACCTTCAATAGGCGATCGACGGCTGCCGGCTTTCAGCGCGGATTGGCCGCGGTGATGAACCAGGTGCTCGAGGGCGCCCAGACGCCGTCGGGCCGCGCAAAGGGCGTCAGCGTTTCCTTGAGCGCCGCGACCACCTGGGGTTTTCTCTTCTCGCCCTCTGCGCCCGCGAGCCGGATGATCTCGCCGGCGGGCCCCAGCGCCATGGCAAATTCGATGGCGTCGTCCAGATCGCGCCCGATGCAGATGTCGCAGTCGAAACGCTCGAAGGCGATGCGCTCGAAGCCCGCGCCGCGCAGCATGCCGCTCACCATGTCGGGGCCGGCCATCGAGAAGGGGCCCGGCCCGCAATGCACCTGGTCGGTCTCCTCGTGCGACACCACCGGCACGATCTCCTTCACGCGCAACTCGGCCTCGTGCAGCCACGGGTTCTCCTCGCGCCGGCGCCAGACGATCTGCGTGAACGTGCCGCCGGGCTTGAGCGCCTTGCGCACGTTGCGCATCGCCGCGCCCGGCATCTCGAAGAACATGGTGCCGAAGCGCGCGAAAGCGTGATCGTAGGGCCCGCGCAGGTCGCCCCACTGCGCATCGCCGACAAGAAAGCGCGCGTTGCGCACGCCTGCCGCGCGCGCCTCCGCCTCGGCGGCGCGAATGAAGTTCTCCGCGCAGTCCACGCCGACCGCCTCGCCGCTCGGGCCGACGCAGTTGGCGATGCGCAGCGTGCTGTCGCCGAAGCCGCAGCCGACGTCGAGTACCCTCGCGCCCGGCGGATGGCGGCAGCGCTCGAATGCCGCCTCGCTATGCTGCGCCAGCCCGTTCACCAGCAGGTGCTTGAAGCGGCAGAACTTGTCGTACAGGACCGTGTTCCAGGCTTCGACGACGATGCTGTCGGCAACGGCCATGACTCACCTCGCGCAAGGCGACTCAGGACGCGCAGTCTAGACCTGCTAGAGCCTGGCGACGAGGGCTGCGAGCTGGTCGGTGGCAATGCCCCAGCCCTTGTGGAACCCCATCTTCTCGTGCGCCTCGTAGTCCGCCTTCGTCCAGTGGCGCACGCGCGCGGTGTAGCGCGTCTTGGCGCCCAGGTCCTCGAAGGTCAGGATTGCCGTCATGAACGGCTTGGCCGAAGGCTCCCAGGCCTTGGTGTAGGCGTCGGTGGAGACGAGCCTTTCGTTCTTCACCACTTCCAGGTACACGCCGCGGTTCGGGACCTCGGTGCCATCCGGTCCGCGCATCACGATCAGGATCGAGCCCCCGGGACGCACGTCGGTTTCCGCCCGGATCGTCTTCCAGGGCGGGGGCGTGAACCACTGCGTGATCAGGGCGGGCTCCGTCCATGCGCGGAAGAGCTTTTCGCGGGGAGCGTTGATGATGCGCGTCAGAACGAGTTCGCGGTCGCTCATGGTTCGTCTCCTGCGAATGGGCCATCAGGCGCTCACGCGAGTCATTAGACGGCACGATCGCGCCGGAATGCAAGGCATCCGGCGCTGCGCGCGACGGCGCCCAACGATGGAGCCGGGGCTCATCGGTGGGCGCGGGGCCGGATGGAGCGCGAAGAGCCGAACCGGCTACTCGGCCAGGACGACGCCGGAGCCGCCCATTTCCTTCGGCACGTCGTGCATCTTGGGCAATCCGTCCCTGATCCGCAGCTTGGTCTCCTGGTAGTTGACGTGAACGTGCGCCTGATACGGGTACTCCGGAATGAGCGCCGCGTACACGTCGATCAGGCCCCAGGAAGGATGCTCCGTGAAGAGATGGCCGCCGCAGCTCTTGCACCATTTGCGCAGGCTGCGAGGCGTCTTGTTGTAGGTGCCGATGTGGTCCGCGCCGCGCGTGACCTGCACTGCCTCGGGCTTCCATAGCGTGAAGGCGTTGACGGGACTTGCCGACCAGCTGCGGCACGAATCGCAATGGCAATAACCCATGGCGGCCGGCTCGCCGCTGACGGCGAGCTCTACGGCACCGCAGAAGCAACTGCCCTTGTAGACCTTTGCACTGCGTGTCTGATCGGTGGAACGCAGTTCATTGACGACTCCCATGCTGCTGTCCTTTCGTAAAACGGTGGATGGTGAAAGCGCACAACGGCGCAAATCGTCCGGCGCCGTAAGCGTTGCGCTAGTATCGGTACCCCTCGACTCCGGGACCGCGCCGAAACGACGCGGTTGCTGACCGAAGCTCCATGGATGCCCTTTCGGACGTGCTCAAGTCGGTGCGGCTGGAAGGCGCCTTCTACATCAACGCGGAGTTCACCGCGCCCTGGTGCATCCGGGGGAAATGCGGCCAGGCGAGCGTCCAGCAGCGGCTGTCTGGCGCCGACCACGTCGTGTACTTCCACTTCATTGCCGAAGGCGGCTGCAAGGTGCGGCTCGCCGACGGCATGCAGGTGCTCGACGTGGCCGCCGGCGACCTGGTCCTGTTCCCGCAGGACGACCGGCACCTGATGGGCAGCGACCTGCAGCTCGCGCCCCTGGAGACGGAGAACCTGGGCTACACGCCTGACGCAGCCGGCGGCGACCTGATCCAGATGCACCATGGCGGCGGCGGCGCGGCCACGCGCTTCGTGTGCGGCTATCTCGCCTGCCATCGCAGCGTGTGCCGGCCGCTGCTGGACGCGCTGCCGCGCGTGCTGCGCATCCCGGTCGGCGACGCGCAGGCGTCGGCCCTGCTGCGCGAGCTGCTGCGGGCGGCAGTGAACGAGTCCTCGGCGTCGCGGCCGGGCGCCGCGTCCATGCTGGCGAAGCTCTCCGAGCTCATGTTCGTGGAAGCCTTGCGCCGCTACGTGGAGAATCTGCCGCCGCAGGGCAAGGGCTGGCTCGCGGGCGTGCGCGACGCACAGATCGGGCGCGCGCTCGCCTTGCTGCACGGCGATCCGGGCCGGGCATGGACGGTCGACGCGCTGGCGCGCGAGGTGGCGCTATCCCGTTCCGCGCTGGCCGAGCGCTTCGCGGTGCTCGTCGGCGAGTCGCCGATCCAGTACCTGATCCGCTGGCGCCTGGCGCTCGCGGCGCAGATGCTGCGCGCGGGCCGCGAAGCGATTGCGCGCGTCGCCGAGCGCAGCGGCTACGAGTCGGAAACCGCCTTCAGCCGCGCATTCAGGCGCGAATTCGGCGTGGGTCCCGCAGCGTGGCGCAAGGCCGGCCCGGGCTAGCGCTGCTGCGGCGGAATAATTCTGATCGCGGCAGAGAATTTCGCATGCGCGCCCGGATCGACGGGCCGGTGCCTGACCTTCGTGCTGGCCGGGTCCTTGCCGAGGAAGTTGTCGCCCTTCCAGTTTCGCGCGGGCCTGATCGGCCGCGGCACGAAGCCGCCCCCGCAGTTGGGACAGACGTTGCCCAGGATCGTATCCACGCACGCCGCGCAAAACGTGCATTCGTAGGTGCAGATGCGCGCTTCGAGAGAGGCGGGCGGCAGGGGCTTGTTGCAGTGTTCGCAGGTCGGACGTAGTTCGAGCATCGAGTCCTCTAGGGAAGTCTAGGCTAGCTTATTGATTGCGGCTCTCCATGTGGAACTTGTGGAGGATGCGGTGCGCGATCGGCGCGAGAATGACGCCGGCGACGAGGATGACTGCCAGGCCGCAGTAAAGCGCATACAGGCCCGCAAAGAGCTTGCCGCCAAAGCTGGCCGGTGTATGCACGGGGCCCATTCCGCCCAGCAGCATCGACGCGTTCAGGAATGCATCGATCCAGCTCAGGCCCTCGAGGTTGTGATACCCCACCATGCCGATGAAAAGCGAAACGGCGATGAGTGCGACCGCGATGATCCCGCTGTGGGCCAGCCGGACAAAGAAACGCTCCGGAGGAATAACGGGCTGGGCGCGATGCTCGAACTCTGGGAGTAGCCTCTTCACTGGTCGCCTAACATGCAATGGTCAGAAAAACGCGGCCTACCATGAGCGCAATCATCCACGTGCGCTACGTGCATTGCCCAGTATAGAGGGCTGCAACCGGGATCGCGGGCGCCGTGACTCGGCGGTCATCGCGAGAGCCTGCACTCCCGCAGCGAGCGGTACACCATGCCATTCTTTCCCGACACCATGGCGAACACGAAATTCGAGCCGCTCACCGCCAGGCTGCGCTCCCCGTAGCGCACCACCACGCAGCGGCTGACGAGCTCCGGCTCGACGTAGTAGTCGCCCGCCTGGTCGGAGCGCACGATCTCCAGGGCGACGACCGGCTCGGCAACGCGGTGCAGCGTGAATTCGAGGTCGCGGCCGACGACGTAGCGGCAGTTGAGAGTGCCGGAGGCGTCCAGGTTGCAGCTGGCGCCGCGGCTGGTCGCCGCGTAGGGCGTCTCCTGCGCCACCGCGCCCGCGGCGGCGAGCAGCAGCGCAGCGAGCAGGGCGCCGCTACACGCGCCGGCCGGTGTATTCCTCGGCAATCTTGTCGTCGTAGAACGAAGTCGGGTTGGGCGCCGCCATGAAGCGGCGGTAGACCTCGGGATAGACCTTCACGTACTGGAAGACCTGGCCGTTGGACAGCTCGACCTCCAGGACTTGGCTCTGCTCGTCGTAGCCGACCGAGCGGACCTTCGACGAATTGACGCGCTTGCGTTCCATTCAGTGAACGAGCTTCGCGCTCCAGGGTGCCTTGGCGCCGCCCGCCTGCACGATGCCCTCGATGCTGTCGCCCTTCACCGTGCCGGTGAAGGATGCCTTCTTCGCGGGCAGGGCGAAAGAGATCTGCTCGCCATGGATCTTGAGGTCGTCGAGGGCCACGTCCTTGCCGTCCAGCCTGGCGCTGCCCGAGACGCGCGTGACCTGCTGGCGCAAGCTCAGGTTGAGCGTCCCCTTGCCAACCGACGCCGGCACGGTGGCGCGCCAGTTGCCCTGCACTTTCGCTGGCACCATGTAGAGATAGATGAGCGTCGTGGTGACGCCGCTGATCTTCACCTTGTCTTCCAGGTCCCACTGCACGTACTTCTCCGGTATCCAGCCGGTGACCGGATAGTCGTGCGACAGCACCTTGGTGCCGGGCTTGAGCTCGTTGAGGAGCTTGTCCTTCAGCATGTTCACGGTGTTGGGCAGGAGATACATGGTGAGGACGGTGGCCCGCGCGATGTCGGTCTTGAACAGGTCCGCCTTGATGAACTTCACGCGGTCGGCCACGCCTTCCTTCTGCGCTGCCTCGTTCGAGAGCTTCACCAGCTCGTCCTTGATCTCCACGCCGAAGCCGCTCGCGCCGAACACCTTGGCGGCGGTCAGCACGATCCTGCCGTCGCCCGAGCCCAGGTCGATGACGAAGTCGTTCGGGCCGATGTCGGCGAGCTTGAGCATGTCGGCGACCACGCTCTGCGGCGAGGGTACGTAGGGGCCGGCGTTGATGGGCGGCTCCGCCGCGCGCTTGTCGGCGGCGAGCACCGCGAGCGGCAGCGCGAGCAGCAAGGCGAGGGCTCTCATGGCGACTCTACGTGCTCCACGTTGATCTGCACTGACTGCAATCCGTTGTACTCGTTCACGCTCAGCCGGTAGGCGGCGCGAAAGCGCGCGGGGAGCGGCTCGAGGGAGTTGAAGCGCATGGCCTCCAGGCGCC
>Ga0326726_10004804_pt1 | contig 12313 bp, 8 predicted proteins | sample MHFenrmetagenome_2_FD_207603 | JGI IMG/M metagenome (GOLD analysis project Ga0326726, IMG submission 207603) | Lab enriched peat soil microbial communities from Michigan Hollow, Ithaca, NY, United States - MHF15MN | ecosystem: Environmental > Terrestrial > Soil > Wetlands > Peat | place: USA...
GGAAAGCCCCCAAGCCAGTGGCAATCCCTTTCCCCCCTTTAAACTTTAGAAAAATGGGATAGAGGTGCCCCAAAAAAGCGGTTAGGGCTACGGCTGCGATCCAGAAGTGGGAATCGAGTACCGCCCGAGCAATGACCACAGGAATCAGTCCTTTCAGGATGTCACCCACAAGGGTGAGAACGCCCAACTTCTTTCCCGCCGTACGGTAAATGTTGGTGGCCCCGATATTCTTGCTCCCCTGACTTCGCGGGTCTACATCGCTGAAGGCCCGGGTGAGAATGACCCCAGTGGGCACTGACCCCAGGAGGTAGGCAAAGATGAGAAGCAATAAGGTCATGGCTCCTCCTCCCAAATGAACGACGATTTCACCACCGAGGCATAGAGGGGATAGAATAAAATCCGAATTTCGAATATCGAAATCCGAAACTATTTGTTTCGAGAATTAAGATTTTGAGCCTTCATGCTTTGGATTTTGAATTTTTAGCTCAGTGTTCTCTGTGTCTCTGTGGTGAAATGGTCTTTATGCTTTTCGGACCCGGCAAGGAATGTATCGGTGCAACGGCGTGCCGGCAAAGCGATCCCGGTGCTTGGCCGGGGCCAGCCGGTTCACGTTCACCCCGTGGGCGCGGCCCCCGTGTATGAGCCCGAAGCCATGGGGGATGACTACCTGTCCCTTATGTGAAGCCTCCGTAACTTCCGCCTCCACCGTAGCCGATCCGGCTTCGGTCTCGATGACCGCCAGGTCCTTGTCGGCAATACCCAGCTTATTGGCATCTTCCGGGTGGACGCGCATGGTGCAGTATCGCCGGCCTTCATTCCAGGCGGGGTCCCGCATAATAGAATTGGCCACCATCTCCATGTGGTTTCCGGCCATGAGAATCATAGGGTAGTCTTTGTTCACCAGCGCCGCTTCTTCGGAAGCCGGGGATACTTCCTTCACCCACGACTCCATCTCCGGAAAGTGAATGAGAACCTTTTTGTCCGGGGTCTTCAGTGCGGATAGGCCCTTTTCCGTATCCACGATCCCTATTTTGACTCCCCCCGGCGTTTTCAGGATCTTGCCGAAGATTTCTTCTCCGGTGAAGGGTCCCGGTTTGTACCCGGCCCGGGCCACATCGTCCGGGTGCATCATGGGGAACCGGGCCAGGAGTCCCCACAGGGCTGACAGGTTCTTCGATCCCAATTCCTCCCCCAGCGTCTTGGCCAGGATGAAGGGCAGCCAGGAGGCCGCTTGGGGGTTGGACTGAATGTACTGCATGAGGGCAACCCCGTAGGCCCCCCGGTCTGTGGCCAGTTCCCTCAGCTTTTGAGGATACTCGGGAATCATGCCCAGCCTTTCCGCCAGTTCGACATAGACTTGGGCTTCTTCCACCTGCTCCCCATCGGGTTCCACCACCGGGCGGCGCATGTCGAAGTAGTACTCCGGGTACATCCACTGGAAAAAGGTCCCGTCCCATTTTTCATAGCCGCTTCGGGCCGGCAGAACATAGTGCGACAGGGCCGCGGTCTCGGTCATGGCCACTTCCACCGTGACCAGCAGGTCGAGTTTGGCAAAAGCCCTTTCGTAGGCTGCGGTGTCGGCGTAGGAACGCAAGGGGTTCGAGCCGCTTACGATGACCGCCCGGACCCGCTGAGGATGGTCATTATCTATTTCTTCGGGCATAACGTTAGGTGGAAAGACCCCCATGATGAGAGGGATGTTAGTCGCCACCGTTCTCCAGGTTCCGGGGTCTTCCTCGGGAGTGTGGGACCCCATGGGCATCAGGTGTCCGCCAAAAACATTTCCACCTTTTCCCCCGATACGGCCGGCCATAGCCAGGAGGATCAATTCCAAGTAGGAATTCAATGTACTGTGGCGGCCCATCAGAATGCCGAGGTCGCTCCGCCAGGCGCTCTTACGGGTGGCGAAGAGGCGGGTGAATTCCCGAACCGCTCCGGGGTCCAGGCCGCAGACGCGGCAGTTTTCCTCGATATTCACATCATCAAACCAATTCTGGATCGTCTCGAATCCATTGACCTTAGCGGAAATAAACTCCCTGTCCAGAAGCCCTTCCTCCGTCAGGAGAATTTTGATCATGGCCTTCAGCAGGAGGGCATCGGTTCCGGGTTTGATGGGCAGATGGATATCCGCCAGTTTCGCCGTCTCGGTTACCCGCGGATCGACCACAGCCATCATGAATCCGGGCTCTTTTTTCTTGTTGCGAATTACTACGGGGGCGGCAGGGATGTCGTGGCTGACCATGGGATTGGCCCCCCAGAAGACCAGGAAATCCGACCCCTGGATATCGGGGACGGGATGCATATATTGGCGGCCGAAGGCCTTGCCCTGCACCCAGAAATAGCCGGTGAGCTCCTGAGCCAGAGGGCTGTAGTGGTTCTTCGACCCCAGCCCGTGGAGAAAGCGAACCCCAAAGGCCGCCTCGAAATGGCAGCCCTGCCCTCCTCCTCCCATGTAGGCCACGGCGCGAGGCCCGTGCCGCTCCAGGACCTCTTTTAATTTGCCCGCGATCTCATCCAGGGCCTGCTTCCAGGAGATTCGTTCAAATCGATCCCCCACGCGTTTGAGAGGATATTTCAACCTCTCCGGGTTGTTCTGAAAATAGGCGATGTGGGCGCCCTTCCGGCAGATATACCCCTTCGAGCGAGGATTCTCCTTGTCCGCCCTCACCTTAAGGATCTTGCTTCCTTCGGTGGTCACTTCCAGGCCGCAGTTACTGAAACAGAGAACGCACGAGGTCTTTTTCCATTCGCTCATGGCTGGCTCCTTTGGGGGATTTCCCCTGCAGGGAGAGGATAGAACAGGATAAGGGACAAAGTCAATTCGGGATGCGGGATTTTCTGTTCCAAATTCCGAATGGGCAGTCCCGCTTTAAGTGTCAGGCTTTGGTTTCCTGCTGAGGCTTGACTTTCTTCTGGATGCCGGAGGTATAGACGATGATGGCCGACTCCCCGTCGACCGGGCACTTGTTTTCGCAGATTCCACAGCCCGTGCATATCTCTTCCTTCACGATGGGCCGCTTCTTATCATCGCCCACAATGGCATGGTAGGAACACTGTTCGTTGCAGACCAGGCAGACCTTCCCCTCTTCATAGGCGATGCATCGAGTTTTGTCGATCTTGGCCACCCCCATCTGGACCTTCTGCTTTTCTTCCACAGAAAGGGGGCGAATGGCTTCGGTCGGGCATACCCGCCCGCAGAAATTGCAGTGTTCTTCACAGTAGCCGATGCGGGGGACCAGGCGGGGGGTGTAGAGACCGGCCAGCCCCGCCTCCAGGAAGGTGGATTGGAGGGCGTTGTTGGGACAAACCTTCAGGCATTCCCCGCACCCCGTGCAGACGGAGACAAAATTCTTTTCCGGCAGGGCGCCCGGGGGACGGATGAGCCGATTGTTCTTCAGCCCGCTCTCGGTTTGGAGGGGGTTGGTTTTAATCGCTAGGGCGGAGAAGACGCCGAAAGCCAGAGACCCCACCACATACCTCCGGGAAAGAGAAACCGCTTCCGCACCCTTCCACCTGGGAAAGTGGAACCCGAAGGCAGTGGCCTCCGGCGGGCAATCCAGGCACTTGAAGCAGGAGATGCAGTCCTGCTGGCGATACTCCCGGGGAGTCTCTGCGGGGATGGCCCCTACGGAGCACTCTTTCGCGCACTTCAGGCACTGGACGCAGGCCTCGCTGACCGACCGCCTTACGACCCGGAGGCGGGAGGTGAGCGAAAAGAGCGTCCCCAGGGGACAGAGGTAGCGGCACCAGAACCGCCTGCGGATGACCCCCAGGGCCAGAACTCCCGCGAAGAACAGAAAGATCAGCAGGTTGACTTTAAAGATGGGTAGCTTCGTCGCCGGAAGGATGAAGGGATTGCCGGGGAGAAGCCGCTGGATCTCCGGCAGAAGATGATTATAGATGTAGACTGCGGGCGGGTAAAAGGCGATCACCAGGGTCCGGGTAATCAGGCTAATGGGGTCCAGGAGGTAAAGAACCTGCAGCCCCAGGAGCCCCGCAGCCACGGCGAAGATGAAAACCCCGTAGCGGAATCTCCTCAGGGGCTGGTCGTCAAAGGGCTTGGAGCGCTTCTTCTCCCGGAAGAGGACCCGGTCGAAAAAATCGAAGGTCGCCCCCATAGGGCAGAACCATCCGCAGAAAAAATTCCCGAAGATCACCACCAGGAGGAGGACCCCCAGAGCCGGAAGCATCCGGATGATGATCTCGCCCTGGGTTAGAAAAGCAACGATGGCGATGAAAGGGTCCAGCCGCAGGTACAGATCGACCGGAATCCTTACTTCCAGGGGGAAGGCAGCCTGAATGATCAAGTAGAGGAGGAAAAAGAAGGAGACGGCCTGGACGGTTCTCCTTGCCCATTGGAGCTTTTCCGTCATGCGGCCTTGACCTTCTTCATCCGGACCTTGGAGAGGTTCATCTCTCCCAGGCCCAGGTCGTAGGCATTCTTGATGAACCGGATATCGGCTGGCCGGAACGGCTTTCCCGTTTTGGGATGTTTGAAATATGAAGCGCAGTAGGCGTCCACCGCCACCATATCCGTTGTGGCGCATACCTCACCGATGTCCTCCGTCTTCCCCGGCCCCTTGGGCCCGTTGGTGGTGAGGATCCGGATGGCGTCAACCACCACCAGGTCCGGCTTGCGGACCGTGTTGATGTCGGCGATGCACTGATGGAGGTCGATCTTGTGCAGAAGTTCCATGTCCCAGGTGGTCCCCATGGCATTCTTCAGGCCCAGGGTGAGTTCGGTGGCAAAGTGCTGCTTGGGAAGGGGAAAGGTGATATAAACATCGGTTTCCAGCACATCCTGGATGAATTCCGCTTCCTTGAGTTTCTTGCCCTTGGGGATCTCCACCTTCTTGTACACGTTCCGGCCGTGGCCCGAATAGATGTCTCCCCCGGCGTCCTGGGTGACTTTCTTCAGGCCCGACCGGGAGAAGCAGAACTGATAATTGTCGCAGGTGTGGTCCCATACCGCCACCCGCTTGGCCCCAGCCTGGTAACACATCTTGATCAAAGCGGAGAGCAGCTCGGGATTGTTGGTGGCAGCCTGTTCCGGCGTGCGGGCCCAGGCGATGTTGGCCTTGATCACCACTCTTTGTCCCTTTTTTACAAAACGCCCCATGCCTCCCAGCGGGGCCATGGCGGCCTGCAGAAGCTGAGTCGGAGTCCCCTGCTGGGCAATGACTAGGTCGGCCTCGCCCGCGGCATAGGCCACGGAGGGACGAAAGGGGGAAGAAAGAAAGAACATCTTGGGCAGGGCAACGGCCGCGGCCGCCCCTTTCATAAAACCCCGGCGGGTCAACTTCGATCTGGAGAACCAATCCATAACTGCCCTTTCTTTCCGCGTTACTTTTCGGCTTTGGCTTATTCCATATCACGAATGCCCGGGACGGAAGAATGATTTAGAACAGCCAAACTTCTATTTCTATCCCGGTTTATTGATCCCTGAATTCCAACTTTCCCTTTGAAATGCATATACCTTTGTTCCCACCTTGCGTTCCCCATTCGGAGTTCCACGTTTCCCATTCACTCAAGGCGATTCACCCGGGAGGCACCCTGGTCGGTCCCGAACCATACCCCGTCTTTGTCTTCTGTCGCGCAGAAGACATTGTTGCTGAGCAAACCATCGGCGGTAGTAAGCGAATCCCACTGGTTCTGGGTAATCCCGTAAACGCTGACCCCGTTATCACGGCAGACGAATACCTTTCCCTGAATGGTGGCCAGGCAGTAAATTCCTCCGTTCTTCAGGGAATCGGTGGGGTCAATTCTTTTCCACCCTTCTGCGGGGGGATCATATTCATAGAGGGTCCCCTGGCTGCTTCCGGCCCAAATCTTATCCCCAACCCGGGCTAGGGCTCTTATCTCCAAGTCCATCAAACCTTCCTGTTGGCCGTAATTCTTCCATTTCATCTGGCTTTTTTGCAGGCGGCTCATCCCTCCATTGGTTCCAGCCCATAAAAAGTCGCCCTGAACCAGAAGGGCATTAACGAAATTCCCAGAAAGGCCATCCTTGGCGGAGTAAAAAGCCTTCCATTTTTCGGTCTTTTTGTCCAAAGCCGAAATGCCTCTCTCCGATCCAACCCACAGAATGTCGCCGTCCATGGCCAAAGAGACGATCTTCTTGGCTACCCCGTTGTTGGTGTTGAAGGGTCTCCAGGGGTTCTTCCTCTTGGGTTGGTAATAGGAGATTCCCCCGCCTCCGAACCCGTAAAAATAAGTACCGAACCAGAGCCGGTCTTTATCCGGAAGAATAACCGTGACGTCGTTGTAATTGGGGTGGTTTTTCCACTTGATGGCCACCCCGTCATCTTTTTCCGGAGGCTCTCCCTTGGTGGTAAAGACTTGGAAGGTATTCTTGGATCGATTGTATAGGGTCGTTCCTCCGGCGTAGGTGCCGAACCAGATTTCATCTCCCTGCACCGCAATGGCGAAGATCATGTCGCTGGACAACCCTTCCTTGACGGTGAGGTGTTGAAAGGAAACCGGTCTTTTGATGAAATTAGCTTCTGCGGGAAAACCAGGGGTTGAAACCAGAAAAGTCAAGAGGATAATTAATCCAAAAAGGTTGGCAACTCGCCTCATTGATTCTCCTTTTTAGATATTATCGCTGATTGAAGGCTGTTTTTCAATAAAGAAATCACCTGATTAGGCTGATTCGCCGTCCCGATCAACTCGGAAATTTTTTTTGCAGGGAATTCGACATTGCCTAGAGCCGGGGAAATGGGTCTGAAGAAAAATTCCTAAGCCCATTCTTTTTTGCTATAATAAAAATTTTTGGGGGACTAAGTCCCCTTCTCCCAGTTTCTTCCAAGAATCTTGCTTCTTAAGGAAAGGGCAGGGTATGAGTGGAATTTTTGGAATCGTATCCAAGAGCAATTGTGCTTCCACCCTTTTTTACGGCACCGATTACCATTCCCACATGGGAACCGAGTACGGCGGCATGGCCGTGCTGGGAACCCGGTTTTATCGGGGCATCCATGACATTAGCCAATCCCAGTTCAAATCCAAATTCGTGGACGAATACAAAAGCATGCAGGGGCCCATGGGAATCGGGGTGATCAGCGACCGTGACCCCCAGCCGCTCATCGTGGGCTCCAGGTTTGGGACCTTCGCCATCGTCAGCGCCGGCCTGATCGAGAATCTGGAGTCCTTGAGCACGGAGCTCTTGCAGCAGGGACACTCCTTCGGAGAAATGACCGGTGGGGGGATCAACTCGGTTGAGCTGGTGGCCAAACTGATCAACACTGGCAAGGATTTGGTCGATGGCTTCGATAAGATGTTCGACAAAATCCACGGGTCCGCAACCCTCCTTCTTTTGACCTGGGAAGGGATCTATGCGGCCCGCGACCGTCTCGGTCGATATCCTCTGGTGGTAGGAGAAAAAGGGGGCGATTTTGCAATGGCCACCGAATCCAGCTCTTTCTTGAACCTGGGATTCAAGGTGATCAAATTCCTCGAACCCGGGGAGGTGGTCTTAATCGATAAGAATGGGCTCAAGCAGAAAGCCAGCGGGAGACCAAACAGCCAGATTTGTGCCTTTCTCTGGATCTACACGGGCTACCCGGCTTCCAATTATGAAGGGATTAATGTCGAGCTGGTCCGGGAAAACTGCGGTCGGTTTTTGGCCAAAGGAGACAATATCCAGGCTGACCTCGTGGCCGGCGTTCCCGATTCCGGAGTGGGACATGCCATCGGCTACTCCATGGAATCCGGCCTTCCCCATCGGCGACCTTTAACCAAGTACACTCCGGGGTACGGACGGAGCTACACTCCCCCTTCCCAGGAGATCCGCGATTTAGTCGCCACCATGAAATTGATCCCCATCAAGGAGATCATCTGCGGGAATCGCATTGTTCTATGCGAGGACTCCATCGTCCGGGGCACTCAGCTAAAGAATTACACCCTGAAAAAACTCTGGGAAAATGGGGCCAAGGAAGTCCACATCCGCCCGGCCTGCCCCCCTCTCATGTTCCCCTGCAAGTTTGCCCTTTCCACCCGTTCCACCTCCGAACTGGCCGCCCGCCGAGCCATCCGGTCCATCGAGGGCAGGGATATCGAGGACGTCTCTGAATACCTGGACCCAAAGTCGGAAAAGTACGCCAGGATGGTAGAGTGGGTCCGCCGGGAATTGGGGGCGACAACTCTCAAGTACCAAACCCTCAAAGACATGATTCAGGCGATCGGCCTACCCCGGGAGAAACTTTGCCTCCATTGCTGGAGCGGCGAGTAATCAACCCCCTGGGCGGGTGATCGAGCGGTTGCCCCTGCCTTTTCTGCTCCATCGAAGCTCCCTTAAGAAAAGAAAAGGACTCGACTCCCATGAGCCAAGTCCTTTGTATCCTCTGGTCGGGGCGACTGGATTTGAACCAGCGACTCCTTGCTCCCGAAGCAAGTGCGCTACCAGGCTGCGCTACGCCCCGGACGTGTCTTCATAATAGGGATAAAAGCTTCGAAAATCAAGGAGAATGTGGCCAATGCCAAGTTCATCGCTCAATGGGCGCGATGACATTCCTCTTGCTTCTTTCAATCCGAAATCCGCGATCAGCAATCCGCAATCGTCAGAGGTGTTTTAAAGACTGGATTCTCCATAACACCCGCGTCAGGGGGATTGCCAAGTAACGGAGGGTGTAGGCCAACCTGGGGAAATATGCGATCTTTAGCATGTTCTCATACATTTCCAGAAATTCTGCTGCGTGAAAACGGATAACCCTCCCCTCTTGGGGAAAACCCCAGGCATTCAGCCGGCGAGCCTCTGTCTCTTGCTGAAAGATCACTTGACAGTCAAAAGGCGGTTTCATCGCAAAGAGCGGCAGCCCATCTACTGCGGGGATCCGCAGGACACTGTTTCGTAGGTTCTCCCTGGCCCACTGGACATACTCCTTCTTTTTTTCCGGGTCCTGGTAAACTGACGGCTCCTTGGGGATGGCGCAAGTGACGACCCAATCCATCCTTTCTTTTACTTCCCGGCAGGCCGCCGGGCAGCCGGAAAAGAAAGCCACCGGCACATGAAAGGAAGAGAGAATCGTGGAAAAGAGCTCGGATTCGCAGACCCTCTTTCCGTTTACCAGGATCTCCGAAATCCGGCTGGTGAGGGTATGGGCAAGAAACCCCTTTTCATTTCCCCCTGCGGCGTGGAGACCGACGAAGAGGGCAAAATCCCCACCATGCAAACGTCCATATCCGATTGCCGGTCCGGTGTAATAACCTGAGACCAGCTTCGCCCGTCCGTCGAGATACGCGGGTATGAGGTTGTAACCGGTTCGATGAAAGTCTTTGACCACCACGCCCTTGACCCCTCTGGCAAAGAGGGCCTCAATTACGGTGTTAATATCCCGGGTCAGCTCGACCCGGGCTTCCTGCCACTCGGGCGTGGCCAGAAGGGTGTGGGCCTTCGTCCAAGCTCCGGTGGATCCCTCCAGGTCAGCGACAATGTAGGCAATCTTGCCCTTCACCGCTTTCTGGCTTCCAGGAGGCGCTGGCTCACCTCAGCCACGACGCACCAGACTCCATCCAGGGAGAAGTGCTTCTGGATTGTGGAATCAAAGAGGACATTGACTTGGGCGGGAAACTCTTCGCTCTCCTTCCAGAGTAGGTAGGCCAAAGGAACTCTGGGAAAGACGGTCAGCGCAAAGGCTTTGTCTCCAAAGAGAAGTTCCACCCCGCCCAGCCGCTTGCCCACCTGCAAGAAACCTTCTGGGTCCCTTCTAAATGTTTCCTTCAACTCCTCTGTCCGCAGGGAGTGAGGACCCCGGAAGAAAGTGGTTCCTCCTTTGATCTCCTTTTCGCTGACCCAAGTATGGATGGGGTCTTCTTCTTGCCCGTTCAGGAGATAAAGAAGAACCATGAGGAAGAAATAATCCCGCAAGGTCTCCTCCTCGCACAGATCCCCCCTCATACATAGAATTCTCTTCTCTTCCGGCTGGATCAAATATTTTTGGTTGAGGATGGGGAGGAGGTATCCCTTCCGATCCTGGCTGTAGGAGGCCCCTGTCCTGCGGCAAACCTCGTCGGGTTCGGCCTTGACCAGGCTTTCCCAGTAAATTTCGTGGGTCGCCCGCTCATCCTTATGATTTAAACCCATCCCTCCCTCCTTCTTTTTCCCGAGAATCTCAGCCTGGGAACCTAATAGATTCTCTCTATGGGAAGTCCCGATCCTTTTTCTCATGATATCTGATGATTCTTTTCTAAGCAAAGACATTCCATAAGACAATCGGCCTAGAGATTGGCGATGGCTAAGTGGGATCGGCCACCGCATTCCATTTTTCCTCGTATGATTCTTAAGAATGATATCACTTTTTGGGATTCATCCACCCCCGAATTTGCCCTATTTTATCCTTGCCTTTCAATTTGTTGCGTGATATTATTGAAGATATGAAGCTTTGATCATTTATTGAAAAGCTGCGAAGGATAACCTTCCAGTGATCGATAGGCGGAAAACCATAGGCCCTAAATTCCCGAAGTTGTACGGGTTGTCAAAGCTGATGTGAAATGCCCGGACTGCTCCTGGAAGAGGAAACGGCCGGTTTTTTTGACGTTTGGCTTCTCGATGAGCGGTGAAATGAACCCCTGGGACATTGCCAAGGCCTTCCAAAGCCTACAGAATTCCTCGAAAAAGAATCGCAACTCCAATGAGTGGGGCACATCCGGGCAAACTCGGGGGCGGAATCTCGCCCGAAAGCCGGAAAAGAAGAACCTGTTGCCGGAGGAGCACCGAGAAGCAAAAGCCCTCGAGAGTCGGGGAAAGTCAAGCCGTGAGGCGTTGAAAGGATTGGAGCGAGAAAATCAATTCCTTGTGAAGCAGTTGCTAAGAGCTTCGGCATTGATTCGGGATTTGGAGAGGAAGCATTACGAGGCTTCCCAAAAACAAAGAGAAGGGAAGATGATTACCGCCGGTCTTCTCCATGACCTCCGGAATCCTCTGGGAGTCATCAGTTCCTGTGCTCAGTTCTGTCTCGACAACCTCGATCTTCATTCTTCGGTCCGGGAAAAAGTCGAGACGATCCTGGAAAATTCTCGAAAAGCTCAGGAACTGACCAAGCAATTCCTGGATTACGCCAAAACCTCCTTGCTGGATTTTAAACCCATCAAGCTCAACCAGCTCCTTCTCACGATATGGAAGATGAGCAAAATGGAAAGCGCCCCTTGCCAGGTCAGCTTCGAAGCCCGTTTGGACAAGCATCTGCCGGAAATCATGGCCAGCCGGGAGAACTTGGAGCGGGTCTTCTTGAACCTTTTCATGAATGCCATCCATGCCGTCTCCAAGAAGGGAAAGGTGGTCCTGAAGACCCGCCTTCTTTCTTCCCGGGACAAAGTGGAAATCAAAATTATCGACAACGGAAAGGGAATATCCAAAGAGCAGCAGGAACGGCTTTTCGAGCCCTTCTATACCACGAAGGAAAACGGCACGGGATTGGGATTAAACATATGCCAATCCATCATTCATCAACACAAAGGGACCATTTCCATCGAGAGCCAGGTAGGTAAGGGAACAACGGTTACGGTATTGTTGCCGGTTAGTCAGAGTGGCTCCTCCCCAGAGCCGGACAAAGAGAAGGATAATCCAAAGTCCAGAACGCCCGGTTTGATATAAGACCAAGGCAAAGACCCCCAGAAGGCCCTTCCTACCTCCTGGACTCCTTCACCTTCCAGGGCCCCTGGGCAACTTCTTCAGCAAGCAAAGTCAGACTCTAATCGCCAGAGCCTTCCTTTCTTTTTGCCATAAGCAACCCTCCGAAAATCAAATAGGTGTGCATTCGGACTTGGGGTGGGGCTTAATAAAAGCCCCACCGGATTCATTCCCAAGCCAATTAATTGTGAGGTCTTTTCCGGGGAAGCCGAGGTAGCGATGCCCGCCTGAGCCAGGTTATATGGATTCCCTGCAATAGCTGGCATACAGCTTGCAAACCTAAATTACCATAGGGAAAAAAGGCGTCAATTTATTCTATTAGAAATTCATTTAAATTCATTAAGTTAATGAGATATGGCTGATATTCCAGAGGAAAGGAAAGAGGAATTTTACACTAATAGAGTCAATTCTATGGTAATTTCACCATAGCAATGTCAAATTTTTGAGGGGAGAGTTAAAAGCCCATAATGTCTACTTCTAGCCCGGAGGGGAAAGGGTATGCCCGTGAAAACCAAACCGGCTGTTTTGCCCCGAACCTTAAACCTCCCCCCATTTGATTTGGAATCTTCCCATGAAATGCCTTTGAAGCCCGAGGGGGTCGTGAATTGAAAGGCAAAGATGTATTCTCCAGGCATGGCACCGAGCCTATGGTATCCCAAGAACCTGGACCAAAAGGTAGGAGAAAATGAA
>Ga0326726_10004805_pt1 | contig 12313 bp, 7 predicted proteins | sample MHFenrmetagenome_2_FD_207603 | JGI IMG/M metagenome (GOLD analysis project Ga0326726, IMG submission 207603) | Lab enriched peat soil microbial communities from Michigan Hollow, Ithaca, NY, United States - MHF15MN | ecosystem: Environmental > Terrestrial > Soil > Wetlands > Peat | place: USA...
CCACCGTCCGCGGTCGTGGGGAGGTAGTTTGGTCCGCTCGACAGATACTGGATTCCTCCAAGACTTAGAGCGGTCACGGTGCTGGACGTGTACGCCGGGATGTCACTGATCATTGCCGTGTTCACAGCTATTCCGTATCGCTGCTTCAGAACCCGCGCAAAATCGGTTGCATGAATCAATTCCTCAGGTCTGCACAGCCCGGTGAGCAAGTTTGCATACAGCCCATTGACCCCGATCCAACCCTTTTTGATTGCCTCGACCAGGACTTCTCTCCGAGGCTCGTTTGCCTGGTTAAAATAACTTTCAAGAGGCCAGAGGACCTCGACGTTCCACCTGAACCGAGCGCCTTCCGGATATGAATCGGATTCTTGCGCAAGGCGGATTCCTTCGTCGATGTATTTGATGTGATTCTGTTCGACGATCGTCTGATAATCAGAGTAACCGATGTCCGTATGAGAGTGTGGAAGCAGGTAGAAGACCCGCCGGTGAACCGGATTGAGCACAACACTGTCTGCTTGCACAACCTTTCCGTCAGACTCGACGACGACCTGTTGCTTGCGGGGTGTTGAAACCGCCGGCACGGGGAGCATGACTGTGGTCAACCCCCAGGCTGCCGTCCGTCTGATTGAATTGCCCGGATCGGAGTAGACTCTGAATTCACGAGAAGGTCCGTAGTGTTCAATTCCCAACTTGATTAGTTGAAGTGAAGAATCTCCCCGGGCGATGAGGAGCGGCAGCGCTTCGACTCTCACCCCGGACCGAAGAGGATGCCGGAACGTCATATACCAGGCAATGCTTCCCTCAGCCGCCCCTGCAACGCGTATCGAAAGAGACTTCCCGGGTATTAGCAATTTCGCTGGCATTTGCAAGAACATGTACCCTAAGAGATCGCTGAACTGGTCCACTTTTGTGACAACGAAGGTGAGCTTCTCCGCACTCTTCCCCTCAAAGGTCAGAAATTTCTTGGATGAGTCCGCCTGCGAATAGAAGCTCAGCGCCATTCGGTCATCGATATAAATATCGAACCGGTGGACTCCTTTGCTCCCCGCCAGCCCCGCCATCCAGGCAAAGGTCAGCACTGAATCCCTGATCTCCATTGGTGTTGCTTCTGTCGTCCATCTGATTTCACCTTTGCCGTCGATGGCCCGAACGAGCAACGCGTCCCTGACATACTCATTGACTGAATGGTAGCCTATTGTTTCTCCCGATATGCTTTCCTGGTATCCCTGAAGAAACCGAGACGGCAAATTCCCGATATTGTCGTCACTGGCTCCGGATCCATTGGCCAACTGCGCAGACAATCGCCCCGTAAAGAGTGCAGTGAGTATCAAAATGGCTTTCATAAATTCCGTTCCACGGAGAATCTTCATGTCGATGCCTTCCTCTGTAGAGCACACGGTCATCACGACTTCAGTCCTTTCATCGAGCAGTTGGAATCCATGCCCGCCCACGCCAGCTTTTTCTATCAATTTGCGTGTGTCATCCAAGTCCTGCCCTCGTGATCGATGTGAACCTGAGTCTTGCCGTCGCCATTCGGGATGATTGCCTCGAATAGGTTTGGGGTAGCATAAATCTGAACGTCGGAACGATTCGAGGGCACAAATTTCACTTCAAGCTTCGACAAATCGTCCGAGAAACATCCATGGTCGTTGAAATACTGACGCTCAGCATAATAGACCAGTCTTAGGTTCCACTTCACGTTCTCCAGGGGGTTCCAAATAAAGTCGTCGCTCCCCTCGCCCGAAACCCTGTTCGAAAACTGCAGGAATCCCCACATCTCCGGATAATGCATGTCGATCAATCCCTGCGGTGACCAGACCCAATTGTTTTCTGGCAATTCCTGACCCGTGCGGAGATCCGTTTCTTTCACGTATGCTCCGTGTACGACCTTTGTCCGCCACTCAACCCGGGAGAAGTTCACCCGCCACTGCATACCGTTTTTTGGCGGCGCACCGGAAAACGCACCTTCGGCGAGCACATCCCACGGGAAAGCAATTTCAACCGTCCAACCGGTATCGATGTCAGATGGACTATTTATGGTTCCCTGCAGTGAGACGGCCACCTTCAGGCCTTTGATATCCCATGTGTGGATCGCCACTTTCGCTGCATCCCTGTATGGCTTGAGCAGGAGCAGATCCCAAATAGTTCCCAACGCATTTATTTCCGTCTCGTAGTAGGGCTGGGTTGCTCCGTTTGGATCGATAAACACTTCAAAATCGTTATCCCTGTAAATTACTGCATCCATTTGCTTCAATGTGGCCCAGAGATCGGGTTCCTGCAGCTCTGCGCCCACGTAGAGAAACTTGTCATCCCACAGCATTCTTACTCTCGTTTTGTAAAGCGGAGCGGGCTTTATGAAACCCTCGATATCCACAAAGAAATCGGACCAGGGTGCCTTTATCCAGGATTCATCATCGAGTTTCCCGTCGACCCTAACCGGCGAGGCGGTGCGGTAACACACATAGTGTTTTGGCGCGAATGGAATCTGAGGAGTTGGGAATTTGCGGTGTTCTCCCGAACCCTGAGCGAGGAGCGTGCTTCCCAAGACAACAACGAGAAAGAGAGGAATTAGAGACTTCAAGGTGGACGATCCTTCATACGCAGAATTTGTTTCACGATACATCCATGAGGACGGTCCGGAGCCCCTGCGCGTGTCTTCTCCTCCATGACATCTCATTTCGGACCAATGATTGAATCTACAGAAAGTTGCTCTTTTTTATCAAGAGACTATCGCGCGATCACCGGACACGGCGGTTGGGCGCGATACACAAAGGGGTTACGAATTTGCGAAGCAATGAAGGAGCGGTGGGCTTAAGCAGGCGAACCGTTCTCTCGGCTCCCCTCAAGGTAGGCTCCGATCTCCGACCACGTTTGTGAATCCCAGCGGGAGCACACATCTCCGGCATTGTCGCTCCATAATAGAGCGGACGCAAACTTCTTCTCCTCGATCATGCGCAACCTGTCACGCAGGCGCGGCCGTCCACGCATCTGGCTTCCGGGCCATCCGGGCCATTCCTGACCGGTCTCCGGATTGATGTCGCTCGTGGCAAATTCCCCCAGACAGCCCCCGTCGAGTTCAGGCAATTCCGGCACGCCAATGCCGAAAAGGCTGAGCTCAGGGTAATAGTGAAACTGCGCTAATGCAACCTGTAATTGTTCTGCCCATTTGACCATGACGTCGAAGCGCTGGAACCCGACCGTGGAGGAAACTCCGTATCGGGCGATGGTCTCGCAGCCTTCCTGCAAGAACCGGATAAGATGTTTTTGAGGAATCTCGCCCGTGAGCATGTCAGGCTCATTACAGAGATCGAAAGCATAGATCTGCTCGCGATATTCGGCTGCCATCTCGAGGAATGGCTGTAGAACCTGCTCCATGAAAGCCCTTCGCGTCTGCTTGTTGAGGACAATGTCCGCCTTACCCCCTTTGATGAAGGAATGGTAGTCCGTGCTGAACTCCGGGTCGAGACGTGTTTTTCCTCCCACAGGGGTGGATTCATTGGCAATCAAATATCTTCCAGCAATGTAGTCTTCCAACGAGACCCCTTTTGTCGGAGGGGGACTTCCGTCAAGTGTTACTTCCTCGGAGTTGAGCACCAGCTTCCCCTTTTGAAATGCTTCAAAGGAGATGAGAACCGGCATCAGCCGGATACCGTCAGTCTTTCGAAATGTTTGCAGAAGGAGTTCGAAGTCATGCAGGAAGGATGGGTCGAGTGTCGGCGGCGGTGTAAACCTCCAAACCCAGTCTTGACCGTCCCACACAGACGTGGGAGATCCATAGTTCCAGGCATCCCCAAGAATCGGAAATCGGACGATTTCCAGCCCGTGTACCCGGTATGTCCTGAGGACCTTCAGGAACGGGGTTTCGCCGTCGGCACCGGGCGGACCTGCCCAGTTTGGTCCCGCGAATGGATGACCTGCAAGCGTTTTCGGGGGCAGTCCAAAATCCCATCCGAACCGGTTGGGGTCAGCGTAGTTGATGCCGAGAAGCATAGCCAGTATGGAATGGGGAACTGAGAACTCAGAATGAAGGAGAAATGAAGGGACAAGCGCAAGTGACTCTCTCATCACTTGATCCGATCGGGATTATGGATTCCGGATCGGAATGGCTTACCGGCGAAGTTCGGGCTATTGGGAGGCAGGAGAATGAATAATCCTGGAAGGCTCTTTTCTCCACTCATGACCGTCCCAGTACGACACCCCTTCCTCCGCTTTCTTCAGGAACCGGTCAAGGGCTCCATGGCTCTTATCGGTAAGGTATCTGGACTGGAGCAGTACACGGGATTCATCATCCAGGAAGACGCTGCGCAGACGCATCTGACTGTCAAACGTGTATGAGATTATGGGGTTTCCATTGATAGTGCGAGAATGGCAAAAGAATATCATGCTGCTGTCCTGACCAATCCTCATTTGCAGAAAACCCTCTTTGCCCAGACTCGAATCAGGCGGGATAGGAAATCTCGGCGGCATCACTCTGATATAGAATACCTCGGCATTGCTCGCCTGATACCCGAAGCCGCGCGAGAGGGAGGATTCAGTTTTTCCGTCGATTTTTTCAGGGTCCAGAACGACGATCGCCGGATAAGTGCTGTCTGCAAAGTCGCCCACTTCATTGACTCCGGCAAGGACTATAACTTCGTGCTTCTCCCCCGTCAGAGCAATCGTGTGCATCGTGCCAAGCCACCCAAAATGCCAGTATTCGCCGAGATTCTCTCCTCCTGCACTCAACCGTGTCACCACGTAAGGAGATCGATAATTTCTTGCTCCCGCAATGATCTCCCCCCGATGAGTGACGGCGTTTCTGCGGGTCAAAATCCCGCCCGCATAGTAAAACATCTCGTACTTTCGATCACGAAAATCTACCTGCCGCCCAAGCTTTACCGCATAGCGCAGGCTTCCCTCGTCATCAAATATACGAACGGTGTTTATCTGTTCTTTCCCCCCTTCCATGAACGGAGCCGCAGTTACGACCTCCTTCCTGCCATCGCCCTCCAAATCGGTGACCTGAGTCCAGGGCGTACCCCATCTGGCTTCCAGGCTCGTGATATGTGAGGCATCCGAGACCGGCAATTTCCACAATCTCGTCGCATCGGCATCGAAAACATCGAGGGAAGTTTTCGACTGATTTATACGGACAAATGAAGGCTCTCCCGCGTTGGATGGACCAAACGTAAGCCACACTCCCCGCGCCGCAAAAAATACCACCAGAGCAACACTCAGGAGACTTGCTCCTGCCGCAAGAGGATGACGACGGGCAAAGTTCATGACCCGCCGTCCGCCTCTGAAATCCTCTGTGCTTGCGCTTACTTCAAGGGCATCAGGCTGTTGGATGATCCCCCGTGAGACACGCACCAACGCCTCGTTACGACCTTCTTCCTCCGCGGTTTTCCCCGGCATCTCGTTCTCTACGTCCGCGTAGATGAGTTTGAGCTCTTCGACCATCCCTCTGCATCCGCGACACTTTGCCAGGTGTCTTTTAATCGTTTCTTTCTCGGACGCAACCGACCTCGCACCAAGGACATAGAGCGTCAGCATATGTTCGTCGAAGTGTCTCATCTCTCCTTCAGGATATCGTTGCTTCTCTCAGGCTCAGGTGAATTTTCTCTTATGTACGTGTCCCTACTCCGCTCGCAGCCTTTTAACGACCCTTTCACCGGCCAGCCGCGCCAGATACTCAATCTTGTTCTTATGTTTCTTTCGGTACTCGTCGCGTGTCATACCCGGTACATGCTTCATGAAATGTTCGCCCAGTTCGAACCCGGCGCCGTCATTAATGACAAAACGATCGATAAGCCCTTGTTCGATCACTTCGAAGTATAGATCGAGCTGTTCCCGTGTAACTTTTCCCTTGAGTATATATTTGCGACCGGCCTCCATTTTCAATTCACGGCAGGCTGCTTTGATAACGGATTTCGAGTCAATGGTGATGTCATCGATAGAAGCTGGCTGTTCGGCTCCCTGGTGAAGCCGTTTCTGCTCGTAAAACATCCGGATACCCAGCGCGACCGTCACTATCGGCACAATCCGGCTTTTTTCCTTCTGTTGTCTTAGGAGACTGGAAAGCTTGCCGAGGAGCTCCGGCATAAATTCACTGCCTGTTGCCGCCTGCGTCAGCCATGACATAATGTCCTCTGGTTCCACCTGAGGCAGCTGCTCGAGAGTTTGAGTCAGCGACGGGACAATGCAGGCCTCACCGAGACGTTCGGTCTCAAGAAACTGACCGAGGGCCTGAACGGAGATTTTTATGTTCCTGAGAATCTTCCCCAGCTGAGGGTCCATCTGTTGGTAGAGACGAAAGACCCCATGCTTTGCTTTTGTGAGCACCAGGCGCTGGATGTGAAAGACCGCTTCTTCGTCGGTGAACTTTTCAAAGTCAAATCCCGAAAAATAAGATACAAGCGCTATGTATTTGCCGTTTTCGTCCCGCGCAAACAAGTCGGCCACACAATCGTATGCGATGTCGCTGTAGTTGAGTCCATGGCGATTCACCAATGAAGCGAGGTGCGCCTTTCTGGCGAGGGAAGCCTTCGCAATCGCATGTGCCAGGCGGATGATTGCGCCAATCTCAGATGCAGTGCCCCGCCCCTCAAGAAGAGAAGCAAGTTGTTTCTTTATTCCGGCAACAAAAGGCCGGATGTAAGCTGGACTCTGCACGTGTGGTTAGTGGTTGTTCAATATCACAATAGGGAGGAAAACGAGTGGATCGAGAGGCAAAGAACGAGGGATCGTGGGACTGATCCCGGGCTTAGAACTATTCAAAATACGCAGGTTACGTCAGAATTTCAACGAGAAACTCATGTTGCCGCATTTCTTTTGATACGGGTCACACCTGTCAATTCCCTTCGCCTCCGATCACTTCGTTAGAACCACAAACCCCATACTGCCCACCAGTGGAAGTGCCTTTTCGAGAGATAGTTGCCGATGATAACCATTGCTGTTACGTCGAGTGCGAGTCCTGCCACGACGCCCGTGATTCTGCCTGTGCTGGGCCGATCCGGAGAAGCATGTTCCGCGCAAAGGACGCTGTCCCAGAGAACTGCCGCTTCATTTGTGCCGACGACGAGGTGGAGATATCGAGGGCGCAACGTCGCAACCGGATATTGCTTTACTGAGTCCGTGGCGGCGGATTTGATACTGTCTCCCGAGCCTTGCCATCCTTTATACCTTAACCGCCCGCGGTAGACCGTGCCGTCCTTCATCGTGACAATGACATCTCTGCCGGGCAGTAACTCGGAAGCCTGACCAACACAGAGAGTGTCGTAGGTAGCATTGGCGTTGTCTACGGCGTCGCCGATGACATAGCCAATGCCACTACAGCCTGAGACGACATTTGAGGCTACGATTGCCAGGACCGTTAAAAGGAATTTGGGCGAGTTCACCAGGAGGTACCTTTCTGATTGTCTATTCCTTTTCACATTGTCTCTGTGGAAGAAAGATACCGAGCCCACGTGAGTCAAGTGTCATGAAAATGTCAAGAATTCATGACTTGATTCCCCTCCTGTGAAGATCGATCAACGGCAGTGGATTTTTTACGCAATTGAAATGCACGTCCAGAAGAAAACGAGAGGGCCGTCTTCTTACGACGGCCCTGGGGAATTACTGGCTAGTCATCGGGTATGTTGGTACGCACTCTATCAGGCTCAACTGCAGAGGTGTGAAAATTCTCCTGAGGCAGCCCCCTTACCATCCCGAATCGTCATACCTGCCATGAAACTACTCATTCCACTCAATCAATATTGCGTCACCCCCGACTTGAGATACTTGTCAAGGAACTGCAGAACCGCGCCGTATCCCTTGATCTCATTTTCCTTTTTCACAAATCCGTGACCCTCATCGTTGAACACCACGTATTCAACGGGAACGTTGTTCGCTTTCATGGCAGCCACGATTTCATCCGATTCCACTTTGAGTACCCGCGGGTCGTTCTCGCCCTGGAGTACGATCACCGGATTCTTGATCTGTTTTGCGTGAAACAGAGGAGAAATGTTGTACAGTCGCACGGAGTCTTGTGAGAACGGGTCCCCCATCTCGGCATACAGGGCCTTGCGGAATGATTCCCAGTAGGGCGGGATCGAGCGCAGCGTCCGGATCCAGTTGGTCACGCCGAAGATGTCAACACCAACTTTGAATTCATCCGGATGAAATGCCATCCCCGCCATGGTCATGTACCCACCATACGAGCCGCCGATGATTCCGATCCTGCCGGTATCAATGTAAGCAAGAGACTGAAGGTATTTCTTGCCATAGACACAGTCCATCAGATCTTTCTCGCCGTGGTTTCTGTCGTCCATCTTGTAGAAGGTCTTACCGTACCCGCTGCTTCCGCGGTTGTTGACAGACAGGATAGCATAGCCGTGGTTCGCCAGATATTGGATGAGCGCAAAGTAGTTAATCCTTGACTGACCTCCCGGGCCGCCGTGCACCCACACCAGGCCGGGAACCTTATGATTCTCAGAGGCCGCCAGCGGCTTGTAGTAGATCGCAGGGATCTCAAGACTGTCAAATGATCTGAAGCGAACTACCTGTGCAGCCACCAGGTCATCGGGATTGATTTCGGGATTGAGAGTGTTGGTAAGCTTCTTCAAATCTTTCGTGGCAAACGTGTAAGAGTAGAGATTGCTTGCCGTTTTTGAAGTGCCGACTGTGAGACGCATGTGGGTCTCATTAGGTGAAATCGAGACGCTCGCGATGTCCCCGTCAGAAACCTGCGGGAAGGGCACATCCTGACCCGTGGCAAGGTCCACGACTTTCAACTGGTTTCTCCCGTCTGCGTTGACACCTATGACCCGGTACTTCTCGTGTTCCGAGTCATAGCTGTACATTACGTCCCATGTGGTCTCATACACCGTAGTTTTTGCACCCGTCTTCAGATCATACTTGACGAGATACTGGAACTCCCGTCCGAGATCGGTGATGTACAGGAGTGATGCATTGTCCTTTGTGAATCCCGATACATTGTAGGTCGCAGGGTTGGCCGGGTCCGATATTTCTTTCATTGTTTTGGCGGAAACATCATACAGATAGAGGCGGTTTTCGCTTGTTGTGATGTTCTCGACAAGGGCCAGGGTCTTCTGATCCCAGGATATGCCCCCAATGTCGTATCCCTTGTCGTTCCGATACTTCATGGCAGGTTTCCAGGTGCGGGTATCCATCGTGTACAGATCAAAAAACTTGGGATCGCGTTTATTGGAGAGATAGAAGAACGCTCTCTTGTCCAGCGTCCAACCACCGAAAATTGCCTTCTCTTTTGGTCCGGGGGTGAGATCCTTATCCTCCCCTTTCTTGGGTCGGAGATAGAGATGATCGATCTCGTTCCCGCCTTTGTCGCCCGTGTAGAGAATCTCGCCTGTGGCCGGAACATAGTCCACGGCGAAGTAGGATTCGACAGTCGAATTGGTGACCTGCGTCTGCTTGCCATCGGCAACCGCAATTTCGTACACGTTATAAATTCCGGACTCATTGTTGCTGACGAGAAGTTTGGACTCGTCGGGTGAGAAGGCGCCTCCTCCGAGTTGTTTGTTCTTATAGAATTGTTCAATCGTATACAGCTTGACCTCCTTGCGTGCCTCCTCCTTCTTTGCGCACGTGGTGAAGAGCAAGGCGAGGCATACTGCAAGCAGAACCTGGAGTCGCATCGGTGTGGCCTTTCGGTTATGGGGAGAGGAGTGAATATAACAAAATACAAACCTGTTAGTCCAGTGAATTGCGGTTGCATTTCTTTTTCCCATCGAGCCTCCAAAGCACTCCTTACAATCCCAAAAACCCTTCGGGCCCCGAATTAGCCTGAAACCTGATTCCGATTTCTCCCTATAGGGGGTGGTACTTTCTTTGCGGACTAATGAAATGTTCGCCTCCCGGCGGGGGGTACTTTCTCTCCAAGAGAGAAAGTATCAAAGAGATCTTTGCGAGATCGCAAACTAAGAGGGCGAGGAGTAAGAGCAGGCCATGGGCTATGCGATTTCGATCGCATCGGTTGAGCTATGATAGTGAAGCATCGAAATCGCGATCGATGGTTGTACGCCCCAGCCAGGGGCGATGCGATCTCGCATAGCAATTGAACTGATTTTAAGCTTGTGAGGTCGATCCAAACCTGGTTTACAGTCGTGGATCATAGATAAAGAATTGTGGAGGTCGGAATCGTCGAGGGAGAACGCTGGCTGCACCAATTGTAGCTTTATGAATTCTGCCGCTTCGCATAGGTTCAAACTCTGCACAGGCAGAATTCGTCTAAACTATCGCCTGCTCTACATTAGCCAACCATTACGATTCCGACAAAATCTCTTTGGTTATTTTCTCTTTAGAGAAAGCAACACCCCCGGTAGGGGCCCATGGCAGCCATTGCTAACCACCCCGCCGATCATTACTTTTCCATTGCTGACGGTTGCCTCCCGCGTTCTTCGATGGCCTGCTCGTAGCTGAAGTTTTCCCCAGTATTGTCTGACAGGATAGAAAACATTGAATACCCAAAAGAAGAGAGTTCTCGTCACCGGGTGTTTTGACCTGCTTCACAGCGGACACGTTGCCTTCCTTGAAGAAGCCTCGCGCCACGGGGAACTGTTCGTCGGCATCGGCTCGGATGAAACTGTGAAAAACCTGAAAGGGAGATACCCGGTCTATACCGAACAAGAACGGAAATACCTTCTGGAGGCTCTGCGATGCGTGAAGGGATGCTCCATCAACAGTGGCAGTGGGATCCTGGACTTTCTGGACGATCTGGAGAGGATCCGCCCGGACATCATCTTTGTGAATGAAGACGGCAACTCTCTGGAGAAGGAAGAGCTCTGCAGGAAGAGAGGAATTGAGTACATCGTCAGCCGGCGTATCCCGCATGCTTCGCTGCCTGCGCGATCCACGACAACACTGCGCACCGAATGCAATATTCCCTATCGTATTGACCTGGCCGGCGGCTGGCTGGATCAGCCGTTCGTTTCAAAACAAAGTCCGGGACCCGTACTCACAATCTCCATCGAACCGACGATCGAATTCAACGATCGCAGCGGCATGGCATCCAGCACCCGGCGGAAAGCAATTGAATTGTGGAAGACCGATCTCCCGGGAGGAGATCGTGAGCAGCTTGCCAACGTGCTCTTCAGCTACGAGAATCCTCCGGGCACCGAAGTTATATCGGGATCACAGGACGCCCTTGGCATTGTCCTGCCTGGACTGAACAGATTGCAATATGCTGGCAGCTACTGGCCCGAGAAGATCGAGTCCTGCCGGCAGGAAGATGTCCTTGCATGGCTCGAGGACCGCCTCGCGCTGGTAACGCTCGGTCCACGCGACGGAGGTTTTTCGGTCCTCACCAATACGCAGATCACTGCCGAATCCGCCGCCCGCCTCGCTGTCGCTGCTGAAAATTGCTGGAAGGCCATCCTGCGAAAGGATGTCGTCGAATTTGGCAGATACTTCACGGAATCACTCGAAGCCCAGGTGGCGATGTTTCCCCATATGATGGATGGTTCAGTCCGCGACACGATCAACTCCTACCGATCCAGAGCGCTTGGCTGGAAACTCTCCGGTGCCGGCGGAGGCGGATATTTGATTTTGGTTTCTGAAAGACGCATTGCCGGCACAATCAATGTCAAAATCCGAAGACCCTGAACCGACAATGGACAGTGGCATGGACTGTCATCGCCGTGTTTGTGGCGCTCTATGTTGTTTGTCGATAGGCGGAACTGATCCAGGATGGCAGACGGCGCCGGAACGTGAACGGCCCCCCTGCGGTGAGTGGGGGGGGTATCAATTATCCATGATCCATGGATCATGGATAGTTAATGGGCGCACGTGAGGAGAGAAACACGGCGGAGCGTTTTTCGTGCCCTGAACCGGGTGTTCGGTAGGGACGTTGCATGCAACGTCCCTACGGGGATTTGGGGATATTCGTTGGTGGGTATCCCGCCTTCGCTCCGCTTCGGGCGGGCAGGCGCAATACGCCGCTGTATGAACGACAAAAAAAATGTAGGGACACCGCGCACGTACCGCTTAACCCCCATCCACACCAATCCACAATTATCGTTCCATGATCTGCACTAGAGGTACGTGAGTCTGATAAATGCTGCGCCCGGAAAAGCATTCCGGGCGCAGTGATTTCAACTGAGATGGTATGAACGAAGCTAGAAGGAATACGACAATCCCATCATAACGGTCGGCTGGAAACGCGGAGTGTAAATCACGTTCTTCGCGTCTTTGTACGTGAAGTTCTCTTTGGGATTGACGTTGATGTCGTCGGGGTTGTATGTGGTATCGTGACCGTGAAGCGGGCCATCGAAATACCCGTCAAACCCCCCCGATAGTGTGAGATCTACCCTCTGGCTGA
>Ga0326726_10004806_pt1 | contig 12312 bp, 8 predicted proteins | sample MHFenrmetagenome_2_FD_207603 | JGI IMG/M metagenome (GOLD analysis project Ga0326726, IMG submission 207603) | Lab enriched peat soil microbial communities from Michigan Hollow, Ithaca, NY, United States - MHF15MN | ecosystem: Environmental > Terrestrial > Soil > Wetlands > Peat | place: USA...
GCGTGTGTCGCCACCGGCGCCGAGGCGCTGCGCTCGATCGGCGCGGAGGAGCTCGCCTCGCTCGCCTGGGCGGCGGGCATCGGCGAGGTCGTGGCGGAGCCTGAGCCTCTGCTCGCGCTCGAGCGCGCCCGCGCGCTGCTGCGCTCGGGCGACCGCCTCGCGGTCTCCGGCTCCGTCTTCCTGGCGGGCGCGCTGCGACGTCACTTGGTCGCCGCGGCGCGCGCCGTGTAGACTGCCGCCCCCGAGGAGATCCCCTTGGCACTGATCCGCAAGAAGACCGGCAACTTCCTCGAGGACTTCCGCCTCGGCCAGCTGTTCCGCCACAAGGGCGGGCGCACCGTGACAGAGGGACTCACCGCTCACTTCACCGACTTCTCGTTCACCGCGAATCCGCTGCACCGCAACCTGCGTTACGCGCAGCGCTACGGCTACGACGCGCTGCCGATCCCACCCGGCCTCGTGATGGCGGTGGCGTTCAGCCAGACCGTCGAGGACATCTCGGAGAACGCGCGCGCGAACCTCGAGTACATCGACATGCGCTTCGGCGCGACCGTGTACGTCGGCGACACGATCGAGACCGAGACCACGGTGCTCGGCGTGAAGAGCTCGTCGAGCCGGCCCGAGCTCGGGGTCGTGCACGTGCAGAGCATCGCGCGCAAGCAGACCGGCCAGATCGTGCTCGCGTATCAGCGCAAAGTGCAGGTGTTCCGGCACGAGGCGAGCGCACGGCTCGACGAGGGCGAAGTTCCGGCCGCGCCCGTCGACGTGTCACTCGAGCTCCCGGCTTACGATCCGAACGCGGGCTACGCGGAGCTCGCGCACCTGTCGAACTCCGACACCTATCTGGAGGACCTCAACCCCGGAGATACGATCGAGCACTCGCGTGGCCGGGTCATGACCGACGAGCACATCTTCCTGACGGGGATGCTCGACAACACCAGCCAGGTCCACTGCAACCAGACGATGATCGACCGCGATCCGAGCCGCTATCTCGGCGGCAAGCTCGTGGTCTACGGCGGGATCCCGTTCGCGCTGTGTCTCGGCCTCTCGAGCCCGGACATCTCGGACAACAGCCTGGGCGACGTCGTCTACCGCACCGGCCGCCACACCGCCCCGATCTTCTCGGGCGACACGGTGTTCGCCTCGACGGAGATCCGCGCCAAGCGCGACTTCCCGGGACGCCCGGACCTGGGCCTGCTCGAAGTGACTCTGCGCGGCCACAAGTTCGAGCGCAAGGGAACGGACGAGAAGCGCGTCGAGATCTTCGAGCTCGAGCGTCAGCTCGCCGTCAAGCGCCGCACTCACTACGCCAAGGGCTGACCCTGAGTGCCGGCAAGTGGTGCCGAAGGCGCCACGCGCAGCGAGGCGCAGCCGAGCGAAGGGCGGGTGGCGCGCGGCCCTACATCGGCCCGCCTGCCGATGCCCCGCGGGGGCGCGCGGGGGCCCGCTATTATGAGGCTGCTTGTAACTCGACGAAGCGCCGGTAGGCGCCGCCGGGGATGGCGGCGAGCTCCGCGTGCGTCCCGCGCTCCGCGATGCGGCCGTCGCGCAGGAACAGGATCTGGTCGGCATCGCGCACGCTCGAGAGGCGGTGCGAGACCAGCAGCACGATCCGGTCGCGCGCCGCTTCGCGCAGCGCGGAGAGCAGACGCTGCTCGGTGTCGGGATCGAGCGCCGAGGTCGGCTCGTCGAGGATCAGGATCGGCGCGTCGCGCAAGAGCGCGCGCGCGATCGCGAGGCGCTGCTTCTGCCCGACGGAGAGCCCAGCGCCTCCGCGCCCCAGCCGGGTGCGCCAGCCGTCGGGCAGCTCGCGCACGAATTCGTCGACGCCGGCGATTTGCGCGGCGCGGCGCAGCTCGAGCTCGGTCGCATCGCGGCGCGCCAGCCGCAGATTCTCCTCGAGCGTGCCCGCGAACAGCGCGTTCTCCTGGAACACGAACGCGATCTGCGCGCGCAGCGACGCGCGAGTGACTTGGGCGATGTCGTGGCCGTCGACCAGGACGCGCCCGCGCTGCGGCGAGAGGAAGCGCGGCAAGTGCGAGACGAGCGTCGTCTTGCCCGCCCCGGCGGGGCCGACGATCGCCGTGATCTGCCCGAGCCGCGTCTCGAACGAGACGTCGCGAAGCGTCGCGCTGCCGTCGACATGATCGAACGAGACGTCCTCGAAGCGCACGCTCTCTCTCGCGCGCGGCAGGTCGCGCGCGCCGGGCGCGTCGCGCTCCGGCTCCTGGTCCATCAGGTAGAAGACGCGCTCGAGGCCCGGCGCGGAGAGCTGCAGCGCGAACCACATTCCGCCGAGCGAGACGCAGAAGACGCAGATCTGCGCGAAGTAAGTCACGAGCAGCGAAAAGTCGCCGAGGCTGATGTTCCCGGCGATCGCGAGATCGACCACCTCGAGGAACGCGCTGCGCACGAGCAGCACGCCCGGCACGGCCGCGCACAGGATCGCGAACATCGCGACGCCGATGACGCTGCGATGAGTCGCGAACGACGCCGTGCTCTCGCGGTCGAAGCGCTCGCGCTCGCGCGTCTCGCCGCCCTGACTCTGCACCGCGAGGATGTTCGAAACGCCCTCCTCGAGCGAGCCCGTGGTCTTCGAGCCGGCCGCGCGGTCGCGATCGCCGCGCCGGCGCAGCAGGGCGGCGAAGGGCCAGGTCGCCGCCAGCGAGAGCGCGCCGAGACCGACGGCGTAGAGCGCCAGGCGCGGCGCGTGAAAGCTGTCCCAGATCGCGAACGCGTACAGGGCGACACCGAACGGTGCCACCGTGAAGCCCAGCAAGGTCCGATAGCACGCCGCCGAGATCGTCGGCGTGTCGTACATGAGGCGGTACACCGAGTCGCCGATGCGCGCGTCGTCGAGCCGCGTCAGGGGCAGGCTTTGAATGCGCTCGAAGAGCTGCGAGCGGAAGTGGTGATTCAGGTCCTGACTCAATCGCAAGGTCCAGCGGAACTCGAACAGACCGTAGAGTCCGCCCACGAAGCTGAACGCCGAATTCGCGGAGTTCTCCGTCTCGGTCGCCTGGTCGACCCCGGTCGCGAGATAGGCGTCCGTCCGGTCGCGCTCGCCGCCGTCGGTGCCGATCTGCCCGATCGCGATCAGGAGGAGAGCCTGCGCGGCGACGGTGAACAGCAAGATCTCGTCTCGCGACGCGCCGACCAGCAGCCGCAGCACCGGCCGCGCGATGAACGGATACGAGCCGATCCGGTCGGCGAGCGGCAGATCGCCGATCACGTGATCGAGCAGGAGCTTGATCGGCACCGGCAGCACCAGCAGCGGGACGATCGACAGCATGGCGAGCGCGACCTTCAGCGCGAAGCGGCCGCGCAGCGGCGACACGTAGCGCACGCTGCGCGCCAGGACGGTCAGCGGCCCCCGCGCGCTGCGCATCACAGCAGCGCCTCCGCCGAGTGACTGCGCTCGCTCTCGACGAGCGCGCGGTAGGCGCCGCCGGGCCGCACCAGCAGCTCGTCGGGCGCGCCGGACTCGATCACCTTGCCGTGATCGAGGAACACCACGCGATCGGCCAGGCGCACGGTCGAGAGCCGGTGAGTCACGAGGAAGATGCAGCGTCCGCGGCCCCACTCGGCCAGGCTGCGCACGAGCCGCTGCTCCGTCTCGGCGTCGAGCGACGCGGTCGGCTCGTCGAGCAGCAGGATCTGAGGGTCCTTCAGCAGCGCGCGCGCCAGAGTGATTCGTTGGCGCTGGCCGGTCGACAGGCGCGTCCCGCGCTCCCCGAGCTCCGTCTCGTAGCCGTCGGGGAGCGCCTCGATGAACTCGTCCGCGCACGCCACGCGCGCGGCGGCGCGAACCTCCGCGTCACTCGCCCGAGGCTTCGCGTAGCGGATGTTCTCGCGCACGCTCGTGGCGAAGAGCACGTTCTCCTGCAGGGCGATCGCGATCGCGCGCCGCAGCTCCGCGACGCGCAAGAGGCGCAGGTCCACGCCGTCGAGCTCGACTGCGCCGGCGTCCGGGTCGAACAGCCGCAGCAGCAGCGCCATGACCGTGCTCTTGCCCGCGCCCGTCGGGCCGAGGAGCGCGGTGATGCCGCCGACGGGGGCTTCGAAGTCGACGCCGACCAGCGCCGGCCGGTCGGCGCGGTAGGCGAACGAGACGTCGCGGAACGCGACGCTCTTCTCGAGCCGCGCGAGCGGCCGCGCGTTCGGCGCGTCCGCGACCTCCGGCTCCCGCTCGAGCAGCTCGAACGCGCGGTCGAGCCCGACCGCGATGTCCTGCGCGTTCACCCAAACGCGGAAGATCTGAGTGACTCCGTCGGCGCCGTTCGAGTACAGGCCTTTCCACGCGTTGTACATGCCGACGGTCCACACCGCGAAGCCCGCGCCGACCAGGAGTGAGCGCACCGAGTCGAGGCCGAGACGCTCGACGAGCGTGGCGAGCCAGAGGCCCGTGCCGGCGCGCGTGGCGAGCGTTGCGAACAGCGTCGCCCCGATGATCGTCGCGCCCACCACCCAGAACACGCCGACGCCGAAGGCGGCGACCCAGGTGCGCGCCGCGCGCGCACCCGCGAACGCGTCGCGCGACGCGGCGTCGAAGCGGGCCTGCTCGAAGCTCTCGAGGCCGAACGCCTTGATCACGCGCATGCCCGAGAGACTCTCCTGGATCTGCGAGGTCAGCGCGCTGTTCGAGGCGCGCGCGACGCGAAACCGGCCGCGCAGGCGCGTGCCGAGCGCGGCGCCAGCGAACCCGAGCGGCACCCACGCGAGCACCAGCGCCAGCGCGAGCCGCGGCGCGAAGGCCGCGAGCGCGACGGCGACCACCACGAAGCGCAGCAGCGCGAACGCCGGAACGAGCAGGAACGACTGCACGACCTGAGTCACCATCGCGCTGTCCTGGTACGTCCGGTAGATCGCGTCGCCGACGCGACTCTGGTCGTGGAAGCGCAGCGACAGGGCCTGCAGCCGATCGACGAGCTGCACGCGCAGCGTTTGATTGAGTCGCTGCAGGATCCAGACGCCGTAGTAGATGAGCGCCATCGAGCCGGCGGTGAGCGCGAGCGCGATCCCGCCCATGATCCAGGTGAGTCGGGCCGCGGCGTCGCGGCGCAGCTCCGCGGAGAGCGCCGCGCCCGCGCCCAGCTGCGTCGGGTCGAGGCCGAGCAGTCGCACCGCGGCGCGCGAGAACTCCTTCCCTTGCAGCACCCCGTTCCAGAGCGCGGGCGCGAGGATCAGGAAGCTCGCCAGGCCCACGAACAAGAGCAGCGCCGAGCAGACCGCCAACACCGCAAGGTGTCGCCGCAGCCCGGCCAGGAACGGAAGCACGCGCCGGACCAGCCGCGCGAGCCCGAAGAGGTCGAGCTCGGCGTCGCGGCCGGGCGCGAGCGTGGGTCCGTTCCAGCTCATCGGCGGGCGATGTTACCCTGCGGGGGATGGTTCGACCGTTGACCCTCGCCGACACCGCCGACGCGCGCTGCCTGCTGCGCGCGCGGCCGCTGCGCAACGTGTTTCTCGACTACGTCGTTTCGGCCGGCGCGCTGGGACGCGCGCCCGGGTTCCTCGGCTTCGAATCTGGCGGTCGTCTGCTGGGCATTCTGCTGATCGGGCCGCTGGGCGGCACCGCGCTGGAGGTGCAGGACCCCGCGGCGCACGCGCCCCTGGCGGAGGCGGCCGCGCGCGCGCGATTGCGGCCGCGCCACATCGTCGGCAGCGAGGACGTGACCGAGCCGTTCTGGCGCGAGTACGCGCCGCACGCTCCCGAGCTGCGCTGGTCGCGCCGCGAGCCCGTGTTCGCGATGCGCGCCGAGGACCTCGAGCGCGGCACCGATGGCGCGCGCCGCTCGCGCGTCGATCCCGCGCGCGAGGCGGAGGCCGACGAGATCACGGAGAACAGCGCGCAGCAGCACCGCGAGGACCTCGGCGACGATCGCTACGCTGCGGACGAGCAGGGCTTCCGCGAACGCCACCACCGCGACGTGCGCGATGGCCGCTGGTGGGTGTCGCGCGTGCGCGGCCAGATCGTGTTTCAAGTGCACGTGGGCGCGGCCAGCGCGACCGCGGTGCAGCTCGGTGGAGTCTTCGTGCCGCGCTGGGCCCGCGGGAAGGGTCACGCGACGCGCGGCATGCAGGCGATCGCGGCGCGCATGCTCGAGCGCCACGATCTCGTGACTCTCTACTGCGACGAGGCGAACGCGGCCGCGCGCCGTGTCTACGAGCGGCTCGGCTTCCGGCGCATCTACTCGAACCGCAGCTATCTCCTGAACGAGCCGCTCGAGGGCTCCGCACCCGTATTGTGAGTCGCGCGCGTGCGTAGGCTCGCGCTCGTCCTGGCGGCGATCGCACTGGTGCTCGCCGTCTACGAGGGGCTCCTGCGCGCGCTGTGGACCAACCCGTTCGCCCGCGAGTCACCCGATCTCGTGTTGATCCTGCGCGCGCAACACGCGAACTCGGACCGCGAGCTCGATCGCAGCGGCCTGCACCTCGAGCCGCCCGAGGTCCGCTTCCGCACCGACGCGCGCGGCTACATCGAGCCCACGCAGCAGGTCGCCGACCCCGAGTTCACGCTGGCGTTCCAGGGCGGCTCGACGACGGAGTGTCTCGTCGTCCAGGAGGACCTGCGCTGGCCGAATCAGGTCGCGGCGCAGCTCGAGCCGCTCGGCTTCCGCGTCAACGCGCTGAACGCCGGGCGCGCCGGCAACACCGCGCACGACGCGCTCGTGAATCTCGTCGAGATCGTGTCGCGCGACAGGCCCGACGTCGTGCTCCTGATGCACGCGATCAACGACGCCGGTCTGCTCGCCGAAGGCGGCTACGCGCTGCGCGCGCCCAAGCCCGACGGCTGGCGCGCCGGAGCGCGCTGGCTGCTCGAGGCGGCGTCCGCGCACTCCTCCGTCGCGGGGCTCGTGCGCCGGGTCAGCGGCTTCGAGCACGAGGCACCACGACCCGCGCCGCGGCGCGCGGCCGCCGACCCGGGACCGTACGAGCAACAGGTGCGCGCGTGGCTGCGCGCGGCGCGCGCCCTCGGCAGCGAGCCCGTGCTGATCACCGAGCCGCTCTCGACGTTCCGCAACGAGCTCACGCCGCCGTGGGCGGACCTCGACGCGCTCGCGGTGTTCAACGAGCGCGTCCGCGCGATCGGGCGCGAGGAGGGCGTCGCCGTCGTGGACCTCGCGGCGCTCGTGCAGGCCGACCCGGAGTTTCTCGCCCCCGAGAAGCTCTACTACGACGGCATGCACGTGAACGACGCCGGTGCGCGGATCTACGGGCGCTTGGTCGCGGAGGCGCTGGCTCGCGACGTGCTACCGCGGCTGCGCGCCGCGCGCGCGAGTCACTCGCCGCAGATCGCGCGGTAAGTCCGCCACGAGTCGACGAGCCACTGATTCGCGCGCTTCTCGGCGGCCGCGCGCTGCTCGGGCGAGCTGGGGTTCGCGCGCACCGCGAACAGCGTCATCGGCCGGCTGCCCGTCAGCATCTGCCGCGGCGCGGCGCGCAGCTGCGCGCGCCAGCCGCTCTCGACCGGCTCTCCTTCGTACACGAGTAGCGCGGCGACGACTGGCGCGGCGCCCCGGGCGCGATCGTCGCCCGCAGTTCGCGAGCGGACGATCGGCAGCTTCACGCCGTCGCCCTCCAGCCAGTCCAATGTGTCTCCGCCGGGCTCGATGTCGGTCCAGAGGTGACGAGTGCCGCGGTAGTAGAGCTGCTTCGGGTTGTAGGAGCGAATCACGGTGAACTGGAGCTCGGGCGAGCCGGCGTACGCGGGCACGCGCCCGTCCCGCCACTGGTGCACGTCGATCAGGCGGTGGATGTCGGCCTCGCGCTCGGGAGTCACGCTGCCCGGCGCCATCGCGGGGACGAGCGCCTGTGGATTCGCGCAGTCGTCCGAGCGCACCTGCAGGTAGGAGTGAACCACGACGGGCAGCAGCGCGACCGCAAACAGCACGAAGAGCGCGACCGCGTAGCGGTCGGAGAACGGTGGCTGCGCGCTGCCCGGACTCGCGTGCAACGCGTCGCGGCCGGCGATCCAGACCAGCGCGCCGATCACGAACACGAACAGCACCATGCCCGACGCCGGATGGATCCGGGTCGCGAGGATGTCGGCACCGTAGTAGCGCACGAGCAAGACGAGTCCGGTCACGCGCACGAAGTTGCAGACGAGCGCGAGCGGCACGGCGGCCGCGAGCACGGCGACTCTGCGCGCCCGCGAGCGCCCGAGGTGCGCCAGGATGATCGCCGTGAGGATCGCCGCGTACAGAGTCGCGAAGCCGCTGCAGGCGTCGGCGACCTCGATCAGCTGCCCGGGGATCTGGAGGTGCGTGCCGTCGCGCGCGATCGGAATGCCGAACAGCGGCACGAGCCAGGTCGTGGCGACGGCCGTGATCAGGCGCAGAACGAGAAACACCTGCGAGATCGCGCCGGACGGAATCGGCAGCATGAACAGGCCGAGTGACAGCGGCAGAGCGATCGCGCGCGTACGCCGGCCGCCGAGCAGGACGAGCGAGAGACCCGGAAGCGCGAGCACGAGCGCGAATGCCGCCATCAGCTGCGTGTTGATCGCGCTGTCCAGCACGAGCAGGGCGGCGGCGAGGCCGAGAAACACGAAGCCGAACGCGGACGCGCGCGGCGCCGGGTCGCGGTCCGCCTTCAGATGATCGAGCGCGAGATACGCGATCAGGAACGGCACGAAGATCCCGTGACCGTTGCGGTAGATCCCGTCGGTCCAGCGGCCCACGAGCCACGCGACCGTCGGCGCGAAGGCGAGCGCGAACGGAGCCAGCCACAGCCAGCGGCGCGGCATCGCTCTGCTTCGCTTCAGATCCGCGGGAACTTCGGCGGCCGGCGCTGTAAGAACGAGTCCACTCCTTCCTTGAAGTCCGGGCGGCTGAAGCTCTCGACCATCAGCTTCACGGCTTCGTCGAGCGAAGGCCCGAGCTCGCGCGTGAGCTGCTGATACACCTGGCGCTTCATCACGCTCATCGACGCGGGCGACGAGTTCGCCGCCAGCTCGCGCACGTAGTCCTGGCAGTGACTCACGAGCTTGTCGTCGCGAAGCACGCGGTTCACGAGCCCCATGCGCTCCGCCTCGCGCGCGTCGATCTTGCGCCCCGAGAGCAGGAGGTCGAGCGCGTGCGCGGTGCCGACGAGCCGCGGCAGCGTCCAGGAGAGGCCCCACTCCGCGATCAGCCCGCGCCGGACGAACGCGGTCGTGAAGGTCGCGCTCTCCGACGCGAAGCGCAGATCGCAGAACAGCGCGATCGGCATCGCCATGCCGGCGCACGGCCCGTTGATCGCCGCGATGATCGGCTTGCGGATCGACATGAGATACGAGTAGGTCTTCCGGAACGAGTCACCCATTTCGGGATCGCCCGGGTCGGCCGCGAGCGCCGAGGCCGCGCGCGCGCCGCGCTCGCCCCCGCGGCGCTCGACCCGGCCGTGGTCATCGGTACTGATGGCCTGCAGGTTCTTCAGGTCCGCGCCCGCGCAGAAGCCGCGCCCTGCGCCGGTCAGCACGATGCCCACCACGCTCTTGTCCGCCTCCGCGGCGGCGAGCGCGTGGCGCACTTCCTCGCCCATGCGATCCGTCCAGGCGTTCAGCCGGTCGGGTCGATTGAGGCGAATGGTCGCGACCGGATCGGCGACCTCGAAAAGGATCTGCTCGTACACGGGAACCTCCCTTCTTTTCAGGGGCGCATGCCGCGCCGCTTTACGCCGATCTCGGCGGGCAGCAGGCGATAGGCAGTCTCGATCCACTCACACAAGAGCGGCCGAGTGTCTCGCGGATCGATGATCTCTTCCACTCCGAAGATCTCGGCGGTGCGAAAGGGCGAGCGCATGGCGCCCAGCTTCTCTTCCAGCTCGCGGCGCAGCGCGTCGGGGTCCGCGGCCGCCTCGAGGTCGCGCTTGTACGCCGCCTCGACTCCGCCCTCGATCGGGAGCGAGCCCCACTCGCCCGACGGCCAGGCGTAGCGCAGGTTCAGCCGCGAGTGATTCCCGTGCGCGGCGCCCGCGACGCCGAACACGCGCCGCACCAGGATCGCGCACCACGGCACGCTCGCCTGATACACGGCGCTGATCGCGCGCGCGCCGCGCCGGATCGTGCCCGCGCGCTCGCCCGCGACGCCGATCAGGAAGCCCGGGTTGTCGACGAAGTTAACGACCGGCAGATGAAACGTGTCACACAGATCGGTGAAGCGCGTGAGCTTGTCGGCGGCGTCGCCGTCGACCGCGCCGCCCAGCCGCTTCGGGTCGTTGCCGATCACGCCCACGGGCCGGCCCGCGAGGCGCGCGAGGCCGGTCACCACCGAGCGCCCGAAGCGCGGCGAGATCTCGAAGAAGCTGTCGCGGTCACACACCAGGGCAATGATGCGGCGCACGTCGTGGGGCTGGCGCCGGCTGCGCGGCACGATCTGCAGCAGCTCTTCCTCGCGCCGCGACACCGGGTCGTCGCAGGCCTCGACCGGCGGCAGCTCGTACACCGAGGCCGGCAGATACGACAGGAAGCGCCGGATCTGAGCGAACGCCTCGGCCTCGCTCTCGACCTCGTTGTCGACCGCGCCGCTCTCGCGCGTGTGGATCGACGAGCCGCCCAGCGTCTCCTTGTCGACGTCCTGTCCGATGCCGCGGCGCACGACCGGCGGCCCTGCCACGAAGAGCTGCGCGCTCGCGCGCGGCATGACCGAGAAGTGCGAGAACACGACGCGCGCGGCGCCCAGCCCCGCGACCGGGCCGAGCGCCGCCGCCACGACCGGCACCGTGGACATGAGCTCTGTCAGGATCTCCATCGCCGGGTTCGCCGGCACGTAGGTGCGGCGCGTCGTCTCGAGCGACTTCACGCTGCCGCCGCCGCCCGTGCCGTCCACCAGCCGCACGATCGGCAGCCGCAGCTCGAGCGCCATGCGCTCGGCGTAGCCCGCCTTGTAGCCGACGGTGCCGTCCGCCGCGCCGCCGCGCACGGTGAAGTCGTCGCCTCCGAGCACCACGCGGCGCCCCGCGATGCGCGCGGTTCCGGTCACGAAGTTCGACGGCCGGATCTCGACCAGCCGCTCACCTTCGTACACCGGAACCCCGGTGAGCGCGCCGATCTCGTGGAAGCTCTGCGGGTCGGCGAGCCGCTCGATGCGCTCGCGCACCGTGAGCCGGCCGGCGTCGTGCTGGCGCTGGACGCGCTCCTCGCCGCCCATGCGCCGGGCGAGCTCCTCGCGCCGGTGGAGCTCCTCGACCTCGGGCTTCCAGCTCATCGGCCAAGTATAAAGCTCGGGGATGGGCGACACCGGCTTCACTCTGCTCGATGCGCAGGATCTGTATCTGTTCAACGAGGGTACTCACCTGCGCCTGTGGGAGAAGCTCGGCTCTCATCTGGGCCGGGTAGACGGCAGAGACGGCGTGTTCTTCGCGGTGTGGGCGCCCAACGCCGAGCGCGTGAGCGTGATCGGCGACTGGAACGGCTGGAACGGAGCTGCGCATCCGCTGCGCGTGCAGGGCAGCTCGGGGATCTGGGCCGGCTTCGTGCCCGGAGTGGCCCGCGGAGCGCGCTACAAGTACCGGATCGAGCGCGGCGCCTTCCGCGTCGACAAGACCGACCCGCTGGCGCTGCACTGCGAGGTCTCACCCGACACGGCGTCGATCGTCTGGACGCTCGAGCACGCGTGGAGCGACGCGGAGTGGATGGCGACGCGCCGCGGCCGCAATGCGCTCTCGGCGCCGATCTCGATCTACGAGCTGCACATCGGCTCGTGGCGGCGCGTGGCGCACGAAGGCTTCCGGAGTCTCTCGTACCGCGAGCTCGCCGATCAGCTGCCGCCGTACGTCGCGGCGCAGGGCTTCACGCACGTGGAGCTCCTGCCGGTGATGGAGCACCCGTTCTTCGGCTCGTGGGGCTACCAGACGACGGGCTACTTCGCGCCGAGCAGCCGCTACGGCACGCCGCAGGACTTCATGCACCTGATCGACTCACTCCACCGCGCGGGGGTCGGAGTGATTCTCGACTGGGTGCCGTCTCACTTCCCCACCGACGAGCACGGGCTGGGTTACTTCGACGGCACGCATCTCTACGAGCACGGCGATCCGCGCCAGGGCTTTCATCCCGACTGGAAGAGCCACGTGTTCAACTACGGCCGCCACGAGGTGCGCAGCTTCCTGGCCTCGAGCGCCCTCTACTGGCTCGAGCAGTATCACGCCGACGGCCTGCGCGTGGACGCGGTGGCCTCCATGCTGTACCGCGATTACTCGCGGGACCCGGGGGAGTGGATTCCGAACGAGTACGGGGGCCGCGAGAATCTGGAGGCGATCGCCTTCCTGCGCCGGCTCAACGCGGACGTCTACCGCCTGGTGCCCGACGCGCAGACCTACGCCGAGGAGTCGACC
>Ga0326726_10004807_pt1 | contig 12312 bp, 10 predicted proteins | sample MHFenrmetagenome_2_FD_207603 | JGI IMG/M metagenome (GOLD analysis project Ga0326726, IMG submission 207603) | Lab enriched peat soil microbial communities from Michigan Hollow, Ithaca, NY, United States - MHF15MN | ecosystem: Environmental > Terrestrial > Soil > Wetlands > Peat | place: USA...
TGAAGCGTCGCACAGACGTTGTCGGCCGAAAGGTCGAGCCTGATTCCGAACCTATTTGACGGAACGTAGTCCAGCATTCACAGGAGGGCGCGAAGACGAGCTGATAAAAACAACAACAAGACGCCGCACGTCTCGTGCCGACACACACCAAGGTAGGGGAAGTGATGACCACACTATCCGAGTCTGCCGTTCATTTCGAAATGTCCCAGCGGGACACGACACAGCGCGGCTCATTCATCGACGACCTGACGGCTTTCGCAAGTCAGCACCAAGCGCAGCACTGGCGCGGCACTTTCGCCGAATTCCTGCACGACATCCTGCCGAGAGATCCGGGGAAGCTCACGCGATCCTCGCATCAATACATCTACGACATGCTGTGCGCCTATCGCGATGCCCAGCCACACGACGGCAACGCGACCGACGCGGCGAGCTCGCCGAAAACGTTGTTCGCCGGCGAGCTGTTCGGCATCGACTCGGCGCTCGAGCGCGTCATCGATTACTTCAAGGCGGCGGCTGCCGGGTCCGACGTGGGTCGGCGGCTGTTGCTGCTGCTCGGCCCGCCGTCCGGCGGCAAGTCGTCGCTCGTGATCCTGCTGAAGCGCGGGCTCGAGGAGTACAGCCACACGGACGATGGCGCGTTGTACGCGTTGCAGGGTTCGCCTCTGCACGAATCGCCGTTGAACCTGGTGCCGACGAGCCTGCGGCCGCGGTTTCGCGAGGCGTATGGCGTCGACATCCAGGGCGAACTGTCGCCGTATGCGCGCGCCCGGCTCGACGACGAGTACCAGGGCGACTTCATGCGTTTCCCGGTGGAGCGCGTCTTCCTGTCCGAGGCCGCGCGCGTCGGTGTCGGCACATACGCGCCGCACGACCCGACGACAGCGGACATCGCGGATCTCGTCGGTTCCGTGGACCTTTCGAAGGTCGCGGAAATCGGCGACGAAGGCGATCCGCGCGCCTGGTCCTGGTCCGGCGCCGTGTATGCCGCGAGCCGCGGCGTGCTCGAGATGATCGAGATACTGAAGGTCAAGCGCGAGTTCCTGTACCTGCTGCTGACGTTGACGCAGGAGAAGAACGTCAAGGTGTCGCGGTTCCCGTTGATCCACCTCGACGAGACGATCCTCGCGCACACGAACCTAGCCGAGTTCAACAAGTTCCTCCAGGAGAAGGAGAACGAGGCGCTGCTCGACCGCATGGTCATCATCAAGGTGCCCTACACGCTGTCGTTCCGCGACGAAGCGCGGATCTATCGCAAGCTCGTGTCGAGTGCGCCGGCGTTTCGCAAGGTGCACTTCGATCCGCACGTGCTCGATCTCGCGGCTGCCTTCTCGATACTCACGCGGCTGCAGAAGCCGACCCGCGAGGGCCTCGACCTGACCAAGAAGCTCAAGCTGTACGCCAACGAGGACGTCGAAGGGTTCACCGCCGCGGACGTGCCGCGAATTCATGCGGAGGCAACGGACGAGGGCCTCACGGGAGTCAGCCCGAGGTTCGTGATCAACGCGATCAGCAATGCGATCACGCGCAACAACGTCGCGAGCCTCACGAGCATGGAGATGCTGCTGGCGTTGAAGGACGCCATCGAAACCGACGCCCGCATGGACGCCGCCCGCAAGAAGCAGTGGATCGAGTTCCTCGTGCTCGCGCGCAAGGATTTCTACAACCGCTGGGTCAAGGAGGACGTGCATCGCGCACTGTTCGCGTCGTTCCAGGAGGAAGCGCAGCAGCTGCTCGAGAAGTATCTCGACGAGATCGAGGCTTCGCTCGACAGGCGCGAGGTCGAGGATCCGATCACCGGCGAATCGCGGCCGCCCGACGAGCGGTTTCTGCGCTCGGTCGAGGAGAAGATCAAGATCTCGGAGTCCGGCAAGGTGTCCTTCCGCCAGGAGGTCGTGCGCAAGGCCATGGTCGCGTTCAAGGCTGGCGAGAAGTTCACGCTCGACAACCACTCGCGTCTGCACGAAGCCGTCGAGCAGTACCTGTTCGAGGAGCGGCGCGACGTGTTGCGACTCGTGACGTCGCGCTCGCGGCCCGACGACGAGGCGGAGCAGAAGATCTCCGCCGTGCAGGAACGGCTGATTCGCGAGTACGGCTATGACGCGCACAGCGCCAAGGAAGCGCTGAACTACGTGACCACACTGCTATCGCAGGAATAGCGAACGGAGCGGCAGCGCTCAAGAGGCGGCAGGCAATGTCAGGATCGTCGGGATTCGTCGACCGCCCCGGTGCGGGCCGCGAGTGGTATGACCTGTTCTCGCGCGGCGCGCGCGACTGGCTGCGGCACAACGACAAGGTGCGCGCGGCCGTCCGCGACAAGCTTCCCGAGCTGATCGCAGGCAGCGAGCTCCTGCCTCGCGCCGACAGCACGGTGCAGGTGCCGGTGCGTTTCCTCGAGCACGCGCGCTTGAAGCTGCGCGATCCCGAGCAGAGCGAAGGCGTGGGACAAGGCGACGGCAAGCCCGGCGACCGCGTGCCCGCGCCCACGGAGCCCGGCGCAGGCAGGGGCGCGGGTGGCAACGAGGACGGCGGCTTCGAGTTCGTGCTCGAGCTCAAGATCGACGACATCGTCGACTGGCTCTGGGAAGAGCTGAAGCTGCCGAACCTGAAGGTCAAGCACGGCGCCGTGCGCGACGACGACTACACGCGCGAAGGCTGGAGCCGGCGCGGCGTGCGCTCGCGGCTCGACCGGCGCCGTTCGCTGAAGGAAGCCATCAAGCGCCGCGCCGTGCAGGACGGGGCCGCGCCTTCGTTCACGAACGACGATCTGCGCTACAGGCAGCTCGCAATGCGCAAGCGCCCCGCGACCGAAGCCGTCGTGTATTTCGCGATGGACGTGTCGTCCAGCATGGGCGAGCGCGACCGGCAGCTCGCGAAGACGTTCTTCTTCTGGGTCGTGCAGGGATTGCGCCGGCAGTACCAGCACATCGAGCCCGTGTTCGTTGCGCACACGGTCGAGGCCTGGGAGTTCCCGGAAGCCGAGTTCTTCCAGGTCACCGGCAGCGGCGGCACGGTGGCTTCGACCGCGTTTCGCAAGATCCTCGACATCTCGTCGCAGCGCTTCGATCCGGGCCGCTTCAACAGCTACGTGTTCTACGCGTCCGACGGCGCGAACTTCCAGAACGATCGCGAGCCTTGTGCGGCGCTGCTTTCGGAGCTTGGCAAGTTCGCGAACTACATCGGCTACGTCGAGACGGCGGCGGAGCAGCAACAACCGCCGCTCGGCACCGAGACCGCGGTGCTGTTCGAGCACCTGGAAGCCGAGACCGGCGCCGCCGGCCGCTACGCGCTGACTTCCCCCGAGTCCGTGTGGGACGCGATTCGTGCGTTCTTCGCTCGTCCCGCGGAGGCGGCGGCGTAGCATGAAAGGCGCGCTGCACGGCTACGCTGTTCGCCTCGAAGAACTCGCGCGCGAGCACGGCCTCGACTACTACCCCGTCCAGTTCGAGGAAGTGCCGTCGAGCTTCATGATGGAGATTGCGGTTTACGGGCTGCCCGTGCGGATGCCGCACTGGTCGTTCGGCTTGCGCTACATCCACCAGCTCGTGCAGCACCGCATGGGGCATTCGCGGTTGTTCGAGGTCGTGTTTCCCGGCAACCCCGGGCGCGCCTATCTCGCCGGCAACAACTCGCTGCAGGAGAACACGCTCGTCACCGCGCACGTGCTGGGCCACGCGGACTTCGCCAAGTGCAACTCGCTGTTCAAGCGCAGCCAGGACCAGGTCGGCTACCGTATCGTCGAGCAGGCCGCGACTCACGCGCGGCAGATCGGCACGGCGATCGAGCAACACGGCCAGACGCGCGTGGAGCAGGTGCTCGACGCCGCCCTCGCGCTCGAGGCGCACATCGATCCGTTCCAGGGCCTGCGCCGGCCGCGTTACCCGGAGTATGCGGAGCCTGCGCGCGCGCCGCGTCCGGATGCCTTTCAGAAGCGGTTCGACACTCTGCCCGGCGGCCCGGTGGCGGCCGACACGCAGCTCGAGCGCAAACGCGCAAGCGTGCCCGCCGCGCCAGAGCGGGATCTCTTGTGGTTCATCGCGGAGTACGCGCCGGAGCTGGAGGAGTGGGAACGCGACATCTTTCGCGCCGTGCGGGAAGAGTCGTTCTACTTCTACCCCGTGTTCGCGTGCCAACTCATGAACGAAGGCTGGGCGTCGTACTGGCACGCCCGCCTCTTGCGCGAAGCCGATTTCCTGCCGCAAAACGAATACCTGGACGCGCTGAAGACACACTCGGATGTCGTACGCCCGCACGCCGCCGAGCAGCAGGCGGCGCTGTCGATCAATCCGTATCACTTGGGGTTCGCGATCTGGGAATCGATCGTCGCGGCGCATGGCATCGAGCGCGCGTTCCAGATCCGCGCGGAGGACGACGACTTCAGCTTCGTGCGCAATCACCTCACGGCGGAGCTCGCGGAAGAGCTGAAGCTGTTCCGCTACGAGCGTTCGCACGATGGCTCGCTGCGCGTGCTCGATCACGACATTCACGCGTTGCGCGACACCTTGCTGGCGCCGAAGTACAACTTCGGTGTGCCCGCGGTGCTCGCGAAGCATGTGAGCCAGGACGGGACGCTGACGCTCGCTCACGAGCACGCGACCGACGGCCGCGGGCTCGATCTCGACCGCGCCGAGCGCGTGCTCGACTACCTGCAAAAGGTCTGGCGGCGGCCGGTGCACCTCGAGACGGTCGACGGCGCCGGGCAGCCGAAGACGTTGTCGCGGGCTGCGAGCTAGAGCGTTCGCGGCTTCCTGGCCTCGGGCGTCGAACGCATCGCCGTCCACGCGAGCCACGCCAACAACACGAGGCACGCGAACGGCTTCGCCATTGCGAGCACCGTGTGCGGATACGCACGTTGCAACGTATGGCTCAGCAGCATTAGCCAGGTCAGGGCGCTCATGAGGCCAAGCAGATGTCGGTTTTGCGAATGCCACGCCCTCGCGGCGACCAGGGCGATGACCGGCGCCATCATCGCGAACGTATTGCGTTCCGTGGCGGTGCCGAACAGCAGGATGTAGCACGTTGCGAGCCCGTACAGCGCAAGCGCCGTGCCGATGGCCGGAGCGCGCTGCCTCAGACGCCAGCACAGGAACAGGACGAACACGGCGGCGACACCCGTGACGAGCGTCTCCTGCGGGTCCGTCATGACCCACCCGAATTTCTCGAGCAGCCCGAAGAGGTGCTGCCACTCGTAGCGTTGATGCGATCGGGCATGGAGCATCGCCGGAACGTCCATGTACTGCCGCAACACGTAGTCCGTGTGCTGAAACAGGAACGGCAGCAGAAAGAACAACGCGAGCGCGACGGTCGTGCGCCACAGCAGCCGCGGATAGATCGCGACGAGCAGCAGCGCCAACACGAGGGCCAGCGGCTTCAGCGCGACGGCCAGCGCGACCAGGATCGCCGCGCGCCACAGCGCGCCGCCTTCGACGTCCGCCACCGCCGCCATCATGAGGCCCGACATCGCGAGCGTCAGTTGCCCGTAGCGCGCGGCGCTCGCGCTCAATACGACCGTGACCACGGTCGCGATGAAGAAGCGCGTCGGCGGGATCGGCCGTTCGCCGCAGGAGCTGATTCTCCACAAGCCGAACGCGAACACCGCGATGTTGGCGACGCGCCAGAGCGCGCCTTCGAGGCCGAACGGCAGCCAGCTCCAGGCGGCGAAAAACACGGCCGACGGCGGGAAGTAGTTGAACCGGAGTTGCGCGGGGTACAGATCCTGGCCATGTAGCCAGCGCAGTCCTGCTTCCCGGTAGACGCTAAATACGTTCTCGATCGAATCGCCGCTGTCGAGTCTTGCGATCAGCACCAAGAGCGCGAAGCACGCCCACACCACCCAGCCACGGCCGTCGGCGCCGAGGCGGTGGTCCAGAGCGTGCGCGCGACGAGCAAAAGCCTCGCCTACCACGAACACTGTAGGTCTCCCCGATTACGAGCCCGGTGAGTACGTTCGCCGTTCCGTACATAGCGGTCGGGTCGAGCGCCTTCACACTTCTTATGATTTTGAGTGTACGTCTATCGCGGGGGTTTTGGAACAGCTTTTCTGGGCGGGCCCGGCCCACATACGTTCAGGCCGCCAGCGAGCGTGGTCGCCGGCGGGCGCTAGTTCTTGAACAACGAGTCGAGCTTCGAGCGGGCCGCCTGCTCGGCTTCCTGCTCCGCCGAGTCGTAGGCGCGGGCGCTCGGTTTGAAGTAGTCGCAGAAGTTCGCGCCCTTCTTGTCGCGCACTTCGATGGCGTCTTCTTCGCTGCAGCCTTTCGGTTTGCGCGGCGCGTAGCGCTCGCACATGCGGCACACGTGCAGGTGCACGCGGCACTGCGGGCATTCGTCGAGCCGCGCGAGGGGCAACGTGAGGGCGGCCAGAGACGCGCCGCAGCGGTAGCAGCGTAGGTCGTGCGCCATGCTCTAGAGCTTCATCTCGATGCCTTCGAGCGCCAGCAGCCGGTGCTTGATGTGGAGGCCGCTGGAGTAGCCGCCGATCGTGCCGTCGCCGGCGATCACGCGGTGGCACGGAATCACGATCGGCAGCGGGTTGCGGCCGTTGGCTTGGCCCACCGCGCGCATCGCGAGCGGCTGGCCGATGTCGCGCGCCACGTCGCCGTACGTGCGCACGACGCCGAACGGGATCGCGAGCAACGCCTGCCACACGCGCTGCTGAAACTGCGTGCCGCGCGGCGCCAGCTGCAGATCGAATTCGCGGCGCTTGCCGGCAAAGTACTCGGTGAGCTGCGCGCAGGCGGGGGCGCAGCGGCGCGCGTCGCGCGGACCGTTGCGCTGCTCGCCGTCGAGGCGGATCTCGGTCAGCCGTGCGTCGTCGTCGACGGTCACGATGATGGCCCCGAGCGGCGAGGGTACGAGCTCCCAGTAGTACGGCTCTTCGGCCGTGTCGTCGCGTAGCGCGGCAGTCATCGGTCGGCGCCCCTGTGCGTCTGCTACCTTAGCGTGCCGCGTGCGGTGCAAGTCCGCACGCTCGGGTACGACGGATGCTAGCAGATGGACGAGCGCGCAGAGCAGTGGGTGACGGTGGCCGTGGGGCTCGACGAGGCGCGAGCCAACGAGCTCGCTCTCGTGCTGATCGCGCGCGGTATCCCTCATGAGCGCCAGGCCGGCGCGACCGGGCTCGAGTTGTGGGTTCCCATCGGCAGCGCAGCGGCCGCCGCCGCCGAGCTCGGGCAGTACCGCCGCGAGAACGCGCGCCGCGTCGGCGCGCGGCCGCTCGAGCTCGTCGGTCCCGGCTGGCCCGGCGTCGCGGCTTACCTCGTTGTGCTGCTCACCGTGTTCGTCGCGGCGCGCGAGAGCCTGTTCGGTCTCGACTGGTATGGAGCGGGCAGGTTGGAGCAAAGTGCGGTGTCGGCCGGTGAGCTCTGGCGCACGGTCACGGCGCTGACGCTGCACGTCGAGCTCGCGCATGTCGGCGGCAACCTCGCGTTCGGCGCGTTCTTCGGCTGGTTCGTCGGCCGCTACCTAGGCGTCGGCGTCGGCTGGCTCACGGTGCTCGCGGCCGCGGCCGGAGCGAACGTGCTCGGCGCATGGCTACAGGGGCCCGACCACCGCTCGCTCGGCGCGTCGACGGCGGTGTTTGCCGCGCTCGGCATGCTGGTCGCGTACACGTGGCGCCGCGGGTTCTGGCGCGGGACGCCCTGGCGCGCGCGGATCGCGCCGATCGTCGCGGGCCTGGGCCTGCTCGCGTTCACGGGCACGGGCGGCGAGAACACCGACCTCGGCGCGCATCTGTTCGGTTTTTGCGTGGGTTTCTGTGCCGGGCTCGCGCTCGCGCTTGCGCGTCGGTTGACGCCCGGCTGGCTGAGGAACAGGCGCCTACAGGCCATCTGCGCCGCGACCGCTTTGGTCGCGGTCGTGGCTGGGTGGACGTGGGGTCTGGTCGCGGCCGGTTGACGCCGCGGCGGCTCAGTCCAGTGCGTTCGCCACGAGCTCCAGGAAATCGGCTTCGCTCGTGATCGCCTCGGCCAGGCGCGCGTTCAGCGTGTAGCCGTAGCGTTTGGCCAGCGCTTCGTACTTCGGCCGGCGATGTGCGACGAGCGCTGGGAAAATCCAGCGCACGAACTCGTCCGGCACGATCTGGTCCGGGCTCTCGAGCTCGGCCTCGCTGAGGTACTGGGCCAGCTTCTGATCGAGGAACTGCTCGTTGTAGTACAGCGGTTTCGGGTTGTTGACCGCGCGACGCACGAGCTCGCGCTCCATGTCGTCGTCGGCCTTGATGTACAGAATCAGCGTGTTCTCGGCCAGCGTCTGCTCGGTCTGCTCGTCGTCGAGCTCGACTAAGCTGCCGCCGGCGTCGTTGACGAAGTGGTCGTAGCCGTAGATCTCCTGCGCCTTGCCGATGAACTCCGCGACGTCGCGCATCGCGCCGATCTCGGCGTCCCGATGCAAGCGCTGGCGCTTCTTGAACTCGTCGACGGGTAACCCGCCCAAGTCCGTGCGGCCGATCTTGCCCAAGAACGTCGCCACGGGCTGCAGGTTGTGCACCGTGATGTTGCTCGAGATGTAGATCGAATCGTTACGCAACAGATCGCGCAGGAAGTCGACTTTCATCGCCTGACGTTTGATGTTGTCGAGAATCGGCTCGGCCAGGTACTTCGTGCCGATCCGGTAGTCGCCCGAATAGTGGAACCACTTGTCCGACGGCAGCTTGTACGCGAGCGTGGTCTTGCCCACGCCCGACATGCCGAGCAGCGTGATGGCCTTGTGCGGCCAGGCCAGGAACTCAGAGCGCGTCATTCGCATGGCGGGAACCGGGAAGTGTTTCGGCCCGGCGATTATACGTCGCGGCCGCGGGAACGTTGTCGTAGCGCATTCATTTTTCGGACATCTGAATTAAATACGCGTATGCGACCGTGACACTCGCCTGCGTGGAACGGGAGTTTGGGCGGTGAAATCGGCAAGACTTTTGTCCCTGGGGCTGGCCGCGGTGGTTGCCGCACCGGCGCACGCGACGCTCGTCACGCTCAGCGGTTCATCCGTCGACTTCATCATCGACGACGCGCAGCCCGGCCTCGTGCTCTACGGCCTGCCGACGGTCGCGGGCGACTCGCTGCTGTTCTTCCCGTCGCAGTTTCGTGCGCAGTCGGACAACGGCGCCGGCACGCTCGGCGTCAACGCCACGATCAACTTCGAGGTCCGGTCGCACAACGCGGCCGCCGTGGATCTCAGCACCGTCATGGTCGCGGAGTTCGGCGACTACTTCATCACGCCGGCTTCGGGCGGCTCGGTCAGTGCCGTGGCGCAGCTGGGCGCCGTGAACCTGATGGCCGCGAACCCGCCGCTGTCGTTCCGCCAGGATATCCAGCAGACAGGCACGTTGACGCAGGGCGGCGCCAACGACTGGTCGCTCGTGACGAACATCGATTTTCGGCAGGTGTGGCTGACGCCCACCGATCGCGTGCAGATGACCCTGCAAAACGATCTGAGCGCCACGAGCCTGCTGAACCCGTCCGAGGCCTGGATCCAGAAGAAGTTCCAGGGACTCGTGGTGCAGGTGCAGGTCGTGCCGCTTCCCGCCGCGCTGCCGCTGCTGCTCACCGGCCTGGCCGGCTTCGGCGCGCTTTCGCGCCGGCGGAGCCCTCGACCCGCGATCGCCTGACCCGGCCACGCCGCGCCCCGCGGAGTCTGCGGTACATTGCCGCATGACCATCCGCAACCTCGATGCCGTGTTCCGCCCGCGCTCGGTCGCGGTGCTCGGCGCGAGCGAGCGGCCGGGCTCGATCGGCCGCTTCGTGCTCGAGAATCTCATCAACGCCGGCTTCCGCGGCGACGTGTTTGCCGTCAACCCGAAGCACGCGACGGTCCTCGGCCGGCCGGCGTACGCAAGCGTTGCCGCGCTGCCGCGGGTGCCCGATCTCGCCATCGTCGCGACGCCGGCCGCGACCGTCCCGGGCCTCGTCGGCGAGCTCGCCGCACGCGGCGTGCGCGCGGCGGTCGTGATCTCGGCCGGGTTCGGCGCGAACGGCGTTTCGCGGCAGGCGCTGCTCGATGCGGGCCGCGAGCGGCTGTTCCGCATCGTGGGACCGAACACGCTCGGCGTGATCGTGCCGTCGATCGGCCTGAACGCGAGCTTCGCGCATCTTAAGCCCACGGCCGGCGGTATCGCGTTCCTCGCGCAGTCAGGCGCCATCAGCACGTCCGTGCTCGACTGGGCCGCGGCGCGCGGCATCGGGTTCTCGCACGTCGTGGCGCTCGGCGACATGGCCGACGTCGATTTCGGCGACATGCTGGACTACCTCGCGAACGACGCCGCGACCCGTTCGATCCTCCTGTACATGGAAGCCGTCACGCAGCCGCGCAAGTTCATGTCGGCGGCGCGTGCCGCCGCGCGCACCAAGCCCGTGATCGTCGTCAAAGGCGGCCGGCACGCGGCGAGCGGCGCGGCGGCGGCCTCGCACACGGGGCGGCTCGCGGGCAGCGACGCCGAATACTCGGCCGCGTTCCGGCGCGCGGGCATGCTGCGCGTGGCGTCACTCGACGAGCTGTTCGACGCCGTCGAGACGCTCGCCGTCGCGCGCGCACCGCGCGGCTCGCGGCTCATCATCGTCACGAACGGCGGCGGCTTGGGCGTGCTCGCGGCCGACGCGCTGCTCGATGCCGGCGGCGAGCTCGCGGCGCTGGCGCCGCAGACCATCGACAAGCTCTCGGCCGTGCTGCCAGCGGAGTGGTCGCACGGCAATCCGGTGGACGTGATCGGCGATGCAACGCCGGAGCGGTTCGCCGCCGCGCTCGACGCCGTGCTCGACGATCCCGCGTGCGACGCCGCGCTCGTGCTGCACTGTCCGACGGCCGTCTCGTCCGGCCTTACGGCCGCGCGCGCCGTGGCTGCCGTGTGCGAGCGTCGCACCGACGCCGCCGTCTTCACGAGCTGGCTCGGCGAGCATACGGCGCAAGTGGCGCGCGCCGAGCTGGCCGCGCGCAGCGTGCCGACCTACACGACTCCGGAGCACGCGGTGCGCGCGTTCATGCAGCGCGTCAGCTACCGCCGCAACCAGGAGCTGCTGATCGAAACGCCGCCGTCGCTGCCGGAGTTCGCGGTCGATACGGTTGCCGTCCGCGCCGCGTTCGCGGCCGCCGACGCCGCGGATCGCGCGTGGCTCGCGGCGCCCGAAGTGCGCGCCGTGCTCGCGGCATACGGCATTCCGACCACCGGGGCCGTGCTTGCCGCAACGCCGGAGCAGGCCGGAGCGGCGGCGCAGCGCTTCGGGGGCGCGGTCGCGCTGAAGATCCAGTCGCGCGACATCGTGCACAAGTCCGACGTGGGCGGCGTGGCCTTGAACCTGCGCGGCCACGAGGCCACCGCGCGCGCGGCGCAGCACATGCTGGAGCGCGTGCGTGCCGCGGCGCCGGCCGCCGCGATCGAGGGGTTCAGCGTCGAGCCGATGCAGGCTACGGGCGCGAGCCTCGAGCTGATCGTCGGCATGCACGCTGGCGGCGACTTCGGGCCGATGCTGCTGTTCGGCGAAGGCGGCACGGCCGTCGAGGTGCTCGCCGATACGGCGCTCGAGTTGCCGCCGCTGAACCTCACGCTTGCGCACGACCTCATGCGCCGCACGCGCGTGTTTCGGCGCATGCAGGGATTCCGCAACGTGCCGCCCGTCGACGTCGATGCCGTGGCGCTCGTGCTCGTGCGCATCTCGCAGCTCGTCGTCGACTGGCCGCGGATCGCGGAGCTCGAGATCAACCCGCTGCTCGCGAGCGCCGCCGGCTGCGTCGCGCTCGATGCACGCCTCAAGATCGCGGCGCCGACGGCCTCGGCCGCGCGGCTCGCGATCCGCCCGTATCCGCGCGAGCTCGAGCAGGCGGTCGCGTTGGCCGACGGCCGGTCGTTCCTGTTGCGGCCGATCCGTCCCGAGGACGAGCCGGCGCTGCTGCGCGGTTTCGCGCGTCTCTCCGAGGACGAAATCCGCGCGCGGTTCTTCGTGCCGATGAAGGCACTGCCGCACGTGACGGCCGCGCGTTTCACGCAGATCGACTACGACCGCGAGATGGCGTTCGTGCTGGCCGAGCAGGGCGCGCCCGGCGTGGCCGACATCCACGCCGTCGTGAGATTCATGGCCGACCCCGACGATCGCGCCGCCGAGTTCGCGATCGTCGTGGAGAGCAAGCTCGCGGGGCTCGGGCTCGGCGCTCTGCTGCTGCGGCGGCTCATCGACTACGCGCGTTCGCGCGGCATCGCCGAGCTCTGGGGCGACGTGCTACCGGACAACGCCGTGATGCTGGCGCTGGCGCACTCGCTCGGGTTTGAAGAAACGCGGACGACGAATGACGTCGTCCGCGTCTCGCTTGCCTTGCAGCCCTAGAAGTTCAGGCGCA
>Ga0326726_10004808_pt1 | contig 12311 bp, 9 predicted proteins | sample MHFenrmetagenome_2_FD_207603 | JGI IMG/M metagenome (GOLD analysis project Ga0326726, IMG submission 207603) | Lab enriched peat soil microbial communities from Michigan Hollow, Ithaca, NY, United States - MHF15MN | ecosystem: Environmental > Terrestrial > Soil > Wetlands > Peat | place: USA...
TCGGCGTCGCGGTGCTGACGAACCAGGAGTCCGGCGCGGCGTTCGACTCGATTGCATTCCACGTCCTCGATCACTATCTCGGCGCAACGGCGTTCGACTGGATCGACGGCTATGAGAAGGTGCAGGCGCGCGCCGATGCCAACGTCGCCGCGTCCGAGGGACGCGGCAGCGCGGCGCGCGACGCGTCGGCGAAGCCGTCCCTGCCGCTGGCGAAGTACGCGGGCACGTACCGCGACGCGTGGTACGGCGACGTCACGGTCGCCCTCGAGCGCGGCACGCTGGTCATGCGCTTCGGCCACACGCCGGCGCTGTCAGGTGAACTGGAGCCGTGGCAGCACGATACGTTCGTCGCGCGCTGGAAGGATCGGGAGCTGCGCGCGGACGCGTACGTCACGTTCGCGCTGAATCCTGACGGGACGATCGATCAGGTGAAGATGCGCGCGGTCTCGCCGTCGACGGATTTCAGTTTCGATTTTCAGGATTTGCTGCTGAAACCGCTGGCGCGTTGAGCCGTGGCGCTACGACAAGGAGGACCATGCGAGTCACTCGACGCGGCTTCGTTCGGCTGAGCGCGACAGGCATCGCCGGCGGCCTCGCGACACGCGCGCGGCTGTTTGCAGCGCCCGGCGTGACGCCGCAGTTCGAGCTCGTGCAGCCCGAGATGTTCTCGGCCACCGGAGGACAGCCGAGCTGCTGGGCCGACTACAACGGCGATGGTCTTCTCGACCTGTTCGTCGGCTTCAAGGACGGTGTGGCCAACCGGCTGTATCGGAACGACCACGGGACATTCGTTGAAGTCGCCGGAGACGCCGGTCTCGCCGATCTGGCCGACACACGCGCCGCCGCGTGGGGCGATCCGAACGCCGACGGCCACCTCGATCTGTACGTCGGCTTCACACGACGCTCGGGCGCCGCGAACAAGCTGTACCGGAACGACGGCAAGGGCCGCTTCACCGACGTCGCGCGGGACCTCGGCGTCGACGTGAAAGGCGAAACGCGCCAGGTGTCGTGGGTCGACTTCGACAACGACGGCCGCGTCGATCTGTTCGTCGCGTTCCGCGACGCGCCGAACATGCTGTTCCACAACGAAGGCGCGCGCTTCGTCGACGTCGCGAAGGACATGGGCGTCGACGATCCGCGCAAGACCGTCGGCGCGGTCTGGTTCGACATGAACGAAGACGGCCGCCTCGACCTCTTCGTCGCCAATCAGGACGGCACGCTGAACGGCCTGTTCAGGAACGATGGATCGCGATTCGTCGACGTCGCGCACGAGCTGGGCATGGACGCGGCGGGTCGTCCGGACAATTTCGGCAGCAACGGCCCGAGCGTCGCCGACTACGACAACGACGGCCGCCTGGATCTGTTCGTCGCCGGCTACGGACGCAATTTCCTGTTCCACAACGACGGCCGCGGCCGATTCACCGAGGTCGCCGCCGCGATGGGCGTCGCGGGCGGCGACAAGGCCACGCCGTCGAGCTGGGGCGACTACGACAACGACGGCCGGCCCGATCTGTATGTGTCGTCGTACGTCGACAGAGCCGTAAACGAACACGACTTCCTGTATCACAACGACGGCTCGACGTTCAGCGACGCGATGGTCGAACTCGTCGCGAAACACGGCGCCACGCACGGCGTGCAGTGGGTGGATTTCGACGGCAACGGCGCGCTCGACCTCTCGCTGGCCAACAACAATCCCGGCGGCGGACATTACCTGTTCCGCAACATGCTCCCGCCGGCGCTCGCGCGGCGCTCGATTCAGGTGCTGGTCACCGACGCGCGCGGCCATCACACGCGAGCGGGATCGGAAGTGCGTGTCTATGCGCCCGGCACGCGCACAGTTCTCGGCGGCCGGCTCGTCGACACCGGCGGCGGCTACTGCTCGCAGAGCGTGATGCCGGTGCACCTCGGATTGCCGCCTGGGGACAACCTTCGCAGGGTCGACGTCGAAGTCACGGCGATGACGAAGAACGGCCGCAAGGTGACGCGCGTGGCCGGCGTCGATCCGAACACGCTGCCGCGCCGGGTGCTGGTCGTGAAGGTCTGATGCGAGTCCGTCCGGCTGAAGCCGGACGCCACGGTTCAGCGTTCGAATCTTGCGAGGCTGCCGCGTCCGCCGGCGCCCCAGCCGACTGCGCCGGTCTTCGAGAAGCTGAACGTGTGGAAGCCCGGCCCTTCGATCGGCGTCCACGTGTGGCCGTCATCGATCGACCAGTCGGCGCCCTGGGGTCCGACGGCCATCAGCGATGTCTTCGCGCCAGGCACGTACGCGGCGACGGATCGAAAACCTGAGAGCGCGTGTTCCTTGATAAGGGTCCACGTCCGGCCGCCATCGCTCGTGACGGCGACGTTGTCCACAGCCTCCTTCTCCTTCGAGTAATCACCGCCGACGACGACGCCGTGCGTCGCATCGCGAAAGGCGACGGAGAAGATCCCTGAAGATCGGCCGGACGGCAGCGGGGTCTCTGCGATCGTCCACGTCCGGCCGCGGTCGCGCGAGTGCAGGACGCGCGCGTTCGCAGCCGCGCCCGTGCCGAACCAGACGTCGTTGCGGCCGTAGACCGCGACGTTGGTCCCGCTGGCGGCAAATGCGCCTTCATTCGGCAGCGCGGGCGGCAATCCTTCGCGTGGAGCGGGCGTCCACGTCCGGCCGCCGTCCGCGGTGAGGAAAATCGAGAAGCGCCCGTCGACGGAATCGCCGACGACGATCCCGTGATCGGCGTCCCAATACGTCATCGCGTCGAAAAAGCCCTTGGGATCGGGATTCGTGAACTGCCGTGTCCAGTGGGCGCCGGCGTCCGTTGTCTTGTAGATTCGCGAGGCTGGGCCGGTGCCGATGCTGAGCAGGTACGCCATGCGCGCGTCGATCGCGTCGACGTCGCGGAAGTCGAGCGGGTCAGTGGTAACGGTGAGCGGCTGCCACGTGCGGCCGCCGTCGGCCGTGCGAAGGATCGTGTTGCCGCTGCCGCTCACCCACGCGACGGTGTCGCTGACGGCGCTCACGCCGCGCAGCGTGGCCGTGCCGCCGCTGCTCTGCGGCGTCCAGCGCGGCGACGCGACGAGCGTCGCGAGCGTCAGCGAGATGCAGGCCACAAGGGAGAGGATTGGACGCATGATCGCTCGGTTGGAGCCTCGCGCTACGACGTGAGTTTCTTCTGCGCGTCGGCGACCTTGTCGCGATCCATGTCGCCCTTCTCCCAGTACGTGAGGAAGCGTCGGAAGTACTCGCGCGCCTTGTCGCGACTGCCCAGCTTTTCGTTGGCGAGGCCCAGGTAGTAGAGGCTGCGCACGTACTCGACCGGTGAGAACGCGCGCCGGGGTCCGCTGTCGGCGAGCTGCTGAAAGCGCTTCGCCGCCGCGGGATAGTTGCCCGCCGCGAGATACGCGCGGCCGAGCGCATCCCAGACCGCGATCTGTGGGCCGACGTTTGGAAGCAGCATCGATTCAGCCTGCTCGAGCTCGCGAATCGCGACCGCGGGGTCATGGCGATCGAGCGCCATCAGGCCGTTGACGATGTGGAGCAGGCGCTTCGGCGCCTGGCTCGGCAGGGTATCGGCGAGCCGCTTGAGCGGCTCGAGCTGCTTCGTGACCTCGGCGTCGTGCTTCATGCGCGCATGCGCCACGACCGCCAGCGCCTGGCTGTCTGGCACATCGGGTCCGCTGCCGCCCTCGTCGTCGATCGCTTGCCGCGCCTGGACGAGCGCTGCGGCATTCTCGCCGCGGTCGAGCAGCAGGCCCGCCATCGCGTTGCGTATCCCGGCCGTGAAGCGCGAGTTCGTCCGTCCTATGCACGTCAGCGTCCTCTCGTACGCGTGCATCGCGTCGGCCTCGCGGCCGTGGTACTGATCCAACACCGCGACGTCCGCCTCCGCCGTGCACTTCCACGTCGTGTCCGGCGACTGGCGGAGCCGTTGATCGATCTCCTCGGCCTCCGCCCAGCGATCCTGCAGCCAGAACGCCTGCGCCCGCGACCACCATGGGTCGAGATTGCCGGGCTCGAGCGACGCGGATTTCGAGAACTCGGCCAGCGCATCGTCGTATTTCCCTTCGGCGACGAGCAACTCGCCGAACGAACGATGCGCGCGCGCGTTATCCGGGTTGCGGCCCAGAAACTCCTGCAGCACCTGTTGGCTCTTGTCGAACTGGCCGAGATTCAGGTACCCGCCCGCCAGGTTCATGTAGCTCACGGTGATCGACGCGCCGCGGTGGCGCAGTTCTTCGAGCAAAGCGATGGCATCCTGGTACCGCTCGAGCCGACTGTAGTCGAGCGCGAGGTTGTGCATCGCCGACGCGTGGTCCGGATAGAGCTCGATGGCTTTCTTGTACGCCTCGATGCCCCTGAGAATCGTTTCGGGGCTTCTCGAGTAGTACCAGCCCTCGACGTAGTAGCGTTCGCGCGCCGTCAGGCGATCGACGCGTGCGAGCGCGCGCTTGCCGTACTCCTCGGCCTTGTCCGGATGGAAGAGATTGTTCTCGATGACCGCCAGCTTCGCGAGCGCCATCGCGAAGTTGGGGTCGAGGGCGACAGCCTTCTCGAGGGCGGGCACGGCGTCAAGTTCACGAAAGCGTTCGTGGAGGTTGATACCTTCCGCGTAATAACGGTAGGCCTCGACCGATGCCGTCGTGACGTCCTTGAGATCGCGATCGATGCTGGTTCCGGTGGACGTCGTGATCGCCATCGGCGATTTCAGCAGGCCCTTCGTCGGATCGCCCGTCGACGGGAGCGCGAACTTCGCCTTGATGCGCCTGGTGAGATCGTCGACGGTCGGAAAGAGATTGTTGTCGCCGACGGCCTCGACGCGCTCCGACGTGACGATTCGGCCGCTCGCCACTTCCTGCAGCTTCGTGTTGATCCGGATCGTGTCGCCGGATTTCACGAAGCTGCCGAGCAGCACGGTCTTCACGCCCGCGCGCTTCGCGATCTCCTGCACGGTGTCGAACGAGACGACCTTGTCGTCCTGCCGCTTCATGTCCGTCAGGATCTGGACGAGCCGATCGGTGCCGAGCACTTCGACGTCCGGCGACTGCGAGAGGTCCGTCACGAGCATGTCAGTCAGGCCCGTGCGCAGCCAGTCGAGCTGCGGATTACCAGTGTTGTTCTCGAAGTAGAGCACCGCGACCGACGGCTTGCCGGTGTCCCCACCCAGCGCGCCGGACGACGAGCGCTTCATCATCCAGACGCCGACGGCGCCGGCAATCAGCACGACGGCAGCCGCCGCGGCGAGCCACGCGCGATTGATTCGAGGCGGGTCCACAAGGGCCCGCCCTACTCCCGCGGAGGCTCCCGAGGCCGGCGCAGCCGACTGCGGCGGGTCCGAAAGGACCCGCCCTACGGGCCGCGCCTCGGCCTCGCTGCGCGAGTCGGCGACGCGGACCGACGTGCGGCCGGACGACGCATCGCGATGCAGGCGTTTCAGATCGGCCAGCATGTCCGAGGCGTGCTGATAGCGCAGCGTCCGATCCTTCTCGAGCGCCTTGTTGATGATCTGCTCGAGCTGCGGCGGGAGCTCAGGATTCAATCGCACCGGCGAGACCGGCGCCTTCGTTAGGATGCCTTCGAAGACGACAGCGGACGTCGCGCCCTTGAACGGCTGCGATCCCGTCGCCATTTCGTAGAGCACGACGCCGAACGAAAAGAGATCCGTCCGCGCGTCGAGGTCATGGCCGCGCGCCTGCTCGGGCGACATGTACGCAACCGTCCCGAGCGTCGTGCCCTTGTCGGTCAGGTCGTCATCAGCCCTCGTGGCCATTGTCGCGGCCATCTCGGGCGCCCCGCTTGACGCCGGCGTCGCGAGCTTCGCGAGGCCAAAGTCCAGAATCTTCGCCTGCCCGCGCTTCGTGACGAAAATGTTCGCGGGCTTGATGTCGCGATGGACGATGCCGCTCGCATGCGCGGCGTCGAGCGCGTCCGCAATCTGGATCGCGAGGTCGAGCGTTTCCTCAATCGGCAGCGGTTTCGACCCGATGCGATGCTTCAACGTCTCGCCGTCCATCAGCTCCATGACGATGAAGCGGTGGCCGCGGTCCTCGCCGATGTCGTGCAGCGTGCAGATGTGCGGATGGTTCAGAGACGATGCGACGCGCGCCTCGCGCTGGAAGCGCTCGAGCGCCTGCGGATCGTGAGACAGCTGTGGCGGCAGCAACTTCACCGCGACCTTGCGCCCGAGGCGAGTATCTTCGGCGAGGTAGACGACGCCCATGCCGCCGCCGCCGAGTTTCTCGATGATGCGGTAGTGCGAGAGGGTTTGACCGATCAAGGCGTGCGGATTATACCTGCGCTTCCGGGCATTCAGGCTGAACACCGGCCGCCGGACTGCCGTCCAACCGGGGCATGCGCGCGCCGGCACTCGCCGACTCACGGATCGAGAACCCGCCGGCCGTCAATCTCGGCGCCGTTCAGCGCGTCATCATCTGCGGGACGATCGTGGGCCTGGTCGGCGACGTCTCATTCGCCACCGTGCATGCTCTCGCGATCCTGCCGATCTGGACTCGCATTCCGGGCGGGATGATCCAGGCCGCTCCCGTGGGCATCGCTCTGGTGTGGGCGTTCGACCACTTTGCCCGCACGCGAGGCTGGCGGACGGCGGCGCACGGCGCCATATTTGGCGCCGTGCTGTTCCTGGCACTGGTGCCGGGCACGGCGTTCTCGAACGCGCTTCGGCTCGCGGGCATCCACGCCGGCGAGTGGCCCGGCACGCTGGCGTCGCTCGCGATCGCCACAGCGTCTGGATGGAGCGCCGGCTGGTTCCTCACGCGGGAGCGGCGCGCGTCCCGCGCGATGGCAATCGCGACGGCGGTATTGACGATCGGCGCGAGCGGACCGATTCCCGTCGTCAACGGACCCCGCGCGGTGTGGCTCTTCGTCGGATTCATTCCGATCTGCGTCTTCGCCGGGGTCGCCGCGGCGATTTCGCGCCGACACCTGTAGGTCAGTGGAGGGCGAACGTCTCGAGGACGCGGGCGCGTGAGGCGTCCGGATCGGTCATCGCACGCCGGCGCTCCGCGACGAGCGCTTCGTACGAAGCGGGCGGGTCGGGATCGCAGTAGAAGACGCCCGTGTAGAGCGACCGACCGTACTCGCCGGCCAGCTCCATCGCGCGCAGACGATCGTTGACGTCGTGGCGGAGCGACGCGAGACTCTTCATCGCGGACTTGTGCGCCTTGAGTTGCGCGTCCGGAGATCCGTACGTCACGCACGGCGACTGCACGTTGATGAAGGCAAAACCCGGATAGCGGATGCCCTCTTCGATGAGCTGCGTGAGGCCGGCCAGGTCGGCCGGTGTGCCCTGCGCGACGAACCGGCCACCGTACCCGAGCACGTACAGCAACGGGTTCACGGGATCCTCGAGGCTACCATCGGGCGAGGAAACCGTCCGGAGTCCGCGCGGCGACGTCGGCGACAACTGGCCCTTCGTCAGCCCGTAGACCTGGTTGTCCATCACGATGTAGGTCAGGTCGACGTTGCGCCGGATGGCGTGCGCGACGTGTCCGCCGCCGATCGAGAATCCATCGCCGTCGCCGCCGGCGACCAGCACGAGCAGTTCGGGCCGCGCGATCTTGATGCCCTGCGCGATCGGCAGCGCGCGTCCGTGGACGCTGTTGAAGCCGTAGGCGGTCGTGTAGCCGGGAATGCGGCTCGAGCAGCCGATGCCGGAGACGAACGCGATCTCGTGCGGCGGCCGGCCGACGCGCGCCAGCGCGCGATAGATGGCCTGGACAACGCCGTAGTCACCGCATCCCGGACACCAGATGGGCTTCAGCTCGCTCTTGTAATCCTGTGGTGTGTAGACCATGTGTTCTTCTTCTCCCCTAGCCGAGCGACGGCTCCTCCTGAGGCACGCGCCGCCGCTGGAACGTCACGACCATCTGGCGCACGCGGTCGAGCACGTCGTGAACGGTGATGGGAGTCGATCCACTGCGCGCCAGCGACTCGACGCCGCGCGGCACGTCGACGAACATCCTGATGATGCGGAACAACTGTCCCTGGTGCGACTGCTCGACGACGAGGCCCGCGCGCACCGAGGCGAAGAAGTCCTCGTAGATCTCCTCTGAGACCGGGTAGAGCAGCCGCGGGACGAGCAGCTTGAGCTGAATGCCCTCGCGGCGTGCGAGCGCCGTCGCCTCCGATACCACGCCGGCGACGCTGCCCCAACTGATCAGGCCGATCGGCGCATCGCGGTCGCCCTCGATGGAAAACAGGTCGCGCCGCGCCTTGAGCGGGGCGAACTTGCGGATCCGCTTCTCATTCATCTGCGCGTGCACCTCGCCGCTCGCGGTCGGGGCGCCGCACTCGGTGTGCTCGATGCCCGACGCGAGGAAGTTCCCGCCCTCCATGCCCGGATGGCTAATCGGACTCACGCCCGACTCCGTGATCTGGAATCTCGCGTAGTGCTCGAGCTCGCGCTCGTTCGGACGCCGGCGGTCGACGATCGAGAATGCGCCCGCATCGATCGGATCGACAACTTCCTTGCGCTGCGCGATATCCGCGTCGGAGAGCAGGATGACCGGCGTCTGAAACTGTTCCGCGATGTTGAACGCGTCAATCGTGATCCGGAACGTATCGGCGACGCTCACCGGCGCGAGCACCGGCCGCACGGCGTCGCCGTGCGCGGAGAAGGCGGCCTGAAAGAGATCGGACTGCTCGCTCTTGGTCGGGATGCCGGTCGACGGCCCGCCGCGCTGCACGTTGACGCACACGAGCGGCACTTCCGCGATCGTCGCCAGGCCGAGCATCTCCGACTTGAGCGACATTCCCGGTCCCGACGTCGCCGTCATCGCCTTGCGTCCGGCGAACGACGCGCCGATCACGGCCCCGATGCCGGCGATCTCGTCCTCGGCCTGCAGCACCGTGCCACCGTGTTTCCAGATCTCGCGGCCGAGGAAATGCATGATTTCGCTCGACGGCGTGATCGGATACCCGGCGAAGAACTCGCAGCCGGCGACCAGGGCCGCCGCCGCGCACATCTCGTTTCCATCGGCAAGCCAGCGCGGCGAGGGCGGCGGCGCAGCGGCGGACAATCGACGATCCGCGCCAAGCGGATGCGTCCGGGCAAACTCGAGGCCCGCCGCAAACGCGCGCTCGTTGCCGGCGAGGACGTCCGGACTCTTGCGCGCAAATCGTTTGCGCAGGCCGCCCAGAAGACGGTCCGCCGGCAGTCCGAGCCAGCCGGCCAGCAGGCCGAGCACGATCGTGTTCTTGGCCTTCTCCGTGCCGGCGCTTGCGCGCGCCATTTCAGTGATCGGCACGGCGACGGCCTCGGACGGCGAGACCCCTTCGAGCGGGAGCGGATCGAGCCGCGCGTCCTGTGCGGGGTCGTGAACCACGGTTGTGCGACCGTCCACCGGCAGCTCCGCGCCAAAGCGCAGGAAGTCATCCCAGTTGAGCGCCACCGCGATGTCCAGCATCGTGCCGGCGTTGGGGATTTCGCCAGTTCCGATCCGCAGCCGGAAGGAGCATTCGCCGCCGCGAATCTGCGGGCCGTAGCTCTTCGTCATCATCGCGCGGTAGCCGCTGCGCGCCGCAGCGGTCATCAGTGCTTCACCGGCCGCAATGACGCCGTCGCCGCCCGCGCCCGCCATTCCGATCACGAGATCCGTCGTCATCGAATGCCTCGCTTGTCCCGGGACGAAGGCTCAGGAGCAAGGTTGGTACCGGCGTGGGCCTCCCGGAACTGTTCGAAAACGGACGTTTTCTTCTTGAGTCTGCCGGGTTTCCGGCAGACAGTGAGCGGTCTCTTCTGGATGTTGCGAGGATCGCCTGCGAGATTCGGAGTAGTCGTCATGACACTGGATGCTGTTCGATCGATCTGCCTCGCGTTCCCTGGTGCGACCGAGGACGTCAAGTGGGGCGCGGATCTCGCGTTCTGCGTGGGCGGCAAAATGTTCTGCGTCGTATACCTCGAGCCGCCGCACCATATGTCATTCAAATGCTCGGCTGAGGATTTCGCCGGCCTGATCGAGCGGCCGGGAATGCGGCCCGCGCCGTACCTTGCGCGCGCGATGTGGGTCCAGGAAGAAGTGCTCGGTGAAGCGCTCGAGCGATTCGAGGTCGAGCGTCTGCTGCGCGCGTCGTACGATCTCGTAGCCGCGAAGCTGTCGGGAACCAAACGGCCGACGAAATCCCGCGCGAAGGCGCAACGCACACGCGCGAGTCGGCAGCGGAAGCGCGCGTCGGGGACGATGCGGCGGCGAAGACACAACCGTTGAGCTGACTCCTCCATCCGCACCATGGCAGAATCTGCGTACTTCGCCCTTTGACTGCATAGCAATCACTACGACATTTCAGACGTCACGACGCAAAACCCCAGCAAATTCGCATGGCCTGCCGGTTGCACTCCGGCGCAGGCATGCTGCCATCAGACTTCGATCGCCTCGTCGCGCGCGCATCCAATCCGCGCCTCATTCCAGGCATCTACAACTACTGCGACCGCTGGTGCGAACGCTGTCGGTTCACCGATCGCTGCCTGCAGTTTCTGGAGGACCAGGAGGCGGAGCCGCCGTCGGCGGACGCGGAGTCGCTTGCCGGCCGCGTGCGCGAGTCCCTCACGCGCAGGCTCGGCACAATCGCCGAGATCGCGAGGCGCGAGCACATCGATCTCCGGACGCTCGAGGCGCCGTCGCGCGACACGGCGGAGAAGCGCGAGCGGCACGGGCAGGATCCGCTCGTCGTATCGGCGCGGCAGTACGGCGATCTGGCGTGGCGGCTGGCGCGGGCGCTCGGTCCGATCGTGGCGGCGCGCGGGGATCCGGCGGTCATGGGCGCCGTCGAGGTCATTGACTGGTTCTCGTCGATGATCGGCGCGAAGGTCTCTCGCGCGGTCAGCGGCGTCGCTTTCGCGCGTGAATCGGGCGATCCGGACGACGATCGTGTTCAGAGGGATTTCAACGGTTCCGCAAAGGTCGCGCTGCTGGGGATCGCGGAGTCGCGGCGCGCGTGGACCGTACTGATGGCCGAGGGAAAAGCGACCGCAAACGGGGTCCCGGTGCAGGCGGTCCGGATGCTCGATGAGCTGGACGCCGGTATGCGCGCGCGCTTTCCGCAGGCGATGGCGTTCGTGCGGCCGGGATTCGACGAAGGAAACGACGTGGATGGCAGGAGGCAGTCATGAGGGACGTGTCGATCGAATTGAAGCCGCATCCGGGCGAACTGGCGCGCGTGGCGTCGATTCTGGCGCAGCATCACGTCACGCTGAAGGCGGGGACCGCGCTAGTCGTCGGCGGGCGGATCATCGCGCGGTTCGTGCCGAGCAACATCGGGGCAGCGCGCCGCGCCCTCGACTCGGCGTGCGTGCGCTTCGAGGAGGGAGAGATCGTACCGGTGCTGCTCGAGAGCCGGGCCGGCGAGCTGGCAATGCTGAGCACGCGGCTAGCCGAGGGCGGCGTCAACGTGCGCGCGATCTACCTGACGGGCACGGCCGGACCGCTCCTCGAGCTCGCGATTGTGGCGGACAACGCGCAGAAGGCGAAGCGCGTCCTCGAGCAAGCGGCCGTATGAGGGGCCGGTCGCGGCGACGCGATCACGTGTACAAGGAAAAAGGCCCGACATCGTTCGACGTCGGGCCTTCTGAGGAATAATGCCGGCAGCGACCTACTCTCCCACACAGTTTCCCATGCAGTACCATCGGCGGTATCAGGCTTAACTTCCGTGTTCGGAATGGGAACGGGTGTGACCCTGATCCTATGACCACCGGCAAACGCGATTCCGGGGTGGTGTCCCGGAAACTTGGTGCCTGGGGTCCGGCGTCTCGCGGCGCCGCTCACCAGCGACGCTTAGCGCTCGATTCCGGTCGTCCCAGACAATTTCTCTCCGGGGTTCCTGCCCCGGATTTCAAAGAGCGTCGATCTCCGGGGACGCTGTCCGCGGAGCCAACTGAATATTCTGCAAACGGTAGTTTCTCAAACCACGACACGCAAGCGGTTTCCGCGTGCATTACGTTGTAGAAACAATTTATGGTCAAGCCTCACGGCTGATTAGTATCGGTAAGCTCAACGCCTCACAGCGCTTACACACCCGACCTATTACCTGGTCATCTTCCAGGAGCCTTTAGGAGCCTTACGGCTCGGGAGATCTCATCTTGTGGAGGGTTTCACGCTTAGATGCCTTCAGCGTTTCTCCCTTCCGGACGTAGCTACCCGGCGCTGCCGCTGGCGCGACAACCGGTACACTAGAGGTCCGTCCAACCCGGTCCTCTCGTACTAAGGTCAGCCCCACTCAAATCTCCTGCGCCCATGGCAGATAGAGACCGAACTGTCTCGCGACGTTCTAAACCCAGCTCACGTACCACTTTAACCGGCGAACAGCCGGACCCTTGGAA
>Ga0326726_10004809_pt1 | contig 12309 bp, 6 predicted proteins | sample MHFenrmetagenome_2_FD_207603 | JGI IMG/M metagenome (GOLD analysis project Ga0326726, IMG submission 207603) | Lab enriched peat soil microbial communities from Michigan Hollow, Ithaca, NY, United States - MHF15MN | ecosystem: Environmental > Terrestrial > Soil > Wetlands > Peat | place: USA...
CTTTGACGTGGCTCGGGCGGTCAAAGAGTTAAAAGCCGGCCGGGTGGAGTTCAAGGTGGATAAAACCGGCATCGTTCACACCACGGTGGGAAAGATCTCCTTCCCGGCTGAAAAATTGAAAGACAATGTGATGGCCCTCATGGATGTGATCCAGCGGGCCAAACCCGCATCCAGCAAAGGGACTTACATGAAGAGCATCGCCATCTCCACGACCATGGGGCCGGGAATCAAGCTGGACCCCAATGATCTGCGGGTGGCCACGAAAACCTGATACGGAACGGGTGAAGGATTTCGTCGAAGACCGTAGGTACGTCGCAGCCAACGCTTAAAGGGATTTCGCCCGCCTACCGAGACGGATGGGAACCTGAGGAAAAGAGGATTCGGGGAAGGATCATCGGATTCTGCGGTACGGTTTCCTCTCGGGGGGCGGCGAAACAAGAAGGGAGGTTGAGGTTTGAAGCGCGAAGAAAAAAAGGAACGGATCGCCGATCTCCAGAGACAGATGGGGCAGGCCAAAGTGGCCATCTTGACCCGCTTCTCGGGCCTCAATGTGGAGAAGATGACCCAGCTTCGCCGAGAGTTGCGCAAAGCGGCGGTGGAGTATCAGGTGATCAAGAACACTCTTTTCCGACTGGCCGCCCGGGGAACGGACAAAGAGGGGTTGAGCTCCCATCTGGAAGGCCCCCTGGGGGTCGCTTGGAGCGACTCGGACCCAGTGGCTCCAGCCCGGGTTCTGGCGAAATACGCGAAGGAATGGCCGGAACTCAAGGTCCTGGTGGCCGCATCCGACGGCAAAATCTGGGGGTCGGCTGATATTCAAGCCTGGGTTTCGCTGCCCGGTTTGGACGGGCTGCGGGCCAGGATTCTGGGCCTCCTCCAGGCTCCGGCAACCACCCTGGTCCGGCTGATGGGGATTCCGGCTACCCAGGTAGCCCGGGTGCTCCAAGGGCGAAGCCAGCAGAATGAAGCGGCATCATGATGATCTTTCGGGATCAAAAAATCATCCTCAAGGAGAGACAAAATGGCTGATCTACAGAAAGTGGTGGAAGAATTGAGCGGTTTGACCCTGCTGGAAGCGGCCGAACTGAGCAAGCTTCTCGAGCAAAAATGGGGCGTGTCAGCGGCCGCGGTGGCGGTGGCCTCCATTCCGGGTGCAGCGGCCGGGGGCGCTGCCGCTCCGGTGGCGGAAGAAAAGACCGAGTTCGACGCAATTCTCAGCACTGTGGGAGAGAAAAAAATCCAGGTCATCAAGGTGGTGCGTGAGCTGACCAGCCTCGGTTTGAAAGAGGCCAAGGACTTGGTGGAAGGGGCTCCGAAACCGATAAAACAAGGAATCTCCAAAGAAGAGGCGGAGACCGTCAAAAAGAAGATGGAAGAAGTCGGGGCCACCGTGGAAATCAAATAAGGACTCTCCCTTTCGCCGTTTTTCACCCCCCCTGGGGGAGATGAGGAGGAAATAAGGAATGGCTTCTTGGGGAAGCGGCCAACCGATTGTTCGCTTGAATTTTTCCAAAATCGAAAAAATAATCGACACCCCCAACCTGATCGATGTGCAGCGGAAGTCCTATGAGAATTTCCTGCAAAAAGACGTCCCCCCCGAAGAACGCCAGGAAATGGGGCTGCAGGCCGTTTTCAAAAGCGTCTTTCCCATCCGGGATTTCAACGAAACGGCCTCCCTGGAATTCGCTAGTTACTCCCTGGGGGAGCCGAAATATGAGGTCGACGAGTGCCGCCAGCGGGGAATGACCTTTGCCGCTCCTCTCAAGGTGATCGTACGTCTCATCAACTACGAAGTGGACGAAGAGGACCGGAAGGCCCGGCCCAGGGTGAGGGACATCAAGGAGCAGGAGGTCTACTTCGGGGAAATTCCGCTGATGACCGATAAAGGGACCTTCATCGTCAACGGGACCGAGAGAGTCATCGTAAGCCAGCTCCATCGCTCTCCCGGCATCCTGTTTGAGCACGAGAAGGGCCGGACGCATACGGGCAAACCCCTGTATTCGGCCCGGATTATTCCCCATCGGGGGTCCTGGCTGGACCTGGAGTTTGACACCAAGGGTCTGCTCTACGTGCGCATCGACCGAAGGCGGAAATTCCCGGTGACCATTCTTCTGCGGTCCCTGGGCTACTCGGCCGAAGACCTTCTCAACTTTTTCTATCGCACCGAAAAGGTATTTTTTAAAGACGACAAGGTTTACAAGAACCTTGACTTCGATCTTCTGGTGAATAAGCGGGCCACCGAAGACATCCGGCAGCCTCAATCTGGCGAGGTGGTGGTGCGCAAGAACCGAAAGATCACCGCGGGAGTCCTCAAGAAGCTGTCCGAGGCCAAGGTCAAAGCGCTCACCCTGGAAGTCGCTGAACTGACGGGGCGCTACCTGGCCCGGAATGTGTTTCATCCCCAAACCGGCGAGCTCCTGTTGCCCTGCAATACGGAACTGAACAAAGAACGGGTGGAGGAACTGCGGGCCCAAGGGGTAAAAGAGGTCGAGATTCTCTTTATCGATCATCTGAATGTCTCTTCCTCGATGCGCGACACCTTGGCCGCCGACCGGATTGAGGATACGGAGGCTCGAGCCATTGAGGAGTATCGTCGCCAGCATCCCCAGGATCAAACCCCCCGCTCCATCTACAATGCCATGCTGGAGGTCTACCGTCGTCTGCGCCCCAGCGAGCCTCCCACTTTGGATACGGCCAAGACCTTCCTGGAAAACCTGTTCTTCAATACCGAACGGTATGACCTCTCTCGGGTGGGACGGCTGAAGATCAATCACCGCCTGAAGCGAAGTTCGACCCTGGAAAGCCGGGTTTTACAGCGGGAAGACATCCTGGAAGCGGTGAAATACCTGATCGAGTTGAAAGATGGAATGGGGGAAGTGGACGATATCGACCACCTGGGAAACCGGCGGGTGAGAGCCGTGGGGGAACTCCTGGAGAACCAGTACCGGATCGGGCTGGTGCGGATGGAAAGGGCCATCAAGGAGCGAATGAGCCTTCAGGATGCCGAAACCCTTATGCCCCATGACCTGATCAACCCCAAGCCTGTCTCCGCAGTCGTCAAGGAGTTCTTCGGGTCTTCGCAGCTTTCCCAGTTCATGGACCAGACCAACCCCCTATCCGAAATTACCCACAAGCGGCGCCTATCCGCCCTGGGGCCCGGGGGGCTGACCCGGGAGCGGGCCGGCTTCGAGGTCCGCGACGTCCATCCGACTCATTATGGCCGGGTCTGCCCGATCGAGACCCCGGAAGGTCCCAACATCGGTCTGATTGCCTCGCTGAGCACCTATGCCAAAGTGGATGAATACGGATTTATGGTGACTCCCTACCGCAAAGTGGTCAACGGCCAGGTCACCAAGGAAATCGAATATCTCTCGGCCTTGCAGGAGGATGAGACCCGGGTCATCGCCCAGGCCAACGCCCCGGTGGATGCCAAAGGGCGGTTCACTGCGGAAATGATTCAAGCGCGAATCGCCGGCGAGTCCACCCTGGTGCAGCCGGAGGAGATCAATTACATGGATGTCTCCCCCAATCAGCTGGTCAGTGTGGCCGCGTCGCTCATCCCCTTCCTGGAAAGCGATGACGCCAACCGGGCGCTCATGGGGTCCAACATGCAGCGCCAGGCAGTACCCCTGCTGCGGGCCGAATCCCCCCTGATCGGAACCGGGATGGAAGGGACGGTGGCCCGGGATTCGGGGGTGGCGGTGGTGGCCAAGCGGGACGGGGTGGTGGAGAAGGTGGATTCCTCCCGGATCATCATTCGGGCCGCCGACAACACCGGCCGGAACGGGTCCCGCTCTGAAGTGGATATCTACAACCTCATCAAGTACCAGCGGTCGAATCAGAATACCTGCATCAACCAAAAGCCCATCGTCCATGAGGGACAGCGGGTCAAAAAGGGCCAGATCATCGCCGACGGTCCGGCTACGAGCAACGGAGAGTTGGCCCTGGGACGCAACGTTCTGGTGGCCTTTATGCCCTGGGGCGGGTACAACTTTGAGGACTCCATCCTGATCAGCGAGCGGGTGGTGAAGGATGACAGTTTCACCTCGGTGCATATCGAGGAGTTTGAAGTGGTGGCCCGCGATACCAAGCTGGGCAAAGAAGAAATCACTCAGGATATTCCCAATTTGGGGGATGAATCCCTGAAGAACCTTGACGAGAGCGGCATTATCCGCATCGGAGCTGAGGTGAAGGCGGGGGATATCCTCGTGGGGAAAATTACCCCCAAAGGCGAAACGCAACCCTCTCCGGAGGAGAAGCTCCTGCGGGCCATCTTTGGGGAAAAGGCCGGGGCGGTGAAGGATACCTCGCTCCGCGTGCCGCCGGGAGTCGAAGGGGTCGTGATCGGAACGAAGATCTTCAGCCGCCGGGGAGTAGAGAAGGATACCCGGGCCAAAGCCATTGAGGAAGAAGAGATCGCTCGAATTCTGAGGGACCAGGAGGACGAAGTCCAGATCGTCCAGCAGATCGCCGCCCAGAAGGTGCGAAAGCTGTACCTGAATGAGGTCCTCACCCACCGGGTGGCGGAGGAACGGAGCGGCAAGACCCTCATCCCTAAAAATACCAAGCTCACCAAGGAGATGCTGGCTGAGGTTGCGGACCACCGGATGCGGGAAGTGAACATCCAGAACCCGAAGAAAAAGGCCGAGGCGGAGAAGGTCTGGGAGGGGCTGGATGAGCGGGTCCAGCTCATCCGGGGGGCTTTCGAAAGGAAGATCGCTCGCCTGAAAAAGGCCGACGAACTCCCCCCGGGAGTGATCAAAATGGTGAAGGTGGACATCTCCATCAAACGCAAACTCTCGGTGGGGGACAAGATGGCCGGACGGCATGGGAATAAAGGGGTCATCTCCAGAATCCTTCCCGAGGAGGACATGCCCTATCTGGCTGACGGGACCCAGGTGGACATCGTTCTCAACCCCCTGGGCGTCCCCTCCCGTATGAACGTGGGACAGATCCTGGAAACCCACCTGGGATGGGCGGCGCAGGGGCTGGGGGAGCAGATTGAAGAGATCATCCGCAAGGAGTTTAACCCCAAAGCCTTACGGGAGAAGGTGCGGAAAATTTACAGCTCGGACAGCTTCTCCCGGGTGATCGAGGAGATGACCGACGAGGAGCTCCTGGAACTCGCCCGGAGCCTTTCCAACGGCATATTCATGTCCTCGCCGGCCTTTGACGGAGCCACGGAGAAGGAGATCAAACAACTGCTGAAAGAGGCGGGACGAACGGTCCAAGTCACCCTCTATGACGGGCGCAGTGGAGAGCCTTTCGATCAGAAAGTGACCGTGGGGGTCATTTACATGATGAAACTTCACCATCTGGTGGACGACAAGATCCACGCCCGTTCGGTGGGACCCTACTCCCTGATTACCCAGCAGCCGCTTGGGGGGAAGGCCCAGTTTGGCGGACAGCGTCTGGGCGAGATGGAAGTGTGGGCCCTGGAAGCCTATGGAGCGGCCTACGGGCTGCAGGAATTCCTTACCGTAAAATCCGACGATGTCCTTGGCCGCACGCGGATGTATGAAACCATCGTCAAGGGGGGGCACGCCCTGGATGCGGGAGTCCCCGAGTCCTTCAACGTTCTGGTGAAGGAGCTGCAGAGCCTTTGCCTGGACATGGAGCTTCTGGAGAAAGAGGAAGCCTAAAGGAGGTCCGGATTGGAAGACCTTTTCAGTTTTTTTGAAAAGCCCAAACACCCTTTGTCCTTCAATGCCGTTCGAATTTCCCTGGCTTCACCGGAGAAGATCCGGGCCTGGTCGTACGGAGAGGTCAAGAAGCCGGAGACCATCAACTACCGGACCTTCAAGCCGGAGCGGGACGGCCTTTTCTGCGCCAAGATCTTCGGCCCCACCAAAGACTACGAGTGCAACTGCGGCAAGTACAAAAGGATGAAACATCGCGGCGTGGTCTGCGAAAAGTGCGGGGTGGAGGTGATCCAGTCCAAGGTGCGGAGGGAGCGGCTTGGGCACATCGAGCTGGCCACCCCGGTGGCCCACATTTGGTTCTTGAAGAGTCTGCCCAGCCGCATCGGCAGCCTTCTGGATATGACCCTGCGCGAGCTGGAGAAGGTCCTCTATTTCGAAGCCTACCTGGTGGTCAATCCCAAGAACACCTCCCTCAAAGAGAAAGAACTCCTCAATGATGAGCGCTACCGCAAGGCGCTGGAGGAATTCGGGCCGGACTCTTTCGTGGCCGGCATGGGGGCCGAGGCCATCCGCGAACTCCTGCGGAAGGTGGACGTCCAGGGGCTCTCGGAACAGCTTCACCGGGAGATGAAGGAAGCTACCTCCGATGTGAAGAAGAAAAAGTTCGCCAAAAGGCTGAAGGTGCTGGACTCCTTCAAGGATTCGGGGAACAAGCCGGATTGGATGATCCTGGAGGTCATCCCGGTGATTCCCCCCGACCTTCGGCCTCTGGTTCCCCTCGACGGCGGCCGGTTCGCCACCTCCGACTTGAACGACCTATACCGCCGGGTCATCAATCGCAACAACCGGCTGAAGCGGCTGCAGGAACTGAATGCTCCGGAGATCATCATCCGCAACGAGAAGCGCATGCTCCAGGAGGCGGTGGACGCCCTTTTTGACAATGGTCGAGGGGGACGGGCGATTCTGGGTTCCAACGGCAGGCCCCTCAAGTCCCTGAGCGACATGCTGAAAGGAAAACAGGGACGCTTCCGGCAGAACCTGTTGGGGAAACGAGTGGATTATTCCGGCCGTTCGGTGATCGTGGTGGGCCCCGACCTCCGCCTCCACCAGTGCGGGTTGCCCAAAAAGATGGCTCTGGAATTATTCAAGCCCTTTATCTACAACCGCCTGGAACAGAACGGGTATGTGACCACCATCAAGAGCGCCAAAAAGATGGTGGAGCAAGAGAAGGACGAAGTCTGGGAGACCCTGAGCGAAATCGTCCGGGAATATCCCATCCTGCTGAACCGCGCCCCCACCCTCCATCGCCTGGGAATCCAGGCTTTCGAACCCATCCTGATCGAGGGGAAAGCCATTCAGCTTCATCCTCTGGTTTGTGCGGCGTTCAATGCCGACTTTGACGGCGACCAGATGGCCGTTCACATCCCCCTGTCGATCGAAGCCCAGATCGAGGCCCGGGTGTTGATGATGTCCACCAACAACATCCTCTCCCCGGCCCATGGAAAGCCGATCATCGTGCCCACCCAGGACATCGTCCTCGGCCTCTATTACCTGACCCGGGAAAAACCCTTTGTGAAGGGGGAGGGAAGAAACTTTTCCGGTCCGGAAGAGGTCCGAATGGCCTACGACGCGGGAGAAGTGGACCTTCAGGCGGCGGTCAAGGTCCGCCTGGGGACCAACGGGACGCAGGAATTGGTCTCCACCACCGTGGGACGGGTCCTGCTCCGGGAAATCGTCCCGCCGGAGATCCCCTTCTCCTTCGTGAACCGGGTGATGAACAAGAAAGAACTGGCCAATTTGATCGATCAATGCTACCGCTATGCGGGCAATAAAAAGACCGTCATCCTGGCCGACCAGCTCAAAGACTTAGGGTATCGGTATGCCACCCGGGCGGGAATCTCGATCTGCATCGACGATATGGTCATCCCCGCCCGGAAGGCGGAGATTCTGGGGAAAGCCAACCGCGAGGTCCTGGAGATCGAGAGCCAATACAAAGAAGGGTTGATCACCGATGGGGAACGGTACAACAAGGTGGTCGACATATGGGCCCAGGTGACCGAAAACATCGGCTTCGAGATTCTGGAAGAACTGGGGAATGTGGTCATCACCGATCCCAGCGGGAAAAAGAAGAGGGTCCCCTCCTTCAACCCCATCTTCATGATGGCCGATTCGGGGGCCCGGGGAAGCGCCCAGCAGATCCGGCAGCTGGCGGGAATGCGGGGGCTGATGGCCAAACCCTCCGGGGAAATCATCGAAACTCCCATCACCGCCAACTTCCGCGAAGGTTTGACCGTGCTCCAATACTTCATCTCCACCCATGGGGCCCGCAAAGGGCTGGCGGATACGGCGCTGAAAACCGCCAATTCCGGCTACCTTACCCGAAGGCTGGTGGATGTAGCCCAGGATTTGGTAGTGACCGAGCACAACTGCGGGACCCTGGAGGGAATTCCGGTAACTCCTTTGGTGGAGGGAGGGGAGATCATCGAGCCCATCGGGGAACGGGTCCTGGGCCGGGCGGCCCTGGAGGAAATCGTCGACCCCTTCACCGGGGAGATTCTGGTCAAAGCCGACGAGGAGATCGACGAGCGTCTGGTGGAGAAGATCGAAAACGCCGGGTTGGAGAAGGTCAAGATCCGGTCGGTCCTGACCTGCCGTTCGAAGCGGGGGGTTTGCGCCCTTTGCTATGGGCGGGACTTGGCCCGGGGGCAATTGGTCAACATGGGGGAAGCCATCGGGATTATCGCTGCCCAGTCCATCGGGGAGCCGGGAACCCAGCTGACCATGCGTACCTTCCACATCGGGGGGACGGCCAGCCGACGCGCCGAGCAGACCGCCCTCCAGCCCCGGAACGACGGGCGGGTGAAGTTCATAAACGTATCCACTGTCTCCAGCAAAGAAGGGGACTTGGTGGTCATGAACCGCAACGGAGAGCTGGCCATTGTGGATGAATCCGGACGAGAACGGGAGAGATATCCGGTCATTTACGGGGCCAAGATCAAGGTGCAAAACGGGAAGGCGGTGAAGAGCGGAGACTTGATTGCGGAGTGGGACCCCTACACCATTCCCATCCTCACCGAGGTGTCCGGAAGGGTGAAATTCGGTGACATCGTGGAAGGGGTCACCATGCAGGAGCAACTCGACGAGGTGACCGGGTTTTCCACTAAAGTCATCGTCGAATCCAAAGACCCGGAAGCCCGCCCCCGGGTATCCATCAAGGACGAGAAGGGGCGGACGATGAAGATCCCCGAAGCCGAAAGCATGGCCCGGTATCTCCTGCCGGTTGGGGCCCATATTGTGGTCACCGAGGGGGACAAGGTCCACCAGGGAGACGTGATCGCCAAAATCCCCCGGGAAACGACCAAGACCAAGGATATTACCGGGGGACTTCCCCGGGTGGCGGAACTCTTTGAAGCCCGCAAACCCAAGGAATACGCCCTAATCAGTGAAATCACCGGAACTGTCTCCTTCGGTAGGGACACCAAAGGGAAGCGCAAGGTGCTCATCACCCCGGAGGTGGGAGACCCCAAGGAGTATTCGATCCCCAAGGGGAAACATGTCAGCGTTCATGAGGGAGAAAAAGTTAAGGCGGGGGAGGCGCTCATGGATGGGTCCTCCAATCCCCATGACATCCTGGCCATTCTGGGGGTGGAAGACCTGGCCCGCTACCTGGTGGATGAGGTGCAGGAAGTGTACCGCCTCCAGGGAGTCAAGATCAACGACAAACATATCGAAGTGATCGTGCGGCAGATGCTCCGCCGGGTGGTCATCAAGGAGGTCGGAGACTCCAACTTTCTCGTGGGCGAGCATGTGGAACGGCACCTCTTCGAGGAGGAAAACGACCATTTAAAGTCTCAGGGCAAGCAGCCGGCCACCGCCGAACCCCTGTTGTTGGGGGTGACCAAAGCCTCCCTGAGCACGGAAAGCTTCATCTCCGCCGCCTCCTTCCAGGAGACCACCAAAGTTCTGACTCAAGCGGCGATCAGCGGCAAGACGGATTACCTCCGGGGGCTAAAGGAGAACGTGATTCTCGGCCGATTGATCCCGGCGGGAACCGGATTGGCCCGGTACCGGAACCTGGGGATTCAGGTGGAAGGCGGAGAAGAAGAGATGGAAAATTCGTCTAAATAGTGGATTGACAAATCGACTGAAGATGGTAAACTAAAAAGATTATTTTGTCTCTTTGGAGGTTTAATGCCGACCATCAACCAGCTGGTCCGATTCGGCCGTGAAAAGATGAAATCCAGGATGACCGCCCCCGCTCTGACCCACTGTCCCCAGCGACGCGGGGTATGTATTCGGGTTTATACCTCAACCCCCAAGAAGCCCAATTCGGCCCTGCGCAAAGTCGCCCGGGTTCGTCTGACCAATGGTTATGAAATCACCTCCTACATCCCGGGGGTGGGGCACAACCTCCAGGAACACTCCGTGGTTTTGATCCGCGGGGGGCGAGTGAAAGACCTCCCCGGGGTGCGTTACCACGTCATCCGGGGGACGCTGGATTCCGCCGGGGTGCAGAACCGGAAGAAGAGCCGCTCCAAGTACGGAGCCAAGAGACCCAAGTGAGGAACCCATGCCCAGAAGACGGGAAGTCACCAAGCGCGAGATTCTTCCGGACCCAAAGTACAAGAACGCTTTGGTCGCCCGGTTTGTCAACAATATCATGGAGCGGGGAAAGAAGAGCGTGGCCGAAGGGATCTTCTATGGAGCCATGGACCTCATCCAGAAGCGAACCCAGGAAGACCCCTTGAAGCTCTTCGAAAAATCGGTCGGTAACGTAAAACCGGTTATTGAAGTGAAATCCCGGCGCGTCGGGGGTGCGACCTATCAGGTTCCCACCGAAGTCCGTCCCGAAAGACGAACCGCTTTGGCCATCCGATGGCTGATTTCCTACGCCGGCGAGCGGTCGGAGAAGAGCATGCAGGAGAAGCTCGCCGGGGAATTGATCGATGCGGCCAACAACCGCGGAGGAGCCATCAAGAAGCGCGAGGATGTTCATAAGATGGCCGAAGCCAACAAGGCCTTCGCCCATTATCGCTGGTAGAACCAAAAAACGAAAAGGAACTTGACGGAGACGAGCCCTGGACTCCGCCGCAAGGGGCGGGTTCATGGCGCGGGGGCGTTTTTCCTTTGATTGAGGATGGAAAGCCTTGGCCAATCGAGGGCACCTGGAAAAAACTCGGAATATCGGCATCATGGCCCATATCGATGCCGGTAAGACCACCACCACGGAGCGAATCCTCTACTATACGGGGGTCTCCTATAAGATGGGAGAGGTCCATGAGGGGACCGCGGTCATGGACTGGATGGAACAAGAGCAGGAACGGGGCATCACCATCACTTCGGCGGCGACCACCTGCTTCTGGCGGGAACACCGGATCAATCTCATCGACACCCCCGGCCACGTGGATTTCACCATTGAAGTAGAGCGAAGCTTAAGGGTTCTGGACGGAGCGGTGGCGGTCTTTTGCGCTGTGGGGGGGGTGGAACCCCAAAGCGAGACGGTGTGGAGGCAGGCGGACAAATACCACATCCCCCGGATTGCTTTCGTCAACAAGATGGATCGGCTGGGAGCCGATTACCCGCGGGTCGTTCGTATGATCCGCGAGAGGTTGAACGCCAGGCCCCTGGTCCTCCAACTCCCCGTTGGACAGGAGGAGAAATTCCGGGGGGTCATCGACCTTCTGCGACAAAAGGCGATTCTGTACCATGAGGAGACCTTGGGGGCGAAATTTCACGAGGAGCCGATTCCCGAAGAGCTGCAGCCCCAGGTGGAAATATACCGGGAGAAGATTTTCGAGGCTTTGGCCGAGGCCGACGATCCTTTTATGGAAAGGTATTTAGCCGGCGAGACTTTTTCCCTGGAGGAGATTCAGGCCCTGATCCGCCGGGAGACGGTGGCCGCCCGGCTGGTGCCGGTGGTCTGCGGCTCGGGGTTTAAGAACAAGGGGATTCAACCCCTTCTGGATGCGGTGGTGGATTACCTTCCTTCTCCTTTGGATGTCCCCCCCATCCGGGGACATCATCCGGACACCGGGCTGGAGGAGATGCGCACCCCCCTGAACGGAGCGCCCCTGTCGGCCCTGGCCTTCAAGATCATGTCCGACCCGTATGTGGGACAGCTGACCTTTCTGCGGGTCTATTCGGGGTTGCTCTTGTCGGGGTCGTCGGTTTTCAATTCCAACAAAGGCAAGCGGGAGCGGGTCGGCCGATTGTTGAAGATGCACGCCAACAAACGGGAAGAGATCAAGGAGGCCGGCGCCGGGGACATCGTGGCCGCCGTGGGTTTGAAGGAGACGATGACCGGCCATACCCTATGTGCCGAAGATCATCCCCTGGTCCTGGAAGCCATGGAATTTCCGGACCCGGTGATCTCCATGGCCATTGAGGCCAAGGCCAAGGCCGACCAGGAAAAAATGGACCTGGGCCTGCACAAGCTTTCCATGGAAGACCCCTCTTTCCGGATGTTTATGGACCCAGAAACGGGGCAGCGCATCATTTCCGGCATGGGGGAGCTGCACCTGGAGATCATTGTAGACCGGGTGATGAGAGAGTTCGGAATTCCTGTCAGCGTGGGCAGGCCCATGGTTGCCTACCGGGAGACCATCACCCAGAAGGCCCGGGCGGAAGGGAAATTTGTCCGCCAGTCGGGCGGACGCGGGCAGTACGG
>Ga0326726_10004810_pt1 | contig 12308 bp, 8 predicted proteins | sample MHFenrmetagenome_2_FD_207603 | JGI IMG/M metagenome (GOLD analysis project Ga0326726, IMG submission 207603) | Lab enriched peat soil microbial communities from Michigan Hollow, Ithaca, NY, United States - MHF15MN | ecosystem: Environmental > Terrestrial > Soil > Wetlands > Peat | place: USA...
TGCGCCGAGGGCGCACGGAGCCGGCCAGCACATCCTGCTGGTGGACGATGAGGAAGCGCTGGTGCTGGTGACCGCGAAGATCTTGCGCCGGCTCGGCTACCGCTGCACCGGGTTCGTCAGCTCGGTCGAGGCGCTCGCCGCGTTCCGCGCGACGCCGCGGGAGTTCGACGCGCTGATCACCGATCTGTCCATGCCCGAGATGAACGGTGTGGACCTGATGCGCGAGATCCGGAGCATTCGCGCCGATATCCCGGTCGCGTTCGCGTCGGGCACACCGGCAGAGGACGAGCGGGCCAGGGAGGCCGGCGCTGTAGTTCACATTCACAAGCCAGCCACGATCGACGAGATCGCGGAGGCGGTCGGGCGGTTGGTCGCCTGATCGACATGTGGTGAGGGCCGGGCGGCGCATCCTTCTCGCAACCTGCGCGGCAATCGGGATGGGCTTCCCGCGCCTCGACGCGCAGGCGCCGGCCCAGCCCGACCCGATGTTCATGATTTTCCGGTACGCGAGCCGCAGCGCGCTCAGCATGTACGCGGGCTACCGCGCGGGCCCGGTGATCGGATTGTTCGGCATGCTGCAGAACCCGCGAACGCCGTATCGCGAGATCATGGCCGGCATCGGCACGACGATCGGGCCGAGGGGCCAAAGCGTCACGGTGGCTCCGGCCGTGGCATGGTCCAATACCGGCTGGTACGCCGAGCTTTACCTGGTGCCCGTGGTGCGGTCCCAGGCCGTGAGCGTTTCCGGCATCGTGTTCGCGCGAGAGCCGCTCAAGACCGGCGGAACGAGGGCACTGTTCATTTCGCCCGCGGCGCTGCTCTTCTACCTGGGCGGCGGCTTCAGCGGGGGCGCCACGTACTACGGCACCGTCGTCCAGGGCGTTGCCGCCACCCACGCGGTGGGACCGGCGCTCCAGCACGCGATCCCCCACGGCTGGGTCCGGATCGAGCTCGTCAAGGGACTCGTCGCGTCGGCGCCGGACGAGTTGCGCATCGCGGTGCAGGCCGGATTCTAGAGCGGAACCTCCGCCTGGGCGGGGTTCCATTCGAAGGACCTGGTACCGCAGGTTTGGATTGCACCGGAGGGCAAGCGTGGGAATCCGCTTCCGAGTCAGTGACGCTGACGGCGATGAGATGGGGGCGTGCCCGTGGTGCGGCAGCGCGCTGCTGCTGGCGCTCCTTGGCTGTCTTTTCGCGCCGCGGCCAGGGTCTGCCCAGAGTTGCAGTGCGCTCCGGCCGGACAGGAGCGCCGCCATCGTCGGGACGTACGTCGCCGGCGAGGCTCTGGCAGCTGCATTCCACCCTGACGACTGGTGGCAGGGACCGGTGGGCGCCTTCCGCTTGAGCTGGATTGCCAACGGAGGCAGCCCTGCGGCGGGTCAGGACTACCTGCTCCACGTCACGGCGTCGTACGAAGCCTCGCAGGCGGCGGCGCTCGCCTGGGAATGGGCGTGCGCCTCACCGATGACGGCGGCGTGGCTCGGCGCGTCGACTGCCTTCGCCGTCGGATTGCCGAAGAAGATCGTGGACGGCTTCCACGGGACCGGCTTCGAGCTTGCCAAGAACCTCGCCAATGCGGTCGGCGCTCTTCTGCCGGTCGTTCACCGCCGCTGGCCCGTGACGCGCGCTGTGGTGCTCAAGGGATGGTACTGGCCGTCAGGCGAGCTGCTCCACCGCGCCGGCCCTGAGCCGAACCTCCTGAGCGACTACGCGGGGCAGCGCTACTATCTGAGCGTGAACCCGGCGCGAGCCGGCGCCCGTCCCGCGTGGTGGCCAGCCTGGCTGGGCGTCGCGGTCGGTCACTCTGTGACGTCATGGGCGACTGCGCCGCCGCATCACGAATGGTACGGGACGCTCGATCTCGAACTAAGGGAGTTGCCCGTGATGGCGAAATGGTGGCCTGCTGTCGCGTCGGTCTTGGATCAGCTCCACTTTCCGGCGCCGGGAATCAGGCTCTCGGGCCGCGCCGTGAAGTTGGGGATGTTTTGACCGGCGCCCGCCCGCGGGGCCGGCGAGATGGGCGCTGCCTCCGTGGCTGATTCGCTGCGCCCCATCTGGTCCGCCGTGAGCGTTGCGATCAGCTGCAGGCGGTGATGAGCGAGCCGCGGAAGTTGCGTGAGCGCGCAGCGACGGTGGCCATTACCCCTAGAAACGGCCCCCAAATGGCCCCCGACGCCTGGGGCAACAAACAACCGGCCTCGCAAGTGAGTACGAGGCCGGCTCTTAGACAGTCGGGACGGCGGGATTTGAACCCGCGACCCCCTGAACCCCATTCAGGTGCGCTACCGAGCTGCGCCACGTCCCGAGGGCGGGGAATCTAGCACCACGCCGTGCCAACCGTCAGCCGGGTGGTCCGGAGCTCCCGATCAGCGGAAGCGCTGGAGCGCGATGATGGTCCCCGCGATCGTGACCCACGACCCGATCCAGAACCCGAACATCCAGCGGATCAGGCGCGTCTCCATGCCCTTCATCTCCAGCCGAAGCTCCGCGAACTTCTGGGCGCTTCGGGCCTCCATCCGATCAAGCTTGAGATCCACCCGGGCATCCATTTCGCGCAGGCGCGCCTCAACCCGTCCGAAGTTGGCCTCGAACAGATCCCGGAACTCGTCCCGGTAGCTCTGATCCACCGCATTGAGCCAGGTCACCAGCTCGTTGGTTACCTCGTCGCCCAGCTTCTCGTAGAACTCCCTGGACAGCTTCGCCGTGATGGGCATCCGATCCTCCTCAGATCGGACCCCATCGTAATCCTACGCTCGGCCCGCCGAGGGGCGCAACGGACGCAGCACGGCGCGAATTCGCGCGACGGCAGCCTCGCGTTGCCGCCTCCCCGGCCCCACCGTTACGTTGCCTCTTGAGTGCCCGCTCCCCACGAACTGCTGCTCTTCATCGCCGCCGGCCTCGCGCTCAACTTCGCGCCCGGACCGGACATGCTGCTCGTGGTGTCCACGAGCGTCGGCAGCGGGCTCAGGGCCGGCGGCGCCGCCGCGCTCGGGATCGGCACCGGGACGCTGGTCCATATCAGCCTGGTCGCCTTCGGGCTCGCAGCCGTTCTCGCCGCCGTGCCGCTCGCCTACGATCTCCTCCGCACCGCGGGCGGGATCTACCTGCTCTTTCTGGGGGCTCGGCTCCTCCTCCGTCGCGCCGAGGCCGGGGCGGAGACCGCCGGCCGGACGACGTCGGTCGCGGCGGCGTTCCGGCTCGGCGTTATCACCAACGTCCTCAACCCCAAGGTGGCGCTGTTCTTTCTCGCCTTCCTGCCGCAGTTCGTCTCCCCGGCGCGGGGCTCGGTGATCGCGCAGGTCTTCCTGCTGGGGTTCATCTTCGACTTCAACGGCACCCTCGTGAACCTCGTCGTCGCCTCCGTCGCGGGTCACGCCACGCGCTGGCTGCGCCGCTCCTCGCGCGGGTCGCGCGCCCTTCAGCGCCTCACCGGGGCCGTCTTCCTCGGCCTCGGGGCTCGGCTGGCTCTCGCCGCCCACCGGTAGGACTGCCGCGACGGCGCCCCTTTCGTTGCGCGTCACGGGCCGGCGTGCTGGGCACCGAGTTCGGCTGAGAGGCCACGGACCCGCGCGCGCCTACCTGATCCGCCCCCGCTCCAGATGCGCCACGCCGCTGCTGTCCTGCACCGCCATGTACACCACACCCGGCGCGAAGCCCGCGATGGTGCGGTGCGGCGGCAGCTGCACCCGGTCGCTGACCTCGCCCTTGCGATTGACGACGTCGTACACCGGCCGCCCATCCACCACCTTGTTCGTACGGATCCAGAGGTTGCCCTCCCGGTCCCCCCGCACCGCTCCCTGCCCGAACGCGGGACGATAGTCCGGCACGTCCGCCGGCACGGCGGGCGTCACCGTGGGCACCAGCGACACGTTGGTGGCCGGCGAGGAACCGGGCCCTCCCGGCCCTCCCGGCGCGACTCGCATGACGATGGTCGGACCGCCGCCGGCGCCGCCCGCGCGCCCCGCCCCGCCCCCCGGGCCGGCGCTCGCCAGCCCTGCGCGCTGCATCCGCGCCGGCATCGAGTCCATCATCGCCTGCAGCGCCTTCGCGGTCGAATCAATGAGCGTGGCCTTCTCCTCGTCGCTCAGGCGCTCCCACGCGTACGGCATCCTCGGCGTGGACGTCCGCGTCCCGTCCGGGTTCAGCCAGTCCACGTGATAGTCCTGGCCGCGCACCACCGCGATGGCGCCGTCCGCCGTCACAGCCCAGTCGTCCACCGTCCGCGGCGGGAACGCAGTCATCGTGACGTGGAAGCGCCCCTGGTCGTCACGGCTCACCGTCGAGCGCGTCTGCGGGATCCGGATCACCGCCGCCGTGTCCTGCGTCCGCCCCGCGAAGTCGAACCGCACCACGAACGCGGAGTCGGGCGGCTCGAGCCGCGGCAGGTCGCCGCCCGGCGTCGCCGTGACCCTCATCTGGAATGGAGAGTAGTACACCAGCCGCCCCTGGGAGTCGAAACCCGGCGTCCCGAAGATGTTGCCGAGGAGGGCCGAGAGACCGCCGCGCGACGGAGGCACGGCCAGGACCCGCGCGACCTTCCCGTCGGGACCCAGGACCAGCATCGAGAGCGCCTGCGGCGCGATGAACAGCGCCGAATCGCCGTGGTACGGCAGGAGCGTGCCGGGGAACGTCCCGTACGCGCTGGCCCCTTCCCCCGACGAATCCAGGACGACCGTGCCGCTCTGCAGCGTCGAATCGAACAGCAGCAGGCGGCGCGCGGTGATGTCGTTGACGTAGACGCCCCCGCCGGCGACCTCGACTGCCGCCGCGACGCTCTCCAGCGAGTCCTTGGAGACGCGCGCGATGGGGCCGAGCGATCGCACCGGTGGCGGCTGCGGCGTCTGCTGCTGCGCCCGGCACGGCACGACGAGCACCGCGAGTGCCAGCGCGACGTTCGAGACCACGGCTCTTCCTCTCATGTCCACCTCTCCTACTGCCTGATGAAGACGGCGCCGCCGCCGAACATCCCTCCGAACGGCACGCCGGAGCCCGGAGCGAACACGCCTCCCGGCGTGCCCGAGGTTCCGGAACGTACCGCGGCGAGATACCGCGGGTCGAGATAGGCGGTGATCAGGTCCGGCAGCTTGCGCCGCTGCGAGGCGGTTAGCAGCGACCGGATGGCCGGCGCCGCGACCACGAGCAGATCCACCGACGCTTCCCGCGCCTTCCGGTAGCGCGCATACGCCTCGTCCCGGTCGTACTGGTCGGGCAGCGCCGCATAGCTCCGGATGACGGGCGTCCAGATGGAATCGAGGCGCGTCGCGTACCACCAGTTCAGGGTCGCCAGGCTGTCGGCCTGCGCCCCCGTGAGCTGGAGGCTGTCAGCCTCCCCCAGGATCGTCGCGATCGGGTTGATGATCCCGCCGGTGCCGTACATCGCGCGCAGCATCAGCGGGCCGGGACGGGTGCCGGTCAGCGTCCGGCCGCGGTCCAGCGTCTGGGTGAGGTACTGGCGTTCGCGCGTCGGTCCGAGGTCAATCCGCAGCGACAGCGTCACCACCACGGGGTTGCGCACCGCGCTCACCGCCTGGCTCGTCGCGCCGAACCGCTGATTGACCTCGTAGATGAACCGGTTCCGAGCGGGGTCGAACCCGCGCACGATGAGCAGCCGTGGATCCGGCACAGGCGTCTGACCCCACCCGCGCAGGTGGCCCTCGCCGTGGAGCAGGAGGTCGAACGCGCCCAGCGGATTGGCGACCTGGAGCGAGAGCGTGGCGCGCTGGGGCAGGCGCACCTTGAGGGGATTGAACGCGATGCTGAGGAACCCCGTCGTCGTCCACGGTCCCTCGCAGCTGTTGCGCCCCGCGACGCGCCCGAGCTGCGCGCCGAGGCAGTCGCGCACGCTCCTGGGCGAGCCGGCGAGCAGCCGGCTCATCCCCGAGGCCAGCGCGGTATCGGCGGCGCGGGCCGGGTCGAAGATGAAGGCGCGGTCGTTGGCGTAGCCGTCGCCGTTCATGTCGCCGCTGGCCACCGGCGTATATGGCGTGCCCGAGGTGAACCGCTGCACCCAGTTGACCCGGAGCAGATCGAACAGGTTCGCCCCGAGGCTCACCTGGATCTGGTGCCGCCAATCCTGGGCGGAGCGCGCGTCGCTGACGTCGAAGGGGCTCCCGGCCGTGCTCGAGAACCCGCTGGCGCGATCGCGGACGCTGTTCAGCGTGTAGGCGAGACCCCAGGTGAGCTTCGAGTTGAGCGACAACGGCGCGATCTGGAGCTGGAGCTGCCGGCTCACCGACCGCAGGTTGGACACCAGCTCCGTGACGCGATTGAACTGCGTGGTCACGCGGCTGTCGAGCGTCGCCACGGCTCCGGTGGCCGGCACGATGCTCGTGGGCTGCACGAAGACGGGCCGGTCGCCCTCATCCGGCAGCGTGAATCTCACGGCCGGGCTGAAGTTGAGATCCCGGGAGCCGGCCTGGTCGAGGTTCACGGACCAGGTGCCGGTCACGGTCGCCATGAGGCGGTTGTCCAGGACCGGCCCGGCCCACTGGAGGGTCGTCCGCACGCTCTTCTCGGCGGCGTACCCCGGCGCGATCAGCGTCACGTTGGGCGCCCCGCTGGCGAACACCGTCCCCCCGGACCCGTTGGCGCACTGCGCCGGGACCGCGGCGGGATCGCCCGCGTAGGCGCCCCAGTCGGGCGCCGGAACCGCGGCGCCCACGCAGGTGAGCTGCTGGACGCCGGACGGCAGGCCGGTGTTGACCATGGCCTGGCCGGGGAGCTGGGCGCTCGGCGTGTTCTGGAACACGCCGACGCCGCCGCGGATGATACCCTGCGGCACGCGCGCCGCGCCCTGGAACGCCCCGATCTGCGGGGCGGTGCCGTAAGTCCACGAGAATCCCAGGCGCGGGCTCACGTAGACGCCACCGGGCACGTGATCGTTGGCGACGCCGAGCAGTCGCGCGACGTCGGGGTTGGACGCCGGGCGGTCGAGGTATCGGTTGGCGTCCAGGCGCAGGCCGTACACGATCTGGAGACCGGAGCTGGGCCGGTACGCGTCGCCGAGGGACAGCGCGCCGATCAGCTCGCTGCCGCTCGTCCTCAGCGAGCCAAGCTGCCGCGTGAACGACGCCGGCCGGACGGCCTCGAGGTCGGCCAGCGAGTTGAACGTGAACGTGCCGAGCAGATTGCTCGCCTGCTCCTGCGACCAGGAGTCGCGGCGGACCTCGGCTTCCAGCTTCACGCGATGCTTGTTGTCGAGGCTGAACCAGGAGAGCTGGTTCCTGAGGTCCAACGAGCCCGCCTTCCCGGTGCTGCGCAGCGACGAGCCGCCGAACTGGACGACCTGAACGCCGCTGGTGCCGTCGGGGAAGTCGGACTGCACGAGCACGCTGCCGCCCGGCTGCTCGAGGTAGGGGCTGAGGAATCGCCGTGACTGGCTCCACGACAGCCCGGTCTCGCTGAGCACCGATCCCAGGTACGCGGTGTGCTGGAGCCGCGCCGAGCCGCTCCAGTTCGTGAAGCTGAAGGACGAGGCCGGCAGCTGGGTCGTGAGCGGCGACGCGGGCGCCGAGCGATTCCAGCTGCCGTTCACCGTCAGGTTGAGCGCCTGGCCGCTCGTCGAGCTGGGCGGCGCGAAGTCGAAGGAGCCGAGCAGCGAGGCCTGGTCGGTGCGCCGGCTGGAGGGGAAGCCGGGAACCGTGACCGGGACCGCGGCGCCGCGGAGAATACCGAGCAGGCGGTTGACCGAGTCCTGCGCCACGCCTTCCGTCTGCAGTCCGAGCGCGTCCGTGTTGAGCAGGGTCGCCAGGTCGTTGGACCGGCGTCCCAGCTGGTACGACACATTGTAGAACGCCTTGTCGTACGCGATCGGTCCGGAGAGCAGTCCGCCCAGGCTGAGGTTGGTGTACTGCTGTCCGAGCGCGCGCCCGGCGGGATCGGTCCATTCCAGCGGGGGCGCATTCCCAATCGCGCTCAGGCTCTGCACGAGGTAGTTGGACCCGGGGAACGTGCGCACGTTGAGCGCGCCGCCGCTGAAGCCTCCCTGCGCGACGTCGTAGGGCGACGTCGCCATCGAGACCGACACGCCGGCGTCCCGCGGCAGGTCGGCGGCGCCGCTGGCCAGGCCGTTCAGCGTCGTCAGGTTCTGGTCGGTGCTGAGGCCCAGCACGGAGAAGCCCGACGGATCGCCGTTGCTGCCCGGGATGTACGTCACTCCCGGCAGCGTGGCGCCCATGGCGGCCAGGTCGCCGGCCTGTTCGGGAGAGACCAGGCTGGCGTCTACCGGCCGCTCGGTGCCGCTCACGTCGCGGGTGGCGTCGTTCCGCGACACGCGGCGGCGGTTGCCGGAGGTGACGTAGATGGTATCGAGCGTGATAGGGGGGAGTCGCGCGTCGGCGATCAGCACGCTTTCGTCGGCCAGCCGTTTGACCTCGAAGCGGCGCGACGTGAAGCCGATGCCGGCGAAGGTGACCCAGTAGTCGCCGTCGCCGCCGGGGAAGATGATGGTGTAACGCCCGTCCGAGTTCGTGCGGGCCGTCCGGCTGACGTTCCCGGATATCGAGGTGGCCGTGACGACCACGCCGAGGATCGGGGCGTTGTCGGCCGCGGCCGTTACGCGGCCGCGAATGACGTCGGCCTGGGCGACCAGGGATCGCGCGCTCCCGATCGCCACGGCGGCGGCCGCGACGACGCACCAGGCGGTGCGCCGCGCGAGGCCCGCCCGCCGTGCTGATGCAGCCGTCGTAACGGTGAAGGCGATCACCTGTTGTTCGGATGCACTAGAGCCGCGAATGGTCGCAGGTGCTTCGGAGCTGCGCCACATCCCGTTGGTGGCCAATCTAGCCGCCCGACGCGCTGGGCGTCAGCCTTCGGCGTCGCGCCGACGTGACTTCCGCGGGGGAGCTACCGTAGACGGCGGGACCTGTGTTTCTTGAGAGTCACCCGTGACCACAACCGACAACATTCGCCCGGTCGCCGCGCTCGCCCGCGCGGTTGCCCTCCTGCGTCGGTCGCCCGAGCCGGGCACTCCGCAGAAGGACGCCATGCGCGCGCTGGTGGCCATCGCCGCCGAGCGCTCCGCCACCCTGCGCTGGTACGCCGACACGCTGACGCTCGACGGCGCGGTGGTGCCCACCACCGATCCCCGCCTCAGCGCCTTCACCGAGCGCCTCGTGGCGCAGCACGTGGCCGAGATCACGATCGCGAAGGATGCCGGGCCCGACGAGTTGCTCGCGCTGGCGCTGGGGCTCGCGGCCGAGCCGGGCCAGGGGCGGATCAAGGAACGGCTGCGCGATGCGGGCTCGGCGCGGGTGATGGTGATCCTCCAGCAGTACGAGCAGCGGACAGACCGAAGCGTCTCGGCCGCGTTCGAGAAAGTGAAGTTCGATCAGGGCATCATGAGCGAGTGGAACAGGTTCCTGGACCAGGGCGCCAGGGCGGAGGCGGAGCGCGTCGCTGATGCGAAGGTCGGTGATGCGAAGGTCGCCGATGCGAAGCCGGAGGAAGACGGATACGAACACGTCCTCGAGCTGCCACCTCCTCCCGAGCCGGCGCCGCCACCGATCGCACCTCGCCAGCCGCGGCCTTCGACGCTCCAGGAGGGCTCGACGCCGGAGGGGTGGTTCGCCTCCTTCGAGCGGAGTCTGAAGAACAAGTTCTCCGATAGCTTCGGCAGCGAGGACTGGGCCTTCTGGATTGACCGCGCCGCCGGCACCGTCACGGCCGGCGACCGTCACGGCCGCTCGAGCATTTCCGTGCCGCTGCCGCGCGACTACCTCCAGCAGTCGTCCTGGCTCCTCGCCGGCAAGCTGGTTGACGAGCTGCGCAAGAAAGCGGAAGCGGAAGGCGCAATCCGGAAGCGGCGCTGAACGCCCGTTACACACCTGCAGCGCCCCGGGGCATCGGCGTCAGCCGCGCTGCCGGGTCCCGCCAAAACGCGCGTCAGCGCCGAGACAGCAGCCACACCAGCGCCACGAGGGCGACCACCACCCAGAGTGCGATCCGGACCAGCGTCCCGCGGCGCGCATCGTCCGCATCTATCGGCGGCGGCACCGTGGGCATCGCTCCAGGCGAGATCGAGGGCTTCGGGAACGACGTCGAGGTGTCCTGCAGCGACGGATTCGCCGCGAGCGCCCGCTCGTACGCCGCCCGCACGTCGGCCGGCATCGCAGCCACGCTCTCATACTCCTTGCCGCCAATGCGAAACTCCCGGTGCACTGTCACGTTCAGCTTGAGCCCCGCGCCCTGACCGAGGGCCGTGGCGACCTTGTCCCGGTCCGCCGCACCGAGCGCGCCGAGGATCTTCTCGTACTCCTGCCGCACGTCTGCAGGCATGCTCTCGACGCCGTCGTACTCCTGTCCGTTGAACACGATCTTCGCGCTCATGGCCTCATCCCTGGCTTAGGACCTGCTCCGCTTCCTCGCGACCCGCGATCAGGCGGGAGATGTCCGCGCTGAGCGAGCGCGCGGCCTCCAGAGCCGCCGTGAGCTCGCCGAGACCCCCGACGCCCGCCCGCAGTCGCAGCAGATCGAGGCGCAAGTTCTCCAGCGCCGTCACGGCCGAGCCCAGACGCGCCGCGGCCTTGTCGCGCGCCACGCCCAGCTCCAGCACGACCGCGTCGCGGCGCCCGCCGCCCGTCTGCCCCGCCTCGGCGATCGCCCGCTCCAGCTCGTCGCGGCGGCCGCGCAGCGACTGCGCCGCGACCTCCAGGGCCTTGAGGACATCCGGCAAGTCCTTGAACCGCGACCGCTGTTCCTTCGGGAGCGCATCGAAGAGCTGGTCGGCCGCCCTCCCGAGGAGCACCTCCGTCGGCTCGCCCGCCGCGGCGACAACGGCCTTCGACCGGCCCAGGCGAAGCGACGCGAGACGGAAGAGCAGGCGCGCCACGGGATTACCCCACACCATTCTGATGAATCGGCGGCGCCGCGTTTCCAACTTGTCCGGCCGCAGCAGAAACACGCTCTTGACCCGACCGAGCGCAAAGAGCAGCAAGAGCGCGCCGATACCGACGAACATCACACCGCCCGCCGCAGGCCAGAACACGCCGAGCGCCTTCTCGACTCCGCCGCGCAGCAGCTTGAGGAGCCCGCTGGCCCCGAACCAGATATAGAAGCCGCCCGCGATCGCGGCCCCTGCGCGGCCCAACGGACGTCGCATGGCGCGATCGAACTTGCCGAGCTGCTGGCGCGTCACCTCGATGTTGCCAGGAGACACCGGCGACAGGGCGATCATCCCCTCCACGACGTCCTCGTGCGTAAGCCCATCCGGGAGACCCTGGCGCACGGCGACGAGGATCTGGAGACAGGCAAACGCAGCCATCCCCGCCGTGAGATACCCCAGCACTGGCGCGTACTGGGGGAAGAGGTTCCCGAAGAAGAGCCAAGCCACCGCGAGCAGGACCGTCGGCCCGGCCATCATGTTGGCGGCGTCGCGCACGGCGATGACCGACGGCGGGACCGCCCGCGCCACCGGCACTTCGCCCAGGGAGTCGGCGAGGGCCTCAGCGGTGGCGAACCGCGCGGCGGGCTCCTTCGCCAGGCACCGGTCCACCGCCTCGGCCAGCTTCGCCGGCATGCCCGCGCGGACGCTCGTGACCGGCGGCGCCGGCTCCGTGAGATGCATCGCGAGCAGGGCCACCGCCGTCGGCGCCTCGAAGGGGAGTCGGCCGGTGAGCGCGAAGAACGCGGTGGCGCCGAGCGCGTACAGATCGGTGCGCCCGTCCAGCACGGCGCCAGGATTGGCCTGTTCCGGCGCCATGTACTGGATCGTGCCGAGGATCTCGCCCTGCTGGCTCATCGTGCTGCGGCTGGCGACGCGTGCGATCCCGAAGTCGGTCACCATCGCCCGGCCCGAGCTCTTCTCGAGCAGGATGTTGTCGGGCTTCACGTCGCGATGGACCACGCCGCGCCCGTGCGCGTAACCCAGGGCCCACGCCACCTCGCGGATGATGCGCACGACGTCCGCGGGCGGGAGCGGGCCGTGCCGGCGCACGCGCTCGCCCAACGTCTCGCCCTCCACGTACGCCATCACGAAGTAGACGAGGCCGGCCGTCTCCTCGACGAGATGGATCGGCACGATGTTCGGATGGCTCAGCCCGGCGGCCGTGCGCGCCTCTCGCAGGAACCGCTCTTTCGCCTCGGGCTGCGCGGCCAGCTCGGAGGGTAGGAGCTTGATGGCCACGAGCCGCTCCAGCGCGACGTCCCGCGCCAGATAGACGACGCCCATCCCGCCACGCCCCAACTCGCGCTCAAGGGAGAATCGGCCGGCGAGAACCGTCTGCAGCGACGTGAAGAGTGGATCCACTACGGGCTGGACCTCACTTCTCGGATCACCTTGACCACCGACCGCACCGCGAGGCTGGGCTCCG